>OGQQ01000070.1_pt1 | contig 105267 bp, 80 predicted proteins | sample 1553281 | NCBI WGS metagenome assembly OGQQ01 (sample SAMEA2579937, study PRJEB22360) | human gut metagenome | biome: human gut; feature: human-associated habitat; material: faeces | place: Denmark | collected 2008/2010 | reverse complement strand
CGATTCGGTCGCACGGAGAGCATTTCCCAGTTGACAAAACTATAGGAACACCCCCTGGCGCCAAATGCCTCGACCGCGGAGCTGTCCAATTCCAGATGGTCGGCATCGGTCCAGGCTCAGCAGCCTCTGAGACGCCCGACTCGTAGTACGTGACCTTGTCTATAAACAGGCTTTTCGCACTCACAGCATAAGAAGGCCCGTGCAACAAAACACAAAGGTAGGCCAGAGCAACAAGCAGGATGCAACGGCGATGATGGTCCGACAAGACAACAGGCATGAGTACGCCGATCTACACGGCAAGCCAATAAACAGGATTGGGAAATGCCTGGTGGCAGTACTCATCACCAGCAATCAATATGGCTGGAGAAAGTCGGTAAGGCAGTTTCACTAACTTATCATGACAATATCAAACGCATTTACCGAAAAATCGCCAAAAAAATGCCCCAATGTTTCGCTTGTATCAGAGGCGTCTGGGGCTTCATTGACAGAGTAACCGGGTCACTGCATTTAAGAAAAGCAGAGTTCGGCTTTCATGAATCAAACACTAGTAAACGACGCTCGCACGTGTCTTTGAATCTTCTAATGAGCAAGAAGATAGGGGTCTATGAGAGACCTAATAGCTCTTGGAAGCTGGGAACCATCGAACTCACCATCTTTAAACAAGAGAGAATCATATAGCTTCTCATCGTTCTGTCTCGAGAAGATATGAGTGACCAGATGCACATCGTGGGCCTTTGAAAAACAATCTTCGTCCCTTAAAGATTCAGCAATATAACAACCGCCCCAATCAAAAAAGCCGAGATAACCCCGGCTGATAATCAAAGAGGCGGTTTTCTGCTGGCTGTCAGCCGCGGCATCCTCACGGAAACCTAGTTGTCGCCGGAATTATAGTCCTCGGCGCGGACTCACCTTATCTCCCCGGTGCGGGCTCGATATCCTCTCGAATATCTAATCGTCTTGGACTTTTACCTGCCCAAGCACAGTACAGCTTTTACGTGCCGCCACACGGAGCAAGGCTCAAAAAGTATTATCTAGAATGCAGACTTTTAAAGCAACTCAAGTACAAGATAATCGAACTAAACACTTCCGATAAAGCACGCCATGGGCATTAATCACATACACAACAGGTCAATAATGCCCGTCTCGTTTGCTGCGATATAATCAATTACACCGAACACCAAACCAGCGACCCGAAGGGACCAACGTGTTAACAATTCACTATGGTGATATGGAAAACGTTATCTACAACACGTCGGTTTACTTCGATAACGTATATTCGCCCCAGTGGTTTCAAGACTCCTTTGCCCAAAGGGTCATAAAATCCATCGACAAAGGCACCGTGGTAGGCCCCAATGCAATAGATACCAAGATTCTAGGCATCATTCCTCCCGAGAAACTATCCAGCGGCACCAAAACACTGCTGCTTATGTACTTTATGCCGCAGAATATATATAACGCCTCAAATTGCGGTGATAATTGCGCCTACTGGATTCTGAGGATCGCCGCGCAAAAGGATCTAACAATCAATCTCTACCACATAATGGATTTTGGAAACGGCAAATTCACGGCAACCATTGCAAACACGGGCGATATAGTCCACACAATGTTTGACCTTGTCCCCATAGCTGGAAAATGCCTAAGGGAGAACTCCTGATGCGCGGATCATACAAGGTAATTATTCAAAATAACCGGGTTCAGTTTAAACTGACCATCAATAGAAATCTGACCATCATCCAAGGTAACAGTGCTACAGGCAAGACAACTCTGCTTGATATGGTGGCAGCTCACGAAGAGCTTGGGGCACAAAGCGGCGTAACAGTAAGTTGCAAAGTGCCCTGTAAAACAATATCTGGAAAATATTGGCGCAGAGATCTCCAAGAGATTTCCAGCAGTATTGTTTTTATTGATGAGGGCAATACTTTTGTTCGATCAAGAGAATTTGCCCATGAAGCAAAGCGTAGCTCAAACTACTACGTAATCGTCGCCAGAGAATCACTGCGTCAACTGCCCTATAGCGTTGATGAAATCTACGGTCTTAAGAACACCAACCGAACCACAACGAAGTATCCCGTTTACTCTCGTGTCTACACCTCTACATATCGAATTTACGGTGATACTGATTTTAGAGGCGAGAGGCCCGAGCTTGTCATCGTCGAGGACACAAATTCGGGCTACGAATTCTTCAGTTTGCTATGCAAAAAGAGCAGCATTAAATGCATCAGCGCGGGAGGAAAATCAAATATTTGCAACTGCATTATGGACGCACCGGAAAACGACATCCTCGTGATTGCCGACGGCGCCGCCTTTGGACCAGAAATTGCGGAAGCAGCCGCCCTATTGCGCCGAAAGAACATCAAGCTATTCCTACCGGAATCGTTTGAATGGCTCGTGTTGAAGTCGGGATTATTCAACAGCAAACACATTAAGGACATGCTGCTTAACCCCGCTGAACATATCGAAAGCTCAAAGTTCTTTAGCTGGGAGAGGTTCTTTACTGCAGAACTCATCGAATGCTCACGAGACACACGTTTTCGATATGACAAGAGCTGCTTGAACGAGGAGTACTTGAACCCCACCGCCCTTGCAGCTCTTGAGGATACTTTGCCGGAACTTGGCATTACTTCGCACTAAAACGAGAAGTACTCACTGTCGGAGGATAGGTTTGGTCCGAGCCACGGGTCACCGTCAAGGAAGAACTCCGGCCAGCGCTGCATGAACAGCGCCTGTTCGCGTTTCCATCGGCGCAGCTTTTCCTCGTTGGCCTCTTCCCTGCCGCGCGAGGTGAACTCGTAGTGGTACAGCTCGGCATAGGGCGTAAAGATGGTGCGGTAACCCGCCTCCCACACACGCAGGCAAAAGTCCGCGTCGTTAAAGCCGACGGCGAATTCCTCGTTGTAGCCTCCGACCTGCTCAAATACGTCGCGTCGAACCATCTGGCAGGCACCCGTTACAGCGCCAAAGTTGCCAGGCCGCACGGCGCGCGCAAGATAGCCCTCGCGCTTTGCCGAGAAGTCCTGGTTGGCATGGGCAAGTGCGCCACGCACGCCAACCAATATGCCAGCATGTTGCACCAGATGATCGGCATAATAGAGCTTGGCGCCCACCACGCCCGCATCGGGACGTTGCAGATAGCCCATCATCTCTTCAATAAAGTCCGGGTTTATGACCTCGGTATCGTTGTTCAGCAGCAACAGGTAGTCGCCCTTGGCATGCTCTACGCCAAAGTTGATGATTTGCGAATAATTGAACTCGCCCGGCCAGTACACAACGCGTGCGACGCCCTTGCCTTCGGATACTGCAGCCACGCGCTCCGGCAGGGTTTCGTAATACGCAAACGTCTCCGGGGCTTCGCTGTTGTTCTCCACCAAGACGATCTCGTAGTTGGCATATGTGGCCTTCTGGGCAATCGACATCACACAGGCATCGAGCGTCCCTACGTGGTCCTTGGTGGGAATCACAATGCTCACCAGCGACGCAGGCTCCGGCAGTGTATAGCGCATACGGTAGACAAACGGCGTCTCGGTCTCCTCGACCGTCCCTTGAACGTCCAGCGAGTCAAAGTGGCGCTGCAGTGCAAGGCGCCCGGCCTCAATGGCATACGGCTTGCTATCGGCGGAACCGTCGGCTGTCGACCCCGGATGCACGCGCCAGTGATACAACACGTGCGCAATATGCTCAAATCGTGCGCCCGATGCAAGGCAGCGAAGGGTCAAATCATAATCCTGGGCGCCCGCGACATCTTCCGGCGACATGCCAATGCGATCGATAAGCGCCTTCTCCACCATCAGGAAATGCGTCACGCAGTTATGGCTATAGAGCAGGTCGACGTTGAGCTTGGTCTTAAAGACCGGCTGACCCCACTCCCCCGTTATCTGGAACATGTCCTCGTCGCAGAAAAGGACCTGCGGACGCTCCCCCTCTGCCGCTTTGTTCAACGTGGCGACATAGTGGAACAACGCATCCGGCTCCAAGATGTCATCGTGGTCCAAGAACGCGATGTAGTCGCCCGTCGCCTGCTGAATGCCGGCGTTGGTGTTGAGCACAATGCCGCCGTTGCCGGGTAGTTCGATGCGACGGACGCGCTCGTCATTGGCGGCAGCCGCAAGATAGGCCACCACATCCCATTCGGGAGAGGCGTCCATAAGCAGCAATTCCCAGTTTCCGTAGCTCTGGGATAGCACAGAGTCCAGCAGCTCGCGCAGGTAGACCCGATCGGTCTTATAGCACGGCACCACAATGCTCACGAGCGGCCTATAGGCGAATGCCGCCGCGGCGACGCACTGACACGTCAAGTCGCCCGGCTTTGCGCGATGTTGATCAAACCAGCGTCGATAGGCCGCGTCATCCGCACGCGCATCCTTCATGCGATTCCAGCTGTCGTCGACCATGCCGTTGTAGAGGCGGCCATCCATGGCGCAAAAACCGCTCTGAATCTGGCCCGTAGGATCAGCCGCAATCGCGACAAAATCGCGTATATCCTCGGGCATCTCAACGCTCAGATACGTTTTATTGACGCGGCATCCGTTCTGCTGCGGCACATCGACCTGCGACTCAAACACATGCACCGTGGCATCAATCGCATTCATGTGCGTATCGAAGATCTGGAGCTCGGGGGCGCACTGGGGATCTCCCGCCCACTTGACCTCATAACGCCAGACGGCGCCTTCATCTGCCGGTAAATAACGAACGGCATCGATCTCGTAGCGACCGCAGCACTCGCCGCGCTGTGCATCGCGAACGAGCGCGCACATCGCAGGCTTTGCCTTGTAGTTGATCTTGGATTCCAGCTTGGCAATACGACTATCAAGGCGAATAGAGCCCAGCCATTTGTCGCCGGACGCAAATGAGACATCAATTGTAGAGCCGTCAATAAACGGAAGCACCAAGACGAGGAGCTCACGCTCATAATCGGCAACGGAGGGACAAAGCGCAAGCACGCGGCCATGATCGACCGGCAGTGTCAAAGACGGCACGCAAGCGCCATTGGTCGTCGCATGAGTAAAAGTCCGGGAACCCTCCTGCTCAATACGCCCCGCGATATCCTGGCCAACAAAACGAAGCAGCACAAACAGACGGCCCTGGCTGCGGCAAAGCGCCAAACGCTTGATACTCATCTACACTTCTCGCTTTCCCAAGGCGTTCGCAGCCATACGCTTGCACGCACCCAAGTGCCCAAACCTCAAGACGTCGTAATTGAACATGAGCTTTTTGCACGAACGAGCAGCAGGAGCCTTACCGGCAAGCGCCGCACGTACCATGGCGGCAACAGAAGGAGCGCATTGCGCAAGCGCAGCATCACTGCCCACGGCAGAACCGTCAAGCGCCGCGGCAACGGCAGCGAACACCTTGCCGCAGCCCGAGCCCAGGAGCCTGAGTGCATCGTACAGCACCAGATCACACAGGAAATACGCCAAGTCATCGGCATGCTGGGCATCGAGCCCGTCGCGCTGCCAGTCAGCAAGCACCGCGGAGTATATCTTCACGTGCTCCAGCAAACGCGTCTCATCGTCATAGCGCATGGTGTCCATGAGCGAGCCCTTACGTGCCACGCGATAGTCGTACAGCTTGTTCGAGATAAGCGCAGTCTTGCGCGAACGACCATAGACGGCAAAATCAAAGACTTGATCCTCGCCATACTTAACGGTTTCATCGAACACGATCCCGTTGCCCAGCAAAAAAGCGCGCTTGCAAGCGGTGCGCCATGCAAAGGGGCGAGACGCTTCCCTAAACAGCAGGTCGGAGCTATAGCCCTCAAACGAAACGTCGCGCGGGCTCAACACGTAGTTAAGCCACGGATACCCCGCCTCCAGCGGATACGGATTCGCGCCAAAGGTCAAAACGTCGCAATCCTCACGCTCAAAGGCATCGACAATTACACGGCACGCATCGGGCGTAAAGCGGTCGTCAGAATCCAAGAACGCGACGATAGGAGCCGAGGACACAGCGATACCCGCATTGCGGGCGCTCGACAAACCACCGTTGGGCTTATCGACAAGCTTAAAACGCATATCCTTTTCGCAATAGGCAGCAGCGATGTCGCGCGACCCATCCGGCGAGCCATCGTTAACCAGCACACCTTCCCAATCGGGCATATCCTGCGCGAGTAGGGAGTCCAGGCACCATGCCAGACACTCCTCCACCTTGTAGATGGGAATGACGACGGAAATCTTAGGGGTAGCCATAATCACGCGCTCCTACTGTGCCGTCGGCACGTCGTCGGGATGCGGGTTATCGCCGTAGGTGCGCTGATACGTCAGCACGCGCCAGACCAGCGGCAGGCCGCCGATCTTAAAGTAGTGTTTAAACGTATTGAGCTTGCCCGGCTTTTTAAAGTCAAAGCGCGAATCGATATAGGCACGGGGCGATTTGACCATCAAACGCAAGTCGGTCTCGCCGCGCGGGTCGAAGAGCGACAGGTCAAAGCGACCGGCATCCCAATCGGCCTTGAGCTCGGAAGATGCTTTCTCCCAAAACTGCTCGCGCAACCCATCGACCAGGCGCTCATCATTCCAGCGGTACGTATCGACCTTCATGCGCATTAAAATGCCCTGAAGCCGAGTTTTAAGCTCGGGGCGTTCATCCAAAAATCGCTGCATCTCGGCATATTCGTCGCAAACGCAAAATACCTTATTGGGCGAATTAACAGAGCTCTTCTCGTTATCCTGGCGATAGCACAAAATGGGATCCGCAATAAACGCAGCACGCTCGGCGCTTGCCCAGACCTTAAAGTTAAAACCCGCATCCTGATACGATGCACCCGGCGTGGGAAGGAACCGAATCTGATTGTCGTTAAGGAACGTGCGTCGATAGATGGCCGACCAAATGGAAGGCTTGCGGTAGAAAATGCCCGGGCGATCGACGGGGCGATACGCGGCGCCCGTCATATGCTCGTCGATAATTCCGAACAGCTCGCGGCGCTCGCTGGGCGCAGACCAGTACAGGTAAAAGTCGCCCTTAACGACATCGGCATGCTCGGCGTCGGCCTTGGCAACCAGCTTTTGAAGCGAATCCTCGAACATAAAGTCATCGGACTCCAAAATACCCACGTACTCGCCACGCGCCACCTCCAGGCCGCGGTTCATCGAGTCGCCGTAGCCGCTGTTGGCCTTGTCAATCATCTTGACGCGCGCATCGCGCTCCATGTACTCGCGAATGATATCCGGCGAGCTATCGGTAGAGCCGTCGTTGATGCAGATGATCTCAATGTCCTTGAGCGTCTGCGCAATGGCTGAATCGAGGCACTCGCGCAAGTAGCGCTCAACATTGCAGATGGGAACAAGCAGCGAAACTTTAGGGGTATCAGAGTTCTGCAAGAGAACCTCCTGTTGAATAACGTGTAACAGGGTTATTTTAGCAGCGAAGCAACGGCGCGCGGCAGCGCCCAGAATTAGATAAAGCGTTCCAGGCAGGCCTTAAGACCGCGGGTCGAAAGATAGAATAGCGTGGCGTCTGCCATCGAAACGCCCGAGGTCGCCGCAACGAGCTTATGGTCAACACGGCGAACAGCGCCCTGAGCAGGCATATTCGCCCACTCCGTTCCCAAAAACGTCGTGAAATCCATATTGACGCGACCGGCCACGCGACGGAAACCATCGGCATCCAAGCGCGCCAAATCAAACACGATAAGGTCCAAGAACCAGGTGATCAGCTCTCCGGGGCACAGGTCCAAAAGGCCGTAGGCCGCCCAATCTTCCAAAACTTCCTCGAGCATCCTCATGTGTGCGTCGAGCTTTTTGGCGCGGGCCTCGGCACCGTTGAACTCGTGCGTTGCCGATTCGCTCTCCATCACGTAGTGGTAGAACCTGTCCGGCATGACAACGGTCTTTGAGGCCAACGCGTAAGCTGCGAACTGGAACACAACGTCCTCGCCCAAGGCCAAGCCGGGGGAAAAACGTATGTCCTCGCGATTGAGCAGCTCGCGCGAAAAAGCCGCGCGGCACGCATAGGGTTGTGCGTTTGCGTGGAACAGCAACTGGGGATCACGGGCGCCAAAAGTGCCCACCTTGGGGCTCATGAGTTGCTGGACCCGCTTGGGTGCGGCGTCGGACGGCTCGCAGACGCCGCCAAAAACGGCGACCTCGGCATCTGCAGACTCCATGGCATACAGCACGCACTCGACCGTCTGGGCGTCAATGTAATCGTCGGCGTCCACAAAAAAGACGGTCTCGCCCTCGGCCGCATCGATACCGGCATTTCGAGCGCACGAGACACCAGCGTTTTCCTGGTCAATCACCAGCACACGTTCGTCGGCCTGCGCAATTTGACGTAAGACGCCCAGCGAACCATCTGCGGACCCGTCGTTGACGCAGACAACCTGAATCGAGCGCTCGGACTGTGCCAAAAGCGAATCGAGGCATCGCCGAATCGAGCGCGCGGAGTTGTATACGGGAACGACAATAGTCGCTTTGGGAATCGAGGCCTCTCCCATACCGACCTACCCCCTCAACGATTCGACAAGGAAGGCAGCGACCACGCCAGGGCCTCCAACCGATGCGTAGTATTTGGCGCGCCCCAAGGCACCATCCGTTGCAAAGTGCGGATGCTCGTCAACCCAGCCCTCTGGATCTTTGAGGATGGCAGCGAGATTCGCACGCTTCCACGGCTTAAGATCGTCCAGCGAAAACTCCCCGGCGTCCAAAGCCGCTTGGAACTCCTTGGCCATCTGCACCAGGAACTCCTTATAGAACTTAGGCGCCAAGCGCACATAGTTCCACATATACGAATCGTATTTAATGAGCTGATTGAACTTGAGCATGCGGGCGACGTCATCGATTGCGTGGTCGCGAGCATAATCTTCTTGGATCCAGCGCTCGATTTCGGCATACTCGGTATTGACGCAAAAGACCTTAGCCGAAGAATTGACCGAGGAGTTCTCGTTGTCCTGACGATACGAAAGCACGGCATCGTGCAGGTAAACGGCCTTGTCGGCGCATGCGATCGCCTTAAAGGCAAACGACGTGTCCTGAAAGGATGCTCCCGGAGTCGGCAGGAACTTGATGCCGTTGCGCTCAAGAAAATCACGGCGGTACACGGCCGACCAAATCGACGGCTTTTGCTTAAAGAACTGCGTCGTATTGCTCGGGTGCACCGGCTTGCCACAGTCCCTTGCCTTAAACATCTCGTGCAGCGAACGGCGCTCCTCGGGCTTGGACCAGTAGAAGTCAAAATTCGCCTTTGCAAAATCGGCACCGAAGCGCTCGGCCGCCGACACGAGTTTTTCCAGGGCGTCGAGCGCCATAAAGTCATCGGACTCCAGAATGCCCACGTACTTGCCGCGAGCCATCTCCAGGCCACGGTTCATCGAGTCGCCGTAGCCGCTGTTGGCCTTGTCAATCATCTTCACGCGCGCGTCGCGCTCCATGTACTCGCGGATTATCGCCGGAGAGTTGTCGGTAGAGCCATCGTTGATGCAGATGATCTCGATGTCCTTGAGCGTCTGCGCCACGGCGGAATCGAGGCACTCGCGCAGGTAGCGCTCAACGTTGTAAATGGGAATAAGCAGCGACAGAACAGGGCTGCCAGAGGCGTTAGTAGACAAATGTGCTCCTTAGGAAATACCTGTCGTTTCATGGTATCAAAGGGTCGTCCCGCCCGCGGGCGTTTATATAATCTATGGAGCCCGCAGAGGCAAACCGAAGCGAAAGGAAGTCATGCAGCCCAAAGCCGCACGCAACATATCCATCGAACCGCTGCGCTAAATCGCGGTCACCATACCCATGGCAGGTTCCTGCGTTTTATTCAAACCTTGCAAACATGGCGCAGCGACCCTTTACAATAGGTGCCGTCCAACGGACGCATTCGATAGCTTCCGCGTAGCGCTCGCCCGCCGCGCGTGAAAGGATATATTCCCCATGACCTCCACCCTCCCCGCTCCCATCGACAAGCTCGCCATCGTCGTCGTCACTTACAAGCGCCAGGAGCTCCTGGCCAACCTGTTCGACTCCATGACCGAGCTCACGGCAACGCCTTGGCGTATCGTGATCGTCGACAACGAGAATTCGCGCGAGACCGAGGCCATGTGCGCCGCATTCAACGAGCGCCTCGCCAACCTGTGGGGCATCGACACTGATCAGCCCGATACAAAGGGCGGCACCGACCGCGTCATCTACGCCCCGCAGCTCGAAAACGGCGGCGGCGCGGGTGGCTTCTCCGCCGGCACCAAGTGCGCCTACGACCTGGGTGCTCAGTGGTTTTGGGTCATGGACGACGACGTGCTCGTCATCCCCGAGGGCATTGAGCGCCTAGCAAAGTGGACGGACCGCTACGACGTCATCCAGGGTTCGCGTCTGGACTTCGATGGCGGCGCGTTCTTTTGGCAGTACCAGCTCATCCTTTCGCTTGGAATCCCCAACCCCATCGCCAAGTGGGACTTGGGCCCCGACGGCTACCGCGCCATGAACCAGCTGTGCTTTGAAGGCGGCCTGTTCTCGCGCCGCGTAGTCGACAAGATCGGCCTGCCCGATGCGCGCTTTTTCATCTACGGCGACGATGCCTGCTACGGCTATGTTGCCAGCCAGCATTTCCCCGCCGCCGTGGTTGCCGACGTGGTGCTCAAGCGCGCCCGCGCCGTCTCTAACTGGGACATCGCCGGCAAACGTCAGCTCAACTCCACGAGCGACACCAACCGCTACTACATCATGCGCAATCGCGGCTTTTTGGCCCGCTACATGCAGATTTACGGCGACTACCACCCCATCTTGTTCCGCTTGGGCAACGCCGCGACCTTCTGCAAGGAGTTCATTCGTCTGGCAGCCGTCGACAAATGCTTCAAGACCGGCATCCCGGCGCTGCGCCGCGGCATGAAAGACGCCCGCAAGATCATCAAGGATCCCAACTGGAAGCCCATGCCGCCCATGAAGGACGCGGAGTAGCGGGCACCCCCGCAGCATCGCCTGCCCCTACAGCCGCTGGCACACCGCTGCCACATGCTGCCCGTCAAAACCGAATCCCCAGCGCATACGGCCCACACCGGGTCGCGGCACGCGAATCTTGTCGATGCCGTCGCGCTCTATGTCGAGCAGCGCCTGAACGGCCAGCAGCTCCAGGCCCAGCGCATCCACACCGGGGTCATACATCATGTTGATCGTTATCAGCGGACGCTCGTCGAGCATGCCGATCGTGTCAGCCACGTCAAGCACGGCGCCCATAGGAAAAACCTGAATGTCCCAGCGATCCGCGCCACACTTTCGCCTCGAGGCAGGATTAGCATAGCCCGGCAATCCAAAGCAGAGCCCCTGCAAGAGCAGGTGATATGGCAGCGGCGCATCTGGGTCGGTCGCACCGATTCCCGCATCTCCCAGGATGCGGTCTAGTGCCTGTCTCACCGCATCCTCGTCCCCACGACACAACCCGTCGCGAAACGTATCGACGTCTCGAATGTCTTCGGCAGCGCACTCAAACCACTCAATAATCACCAGACGCAAGGCCTGGCGAAGCTCATTATTGGGCAACCGCAGAGCACGGAGACGACCACCATGCTCCGGCTCCTCAATCATATCCGTCGTCAGGAAACCGGACAGATACAGCGCTGTCCACAGGCCATCATCAGAGGAGGCCTCTGGCCCCGCAACGCCCAAACAAACCGGGACTTCAACGCATCCATGGGCCTCGAGCAAATCGAACAAGACCGAAAGGCGGTCGAGATTCCACCCGGCAACTACCTTACTCAGGCAATCGGCATACCCATACAGATCGGCTCGCACAGGCGCCGTGCAGCCCCGGTCCAGAAAACCGATCACACGCGCCGGACTCGAGCAATAGCCTCTGCCAAACCGATATCCCTCGAACCATTCACACGCATCATCAAGGTATTCCTCGCGTCCAGCATGATTCAGCAGAGCCTCGACCTCGGCATCCGAAAAGCCGAACCAACGGTCGCACCACGTCGAAAGGGGCGTCGAAAGACAATACGAGCAGCAACGCGAAGAAAGTGCCGCCTCGGCAGGACCTGGACGCTCCCCCATCAGACACGTCAACCGTAGCGAATGGCCCGCGGTGGCAATGGCGTCGAACAGCACGCGATCGAGCAGCTCCGCCGGACCGGCGCCGGAAGCGTCTCTCGCGCTCGCACTAGGCGACCACGCCGCGTCGTACCCATCAACGAGCAATACAACCTGCTCATCGCAGGCCATCTCCAGCAGCTCAATGAGCACACCGAGCACCGAGTCAACCTCGTCCGAGCTCGCTACGCCACGCGCAACGCGTTCGATGTGACGCACCTTATCTCGTGCTAAATCCGGAGCCTCCAAGAGCGCCAGCAGGCGAGTGCACTCACCCGAAAGAGCGTCATGCACGACGTCGGCAACAGCGGCGCCACGCCTCGCAGCACCAGAAAAGTCCAGCGATATCACGGGATAGCAGGCGCACTCGTCCCGATAGCGCCCGCCGTCCGCATCCCAAATCTGGGTATCGGCAAACAAGCTCCGACCGGCGCGACCGACCACGGGACGCTCCAGAAAAGCCTTGAGCATCGACAAGTTCATGCTCTTGCCAAAACCCTCGGGTCGGCAGCACACCATAACGGACGCATCGCAATCCAGAACATCGGCAATAAACATGGTCTTGTCGACCAGCGTGCAGCAACCAAGAGCCTCCATATAGTCATGCATGTCAATCGGCAAAACCGCATCGTCGGCACCACCGATCAAGCGCACGCCAAAGCAGGCAGCACAACAATTATTTGCCCGTTCAGACACCAAAACGTTCCCCCTAAATCGCAGCACGATGCCAATTGTAATGACGGCCTCACACGTACTGATGTCGGCACACAAACATATCGGGCAACGGTAGCAACATGGGGTGTGAGGGGGGCATAACTAATCGTTGCACAACAAAACGGGGCCCGATGCATTCGCACCGGGCCCCGCCCCGATTCTAAAGGCATTCGGCAACCGAGAGGCTACTCCTCGGAAGCGTCCTCCCCTGCAGCCTTGTTCTCCTGATCGAGTTTATGCTTACCGCTCACAATAGACGTGGCACCCAGCGTCGCTAAGCTCGCGCTGGCAAGGCTCGCCATCACAATGAGGTCACCCGTCTTGGGCATGTTGCCACCCGAGGACTTGGTCGTCGTGGTCGTGCTGCCCTTGTCACAGACCTTCTGAGCATCGGCGTCGGACTGTTTCGCGCCTGCATCGGCGGAAGCATCAGAAGCGCCGACGACATTGGAGCCGGAGCCCTGGTCGAATGCCCCCTCATCAGAAGAAGAATCGCCGTTAATGCCCGCCATCAAAGACGACCCCAGCATGGAGCCAAGCTGCTCTCCGGCAGATGGCTTATTTTCCGTCGAGGAATTGCCAGCATCGGAGCCCTCGCCTGAACCGCCCTCGGAAGCACCGAAGCCAGAACCGTTAGGGGACCCAGCATCGGCAGAGGAATCTCCAGTGCCGTTAGAAGCGCCCGCATCGGTGGAGCCAGAAGTTGTGCCGTCCGCAGCGCCGTCAGAGCTAGAATTCGACGAATCGCCAGAAGCATCGCCAGAAGCAGTGCCGCCAGACGCAGCCCCGCCGTTACCGGCATCATCGCTGCCCGCATCAGTCGAGGGCGCATCGGTATCGCCGCTATCGCCCGCACCGCCATCGGTACCAGGTGTCGGTGCGGCGGGAGCAGTGGGAGCCATGCTCGGACCGGGCGCCGGCGCGGGCTCAGGCTCAGGATCGGGCTCCACAGGCGTTTCCTCAGCAGCGGCTTCGTCCTCGGCAATGTAGACCAGGCAGTCCTTGAGCTCATTGCGGTAGCGGTTCTTCCAGCCCTCGTGGTACTGGGGCTGGCTTGCATACTTGGTCGCCACGTTATTGACCACGCTGTTGGAAAGCGCCGTCACAAACTCGCGGTCGGTCATGCTGTTGGAAAGGTTTGCCCAACGGAAAAAGTCCTGGCAGCCACCGGTGCCGCACATATTGGTGATACTCCACACCATGCCCTTGACGCAGTCGGCGCGACCGGAGATGTCAATGCCAAGAGCGCTCTTGAGCCATGCCTCGGTCACCGCATAGTACGAGTTGTACGCATAGGCATCCTGCAGCGCCGAAAACTCAGTAGGGTCGGTATTATAAGCACCCTGGAAGGCCTCCTGCGCAATACGGCCCAGCTCAGTGAGCTGGCCATTCGCGTACATGGGGTTGTTCGCGTTGGAAATCTCGCTGCCGCGATCGATTGCAGCCTTAAGCATGCCGTACTTAGCAGAATCGTAGTTGTAGACCTGCTTCATAAACGGAATGAGCGACCAACGACGGTCGAACTGGTAATAGCCCAGCGCGTTATAGCCGTCACCATACGAAAATCCCTGGTTATAGTTGCCGTGGCTCTCGTATTTGGTGAAGTACTTCATCTCGGCGGTCACGTTGACAAACGAAACACCCTGAACCGACCTCAACACGCCCGAGAAGGACTGCTGGGTGTAAAGGCCCTTATCGATATCGGTGGCATCCGAGGCAACGCCCGGCGTGGGCTCCTCGGCAACAGCAGTCACAGGCGCGGCAACGGTGCCAAACGAAAGCGCCAACGTCAGGCCCGCGACAATTGCGGAATGCTTGGGCTGCATAGATCCTCCCTGCATTGGTGTGGTTAAAGAGCAGTTTGCAAAGATGAATTCAGTATTACAGCTCCCCGTTTGTTGCACAACAACCCATCGGCAAACGGCAACAGTCCTCCGCGAAATCTTAAGGAATTAAACAAACTGGTCGTCGGGCACCAGAAGAAGCTCGCCGTAACGCTCCATCAGCCCGTCTCGCAACTGACAGAAAGCGGGGATATAGACGTTCAAGATGCGCTGAATCAAATCCTGAGCGAGCTTATTGTCATAGATATGAACGTTCGTATTGCGGTCTCTGAGCATATCTAGCCAGGCCGCCTCATCAATAAAGTCGTAGAATCGGTAGGCCTCCTTCAAGATGGCACGAGGAGACCCCGACGCGGCAAGCGTGGCACCCTCATACTCGAGCAGACGCTTAAGGAGCTTCCAGCTTAGTTCAAATTGAAGATTGAACTTATTAATCAATCCACTCTGAACAAAATCATTGTTGAGATCCTGATTGGGCGCATCCTCAAGATTCGCCAAGGCGCTGGCAAAGTTCTCATATTTTTTCATACAGAATCACACCATCCCTGGCAATTTCATCGAGCAATTGCTGCGATAAGGACTCGTCGAGATTGACGACATCTACATCTAAAAGAGTATCAAGACGCTCATCAATCAAATATGAGAAACGGCCGAAATCCCGGCAACCTGCTACGGCGATGTCAATATCGCTCTTGGGCAAGTTGTCGCCTCGAGCACGAGAACCAAACAACATGACCTTCTCGGCGTCACATTCCCGAGCAAAAACTTCGATTTGCTTATACACCTTGTCGAGAGATGCCATTTGCACCCCTACAGCTTAATGTCGAAGTTGATCTCGGGGACAGCTGCCAGGTCGGCCAGCGTCACGCCGTCGACGTACTTTTCGATCACGTCGTCCAGACCGCGCCAGAACTTGACGGTCGAGCAAAGATCGCTGCGGGTGCAGCTGTTGTCGATGCCATCGCACGCCACCGGAGCCGTGCTGCCCTCGACGGCACGCAGGATGTCGCCGGCACGCACCTCGGCCGGGTCCTTGGCCATCATGTAGCCGCCGCCCTTGCCGCGCACGCTCTTGAGCAGGCCAGCCTTCATAAGCGGACGAACCAGCTGCTCCAAATACTTTTGTGAGATATGCTCACGGTCGGCGACCTCGCGCAGGGCAATCTTGCCCTCGGTGTCACCAAGCGCTGCGATATAGATCATCAGTCGGAGGGCATAGCGGCCCTTAGAAGAAATGAGCATACCTACCCTCCCGTTGTTCCTAAGACAAAACCACCAGGGGCATTTGTCCCAAATCTTATGCACGCGGGGCAAACAAACCTGATTATTATGTCCCGCATCTTAAAAGTCGAGTGGATTAGTCGGGTTTTCCCTTGACTAACGCCGAACCCATAGTAACTTTATTCCGAGAAGATTCCTAGGGTTTAGTACACCCATGAGTACACCATATACAGAGAGGGACAGCATGAGCGCAAATCCGCTGCTTTCCATCGAAGGTCTGACCGCCTCCGTGGACGAGAAGACCATCCTCCACAACGTCAACCTCAACGTCGCCGCCGGCGAGACCCACGTGCTGATGGGACCCAACGGCGCCGGCAAGTCCACCCTCGGCCACCTGGTCATGGGCGACCCCGTCTACACCGTGCAGGACGGCCGCATCGTCTTTGACGGCCAGGACATCACCGAGCTCACTACCGACAAGCGCTCCCGCGCCGGCCTGTTCCTGAGCTTCCAGGCCCCGGTCGAGATCCCGGGCGTGCCGCTGTCAAGCTTTTTGCGCGCCAGCATCGCCGGCCGCCCCGGTCTGGAGATGAAGGGCAAGGAGTTCCGCCGTCGCGTCAAGGAGCTCGCGGCCGAGCTCAACATGGACACCGCCTACCTCAACCGCGAGCTGGGCGTAGGTTTCTCGGGCGGCGAGAAAAAGAAGGTCGAGATGCTCCAGCTTCTGCTGCTGCAGCCCAAACTCGCCATCCTGGACGAAACCGACTCCGGCCTGGACGTCGATGCCCTGTCCACCGTCAGCCACGGCATGGACGCCTACCGCAAGAGCTGCGACGGCTCCATGCTCATCATCACGCACAACACGCGCATCCTGGAGCACCTGGATGTCGACCGCGTCCACGTTATGGTCAAGGGCCACATCGTGCGCGAGGACGACGCCTCACTGATCCCCTGGATCGACAAGAACGGCTTTGAGACCTTCGAGCGCGAGGCCGCCGAGCAGCGCGCCCAGGCCGAGGCCGCCGCTGCCGAGCAGCAGGCGTAAAGGGGCGACGCAATGACCAAGAACCGCACCGAGGTCGCGGACATCGACCGCAGCCTCTACGACTTCACCTATGGCGAGGAGGGATTCGAGCGCCTCGACGCCGGCATCACACCCGACATCGTGCGCGAGATCAGCGCCAAGAAGGACGAGCCGCAGTGGATGCTCGACTTGCGCTTAAAGTCCCTCGAGATTTTCAACCGCTTCCCCGACCCGACGTGGGGGCCCTCCATCGAGGGCCTGGACATGGACAACATCGTCACCTACGTCAAGCCCAACACCGACCAAAAGCACGACTGGGAGTCGGTGCCCGACGACATCAAGAGCACCTTTGAGCGCTTGGGCATCCCCGAGGCCGAGCGCAGCTACCTGGCGGGCGTCGGCGCGCAGTACGACTCCGAGCTCGTCTACCACAACATGCAGGACACCGCGTCCAAGATGGGCATCGTCTACTCCGGCATCGAGGAGGCCCTGCACGACCCGCAGTGGGAGCCGCTCATTCACGAGAAGTTTATGACTCTCATCCCGCCCACCGACCACAAGTTTGCGGCCCTGCATGGTGCCGTGTGGTCGGGCGGCTCGTTTGTCTACGTGCCCAAGGGCACCAAGCTCGACTTCCCGCTGCAGAGCTACTTCCGCCTTAACGCCAAGGGCGCCGGCCAGTTTGAGCACACGCTCATCATCGTCGAGGACGATGCCGACCTGCACTTCATTGAGGGTTGCTCCGCGCCCAAGTACAACGTAGCCAACCTCCACGCCGGCGCTGTCGAGCTCTTTGTGGGCAAGCGTGCGCACCTGCGCTACTCGACTATCGAGAACTGGTCCAAGAACATGTACAACCTCAACACCAAGCGTGCGCGCGTGGACGAGGATGGCGACATCGAGTGGATCAGCGGCTCCTTCGGCAGCCACGTGGGCTACCTCTACCCCATGAGCGTGCTCAACGGCCGCCGCGCCCGCTCGAGCTTTACCGGCATTACCTTTGCCGGCGCCGGTCAGAACCTCGACACCGGCTGCAAGGTCGTGCTCAACGCGCCCGAGACCTCGGCGACCGTCGAGACCAAGGGCATCTCCAAGAGCGGCGGCATCCAGACCTTCCGTAGCTCTATCGTGGCCACGCCCAAGGCCGAGGGCTCCAAGGCAACCGTGAGCTGCCAGTCGCTCATGCTCGACGACCAGAGCCGCTCCGACACTATTCCGGCCATGGACATCCGCGCCAAGAACGTCGACATCGGCCATGAGGCCACCATCGGCCGCATCGGCGACGACAAGGTGTTCTACCTGATGAGCCGCGGCATCTCGGAGGAAGAGGCCCGCACCATGATCGTCAACGGCTTTGCCAACCCGGTCTCCAAGGAGCTGCCGCTTGAGTACGCCGTCGAGATGAACAACCTAATCAAGCTCGAGATGGAAGGAGCGATCGGATAATGAAACAGGAAACCAACACCGCTGCTACCACGCTCGAGCAGGTTAATGCGATGCCGGCAGCAACTTGGGGCTGGCTCAAAATGAACCAGACCAAGCTCGAGCTTTCGGACGAGCTTTCCGCCGCTCCCGCCGAGGCCGTTGAGGTTGAGGGCTTGGAAGAGCAGTTTGCTGGCACGGCCGACGCCTTCGATACCGCCATGGACGCCATGGCCGAGCGCTTCCCCGAGCGCCGTGCCTCCGCCCCCGGCGACGCCGCCGACCGCGCCCGCATCACGCCCGAGACCGAGCTCGACGTGCCCGCCACCTCCGTCTACCAGGCCGGCGCTATCAAGCTCGAGGAGGAGCTCTCCCCTGCCGAAGCCTTCGAGACCGGCATGGGCGAGGCTGCCTGCACCTATCTGGTCGACCACGCCACCAAGTGCATCGTCATCGATGTGCCCGCATACCAGCACGCCACGGTTACCGTGCGCGTGAGTGGCGCCGACGCGGCGGCGGCCATCGCCGCTATCGATGTCGTCGCCCGTCCGCAGGCAACGCTCGACCTCGCTCTAGCCCTGGACTCCCCCGTCAGCGGCCAAGGCGTCGTGGGCTCCGTGCTGCGCGTGTGCGCTCACGAGTACGCCACCGTCAACGTGACCTGCACGCAGACGCTCGATGACAGCTGGATCGCACTCGATGACACCGGTCTATTCCTAGACGAGGGCGCGCGCGTCAACGTGCAGCACACCGTCCTGGGTGCCGGTGCCAGCGCCACCGGCCTCGCCGGCGATCTGCTGGGCGACACCGCCAAGGTGACCATCGATACCGATTACCTAGGTGCCCGCGAACAGGTGCGCGACTTTAACTACGAGCTGCGCCACCGCGGTCGTAAGACCGAGTGCGAGATCGACGCCAACGGCGTGCTGACTGGCACGTCCAAGAAGGTCTACCGCGGCACCATCGACCTCGTGCACGGCTGCAAGGGCGCATCCGGCACCGAGCGCGAGACCGTGTTGCTCGCCAACAAGGGCGTCGACAACAAAACCGTCCCCGTCATCCTCTGCGACGAGGACGACGTCGCTGGCAACCACGGCGCCACCATCGGCCACGTCCGCGACGAGCAGCTGTTCTACCTCGCCTGCCGCGGCCTTGACCAAAACGCCGCCGAGGACCTGTTCATCCGCGCCAAGCTGGAGGACGCCGCGCTTTCCTCGACCGACGAGCGCACCCGCGCCGCCGTCGTCCGCCTGGGCAACAACCTGATCGACAACTTTGAAGAGGAGCTCGCATGATCGACACCGAGCACGTTAAATGCGACACCTGTACTGCCCCCGAGCCCATGGAGCTCGACGCCAGCGACGAGGCCTCGCGCGGCTGGCCTACCGTCGACATCGAGACCAATCCCTACAAGGCGCAGTTCCCGCTGTTCCAGCAGCACCCCGAGATCGCCTTCCTCGATAGCGCCGCCACCGCGCAGCGCCCTGCCTGCGTGCTCGACGCCGAGCGCGACTTCTACCAGCGCATGAATGCCAACCCCCTGCGTGGCCTGTACTCGCTGTCCGTCGAGGCCACCGAGGCTATCGCGAAAGTGCGTCAGCAGATCGCCGACCTCATCGGCGCCCCCCAGGCCAACGAGGTCGTCTTCACCCGCAACACGAGCGAGTCGCTCAACCTGGTCGCCAAAAGCTTTGCGCCCACAGTCCTCGAGCCGGGCGACGAGGTCGTCATCACCATCATGGAGCACCACTCCAACCTGATTCCGTGGCAGCAGGTCTGCCGCGAGACCGGCGCCAAGCTCGTCTACCTCTATCCCACCAAGACCGGCCAGCTCACCACCGAGGAGGTTCTGTCCAAGGTGGGCCCCAAGACCAAGATCTTGGCCGTGGGTCAGGTCTCTAACGTCCTGGGCGTTGAGAACCCGGTCAAGAATCTCGGCAAGCTTGTGCACAAGTACGGCGGCTATCTGGTCGTCGACGGCGCGCAATCGCTGCCGCACATGCCGGTCGATGTGGCCGACCTGGGCGCCGACTTCTTTGCCTTTAGCGCGCACAAGGCCATGGGCCCCATGGGCATCGGCGTGCTGTGGGGCAAGATGGACCTGCTCAACGCCATGCCGCCCATGCTCACCGGCGGCGAGATGATCGATTCGGTCACCGAGCAGGACGCCGTCTGGGCGCCCGTCCCCGAGAAGTTCGAGGCCGGCACGCAGGACGCCGCCGGTATCTTCGCCACGGGCGCGGCGCTTGACTACTTGGTCAACACGGTAGGCTACGAAAACATCCAGGCACGCGAGCAGGCACTCGTCCACTACCTGATGGGCGAGCTCATGCAGCTCGACTTTGTCCAGATCATCGGCTCCATCTACTGGGATAACCACCACGGGGTCGTGAGCTTTAACGTCAAGGGTATCCACCCGCACGACGTCGCGAGCATCATGGACATGGCCGGCGTGTGCATCCGCGCCGGCCACCACTGCGCACAGCCGCTGCTCACCTGGCTGGGCGTCGAGAACCTTGCCTGCTGCCGCGCCAGCGTGGCCTTCTATAACGACAAGGCCGATATCGACAAGTTCATCGCCGGCCTGCATCACGTTTGGAGCACGTTCAATGGGTAATCTGTACACCTCCACCACGTTTATGGAGCACAACTCGCACCCCGACTACAAGTACGAGATGGATGCCCCCACGCACGAGCACGACGGCATCAACCCCAGCTGCGGCGACGAGCTCACCCTGCAGCTGCGTGTCGAGAACGGCGTGATCGAGGAGGCCTCCTTTACCGGCCACGGTTGTGCCATCAGTCAGGCCAGTGCCGACATCATGGCCGACCTCATCACCGGCGAGACGGTCGAGGAGGCCCGTCGTCTGGCGGAGCTTTTCCTTGCCATGATCCGTGGCGAGCAGCTCTCCGAGGAGGACCTGGAAGACCTGGACGAGGCCGCTCAGCTTCAGGACATCTCGCACATGCCCGCCCGTGTCAAATGCGCCGAGCTCGCCTGGCGCACCCTCGACGGTATGCTCGAGGGGCAAAATAATCAGTAATAGTTGTCTCAAATCTGAAGAATTCTGTTGGCCGAATCGCTTAGCTTTCGCGATTCGGCCATTTTCTTTTCTGCCTTTATTTCGAGCCCTCGGCCCGCGCGTCCACCTGCGCATAAGCACGCACAATACGCGAGACGGTGCTTTTGCCAATCCCGGTATACCGCTCAATCTGGCGCACCGTGAAACCGGCATCGTGTAATCCAAGAATAACGATGTTGCGCTGCGCCGGCGGTGCGGCTTTAACCCCGTGGAGCGGAACCCCGAGCCCCTTCGCCAACTTTTCGGCAAAGGCGTGCCGCTCCCACTCCGCTTCTTCCAGATCGGGCATCGCCGACTCGCCGTCATCGAGCGTCGAAAGCGAATAGGCAATAAAGGCCTCGGCAGAACCAAAAAGCTCAAGCACGCAAGAAGGATCGGAAAATCCCCTCGTAGCATCTGCCGCGCCACTGTCGTAAGCGCGTAGATGCTCCGCAAAACTGCTCCAGGGATAACGCTCGATTAGGCTCATGCCCGCCTCCTGCGGATCGGCGTGAACGGAGCGAATAGCCTCCATCACCCGCCAGTCGGTATCGAGCGAGCGGCGCTCAAAACGTTCACGAAACAGGCAGCCCGCGCGCCCAGTGCGCTTATTGAACCGACGAGCATACGTCAACAGCAGCCGCTGCATGGCTGCACTCATCGCGTCCTCATAATCCGCGAGTACCAGGTGCACATGGCTGCTCATAAGGCACCACGCCACGACCGTCACGCCGGCATCACGGCAGCAGTCGCGCATTAGCTCCAAAAACTCCCACCGGTCCTCATCGCTCTCAAAGATCTGCCGCCCGCCCATACTGCGGGCACAAACATGGTAAAAACCGGTGATCGTTTTCCAAACGCGCTGCATGGCGCTCCCTTCGCCGGGATCTGCTTACCATCCAATACATCACGATTGAAACGTGCCATCAAAACATTCACGTAAAATGGCACCCGTCGACGGTAAAAGGCGGCAAACCGACGGCGAACGGCAACATAGCCACAGGTCAGGCAACGCACCCTTAGCAAAAGCTTGACCAGAACCGATCCCCTTCAACGTACCGCGCAACTGCAAACAGCCTGGTTAAATCGTTTCAATTGAAAGTTCCGCGCTTCTCGCTACGAAAACTGAGCCGTTCGCCGAATATTCCGTGCATTTCGCGGTATTATAGGGGTTGCATGTCATGTCCCTTTCGAAGGGTCGCCCGGCAATCGCCAGCCACGACCCCCAGACGGGACGCCAACACGATAGAGAGGAGAGGCATGCAGTACTCACAGGAAGTGGAGAACATGTGCCCCGTTGCCAAGGGTGCATACCACGGCCCCGCACCCATCCCCGAGGAGGGCAAGTGGGTCCAGGCTAAGGAGATTTCCGACATCTCCGGTCTTACGCACGGTGTGGGTTGGTGCGCACCTCAGCAGGGCGCCTGCAAGCTCACGCTGAACGTCAAGGACGGCATCATCGAGGAGGCCCTCGTTGAGACCATCGGCTGCTCGGGCATGACCCACTCTGCCGCCATGGCTTCCGAGATCCTTCCCGGCAAGACCATCCTCGAGGCCCTCAACACCGACCTCGTCTGCGACGCCATCAACGTCGCTATGCGCGAGATCTTCCTGCAGATCGTTTACGGCCGCAGCCAGACCGCGTTCTCCGAGGGCGGCCTGCCCGTGGGCGCCTCCCTCGACGACCTCGGCAAGGGCCTTCGCTCCCAGGTCGGCACCATGTTCGGCACCAAGGCCAAGGGCGCTCGTTACCTCGAGCTCGCTCAGGGCTACGTCACCCGCATGGCTCTCAACGACAAGAACGAGATCATCGCGTTCGAGTTCCTGAACCTCGGTAAGTTCACCGACGCCGTCAAGGCCGGCAAGACCCCCGAGGAGGCCATCGCTGGCGCTATGGGCCACTATGGTCAGTGGGAGAACGCTGCCAAGTACATCGACCCGCGCACCGACGAGGAGACTCACTCCGTCGCCAGCGTGTTCCCGGTTCACGAGTAGAAAGGGAGGGAAATAACTATGACTGTTACGTTCGAAGGTTACGAGCGCCGCGCTGACAAGATCAACAAGTGCCTCGCCGACAACGGCATCGCCTCCCTCGAGGAAGCTCTGCAGATCTGCACCGACAAGGGCTTCAACCCGCGTGAGATCGTCAACAACACCCAGTCCATCGCCTTCCAGAACGCCGAGTGGGCCTACACCCTCGGCTGCGCTCTCGCTGTCAAGCGCGAGGCCAAGACCGCTTCTGAGGCTGCCGCCATCATCGGCGAGGGCATCCAGGCCTTCACCGTTCCCGGCTCCGTCGCCGAGGACCGCAAGGTCGGTCTGGGCCACGGCAACCTGGGCGCCATGCTGCTCTCTGACGACACCGAGTGCTTCGCCTTCCTGGCCGGCCACGAGTCCTTCGCTGCCGCTGAGGGCGCCATCGGCCTGGCTCTGAACGCCAACAAGGCTCGCAAGAAGCCGCTGCGCGTTATCCTCAACGGTCTGGGCAAGGACGCCGCTCAGATCATCGCCCGCATCAACGGCTTCACCTACGTGAAGACCCAGTTCGACTACTTCACGGGCGAGCTCAAGGTCGTCGAGACCATCCCCTACTCCGATGGTCCCCGCGCTGCCGTTAACTGCTACGGCGCCGACGACGTCCGCGAGGGCGTTGCCATCATGTGGCACGAGAACGTCGACATCTCGATCACCGGTAACTCCACCAACCCCACGCGCTTCCAGCACCCCGTCGCTGGCACCTACAAGAAGGAGCGCCTCGAGGCTGGCAAGAAGTACTTCTCCGTCGCTTCTGGTGGCGGCACTGGCCGTACCCTGCACCCGGACAACATGGGCGCCGGCCCTGCCTCTTACGGCATGACCGACACCATGGGCCGTATGCACTCCGACGCCCAGTTCGCCGGTTCTTCCTCCGTGCCTGCGCACGTCGACATGATGGGTCTCATCGGCATGGGTAACAACCCCATGGTCGGTGCCACCGTCGCCTGCGCTGTCGCCGTCGAGGAGGCCCTCAAGGCCTAATCGCGCTTGCGCGATGCTCATATAGTTGAGCTTTGGAGCCGCTATCCACCCGGGTAGCGGCTCTTTTTTGTCGCCACAAAGCGTTCGAGATCCGATATATCAGTTCTGATGGAACGTAAGACGTGATGAGAAGGAGCCGCCAAGCGGCCTCAACGTCCACGTGCCATATTCGCCCTTTACCGATTTATCCAATCTTTGCGACACCTTTGCCAATCTCCCGTGCGACAATGCGCGGACGAGAAAGGAATCCGATGGAATCGACTGATGTACTGGTAATTGGATCTGGCATTGCGGGCCTTTGCGCCGCTATAGAAGCAGCACGTGCGGGCGCGACCGTCACTGTGGCAAGCGCCGGCAAGACCATGAGCGGATCGAGCTTCTTCCCGGGCACCTGGGGCCTCGGCCTTATTGGACCCGTCGACGAAGATGACGAACAAGACCTCATCGACACCATCCAGACCGTCGGCGGCGGCGTTGCCGACCCCGAGCTCGTCCAGACGTTCGTCCACGGCATTCCCCAGGCAATTACATGGCTCGCGCAGGATCTGGGTGTTGAACTCCAACGCCCACAAAGCGCCGAGAGCGCCCAGCAAAAACAATTTATCCCCTGCTTCGACCACAAGACGCGTATGTGGCGCGGACTCACCCGCAAGCCCCTTGAGGACGCGTGTACGGCCCAGATCGAGTCTCTCGGCATTCGTCTGCTCCCCCGCCACGAGCTTATAGACCTTGTTGAGGACACGACCGGAAAGATTGTCGGCGCCGTGCTCTACGACCGCGCAAACGAGCATCTTGCGTCTATGGCAGCCAAGACCACTATCATCGCTGCGGGCGGCACGGGCGGACTGTTCGAGCGCAGCCTCACTTCCGCCGATGTACTTAGTTCCTCGCAGGCCATCGCACGGGCGCACGGCGCATCCCTTACCAATATAGAATTCATGCAGATGATGCCCGGCTTCATTGAGCCTAAGCGCAACCTGGTCTTTAACGAAAAGACCTGGCGCTACGTTAAGTTCGACCAGCCAGTTGAAATCGCTGATGACAAGCTGGACGATCTGCTTGAGCAACGCTCCGGATATGGCCCCTTCACTTCGCGCCTGGCTTCCCGCGCCATCGATCTTGCCATCGATCAAGCAGGCGCCGAAGGCCTGGCGCTCCACTACGACTTCCCCCGCGAGGACGTCCCCGAGTTTGTGCAGACCTTTGCCACTTGGCTGCAAGACGAGCACGGCATCGCGCCGACCGACGAGATGCGCGTGGCGATGTATGCCCACGCCGCCAACGGCGGTATCAAGATCGACAAGACCGCGTGCACGGGCGTTGAGGGCCTCTACGCCTGTGGCGAGGCAACAGGCGGCATGCACGGCGCCGACCGCATCGGAGGCTTGTCAAGCGCCAATGGCATCGTATTCGGACGCATTGCGGGCGTATCAGCGGCTCGAGCAGCACTGGGCGCTCCCGAGGCTGGCACACCGGTGGATACCGCCCTCCCCCAGCATGGAATTGCTACAGCAGACGCTGAGCGCCTGACCCGCAGCCTCAGACACACAATGAGCACCTACTGCATGATCAACAGGACCGAGACGGGCCTATCCAAGGCACTACACGAGCTTGAGGGCTTGCAGACGGAGGCAACGACCTTGAGCACGCAGAAAGCCCAGGACAGCGAAGTCGCAGCCCTCGCCCGCCTGCAATCGCAGATTCAGCTGGCAACGGAGATGGTCAAAGCCATGCGCAAGCGGACTGAAAGCCTAGGTTCGCACTATCGAGCCGACTAATTCGATTCTCACTTAGAGTTTGATCACAATTTCTCAACATGCATCGAGCCCCGTAAGTATGATTCCCCCAAGGAAAACACGCTTACGGGGCTTGAGCCGTGTTTTCCCTAAGGGAATCACGGTGCAGTTTCCTCAGCTCCGCGCCCTGACGGGTTCGACCCCATGCGAGGTAAATAAAAAAGCGACCAGCCGAAGCCAGTCGCTTTTACACTCTTTGGGTGGGCCGTCAGGGGGTCGAACCCTGGACCTTGGGATTAAGAGTCCCCTGCTCTACCAACTGAGCTAACGACCCGATATCAACACGAAGCAAGATCTGGGGTGGGTAAAGGGACTCGAACCCTCGACCTACGGGACCACAACCCGTCGCTCTAGCCAACTGAGCTACACCCACCGTGTCCTGTGCGCTTCGCGCTCGACTATTATTGCAAGGAACGCCATGCGATGCAAGCCCCAATTTTCAAGAATTTTGAAAAGAGTTTTTTGGATCCATTTCGGTCAAATCCTACCGGTTCCATAGGAGTAAACTTGCCCCACTGCAAATCCTCGAAAGGACCGTCATGAAAGAACTCTCCAACCGCACGGCAAGATTTACCGATTCGGTCATCCGCCGCATGACACGCATCTCCAATAAGTACGACGCCGTCAATCTCTCGCAGGGCTTCCCTGACTTCGATCCCCCGGCGCAGTTGCTCAACAGCCTGTGCGCCATCGCCAGCGACCCCAAGCCGCTCTATCACCAGTACTCCATCACCTGGGGCTCCCAGGCCATGCGCGAGGCGCTCGCCGCCAAGCAGGAGCACTTTATGGGCATGCCGGTCGACCCCAACCAGAACGTCGTGGTCACCTGCGGTTCCACCGAGGCCATGATGGCCGCCATGATGACGGTCACGAACCCCGGCGACAAAGTCGTCATCTTCTCGCCGTTCTACGAGAACTACGGCGCCGACACCATCCTTTCGGGTGCCGAGCCCATCTACGTGCCGCTCAACCCGCCCACATTCGACTTTGACCGCGAGACGCTCGAGGCAGCCTTCCGCGACAACGACCCCAAAGCCATCGTCCTGTGCAACCCTTCCAACCCCTGCGGCAAGGTCTTTACGCGCGAGGAGCTCACCTTTATCGCCGACCTCTGCAAAAAGTACGACGCATACTGCATTACCGACGAGGTATACGAGCACATCGTCTACGCGCCCCACGAGCACGTCTATATGGCCACGCTGCCCGGCATGTTCGATCGAACCATCAGCTGCAGTTCGCTGTCTAAGACGTACTCCATCACCGGCTGGCGTCTGGGCTACACCATCGCCCCGGCCCAGATCACCGAGCGCATTAAAAAGGTCCACGACTTCCTCACCGTGGGTGCTGCCGCTCCCCTGCAGGAAGCTGTCGTCACCGCCCTCAAATTCGACGACAGCTATTACCAGGAGGTCCTCAATCTCTATACCGCCAAACGAGACCTGTTCTGCCAGGGACTCGACAGCATCGGTCTTGTGCATAACGTGCCGCAGGGCGCCTACTACGTCATGATGGACATCTCTGAGTTTGGCTATGACAGCGACCTCGAATTCTGCGAGGATCTCGCGTCTAAGGTGGGCGTGGGCGCCGTGCCCGGCTCGAGCTTCTTCCGCGAGCCCGTCAACCATCTGATTCGTTTCCACTTTGCCAAGCGAGACGAGACGCTCAACGCAGCGCTGGAGAACCTCAAGTCGTTACGTGATAAAATCAAGCCGCGCGGGTAAGGACGGCCCAGCAACTAAAGCAACCAAAGAAGCCTCGCACCGCCCGCCGCGTTGCGAGGCTTCTTTTTATAGCGCTTTCTTAAATGGTTTAGAGTCCTATACTTTAGTCACGGAGCAACTCGTCCCAGTGAGAGGAATACTATGGCAGAACAGCAGCTTATCGGAGCGCTCGAGGCCGGCGGCACCAAGATGGTCTGCGCCACGGGCTATGCAGACGGTACGGTCCTGGAGCGCGAGCAGATCGCGACCACGACCCCGCAGGAGACCGTTGAGGCCGTCAATGCATGGTTTGCCGACAAGGGCATCGCCGCGCTGGGCATCGGCGCCTTTGGCCCCACCGCGGTCAACCCCGCCTCGCCCCAATACGGCAAGATCCTGGAGACGCCCAAAACGGCATGGCGCTACTTCGACCTGCTGGGCACCATCCAAAACGAGCTCAATATTCCCTGCGGCTACGACACCGACGTCAACGTTGCCTGCCTGGGCGAGGTCACCTTTGGTTGCGCCCAGGGCCTCACAGACGTGGTCTACCTGACCATCGGCACCGGTGTGGGCGCCGGCGTGCTCTCGGGCGGTAAGCTCGTACACGGCATGATGCATCCCGAGGCCGGCCACATCCTGGTCACGCGCGACCCGCGCGACACCATCGGCGAGCATAGCGCTTGCCCCTTCCACGACAACTGCCTCGAGGGCCTCATCGCCGGCCCCGGCGTTAAAAAGCGCTGGGATGGCAAGAGCGCCGGAGACATGGCCGATGACCCGGAGGCCATGGACCTGCTCGCAGGCTATCTGGCACAGGCGCTCATGACCTACACGCTGTGCTACGCGCCGCAAAAGATCATCATCGGCGGCGGCGTGGCCGACCACACCCCCATCGTGCCGCTCGCACGCAAAAAGTGCGCCGAGATACTCAACGGCTATATCGTCACGCCCGAGGTCAACGACATTGATACCTACATTGTCAATAACAGCCTCGAGGGCAAGCAGGGCATCATGGGTTGCCTGGCCCTGGGCGCACAGGCGCTCCAGTAAAGGACACCTCAACGGGGCGCGGCGTAGCCAAACTCGCAAAACGCCCGGACAACGCCGTCAGCCCCGCAGAGGCCCTCAAACGCATAAGGCCGCCTAGGACCAAGCAAAACGTCCTAGGCGGCCTTTTTGGTGTACATCAGCGAACGTAAGAGATATCGGAGCACGACGCCTGTCGTCGCCCCGCAGCAGTCAATCATCACATCGGTAATCATGCCGGCGCGACCGGGCACAAAAAGCTGGATCGTCTCGTCGATAGAGGGAACGAGCAGCAAGAACACCGCCGTGGGCAGCAACACATCAAACGTGCGCCGGCCTTCGAGGTCAAAGGCGTGCGTCGCCAAAATGCCAAGCACCATGTACTCGGTAAAATGAGCGCACTTGCGCACGACGAAGTTGGTCACCCAATCGAATGGAAGCCCCAGGGCCTGCAAAAAGCCGCGAATGGATTCCATGATCGAAAGACTCAACGAACCAGAGCCTGTACCGGGAACCAGCGAATTGCCCCAAATGAGGAGTACCATGGCACAGGCGGCAAGCGCCCATTTTCGATCGACCTTAACCATGCGGCAATTATGCCTCCGCACGCAGCGGCGTAAAGCTGGCGGTGCCGCCCTCGATAACGCTCAGATAGGCACGGCCCGTACGCTTGACGGCCGCAGACTGCAGACGGTTGATCTCTTCCTCGAGAATCTGATTGACGCGCTCATGGCGGCGGTTTTCCATAACGCCGGCAGCGATAGCCTCGGCGTGCTCGACACCCTCGCGCGAGATACGCGCGGTATCCTCGGGAAGCACGGAACTGTGGCGGCCGACATAGACGGGAGCAACCGAGACGGGTGAGGCTGCAGACGTGGGCACCGCCACGGGGGCGGGCTCGGCAGCCTCGGCCATGATCGCCATAGCGGCGGCCCACATGTCCTCGTGGCCCGAATAATCGGCCATGGGGATATCTTCCTCAAGAGAGGCATCGGGGAGACTGTCGGTATCCACGCGATCCTGTGCATCGATAGAGGCAGTGATGGCGGCGGGCTCGTCCAGATCGGCGAGATCCACACCCTTGGCATCGGAAATGATGGGCATGCTGGCGAGCTTGGCGTTGTACGGCACTGCCTCCGCAGCCTGCATTTGGGTCGAAGCGCCCCAAAGCGAGCTTTCGGCAGCACGGCGAGCGGCGACGGTCTCCTCATCGACAGCCAGGGGCTCGTCGGCAAAGGGATCGGAGACAGGAGCCGGCTGAGCTGTGCTCTGCTGACCGGCCGAAGCAGCAGCCGCGGCAGAGGTGTACGCAGCCGACGACGCGCCGTTATAGGCGGCATTGTTGGCGGCATTGGCTACAAGCGCCACGAAGGCTGCGGTGCTGCCCGCAGGGGCGGCGTGAGAGCCCGAGACGGCGCGTGCGGCAGCGGCAATGTCATCGCGATTGTAAGAACCGGTCTTTCCACCGTTGGTGAGCTCGTCGATTGCGACCTGGTAGACATCGCGCGAACGCGCAGGATCGCAGCTGACCGGGGAATCGTCATCGAGCATGCTGTCGATCATAGACCAGGCGTCGGCCTCATCCATGGCGTTAGCCGCGCGCGCGATGGTGGGAACACCATCGTCGGCGTGGCGGCGCTGGAACGCACCGGTCAGGCCGGAGAGAAATGCGGGAGAAGGCTGTGCGACATTGGCTTGATCGGCCGGGACCGCAGGCTGAGATGCCGCCCCCTGCTGCTGCGCGGGAATCGAAGCGGTCTTGAACTCGCTGTGGGTCCGGCCAAACTGAGCGGCACCGCCCACAGCATCGGGCTCGAACAGGCGGCCATCGTGCTCGGCACGATACTCGGAGATGCCCAGCGAGGCCGCATAGATGCCCACGCCCGCCACCGCACCAACGGCAAAGGGAACCGCGCCCGCAACAACCGTCTCATTAACCGACGAGAACGGCAACGTCGCAGCATACATCACCACGGGGGCGGCAAGGCCGATCCCGCAGGAAAGTCCGGCAAGGACTGCTCGTTGTGTTGCATCAGAAGAAGCCATGAGCTCTCCCCATCTTCCAGCACCCAAATCGCATCATTTAGTTGGCTGCGCGAGAGAAGATGAAGCGGGACATGCGTCCCAAAGCAACGGTATATGGTTCGTTTCATCTGCGTTTTCCGTCGCGAAGCTTAAAAGTTATTATGCGAAACCGACCCTCCGATTGCAAGCGATGAGGCCGGATTGTGACCCGAAATCCGCTGCTTGTCGGTCATAAGGTCAAAAATTGTTGCCGAGTGGCGCCATAAAGAAAGGGCCGGGGCATAAACCCCGGCCCGATTGCCCGTTCTTATGGCGATATAGCGTGCGGCTTATTGTCTAAAACGTCTGCTCGTAGTCGCTGTGTTTTTTGGCCGAACGCACCAGGAACTCCTGGTTGGTGTTGGTGCCCTTAAGACCCTTGATAAACGACGCCGCCGCGCGCTCGGTGTTGTTCATGCCGGCGAGGATGCGACGCAGACCAAAGACAAACGGGCGCATCTGCTCGTCGACCAGCAGGTCCTCGTTGCGTGTACCGGAGGCAACGGGGTCAATGGCCGGGAAGATGCGGCGATCGGCAAGATCGCGGTCGAGCTTGAGCTCCATGTTGCCGGTGCCCTTGAACTCCTCAAAGATGACCTCGTCCATCTTGGAGCCGGTGTCGATGAGGGCGGAGGCGAGGATGGTAAGCGAGCCTCCGTTTTCGATATTGCGGGCTGCACCCAGGAAACGCTTGGGCGGGTAGAGGGCTGCCGAATCGACGCCGCCCGAGAGGATACGGCCCGAGGCAGGTGCCGCCAGGTTGTAGGCACGGGCAAGACGCGTGATGGAGTCGAGCACCACCACGACATCGCCACCCAGCTCCACAATGCGCTTGGCGCGCTCGATAACGAGCTCGGCCACGCGGGTGTGGTTGTCGGCGGGCATATCGAAGGTCGAGGCAACGACCTCGCCCTTGATGGAGCGCTGCATATCGGTGACCTCTTCGGGGCGCTCGTCGACGAGCAGGCAGATGAGGTGCACCTCGGGGTTGTTGATCGAGATGGACTGGCAGATCTTCTTAAGGATCGTTGTCTTGCCGGCCTTGGGCGGCGACACGATCAGGCCACGCTGGCCCTTGCCGATCGGCGACACGATATCGATGGCGCGACCGGTAATGGAATCCTTGCCGTGCTCCATGCGCAGCGGCTCGTTGGGATAGACCGGGGTAAGGTCGCCGAACTTGGGGCGGTTGCGGATCTGCTCGGGATCCATGCCGTTAACGGTCGTGATCTTGGCGAGGCCGGCGCGCTTGTCGCCGCCGCGCGAGGGGCGCAGCGAGCCCTCGATGACATCGCCCGTGCGCAGACGCGCGGAGCGGATGAGGTAAGCGGGGACGAAGGCGTCCTCGTTGGACTTCATGTAACCGTGGGCGTGAATGATACCGGAGCTGTCCGGGCGAATCTGCAGGATGCCCTTAATATCGCGGAAGCCCTCGGCCTTCGCGGCAGTCGTGTAGATCTCCTCGACGAGCTCGGCCTTCTTCTTGCCGGTCGTCTCGATCTCGAACTCTTTTGCCTTCTCGCGCAGCTCGGCGACCTTCATGGCCGCAAGCTCCTCGCGCGAAAGCGTGGGCTCGGTGGGGGCGGCGTTACGCTCCTTGTTGCGCTGTTTGCGGTCGCGCTGACGGCCGCGGCGATCGTTGTTGCGATCGTCCTTGCGGTCGTTGCGCTCGTCGTTGCGCTTGTGCTGACGGCGGTTGGGGCGAGCGCCCTCTTCGGTCTCGACGCCTTCGGCAGCCGTGGCAGCAGCATCGGTACCGGACGGAGCCTCGCCCTCTGCCTTGGTGTCGGTGTTGGCATGGTTGCTGGGTTCGGCGTCGCCCTGCTGCTCGGCAACCTTGGCCTTTGCAGACTTCTTGCGCGTACGCCTGGACTTATCAGTCGGCGGCTGATCGGAGTTCTCGGCCTCGGAAGCGGCATCGGCGGTCGCCTCGGAGGACTTGTCGTCGACGGGCTTGGCGTCGGCCTTGGCCTTGGACTTCGTCGAACGCTTTGCCGCGGTGCGACGGCTACGGCCGGGGCGGACATCGGCGGGCTCGGCATCGACAGATGCGGGAGCCTCGGTGGACGGAGCGTCCTGGACCGGCGCGTCGGCCGTGGTCGCGGGCTCGGCCGTCACCGCTGCGCTCCGAGCAGCAGCTGCTGCGGCAGCGGCTTTCTCGGCCTCAACAAACGCCTTGGGCTTGCGGCCGCGACGATGCGGGCGCAGAGCCGGGTCAACGGCGGGAACCTCGTTAGCCTCAGCGGGCACGACGGGCTCAGCGGAGGGAGCATCCTCCCCTGCCGCGGAACGAGCCGGAGCTTCAGCGACCTCAGGAGTCGGCTGCTCAGCGGGCTGCTGCGTCTTGGCTGCCGCACGGCGACGCGTGCGCGGCGCCGGCTTCTCGGCCATCTGCTCGGCAGCAGGAGCCTCATTGGCCGCCGGAGCCTCGAGTACGCCCGGCACGGCAAGCTCGGTCAGTGCCGCGGCCTCGCGCTCGGCAGCGCGACGGCGGGCGCGCACTACCTGGGCCTCGCTGATCTGTGCCAGCGCACGGGCCTGCGCGACCTCATCGGAAATCGGCTCCGAGGAGTCAGCTGCAACGGTGCGCTTGACGCGCGTCGTGCGCGTGGTACGGCGCTTGAGCTTGGTGACCTCCTCGCCGTCAGCAGCAGACTTGGCCGTGCGGCGCGTACGCTTGGGCTTTGCCGGAGCAGCCTCCTCACCAGTTGCAGGCACGGCCTTCTCAGCCGCTGAAGGCGTAGGCGTCGAAGCAGCCTTAGGCGTCTCAGGAGCCGAGGCTTGCGCGGGCGCCGCGACCTGGTCCAACGCAACCGGTGCAGCGGGAGCGGCTTGCGTCGTCGTTATTTCGTTTTCTTGTTGTTGATCAGACACAGTGTTTGCTCAACTTTCTTTTCAAGCCCTGCGATCACATGCTCCCTGCATATACCTTCAGGGCGGCTAAACAGTCTAGCTCCGTCCAAAAAGCGACGGGCACCATTGATCTGTATCGAGATGATTGCGTCAAATACGCAGCGTAAGTGTAACACAACCGCTGCCACCTGCAACTTAGTCATCGGAGACGTTCATAAACGACTAGTCAAAAGGGGCACTCTTGCCCTAAGGCGCCTTCAAATGATGCGACTAGGGAGCAAATCCATGGCGTCGGGATTCGCCGCGCCACGAAGCGCGCCTATCTACTACGCTTGCCCCCGGACCCCTGACCATACCCTTATTTTTTCAGAAACAGCGAGTCCGCTACCTGCGGTTTTAATATTGCGATTTTCGGCGTGGTTCGGGGTACGCACTTAAACGTAGTAGATGCCCCCGATTCTTGGCAGAGGGTGTTCCGCCGTTCCTCCACGAGACAAAAATGACCCATTTTCCTCCGTCCCCAAGGGGTCATTTTCAAAACTATGACGGTTTACGGGGCCAGAATGATACAAGCCAACCATACCCTGCATTTTCAAGAAACAATGAGCCGTCTACCTTCGGTTTTAATTTCGCTATTGGCGCCATGGTCGCCAGTTGGTGATTCAGCCCCGTAAACCGGTATAGTTGCGATTTGGTAGCATTTCCCAACACACCAAAAAGCACCGCCAAACGCAAGAAGCCCGACCTCCGCATGTGAACTGCGCCCCAAATCTTGGACGCCCTAAATAGCGACTAGGCCGCAAGGGCCCGATTCCGGTACTCCTCCGGGGTCAGGCCCTTCAATCTTGCCTGCCTCCGGCTCGTGTTCCAGTGGACTATGTATTCCTCCAGGTCGCGTTTGAAATCCTCGAACGTCTTCCACTCGCGGCCCCTGTAGAACTCGTCCTTGACGTGGCCGAAGAGCTGCTCGGTGGCGGCATTGTCGATGCAGTTCGCCTTCCTGGACATGCTCTGGACGATGCCGGCGGCCTCGAGCCTGGATGTGTACGAGGCGTGCTGGTACTGCCAGCCCCGGTCCGAGTGCATGGTCGGGGCGACGCCCTCGGGGATCTTGGACAGCAGCTCGTCGAGCATCCTCACCTGCTGGGCCATGTCGGGCGTGGTCGATATGTCGCTCGCCACGATCTCCTTGGTGCAGAAGTCCAGCGTCGGGGCCCAGTAGGCCTTACCGCCAGCCACCTTGAACTCGGTGACGTCCGTCCCCAGCTTCTGCCACGGGGCCCCGGCGTCGAAACCCCTCGCGATCACGTTCTCGAACGTTCTGCCGACGACGCCCTTGTACGAGTTGTACCTGTGGTAGGCCGTCTCGCGTCTGATGCCGCAGCGAATCCCCATCTCGCGCATCATCTTGAGCACGGTCTTGTCGGCTATCACGACCCCCTCTTCCGCCCTGAGGCACATCGCTATCTGCCGGTGCCCGCAGCCGTTGGCGGTGCGCGAGAAGATCTCGGCGGCCGCCTCCCGGAGCTCGGCGCGCGTGGGCCTCGGCGGGTGCGCGAGGGCGTAGTAGTAGGTCGACCGCTTGAGCTCGGCGCATGCGAGCAGGTGCCCGAGCGCGTGCCCCTCGACGCGCAGGGCCGCGACCGCTTCGGCCTTCGCCCTGGTCAGAGCCCGTCCCTCTCGACCAGGGCGCGTAATTTTTTTAGGTAGGCCACCTCGGCCTCGAGCCTACGGCACCGCTCCTCGAGCTCCTCCTCGCGGGTCCGCGGCCTCGCCCTGGAACCGCTCGGCCGGCCCTTGGGCCTCGGGCGCAGGGCCTCCGCGCCGCCCTCGCGGTATAGCGCGCACCACTTCTTGAGCGGCGACATCGACATTATGCCGAACGCCGCCATCGCCTCGGCCTTCGTCATGCCGCCGTCGACGACGGCGGAGGCGGCGGCGACCTTCTGCTCGTATGTGTACCTGCCCTGCTTTCCGTCCATGCGCAGCAGCACCTCGCTCCCGAATGCGCGGTATATCTCCTGCCATCTTCTCACGGCTTCCGCGGGAAGCGAAAGGGCAATCGCGGCAGATTTATACCCGTGTCCGAGCTCGAAGAGCCCTATGGCCGCCTTCCTGGCCTCGACATCATGCTTCACCCTCAAATCAACGCGCATAAAGAAAGCCTCCCATTTCTCATGTCCAAGAAATGGGAGGCAGTTCACATGGGAGATCGGGCTTTCAAGGCTCAGTTAAACCAAGCCCGCGCAGTCAAACGGCCAGCGCTTACATCTGCTCGGGAGCAGTCACGCCAACAAGGGTGAGCACCAGGGCGAGCGTCACGCGGACAGCGTCGCAGGCGGCCAGACGGGCGCGCGAGAGCTCGGGGTCGACGGGACGGCCCTCGCTCGGCAGAACTTGGCAGGCGGCGTAGAAGCTGTGGAAGTCGCCGGCGAGCTCCTCGGCAAAGTGAGTCAGGCGGAACGGGGCACGATCGCGAGCGCAGCTGGCGATGAGGTCGGTGAGCTCGTTGAGCTTACGCGAAAGGGCGAGCTCGGTCGGGTCGGTCAGCAGAGAGTAATCGACGTTCTCACCGATGGCCTTGGCGGCGACGGCCTTCATGCCCATCTCAGCGGCCTGCTCGGCGGTAACGTCTGCGGCACGACGCAGGATGGAGCACACGCGAGCGTGAGCGTACTGCACGTAGTACACCGGGTTGGAGTTGTCGCGCTTCTTGACGGCCTCGATATCGAAGTCGACCATCTGGTTGGAGCTCTTGGAGATGAGCGTGTAGCGAGCGGCGTCGGAGCCGACCTCGTCGACGAGCTCCTGCAGGGTCACCATGGTGCCCTTGCGCTTGGACATACGGACGGGCTTGCCGTTGCGCAGCAGATTGACGAGCTGGCCCAGCAGAACCTCAAACTTGCCGGGATAGCCAAGAGCGTCGCAGACGCAGCGGACGCGCTCGATGTAGCCGTGGTGGTCGGCGCCCCAGATGTCGATGACGTGGTCGACGCGCTGGAACTTATCCCAGTGATAGGCAACGTCGGAGGCGAAGTAGGTGTACTCGCCATCGGACTTGATCAGGACGCGGTCCTTGTCGTCGCCCAGGTCGGTGGAGCGGAACCACAGGGCACCGTCCTTGGTGTAGAGGTAGCCCATCTTGTCGAGCTTCTCAAAAGCGCGGTCGACGGCGGAGGTGCCGGCGGTCTCGCCCTCGGTGTCCTTCACGTACAGAGAGCGCTCGGAGAACCAACGATCGAAGTCGCAGTTAACGGCGTGGCAAAGGTCGCGCATGTTGTCGACCATCTTTACATAGCCGCGCTCGCGGAAGCTCTCCATGCGCTCCTGCGAATCGGCGTTGACCCACTTATCGCCGTCGGTGCGCCAGAACTCGGCAGCCTCGTCGATGATGTAGTCGCCGCCGTAGGAGTCCTTGCCCAGAGTCTCGGCAAAGTTGTCCTGATACGGATGGGTCTCGGGGTGCTCATCGTTCTCGTCGGCAACAAAGGCGTCGCGGTCGGCGATCAGCAGCTTGTGAGCCTCGTCGATATCCACGCCCTGCTTGGCGATGATGTCGGCAAGCTGCATATAGCGCGTGCTGATGGAGTTGCCGAAGGTGTTCATCTGAGAGCCGTGGTCGTTGATGTAGAACTCGCGCTGAATGTCGTAACCGGCGTGATCCATAACACGGCAAAGGGAGTCGCCCAGAGCGGCCCAGCGGCCATGGCCGATGTGCATGGGGCCGACGGGGTTGGCGGAGACGAACTCGACCTGGGTCTTCAGGCCGCCACCGACGTTGGACTTAGCGAAGTCCATGCCCTTCTCGCGGGCCTCGCCAAAGATGGCGTTCTTGACGGCAACGGAGAGGTAGAAGTTGATGAAGCCGGGGCCTGCGATCTCGACCTTCTCGATTGCGGGGTCCTCGGGCATATGGGCAACGACGGCCTCGGCGATCTTGCGCGGGGCGCAGTGAGCCAGCTTGGCGGACTTCAGGGCCATGGTGGAGGTCCACTCGCCATGAGAAGTGTCAGCCGGTCGCTCGATAGCGCAATCGTCAAGTTCAAATGCGGAAAGGTCGCCGGCCTCCTGGGCCGCAGCAAGCGCAGCGCGTACCAGCTCTTCAATCTTCTCGGGCATAGATCCTCCTTGTGTTAAAGCCCCCGAGCTCTTGGTCACTCGTAGGGCAAAAGCCAGAGTTTGTAGCACTCTATCACAAGCAGTAACTACTGTCGCAGGGTAAAGCTAATAGATATTGCATATGCACAAAAATGACTACCGCTCTTGCGCGGCGGTACAAAGTTGGCGGTTTGCCTGCTGTTTATACACGTTCCAGAAATGCATAAACGTATGAATAAGCCGTTCTGTTTATCGAATACTCTTACCTATCGGAGTTGTGTGCTTTTCCTGCATAAAGTGATGGTTTGCGCACGTCAGCGTGGTATTCTTAACATACGTAAATTCGTATAAGTTGGAGGTAGCATGTTCTCAATCGGTCAACACGTCATTCATCCGGGTCAGGGAGTCTGCACCGTCGTCGGTTTTAGGGACGACACACCTCAGCCCATGTTGCTGCTCGAGACCAAGCAGGGACATGCGCAGACGATTCTCATGTACCCCGTGGCGCAGGCCGACCGTCTGCATGCCGCTATCTCCCAGCAAGATGCCGAGCACCTGCTGAGCCACTACGACGAGCTGGAGTGCGACACCTTTACCGAGCGCAATAGCTCGCTCGAGGAGACGCACTTTAAGCAGCAGCTCAAGCTGGGCGCGCCCGAGACGGTTCGCGTGGCAAAAACCATGATGCACCGTATTCGCCAGGCCGAGGAAGCAGATAAAAAGCCCAGCTCTTATTACATGCGCGTACTCAAGGAAGCCAAGCGCCGCTCCATCGAGGAGTTCGCCGTGGCCCTGGGCGTCACCGAAGAGGCCGCCGAAGCCCGTCTAGCCCAAGCCGCCCTCAACTAACCTGCCAAAAAGGGACAGGTTTATTTTGGCAGGTTTTATCTGGCCAAACGTCAACAAACAATCAGTAAATGGCCGGGTGCTCCGTTTTGTTTGTAAGCCCCGGCCATTTTTCTATCGCCGCGAAAATGCGTGAAGCCCATTTGTGATGACATCACACGAGGGCCGTCCAGATCGACGCAACCAACGCCCGTATCCGCAACAAGCGCGCCCGTCTTGCTCAATTACCATTAAAAAGCATCAATTTGAAAACGCAATAACAATTCGGCAGGTAGCAGCTATAGTCGGTAAACTGAATCTCGACAACCGAAGCCTCCGAATGAGGTATCTTCAGCCCATCCAAGCTAAAGGAGGGGCCATGCCGAGAAAACCTCGTTCAAAGTCACCAACCGGTTATTTCCACGTCACGTTGCGTGGAAACGGAGGGCAATTGCTGTTTGACGATGCCGAGGACCGAATCGCCATGCTTCAGATCCTCGATGCAATCCTCCCCAAACACAATATCGAGCTTATCGCTTGGTGCCTTATGGGAAACCATATTCATCTGCTCATCGACGACCCGGACGACCGCAAGAGCGACGCGATGCACGCGGTAGCCGTATCGTATGCGGGCAGGTACAATGCGCGGACGGGGCATATCGGCCACGTGTTTCAGGAGCGGTTTTGGGATTCGCCCATTAACTCGGAAGTATATTTACTCGAGGCAATTCGATACATTCATCTGAATCCGCAAAAAGCAGGACTGGCGGCATACGACGAATATCCCTGGAGCAGCCATCGCGAGTATCTAATGAGTGCCAGGTCACGGCCGCATGTCACCGGCAGCGTTGTCGGTGTTTTATTCCCAACACCTCGTTCATACCTTCAGCTCATGGAAAGTACGCCGTCGCTTCCCTATCGTCCAAGCGCAACAGCCAAGGTTCGCGAGGAAGATCTATGCGAATTTGGCACGGCAATCGTGCAGAGTGTCGCAGGATGTGCTCCGAAGGAACTCAAATCTGTCTCCAAGCCACTTCGCAATGAGGCGATTCTCGCGCTTCGAAAAGAAGGGCTAACGGTTAAGCAGGTTCAACTGTTGACCGGACTGGGACATGGATTATTAAGAACGCGTCCTAACGTCGCGTTTGCCGAGTTACGGATACGGCAATGCGCAGCTGCCTGCCGCGAGGCGTCGCCATTCGCCAACGTCACCATGTCAAACAGAAAACGCTTCCGCTGAATAACATTCAACGGAAGCGTTTCCCAAGATAAAACCTACCAAAATAAACCTGTCCCTTTTTGGCAGGTTAGGCCTGGAAGGTATCGCGGTCGGGCGCGAAGGACTGCATGGCCGCGATGGTGCGGTCAAAAAGCTCGGGGAGCTCCCAGCCCAGCATCTCGGCGCCCTGCGAAATCACGTCGCGCGAGCAGCCGGCGGCAAAGCGCTTGTCCTTGAACTTCTTCTTGAGCGACTTAGTCGTAAAGTCCATGACGCTCTTGCTCGGACGCATGGTCACGGCAGCACCGATCAGGCCGGTGAGCTCGTCGCAGGCAAACAGGATCTTTTCCATCTGCAGCTCGGGCTTGGGCAGCGAGGTGTTGAAGTCGGACGTGTGCGTCTGAATAGCGCGAATGAGCTCGGGCGATGCGCCCTCGCCCTCCAGAATCTCGGCAGCATAGATGGTGTGGTTCATGGGGTCGTCCTCATGCTCCTCCCAATCCAGGTCGTGCAGCAGGCCGACGATACCCCAAAACTCCTCGTTCTCGGGGTCGAACTCGCGCGCAAAGTAGCGCATGGTGCCCTCGACCGTCTCGCCGTGCGTGATGTGGAACGGATCTTTGTTGTGCTCGTTGAGCAGTTCGAACGCACGGTCGCGGGTGATTCCGGCGGAAAGCGTCTGGGACATGGCAATACCTCCAGGTGAGTCAGCACTAGGACACGGTGCCATTATCGTATATCGCCGTGGCTCAAGCCGAAAGACAGATAAGGTATACGGAGAAAAAAGCCGGGCGAACGTGTCGCCCGGCAAAACCGCAGATAAAACCTGCCAAAATAAACCTGTCCCTTTTTGGCAGGTTTAGGGGCGGACCTGGCCGGTGCCGCGGAGCTTGTATTTGTAGGTGGTAAGGGCCTCGGCGGCAAAGGGGCCGCGGGCATGGAGCTTTTGGGTCGAGATGCCGATCTCGGCGCCCAGGCCAAACTCGCCGCCGTCAGTGAAGCGCGTGCTGGCGTTGGCGTACACGGCCGAGGCATCGACCGCATCCAGGAAGCGCTCGCAGGCGTCCACGTCCTCGGCGATGATGGCCTCGGAATGCATGGTGCCGTAGCGATTGATGTGCGCGATGGCCTCGTCCTCGTTCGCCACGACTTTCACGCTCATCTCGAGCGCCAGATACTCGCGGCCCCAGTCCTCCGCAGTTGCGGCAACAAAGTCATCACCCTCGGCAAGACCGGCATCGACGCACGCGGCGCACGCGGTATCGTCACCGTGAATCAGCACACCGTGGTCGTGCAAGACGGCCACTACCGCCGGCAAAAACGAATCTGCCACGGCGCGGTCGACCAGCAGCGACTCGGCGGCATTGCACACGCCCACGCGCTGGGTCTTGGCATTAACGATAATGTTGAGAGCTTTATCGAAGTCGGCGGATTCATGCACGTAAATGTGGCAGTTACCCGTGCCCGTCTCGATCACCGGCACGAGCGACTCGCGCACGCAGCGCCGGATCAGGCCCGCACCGCCACGCGGAATGAGCACATCGACAATGCCGCGAAGCTTCATGAGCTCGCCGGTTGCCTCGCGGTCGGTAGACTCGATCATCGAGACGGCCTCGCGCGGGAAGCCCTGCGCCTCGAGGGCATCGGCCAACAACTCGGCAATCATGGCGCACGAGTGATAGGCCAGCGAACCGCCGCGCAGAATGCAGGTGTTGCCGGTGCGGATGCAGATGCCCGCGGCATCGGCCGTCACGTTGGGACGTGCCTCATACACCATGGCGACCAGGCCCAGCGGCACGCTCACGCGGGTCAGGTCCACACCGCTTGCAAGCACGCGGTGGTCGAGCACGCGGCCGACGGGATCGGGCAGTTCGGCGAGCTTCTCCAAGCCGGCGGCCATGCCCTCGACGCGCTCGGGCGTCAAAAGCAGGCGGTCGAGCAGGCCGACCGAGGTGCCTGCATCACGCGCAGCGGACATATCGAGCTCATTGGCGGCAACGATGGAATCAACGCCGTCGCGCAGCGCCGCGGCCATGGCGCGCACGGCCTCCTGGCGCTGGACATCGCTCGCCGTGGCGAGCGCGCCCGAAGCGGCCTTGGCCTTGACGGCAAGATCGTGAACGTAGATGGCTATATCGACCGACATGGACGGCCCTTTCTCTTAGATGTTTGCCAACCATGGTAGCCGATTTGCACGCGTCCTCGCCTACGGCGGTAGAATTGGTCAACCCGAAACACCGCAACGAATGGAAGCATCATATGGCGCTCATCACTTCGTACCACGTCCCCGGCCTGTATGTCGAGGACCACAGCATCGACGTCCCCCTCGACTGGCGCGGCCTGGAGCCCATGCTTTTGGCCGTCGGCAGCACCATGCGCCGCGGCGCCATGCCGGCGCCCATCGCCGGTGCGCCCGAGAGCATCAAACTCTTCTACCGCGTGGCTTGCGCGCCCGACCGCATTAACGACGACTTGCCGCTCCTCCTCTTTTTGCAGGGCGGCCCCGGTGGCGAGAGCCCACGTCCGCTGTCGCCCACAAGCGATGGCTGGATCGAGGAGGCCGTCAAGCATTTCCGCGTCGTGCTGCCCGACCAGCGCGGTACCGGGCGCAGCAGCTGCGTAGACGGGCGTACGATCGCGGCTCTGGGCGATCGCGCCGAGGCAGCAGGAGCCGATGCGGCCCGCTCGCAGGCGGACTTCCTCAAGCGCCACCTCGCCAGCTCCATCGTGCGCGATTTTGAGTACCTGCGTCTGGTGGGCTTTGGTGGCAAGCCCTGGGTCACACTCGGGCAGAGCTACGGCGGCTTTTTGACGTTGAGCTATCTGTCGCTCTTCCCCGAGGGCGTAACGGCAAGCTTTACCTGCGGCGGCATTCCGCACGTGCCGGCGAGCGCCAGCGAGGTCTACGCGCACACCTTCCCGCGCATGGCAGCCAAGACGCAGCAGTATTACAACCGCTACCCCGCCGACGTCGAACTCGTGGCGGCGCTGGCCGATGCGATCGAGGAGCAAAAGCCCGCACTGCCCGACGGCTCGCCGATGACGGTCGAACGCCTGCAGCTCATGGGCAGCGACTTTGGCATGAAGCCGAGCTTTGAGCGCATGCACTGGATCATCGACCATGCGTTTGTTGATGGCGACGGCACACTGAGCTGCGGCTCCTCGGTATCCGACGGCTTTTTGATGCGCGCCTTCGAGCGCACCAACACGCGTACAAACCCGCTGTACTGGACGCTGCAGGAGTTCATCTACGCCGATGGCGACACCATGCCCATCCGCTGGGCCGCGGCAGAAGAGAAGGCGCACCGCGCCGAGTTCGACACGCTCGCGCGCCCGCTCATGTTTACCGGCGAGGCCATGTTCCCGTGGATGTTTGAGCAGATGCCCGAGCTCAAGCCCTTTAAGCCCGCGATGGATCTGCTGATGGAAGACACCAGCTGGGACAAGATCTACGACCCGCAGCGCCTAGCATGCAACGAGGTGCCACTCCAGGCCGCCGTGTACTTCGATGACATGTACGTGGATTCGGGCCTGCAGCTCGATACGCTCAGCCGCGTGGGCAACTCGCATGCCTGGGTGACCAACGAGTTTGAGCACGATGGCCTGCACGGCAGCGTGGTGTTCAAGCACCTCTTCGACGAAGCCCTCAACCGCGGAGACCTGCGCCGAATCTTCTAGCAAAGTAGCGTCCCCACCTGCCGGCAACGACAATACCGCAGGTAGAGGACGGAAAGCGAAAACGCCCCTAAGCGAGCAAGGTGACGTGAAAGAGGAGGGCATTGACCTTCTGGTCATGCCCGACGATTGAACGTCAGATTGCCGCTTAGGGGCGTTTGCAGCGTCAATTGGTTATGCGAAGACGATCAGATTATCTCGATGGATTGCGGGCTTCTCGGACAGGTCTGCCAGCAGGCGGTTGCCGGCAATCTGGTCCTGGCGGCGTCCTGCCGCAAGTTCCAGCACGTCCGAATCGGCTTCGGCGATACCGCGGGCGACAACCATGCCGCTCGGGTCGCACACGTCGAGCACATCGCCCTCGACAAACGCGCCATCGACCTCGCGAATACCCACCGCAAGCAAGGAAGAACCGCGACTGACCAGTGCCTTCGCAGCGCCGTCATCGACCGTCACCGCGCCATGCGCCTTGTCGCCCAGTGCGATCCACAGCTTGCGAGGCGCAATGTCTAGGCGCTCCGCCGGCGGATCGAACAGCGTACCCACGCTCTCGCCGCGGGCAAGGCGCACGAGCGCATCGGGCTCCTCACCCGAGCAAATCACGCTCTGAATGCCCGCCGTCATCAGAATGCGGCTCGCGCGAATCTTGGTAATCATGCCGCCCGTGCCCACCGATGTGGAAGAATCGCCCGCCGAGGCGATAATCTTGGCATCGATCTTATGCACGACCGGAACGAACTCGGCCGTGGGGTCCTCGTGCGGATTGGCGGTATAGAGGCCATCGATGTCCGAGAGCGTCACGCACAGATCGGCAGAAACCAAGCAGCTCACAAGCGCCGCCAGCGTGTCGTTGTCGCCAAATTTGATCTCGTCGACGGTAACGGTATCGTTCTCGTTGACGACCGGCACCACTCCCAGCTCCACGAGGCGCAGCAGGGCGTCGCGCGCATGCAGGTAGGACGTGCGGCGGGCCGTGTCGTGGCGCGTGAGCAGCACGAGCGAGGTGAGCAGGTCGCGCGCATGGAACTCCTCGTCGTAGGCCGACGAGATGATGCACTGACCGGCCGAGGCGCAGGCCTGCAGGCTCGGCAGGTCGCCGACCGGCTTGCGGTCGAAGCCCAGCACGGGATAGCCACAAGCGATAGCGCCCGAGCTCACCACGACCAGACGCCAGCCGAGCTTGCGCAGCGCTGCGGCCTGATCGGCAAGCCCGCCGATAAAGGCGCGGTTGACCTTGCCATCGGCACCCACCACCGTGGACGAACCGATCTTTACCACCATCGTTTTATAAGAAGTCGTCATACGTCAAACCAATCGAGTGTTGAGCGGGCGAGCGAGAAAATGATCCGTTTTCCTCCGTCCCCAAGGGATCATTTCATTAGTGAGCCCAGGGGAAGGCAGAAGCCGCGGCCATGTTCTTGCGCACGAGCTCGTCGCGCACCTGTGCCAGGCCCTGCTCCATGCCCACCACATAGGTCTGCGGGTACAGGAAGCGCTTGTAGACCGGATCCAGATGATCGAGTGCCCAAGCACAGCGCTCACGCGCGTCCTCGATGCTCTCACGCGGAGCCACAGCGCTGCCATCGCGCACGATCGGCACCAGCAGCTCGCGATACTCGAGCTCGGACACATCGGTCACCAGGGCGGCATCGTTCACGGCCACGAGGGTATTGCCGCGCGCGGCGCCCTCCCCCGCTAGATGATCCTCGTCATAGATCATGTCGCAAATTGGGCCGCCAAAGCCGTCGTAATAACGGCGCACGCGCTGCACGCCCGGGATCGTGCGCTTGTAGGGCTGCTCGGAGAGCTTGACCACCGGCGTCCACGGGTCCGCCCCACTCGCACGGCGAGCGGAAAGCTTGTACACGCCGCCCAGCGCCGGCTGGTCATAGCAGGTCGCGAGCTTGGTACCCACGCCAAAGCTATCGATGGGCGCGCCTTGGTCGAGCAGTGACTGAATCGTGTACTCGTCCAGATCGTTGGAAACCGAGATCCCCACATAGGGCAGGCCCTCGGCATCAAAACGGCCGCGCACATACTTAGAGAGCTTGGCGAGGTCACCCGAGTCAATGCGAATGGCCGACAGGCGCTCACCCGCCGCCTCCATCTCCTTGGCAACCGTAATGGCATGCTCGCAGCCCTCACGCACATCGTAGGTGTCGATGAGCAACGTGCAGTTCTTGGGGCTCGACTTGGCAAAGGCACGGAAGGCCTCGAGCTCGGAGTCGAAGCTCATCACCCAGCTGTGCGCATGCGTGCCAAAGACGGGAATACCGTAGCGGCGACCGGCGAGCACATTGGACGTAGAGGAACAGCCGGCAACGTAGCTCGCGCGCGCGACGGCCAGGCCGCCATCGGGGCCCTGGGCGCGGCGCAAGCCAAACTCGGCAACGGGACGGCCGTCCGCCGCCAGCACCACGCGCGCCGTCTTGGTGGCGACAAGTGTCTGGAAGCCGACGATGTTGAGCAGCGCCGTCTCGAGCAGCTGGCACTCCAGCGCGGGGCCGGTGACGCGCACCATGGGCTCGCGCGGAAAGACGAGCTCGCCCTCGGGGACGGCGTCGATGTTCACATGCGCACGAAAATCGCGCAGGTAGTCGAGGAATCCAGGCTTGAACATCGCGCCGCCGGCCGGGGCCTGGAGCGAGGCGAGGTAGTCGATGTCCTCGGGCGTAAAGCGCAGGTTCTCGACCAGCTCGGGCAGCTCGGCGGTACCGCACATGACGGCGTAGGCGCTACCAAAGGGATGGTCGCGGTAAAACGCGGTAAAACAACCCTGCTCATTGGCCTTGCCGCTCTCCCACAGGCCCTGGGCCATAGTGAGCTCGTACAAATCGGTGAGCATTGCAATGTCGGTGGGATGCGAGATGTCGGTCAAAGCCATGGGGCGACCTTTCGGATGCGTTGTGCAGAAGTTGAGGGTTGGACAAGGACAGAGTGTTCAGGCATGGCGCCCAGCGCGAACAGATTAGTGCAGGCCCATGCTGCCCGTGATCGTGTAGACCATAAAGACGATAAACGCGATGAGGGCGAGCACGATGATGATCTTTTGAGCCGGGGCCATACCGGGGATCTCATTCTCGCCCGCAGGCTCCTTGGAGGTGACCATGCGCTGGGCAAAGGTCATCTCGTCACGGCTCGGCGTGGGCTCGTCGGGCTTGGGGCGGGCGGCCTTTTTAGGCTGAGGTTTGGGCGCGGCAGGCGCAGGCTTCGCGGCGGCGGGCCTGGGCGCGGGCGCGGGCTTGGGCGCGGGGGCGGCGTTCGCGGCGGCCTCCTCGACCTTCGCACGCTCGGCACGCAGGGCAGTCAGCTCCTCACGCTCGCGACGAGCCTCTTCCTGAGCCTCGCGGCGGGCCTTCTCGGCGCGGAGCTCTTCCAACTCGGCGCGCTCCTCGTCAGACAGTGGTTGGGACTCAAGCTCGGCCATAGTTCAGCCCTTTCTTTTTAAAAAAAGCCGCCGACACAATGTCAGCGGCTTATCAAATCCAAGGGTGGAGACGAAGGGAGTCGAACCCTCGGCCTCTGCCATGCGACGGCAGCGCTCTCCCAACTGAGCTACGTCCCCAGGACAAGTCGATATTTTACCTACGGCTCGCCAACTGTCAACGCCCAATACCCAGTCTTTTTGGGACGGGGCTATTTTGACAACTTTTCGAGTAGGCAATCCTCTCGATGATTTTTTAATCCCCGTCCCAGAAAAATCATCCGCGTGCGTACTACTTTGCGCTGGTGAGGACGCCGGTGGTGTCAAACGCCGGGGTAAAGCTCTCGTCTACCGCGCCGCCCTCTTGCCAGAACATCGTCGTAAAGCCCAGGTCATCGGCATGGTCGAGCACCTGCTCGTACTCCTCGCGCGTCACGGCGCGTGCCAGGTCTCCGCCCTGCTCGCGCATGAGCGCATTGGGCGTGTACTGGTTCATGACCGAGATCGGCACATCGCCCACTGTCTGCCATACCAGGTCCAGCACGCGACACGAATCGTCTGCATGTCCCGGCAGTACCAGATGGCGCACAATCATGCCGCGCTTCATGAGCCCGTCCTCGTCCACCAGCTCTCCCCCGCGGTGCTCGATCTCGCGCGCCATCTGCGCCAGGCCCGACACGGCCACACGCGGGTAATCCTTTATATGCGAGAGTGACTGCGCAAGCGCCGCATCGGCATATTTAAAGTCGGTAAGCCACACGTCGACTAAATCGCCGAGCGCCGCCACGGCACTCGCGCGCTCATAACCGCTCGTGTTGTAGACGATTGGGATGACCAGCCCGCGCTCCCGTGCCGCGGCAATCGCTGCCGGCAGCAGGTGCGCGTAGTGCGTCGCCGTCACCAGGTTAATGTTGTTAGCGCCCTGGTCCTGCAGCTCCAACATAATCTCGACCAAGCGCTCGGGCGAAATCCCAAGCCCAAAATTGCCCGTCGAGATCTCGTGGTTCTGGCAATAGACGCATTTGAGCGAGCAGCCGCTAAAGAAAATCGTGCCCGAACCGGCCTCGCCCGAGATAGGCGGCTCCTCCCACATATGAAGCGCGGCGCGGGCCACCTTGAGCGTGTCGTCGGCGCCGCATACGCCGTGCGCGCCCTCTTCACGCGCCGCACCGCAACGGCGCGGACACAAATGGCAGGCGGGCGAAAAAAGTTCGGTCAACGACGTCGGCATAAAAACATGCTCCAAAACAACGATTCAGCAGCTCAAACGCAAGGGGGCCAACCGCACAGACAGCTCGAGCCCAAGGCGCCGTAATCGTCCGACACGATTTTTGTAATGTCAAGACTGGAATCGATAAAGTGCCGCTTTATGATGTAGGTATTCCGCCCCCCGCGGAGCAACTGGGTGAACCGTCGCGTTTATTTAGGGAGCCCACACAGTCGTACCTAGTACAGGTATCCTTCGTTGTTAAGGACGCTGGAACAGTCGATGAGGGCACCCACCTGTTTTAGGTGGGTTCATTTTCGTAACGTGGGGGGTGGTTTTCTTTTGCCGAAAATCGCCATCGCAAATCCCGCCAAGATCCCCAAAAGGCACCAGGCAGAGCCCCACTATCACTCGAATATCTGGTAAGCGCGTGATTATCGCCCCATGCAATTCCTCACACCCTCCTTGGTCGAGTATCATGGATCAGCTATACCCTTTGCGGCGTGGCATCATTTGACCTTTTCCTTCGACGCTTGGCGGTTTATCGATTCATGGCTTCCTCCACGAGCTTCATACCGTACCTTTGCGTGGCGGTCGTGGCTTTTATCACGACCTTCCTTGCGGTGCCCCTGGTCAAGCGCCTGGCAATCAAGCTCGACGCCGTCGACTATCCTTCCAAGCGCCGCATCAATACTAAACCCATCCCGCGCATGGGTGGCACGGCGGTCTTTTTGGGCCTCGTCGTCGCCTGCATTGTTCAGATCATAGGCACCTGGTACCTGGGCTGGCCGCCCGTTTTGGTGCCTCATCCCCTCTTGCACATCAGCTACCCCATACTGGCGCTTTCTTTTACCGTCATCTTTGCGACCGGCGCGATCGACGACATCTACCAGCTCAAGCCCAAGCAAAAGCTGGCCGGTCAGGTCCTCGCCGCGCTCATCGCCTGCGTGGGCGGCCTGCGCATCGGCGTCATCGTCAACCCGTTTGCCCCCGGCGAGATCATGCTCGGCTGGCTCGCCTACCCCATCACCGTGATCTACCTGGTGGCGTTCACCAACATCATCAACCTTATCGACGGCCTCGACGGCCTGGCCACGGGCATCTGCGGTATCGCGTCGTTCACCATGTTTTCGGTCGCCGTGCTCTCGGGCCGCATCGACGCCGCCGCGCTCTCCATCGCGCTCTTTGGCTCGTGCCTCGCCTTCTTACGCTATAACTTCAACCCCGCGAGCATCTTCTTGGGCGACTCGGGGTCGCTGCTTCTGGGCTTTGCGTTGGGCTCCATCTCGCTGCTCAACGTGAGCCGCACTGCCGCGCTCACCTCGCTCATCATCCCGCTCATCGTGGCCGGCGTGCCCATCATCGACACGTTTAGCGCCATCGTGCGCCGCAAGCGCGCCCACATTAGCATTGGGCAGGCCGACAAGGGCCACATCCACCATCGCCTCATTCAAGAGGGCTACAACCAAAAGCAGGCCGTACTGCTCATCTACGCCTGGTGCATTATGCTTTCGGCCGGCGCCGCCGCCATCAATCAGGTCGAGGTCCCCATGCGCGTGCTCATCTTTACCGTGCTCGCCATTGGCTCGGCGGCCTTCGCCAAGCACCTGCACCTGTTTGAGCCCGTGCTGCGCCACCATTACAACAAGCGCACGCACGAGGACGAGCTGGTAACCCCCGACGACCCCGCTTTTAAGCAGGAGGAGCAAGCCGCCGAGGAACGCAAAGAAGAGCGCCACCACGAGCTCTAGGACAAGCTGCCGAGGATGTGCCCAGGCACCGTTGGCCAAGCGCAGCTGCGCCGCACCCATCGCACAAGCCACCCCTCTCCCGCCCCTGTAATAAACGCGTTATCATCTTGAGCCATGAACATACGTTAGGAGCAATCATGCCAAACGAGAACAGCTACGAAGTCGCGCTGCAAAAGAGCAACGCCATTCGCGAGGGCCTGGCAAAGACGCCCGAGAAGTTCACCATGCTTACCGGCGACCGCCCCACCGGCCGCCTGCACCTGGGCCACTATTTTGGCACCCTCAAGGGCCGCGTGGAGCTGCAGAACATGGGCGCCAAGACCAACGTGCTCATCGCCGACTACCAGGTCATCACCGACCGCGACACCACCGAGCACATCCAGGACAACGTGTACAACATGGTCATGGACTACCTTGCCTGCGGTATCGACCCCGACAAGACCATGATCTACGCACACTCCGCCGTGCCCGCCGCCAACCAGCTCATGCTGCCGTTCCTGTCGCTGGTCTCCGAGGCCGAGCTGGCGCGCAACCCCACGGTTAAGGCCGAGATGGAGGCATCGGGCCACGAGCTCACCGGCCTTCTGCTCACCTACCCGGTGCACCAGGCCTGCGACATCCTGTTCTGCAAGGGCAATGTAGTGCCCGTCGGCCGCGACCAGCTGCCGCACATCGAGCTCACCCGCACCATCGCCCGCCGCTTTAACAACCGCTACGGCAAGGTGTTCCCCGAGGTCGACGCGCTGCTTTCCGAGACCCCGCTGCTGCCCGGCCTGGACGGTCGCAAGATGAGCAAGAGCTACGGCAACGCCATCAATATTTCGATGACCGCCGAGGAGACGGCCAAGCGCATCAAGAAGAGCCAGACCGACTCCGAGCGCATGATCACATTCGACCCCGAGAACCGCCCCGGTGTGTCCGGCCTGCTTTCGACCGCTGCCATCTGCACCGGTCGCTCCGAGGTTGAGATTGCCGAGGAGATCGGTATGGGCGGCTCCGGCCAGCTCAAGAAGTACGTGACCGAGGCCGTCAACGAGTATTTCGCGCCGATCCGCGAGCGCCGTCAGCGCTACGAGAACGACCTGGATTATGTGAAGGACGTCCTGCACGAGGGCAACCGTCGCGCCAACGAGATCGCCGAGCAGACCCTGGCCGAGGTTCGGGACGCCATGGGCATGGTGTACTAGAGCGATTTGCGGGCTTGAGCTATCGATTGCTTTAGGGCGGGCGCTATGGCGTCCGCCCTTTTTTGTGCCCGACCGGTTCGACTCTGCCCATTGCACTCCCCCGACAAACGGGGACGGGCCCGCCGGCAGTCAGTTGCCAGCGGGCCCGTCCCCGAAGTACACCGTTGAATCGCACAGAGGGGAGGGATGCGAATCAAACTCAACAGGGCAGGCTTTTTCATCGCCTATTGCCTGCTCCGTTGCTGAATACAATATAGTTCACCGTGGTTTACTTTGTAGCATCAATATTCGCCGCCATAGCTTCTCCACAAGTTAGCCCCGGTAAACCTACAACGGAAAACCGCGACAAAGGGGACAGGCACCTTTGTAGTAGTTTTGACACGAACGAGCTGTTAGAGTCCGGCAGGCCAGCGACAAGCGCCCAGATCGACGTGCATGTCGTCCCTAAACGCCACACCCTCCCCTAGCAAAAGCTCACGTTGAGCATCGGGACCGCCAAAAGCAAAACCCTCGCATATACGCCCGTCGGCAAACACCACGCGGTGACAGGGAATCTCGCCGGGGCGCGGATTGCTATGCAGGGCATACCCCACGTAGCGCGCACTTCGTGGACGACCGGCAAGCAACGCCACCTGACCATACGTGGCGACCATCCCCTCGGGGATCTGCTCGACCACCTCGTACACCCGTTCAAAAAAGCCCTCAGACGCCATCGCTCGCTCCCTTCTCCGCATTAACAGCATAAGGAAATGATCCCTTGGGGACGGAGGAAAATGGATCATTCGCGGCCTCCGTGCGGTCGATGATCCGTTTTCCTCCGTCCCCAAGGGATCATTTGTTGGCGGGTCGGTTAGTTGGCAGGCTGGAAGAAGGCTACGGCTACGGCGCCGGGGCCTACGTGGGTGCCGATGGTGGCGCCGATGGTGTGGACGGGCAGTTCGCCTTCGGTGTGGCCAGCCCACAGTGCCGCGCTGTCCTCGATATACTTCTTGAGCACCGCATCCGAAAGGCCCGTATAGCCGAGCGCCAGTGGCATGGAAAAGTCGATGCCGCCTGCCTTTTCGACCTTCTGGTTGAGCAGGTTGCGGCCGTTCTTGGAACCGCGCGCCTTGCCCAGCTGCACGATCAGACCGTCCTCGACAGCCACCACGGGCTTTACGTTGAGCAGCGTGCCCACGGCGCCGGCCGCAGCAGAAAGACGACCGCCGCGCACCAGGTACTCCAGCGTCTCGAGCAGGCCGATAACCACCACGCGGTCGCGCACGGCCTCGACCGCCGCCGCGACCTGAGCCGCGCTCTGGCCCTCGTCCACCAAGCGCAGCGCATACTCGACCAGGACGCGCTCGCCCAGGGTGACGTTGTTGCTATCTACCACGAACACGTCGCCGCCCGGCGCCTCGGCAAGTGCGGTACGGGCACTCTGATTGGTGCCCGAAAGCTTAGCGCCCACGGTAATAATCACAGCCTCATCGCCGGCTTCACGAACCTCGGCGATAGCCTGCGAAAACGCGTACGGGTTGACCTGGCCGGTCTTGGGCAGCTCATCGCGCTCCACGAGCATCTCGTAAAAGCGCTGGTGGTCGATGTCGACGCCATCCATGTACACATCGGTGCCAAAGGTGACGGACAGCGGCAAAACAGCCAGCGCCGGGTGTTCCGCCGGAGACATATCGCTTGCGGAATCGGTAATAATGCGGACGGACATAGCGAATCCTTTCTTGCGCGGACCTCGCGCAGGGAATTTTGACAGCAATATCCCGGCACGGTACACGCGCCCAAACGGGACGATGCAGTTGTTAATGGGAAGCAAATGCCTAGGCGGCCCTACAGCTCGCGCAAGGTGTTGAGAATCGTACGCAGCGACGCATACATCTGCTCACGCTGCTCCACGCCCATAGCCTTGCCGGTGGTGTCGAGCACCTCGCGAATAATGCGATCGGCCTCGTTCATGCTCTCGCCGCCCAACGTGGTCAGGCGAACCGGGGCGCGATACTTAACGGCGGCATCGGTCGAATCGTCGACCTCGACGTAGCCGCCCTCCTCCAGATGCGCCAGCGTGCGCGAGACGGCAGCGCGGGTCACGCCAGCCATGCGGGCGAGGTCGGCACCAGTCAGACCGTCCTTGCTGCGCTCAAGATAGTACAGGCACATAATGTCGGAGCCCTTAAGGCCCAGCCTTGCGCCCTCAGATGTCTTAATGCGCTGGATCTCCTTGTAGAGTCCGCTGATCAGTCCGACAAAGTCCTCGAAACGTGTCTCGTCGCTCTGCTGCATGGGAGACGACCGCCTTTCGCTTGCATAATGCTAACGGATAAACATCTTAGCCGTATCCAGCGACCGCCGGCCCTGCGTGCCTCATTTGTTGACCCATCAACATAAAAATCACCACAAAGGACAGGCGCCTTTGTGGTGATTTTGGACATCAATAGGTTCTAGGCGCCGCTACAGCTCCACACAGGGATTGTCGCGGGTCACAAGCGTCTTAACGACAACCGTCGCTCCCAAATAGCGCTCAAGCAGCTCGACTAAGCGATCGATGGCGGCCTGACAGTCCCCCATGCGCTCGGGCTCAACACATTCAATCGCCAGGAACGCGTCGGCCGAATCGTCAGTCAGGGCCGTTCGAACACCGTCGCGCCAGTTCCAGCAGCGGCACACGGCGCCCGCATCGTCGATGTAGGCGACCTCGCCGGGCAGCGTCGGGTCATCCGCATCCTCGCCAAGAGGCAGGAACGCATCGCCGCCGTCGGTCACCTTCAAGCGAAGATCTCCCTCAATCGCATGCAAATCCTCGCCGCCAACGGGCAGCGCGTAGGACAGCGATACCGTGTTGTAAATATCCACCGCCGGTGTGATATGACCGACCGGCTTGCCCTTGAGCACGCGCTTGAGCAAGTTCTCGATTGAGCAACGCGCGCCCTTTTTGGTCTTGAACAGACGATAGGCCTCGCGCCATGCCTTGACCGGCGCGTTCTCGCTGATAGTATCGCTGGTCAGATGACGCTCCGCATCGATATTGGCGCGGTCGAGCAACGCCGCAATCGCATCCACGTCCTCTTGAGGAATCTGAGCCGTGGGCTTCATGCCTTCCACGACCACAACACCGACCGCTGCCTGCGGAAACAGCTCCCAGAATGAATCCTCGGCAATAAAGCTCTTCATACGCTCTCCCTTCATTGTGCGCGCCCGAGTGAGGGCGCCTAAACAAAAAGCGCCCTTACGACGGCCACCTTCAAAGTCCTACGGTGCCGTCACAAGAGCGCTTGCGCTGTCCCCATCCGGAGAAGGGGACGATATGTCAGGCGTATTGTAACCCGAGTCATCCACGCGAGCAAAACCACCACAAAGGTGCCTGTCCTCTTTGTCGTGGTTTTGGGTCTGAGGCGACGCTAGCGGCGGAGTCCCAGCAGGCCACGGCCGCGATGACGGGCGTCGGCGGGCACCTGAGCGTGCGGGCCGGCGGCCTTGACGGACTCGGGCAGGTGCGAGTACTTCTTCTCGAAGTTCTCCTCGAACATCACCGCCAGGTTGTGCGCTGCCTCGTCGTAGCGAGCGGTGCTCTGCCAGTACTGGCGCGGCACCAGGATGCCGTCGGGCACACCGTGGCACGTAGTGGGAATGTCGACATTAAAGATATCGTCGTGCACGAACTCGCTGTCCTCGATGGTACCGTCGAGGGCGCGGGCCACCAGGGCGCGCGTGTAGGCAAGCTCGATACGATGGCCCACGCCGTAGCCGCCACCGATCCAGCCGGTATTGACCAGGTACACGCGCGTGCGACCGTCGGCGATACGCTCGCCGAGCATCTTGGCATAGACCATAGGATCGAGCGGCATAAACGGCTCGCCAAACAGCGAGGAGAACGTGGGCGTAGGCTCGGTGACGCCGACCTCAGTGCCGGGGATCTTGGCGGTGAAGCCCGTCACAAAGTGATACATGGCGGCATCGGCCGTCAGGCGCGAGATGGGCGGCAGCACGCCAAAGGCATCGCAGGTCAAAAACAGCACGACGCTCGGGATGGTGCCCATGCCCTTGGTCCACGCGTTGGGGATATGCTCGACGGGATAGGCCACGCGCGTATTGTGCGTGATCGAGACGTCATCATAGTTGGGCTTGCGGTTCTCATCGAGCACCACGTTTTCACAGATGGCGCCAAAGCGAACGGCGTTGAAGATCTCGGGCTCGTGGAACGCGTCCAGGCCCTCGCACTTGGCGTAGCAGCCGCCCTCGACGTTAAAGATGCCCATGTCGGACCAGCCGTGCTCATCGTCGCCGATCAGCAGGCGCGTGGGGTTGGCCGAAAGCGTGGTCTTGCCCGTGCCCGACAGGCCAAAGAACACAGCGGTCTCGTGCGTGACGGGATCCATGCTGGCCGAGCAGTGCATGGGCAGCACATCGTCCTCGACAGGCAGCAGGTAGTTCATAACGCTGAAGATGGACTTTTTGATTTCGCCGGAGTAACCGGTGCCGGCAACCAGAATCACGCGCTCCTGGAAGTTGATGACCACGGCGGCGCTGGAGTTGAGGCCCTTGATGGCGGGGTCGCACTGGTAGCCGGGAGCGGCGAGCACGCAAAAGTCCGGCTCACCGGTGCGCGCGATTTCACGAGCGAGCGGACGGGCGAGCATCTGCTTAATGAAGAGCGCCTGGCTGGCACGCTCGCAGGCGACGAGCAGGCGACGCGTGTGGTTGCGGTCGGCGCCCGCCATGCCGCGCGTGACGAACACGTCGCGCTCGTTGAGGTAGTCGACGATACCGGTCTTGATGGCCTCGTAGCTCTCGGTCGAAAGAGGGCGGTTGACGGCGCCCCAGGCAATCTTGTCGTGAACATCGGGGGTGTCAACGATAAAGCGATCGTTGGGAGAACGACCAGTACGCTCCCCCGTCTCGATCACCAGCGCGCCGTTGGAGGCCATGCGGCCTTCGTTGCGGCGGATGGCATACTCGACAAGCTCGGCTGCCGGCAGGTCAACCAGCAGGCGGGGCTGGTTCTCGGCGGGGTCTTCGACCAGCGTAATGCCAAAGTTGGACAGAACTTCTGCAGGGGTAACACCAGGCATGGGGCCTCCTTTAAAAGCGCGGCACGTGAACGCGGCGCGCACTTTACTCACGTAAAGCCCGTTGTACCCGATATGCAAAAACGTTTTTGCGGCAACGACGAAGCGCCCGCCCAACGGTCAAAAATCGCAGGCAAGCGGCCTAGACATTGGGACGTTCTTAAACGACTAGTCGTTGGGGACACTCTTGAACAGGCAACAACCAAGGAGTGTCCCCAGATGCCGGCACTTAGGGACGTTCCCAGAGTGCCGGCTACAGTGGCAGGCCTTGGCCGAGCATGGCGATGGCGCTCATGAGGACCAGCATGCCGACGGCGTAGGGCAGCACTGCACCCAGGAGTTCGGCGTCCTTACCGCGCACGTGCACGGCGGCAAGGCCAATCGCGAGCGTTTGCGGCGAGATCATCTTGCCGGCGGCGACACCCAGGGCGTTCAGCGCGACCATCCAGTAGTCGCTCACGCCCAGCGCCGAAGCGGCCTGGCTCTGGATGGGGCCAAACAGCATGCCCGAGGACGTGCCCGAACCGGTCACGAACGCACCGACGGCACCGATCCACGGGGCCAGAATCGGGTACAGGCCACCTGCGACCGCAATGCAGAACGCGCTGATCGAAGAGATCATGCCTGCATAGCCCATCACCTTGGCGCAGCCCAGCACCGAAAGCATCGTGATTACCGTCGGCATCATCTGCTTGACGGTCGCGGCCAGCACCTCGCCCATCATGCGCGGCGAAGCGCCCTGAATGGCGCCACCGACAAACGCAGCCATGAAAATCCAAACACCCGGCGTGTTGATCCACGAAAACGTAAGCGTGCCGGGGTTCTCGCCGCAATACACCTGCACGTGACTCGCAAAGGGCGCAAGCGCGGCATGCACGGCGGGCACCAGGTTGGACGTACCCAACAGCAGTACAAAAATCAGGATGAAACACGACCAGGCAGAAAGCGCCGACTTAGCGGTGAGCTGCTCACCGGCCTCGATATTCATGTGAAAGCGCGCGTCCAGGTGACCGGACTTCTCGGCGCGCATGGCAAGCGCGGCGGTCAGCGCGAGCGACACGATGGAGCCCACGACCACGGCAAGCTCGGGGCCCACAAACATAGCGACGACCAGGGCAGCGCCGACGAAGGACGCGCCAGAGAGCAGCGCGATACCGGCCACGCCGTGCAGGCGCTCGCCTACGCTCGCAACATCGCCTTGATCGTCGGCCACGCGGCCCGCAACCAACACGATGAGCAGCGGCATCACCACAAAGAACGGTGCGAGCTGCACCAGCTGAACGGTCGCCAGGTGCAGGGAATCCAGACCCACCAGGTCGGCAACGGACACCGTGGGGATGCCGATGGAGCCGTAGGGCGTGGGCACGCCGTTGGCCAGCAGGCAGATCAGCACGGCAGGCACGGCCTCAAAACCAAGGCCCGCGAGCATGCCGGCGGGAATGGCGACAGCGGTACCAAAGCCAGCCATGCCCTCCATAAAGCCGCCGAAACACCACGCCACGAGCAGCGCCAGCAGACGGCGATCGCTGCTGATGGAGGTGATCATGCTGCCGATCACGTCCATGGCGCCAGTGCGAACGCAGAGGTTATACGTAAAGACGGCGGCGATAATCACCAACACGATGGGCCACAGCGCCATCAAAAAGCCCTCGAACGAGGCCGTGGCTATCTGCGCCACCGGCAAATGCCACCACGCAAAGGCGAGCACGCACGAAAGAACAAACGAACCAATCGCGGCTTTCCAGGCCGGCCATTTAAAGCACAGCAGCATCACGACAAGCCAGATGATAGGCACAAGAGCCAGCAAAAATGCGGCGACGTCCATGGGTAAAAGCTCCTTGGTACCGCGAGGGCGGCATCGGGGGTGTCATAAAACTTGAACAGGATACCGCACGCTTACCGACAATTTTCTGCCGCCTGCCGAAATATTGAACAATCCGTTCAAAAACACGAGCAAACACCGCCGCGTCTATACTAGAGCGCAGCAATAGAAAGGACTCCGCCTTGAGCATCACGCCCCTCGATAGCATCCGCCGCGCCATCGCCCGCCGCAACGGCGTCACCGACCCCACCGTATCGAGCGGGGCGCACGGGCAGGGCGGACGCATCGAGAACGGCCTGTTCCCCGCATCGCACACCGCCGAGGAGCTCGCACGAATCCAAGAGCTAAGCCAGCGTAACGCCGGCGGTCCCGACAGCAACCAGGCCACACGCCGTCGCCGCGAGCGCAATCGCCAGCCCGGCCCCATCCACCGCATGGTCAATGCCTGGTGGAACCGCCTGCTCGGAGCCGTCTACGGCGGCGGCTTCTCCACGCAAGAAGCCGAGTACGAAGATCATGCCACCCGTCGCGACTACCTTTGGAATACCCTGGGCACCGCCGTATGGGGCATGGCGTTTCCTCTGCTCACCATCGTGTCCACGCAGCTCGTGGGCGCCGAGGAAGCCGGCAAGTTCTCCATCGCCTTTGTCACTGGCACGCTCATCATGATCGCGTGCAACTACGGCGTGCGCAATTTCCAGGTCTCGGATATCGACGAGAAGACGTCCTTTGCCTCCTACCAGCTCAATCGCTGGCTTTGCGGAGCGATCGCGCTGGCCTGCGGCCTTGCATACAGCAGCGCCCGCGGCTACGACGCGCACATGGCGACGATCGGCCTGGGCGTCTACCTGTATAAGGTGATCGACGGCGTGGCGGACGTGTACGAGGGCCGCCTGCAGCAGGCCGATAAACTCTACCTGGCCGGCATGAGCCAAACGCTGCGTTCCGCCGGCGTCATCGCGGTCTTTAGCGTGGCACTGTTCCTCACGCGCAGCATGCCCATCGCGGCCATGGCCATGGGGATCGCCGCGATTGCCTCGCTCGTGCTGGTCACCGCCCCGCTCGCCCTGCTCGAAACCGAAAAATCACGCCGCATGAGTCTGCGCGAGGCTGGCCACCTGTTTATCCAGTGCGCCCCGCTCTTTGGTGCGCTCTTTTTGTTCAACCTTATCGAGAGCATGCCCAAGTTTGTGATGGAAGGCGCGCTGGCTTACAAATATCAGCTGTACTTTAATGCCCTGTTCTTTCCGGCGCAGGCTATTTTGCTGAGCATCGGATTTGTCTATAAACCGCAGCTTTTGCGTCTGTCGAGCATTTGGGCGAACCCACGCAAACGCCGCCGTTTTGACTTGATTATTATTGCCGTTATGGCACTGATCGTGGCCATCACCGGCGTGTGCGCCGCATTTATGGCAGGTCCCGGCATTCCCCTCATGAGCTTTATGTACGGTCTCAACTTTGAGCGCTACCGCACATTGGCGCTGCTGATGGTCGTCGCCGGCGGCGTAACCGCGGCCATCGATTTTATCTACGCCATTATCACGGTCCTGCGCCACGCTGGAGACGTCACCAAGATCTACCTGATCTGCTTTGCCGTGAGCGTGGTGCTCCCGGTGATCCTGATCAACCTGCTGGGCCTGATGGGTGCCGTCGTAAGCTACCTGGCTATCATGGCCCTACTGCTGGTGCTGTTGATTGTCGAATACGCCCACATCCGCCAGCGCATAGAACGAGCCCGCAACCCATACGGCGCCTAATTAGCCGCCCCCGGTCACCGGAATTTGCGATGGAATCACCCCGGCCGGGGTCTCGTTGCGGACAATATGCATCACACAAAACTAAGTGAGTAGACTTTTACCGAATCCCCGACCACACTGACAAAACAAAAGTCTGTGACCTGCGGTTTTGTTGAGACAAATATGTTGGATACTCGGCATTTCCAAAAAAGTCTACTCACTTAGCCAGCGGGCAGCCAAATGATTATTTAATCCCCGTCCCAGAAAAATCATTTGATGGGCAGAAGGGCAAAAGCGGTCAAAAAGCCCGTCCCAAATTAACTACCCTTTGCACGGATTACTCGCCAGGAAGAATGTTTGCGTAGAACTCCGCCCCGTCGTCCAGGCGCAGGATGCCTACGCGGCCGAACTCCGAGCCCGTTGCCGCCGCGCAGTCGATATCGATGCGATCGGGCACGCCGGCGGTATCCTCGCCACCCAGGCGCACCATCTGCCCGCGGCCCGACTCCTCATCGAGCCCCGCAAGGCCGCCAACCTCGCAATAGCGCCCCAGCGACACCGTGGGCGTGTGGCCACTCACCACGACCGGACCCTTGCCCTCGGCAGAAAGCAGCCCCGTAGGAGCATCCCAGTAGCCGTGACGAATCCACAGCAAGTCATCGGACGACTGTACGGCGAGCATTTGCTGCAGCAGCTCGCGATCGGCATCGACCGCCCCCCTGCCGTCGCCGCAATCGACACCATGCTCAAGCAAAAACGCACGCGCTGCCTCGGTCTGAATGCCGGCGTGCACCAGCAGGTACGGCCGCTCGGTAGTCTCGACCACCGCATAGAGCGGCAGGGCAGCAGCCCAGCGCACCAGCTCCTCGTATGCTTCAAACTCCATTTCGTTGAGCTGCTGGCGCGTGGTCCAACCGCCGTTGATATCCCAGGTCTCGGCATCGAGCGGGTCCTGGCCAATGATCGCGTCGAGCATAATCTGCTCGTGGTTGCCCTTAAGCACGCGAGCGTTGGGCAGCGACCGCACCAAGTTGATGACACCGACCGGATCGGGACCGCGGTCGATCATGTCGCCCAGCACATACAGCGTGTCGTCGGACGTCAGCGAGATCTTGGAAAGGGCCTCGTCCAGCGCGCGCACGTGCCCGTGAGCATCAGATGTCACATAGATCGCCATGGAACGCCTTTCCTTGCATTGCGGCCGAAGCCCGATGCCACGACTAAAACTTCAAGTTGAACTTAAACGTTACTCATTGTACTCCGATGCAATAACGCTGGAAAGTGCCACCGCAGCCAACGGCCACAAGCGGCCGCCAGCACGCCCCGGAAACCCCGCGCAACCAGCACCAACACCCCGCCCAGTGCCTCCCGCGCCCCGGCCTCGTGTCGATAATGCGAACACACACGGCCCAACCCCATAAACCCACCTTCTTTGGGTACAAATTACCGCAGACAACTGACCGTGCCACGCCAACCACCCAGGAGCGGACACTCCCTATGAACCAGATACTTCTCTTTATCGGCCTCGTCATCATTTTGTGCCTGACCATCAAACCCGTCGGAAAAAAGCTCCCCTTCCCCACCCTGCCCATCTTTATCGCGCTCGGCATGCTGTTGGGCGTCAACGGCCCGGCGCACATCGACTTTAGCGACTACGCACTTACCGAAACCGTCTGCAGCACGGCGCTGCTGTTCATCATGTTCTACGGCGGCTTTAACACCAACATCGACCGTGCCAAGCCCGTCGCCGCGCCGGCAGTGCTGCTGAGCACGCTCGGCGTCGTCATCACCGCTGGCATCACGGGCGCCTTTGCGCACTTCGCACTGGGCCTCGACTGGATCGGTGGCCTGCTGCTGGGCTCGGTCGTGGCGTCGACCGATGCGGCGAGCGTCTTTAGCGTGCTGCGCGAGCACAACCTGTCGCTGAGGGGCGGCACCGACTCGCTGCTCGAGGTCGAATCGGGCTCCAACGACCCCGTCGCCTACATGCTCACCGCGGTGCTCGCGACCCTCGCAGCGGGCGGCAATATCGACATTCCCGTGCTGCTGGCCAAGCAGATCATCCTGGGCGCGGGGCTGGGCCTTGCCATCGGCTGGACATCCAGCCGCCTGATTGAACGCGCACACGCAACGGCCGAGGGCGCGCAGACTATCTTTTTATTCGCTGTGGCGATCGTCGCGTACGCGCTGCCGAGCTACCTGGGCGGCAACGGCTTTTTGGCCGTATACCTGGCAGGCATTGTGCTGGGTGCGAGCGACATCACCGGCAAGGTCGAGATGGCGCACTTCTTCGATACCCTCACCGAGATGGCCGAGATGACCATCTTCTTTTTATTGGGCCTGCTCGTCACGCCCGCACGCCTGCCGCAAATGCTGCTACCGGGCCTGGCCCTCATGGCGTTTATGCTCTTCGCGAGCCGCCCCATCGCTGTCGGCCTACTGTTGGCGCCCTTTAAGACCAATCCTCGCCAAGTCGCACTCGTAAGCTGGGCGGGTCTGCGCGGCGCGGCTTCGGTCGTATTCAGCCTCTTTGCCGTGGTGGCCGGCGTTCCCGGCGGTCACGACCTGTTTGACCTGGTGTTTGTGATTGCCGTGTCGAGCATTGTGGTGCAGGGATCGCTGCTGCCGGCGGTGGCAAAGAAGCTCGACATGATCGACGCGGAAGGCGACGTGCGCCGTACGTTTAACGACTACCGCGACGAGGACGGCATGTCGTTTGTCAAGCTCAAGGTGGGCGCGGGGCATCCGTTTACGGGGCGCTCGCTCGCGGACATTGGCAGCGTCACGGACATGCTCGTGGTCTTGGTGCTTCGTGACGGTGCGAACCCGGTGCTGCCCAACGGTGATACCGTAATTGAAGAAGGTGACCTGCTGGTGATGGCCGCGCCGACGTTTGAAGAGCGTGCCGAGGTTACGCTGCGCGAGGTCACCGTAACGCCCCACGGTCGCCTGGCCGGCCAGCGCCTGCGCGACGTGCCGCAGGGCAAGCATCCCTTTATCGTCGTGATGCTCAAACGCGACGGCCAAACGATCATCCCCGACGGAAACACCCTCATATATGCCGGCGACGAAGCCGTCATCGCCACGCTGGCGTCGTAGCCATCCCCACCCATAACTTGCGGTGAAATAGGGACTGAATAGGCCTTCTAGCAGCCTAAACAGTCCCCATTTCACCGCAAGTTATTGAGGGGATAAGGTTGAGAGGTGGCTATGGCTACCAGCCTTCGTCCGCGCCGCAGTTGTCGTCATCGTCATCGTCTTCGTCGGCAAAGTCTCGGAGGTCGAGGCCTTCGCGTTCGGCTCGGGCTAGGAGATCTTGGGGTGACTCGTCCTCGATATCCATCACGTCGAGCATGGCGGCCGGAAAACCCACGCCCGCCGCACTCCCCGCGCGGTCGAGCAGACTCTCGCGCAGTTGGTCTACATCAACTTCGATTTTCATGGTGAAACCTCCCTAACCGTCTCAAACCAAATGTCTCAGTCATAGCTCAATCCCGAAGTGGCATCGCCAAGCAACCGCTCAAAAAAATTGCGAAGATCCTCTTCGTCCAAATATCCGTCCTCAAGGTAAAGGTCGCAGCGGCCGTATCGCCGTTAACGAAATAGCCGCCGGCTTTGACCGCGCTCGGATGATGTCCAAAATTATTGCTTCCGCTCATTCGTTGCGCGCATGATTCGATATGCAATCTAAACGAATTTACGGTACAGCAGCGCAACCCTTACTCTGGATACAGCATATCCTGTTCTCTATCCAACCGAACGCTCACCTGCTTTACCTGCGTACGTATAACCGGTTTTTTAATCGAAACGCCGTAAAGCTCGTACAGCAGCTCTGCCATCTGAGATACCGACATGGCTCCGCGCTGGTGGACAAGTGAATTGAGCAGCCCCGCCGTGCTAAACGACCCTGACATCTTGCAGAACAACATGGTGTCGCCAATAGACGTACGTTTAATGTGACCCCCCACATAGCCCTGCATCATGATTGCCTGGCACACATAGTCATCTAGGCCCAAATCGAGCAGCGTATCATTCAGCGCATCAAAGAAGCCAAACTCTTTGAGATTTGCCACGCTATAAGGTCGCTCCGGTTCCATGCAATCAATAACGGCATCCAAGATCGCGCGCATCATCTGCGCGCCAACAGGATGAGGGGCAGACTCAAAAACGGCGATATTCAAGTACTCACGAGGCCCGATCTCAAGGACAGAAAACGCCCGCTCTGCCTTATGAAGCTCCGAAATAAAATCCCTATCATTAATCACCTCGTTGGTGAATTCGCCAAATTCCAGGCAAAAATATTCATGCTCCGAAATCAATTGGGCAAAGTAATCATGGGCATCTATCGATTTGTCAATTACGGTACCACCGCAAAGGTGCAGACCATACGGAGCAAGCAGCGCATCCGTAAGTACAAAATTCGAACGCTGCGGATACGCGCTGAGAAATGAAGACTCGATGTCTCTGGCCCTGCCGCCTGTGCCGACCCGCCCCAAAATAGCGCCGAGCGACGAGCGCTCATCGTCATCAAGCTCAACCGCGTCGACGATATAAAGACCGTCATGACACCAACGCTCAAAGCCGTTCAAAAGACTCCCACGGAACGTTGTCTCCTTCACGCCATAGCGACGCTCGTATTCTTCAGAAACAGCCACGGCGTCCGCCGGTCCGATATCCCTTATAACGCCGACGATTTGCGCATCACGGTCGGCCGTGCCCAGTGCGAGCATCGGCACGCGAGAATACTCAACGCCCTCAATCGGTTCGCACCAATGCGTAAGAACGTAGTGGAGCTCATATTCGTTTCTGATATCAAACGCAGCAAGCAACTTTGCAATCGAAGGCTGCTTCATTAAAAACGCTGTGGAGCACTCGATATCAAGATGAACAAGCGATGCGACGGCAGACCGAAGCGGGGCAAAATCATACTGACTAGAATGATAAGGACGCACGCCCCTTCGCGCGCCGTCTCCATCGCTCGGCACGTGCGCATCCATGACGCCATCGTAACGATCGATGCAGGCACCGAACGCTCGCGCCGTCGTCGGATCGAGTCGTCTAACGCTGCCCAGGTCGTGCTCGTCAATAAATGAACAGTACAGGTCATACAGGCGCCGTTCGTCCATGGGACATTCTTGTAAGTGCTCAGCTAGTAGATAGTCAACGATGCTCTCTTTATCGAGCTTTATGCGCTGGCTCCCAATGAGCAGCTCGTTGCCGACTGCTCGTAGCGAAGCAACGGCATCGCGTACATGTTCGGAAAGCCCCTGGTCATGCAAGGCATCTAAAAGAGGCAAGCGATCCGCGACACGAGTTTTGGAGACTGCCGCAAGATAGCGATAGTCGCGTTCGCCAAGACCAGTTATGCGGGCAAATTGATCAGGCGTCATGGCGTACCGGTCAACAAATGATTGATAAACGTCCCCCTCGAGCAAGACACGGTCAGCCAGTGCCGATTCGCACATCTGCCTCACCCGTTCGCGCGTGATGGACAGTTTGTCACCCACCTCTTGCAACGTAGCGCCATCGAGACGCATACGCAGCGCATCGGCATAACGGGCATCAATCGTGTCAAGCCATTCGTCTAAGGAGCACACGTGAGGCAGGAGTTTGCGAGAATCGGCGTCGAATTCAACACGTCCCCCGCTATTTTGAGCGGCCAAGAGTGCGGCCTCCGTCCAATCTGACCCCGACGGAACGGCTACGCCCCCCATTGTCCCAAAGCTCTCAAGCACGTCATCGACATCTCGAGCAAGTTGCCTCGCGCGGCACAGAGCCGCGACCGAACTTGATTCAAGCTCGTTAACCAGCGACGCGATGACCTCTTTATCGAAACTACCAGCCCTTAGCATTCGCTGTGCCTTGGGCGTCAACAAAACGACTAAGGCAGGATGGAACGGGTTATAGCCATCGGCAATCAACCTCCGCTGCATTTCATTAACAACCCGAACGGCGCTCTCGTCAAATTCACCCAGGAACGATTGCTCGTCAAAAGGCTCGACGGCGGCAGCGCACCACGCAGGAGGATTCTCGCCAACACGCTCGCAATAGTCTATCAGCGATTTAATAACGCTACTAACCGCACCTCCGCCCATACCGGGAATACGCGTAAGGCCCTCCCTCTTGAGCTTATTGATCTTTTCTATCGTCTCAATACCATGCACGCGCAGCCGACGTTCCACGGGCTCGTTTAGACCAAGTGCCGCAATGTCAAGACCAACAAGAGGGTTCCGCTCGTTGGTCGCAAGTTCGGGCAGCGCAACAAGCAATCCAAGGGAGTCAAATGAAAGGCCCTGGCAGTTGGCAATACCCCGGAGCGCCTGGAGCTGTTGTTTGGATAATGCGCAGCTTAACGGACGAGCCGCTTCGAGGAAGCAGGCGCGAGTTTTGCCAATCGTTCCCGCGCCCAAACCAGGCTCGCCATCAAGCTCATCCAAAAGAGCAACTGCGCCCCTGACGTCAGCGACACGCTTTTCTGTAAAGCGATTGCAGACGCGCGTGGGAAGCTCCAGGCAATCGAAGGAATCATCGAGGAACAGCGGCGCCAACGAACAGCTGCCCGTTGCCTCATCTGTAACAGCGACCCCCACGTCAGCCCCCTGAGCTGATTCGGCGACCAAAACCGAGCCCTTTTCAACCTTCTCGTCAGCAACAGGAGAAAGCACGCCCAAAAGCTCTTCCTCTGGCGCCGCCGGAGCCCCGAGTAAAACCTCATTAAGCGCCGCACCAGCAACCAAAGGCGTAAATCCCTCGGCGCTAATCTCCAAACGTCCCTCTTGGCATAGCTCCACCAGGGCAATGGCAACGTCGCCCTTAGAGCAAGGCGAAACGTATGACGAAATTGCATCGAGCGTGCAGATGCCCTCGATACTCGAAAGCACATTTATAACCGTGGCTTTAAGCTCTGCCATTTTCATGTTCGTCCTGGCACCTTTCCTAGACATAAAGAACGCTTATGAGCTCGCGGGGGCTGCCTTACTGCCCCAATTCCTTAAGCGCTTGCAGCGACGTTGCGCGGGTCTCGGCGTAGGCAAGGCGCGCGTCGCGGAGCTGTTCGTCGAGCTGGTCAACCTGACCGCTCAGCGCATCGATCTGCCTGCCGATTTCCCCCATCTCGACTATCGTATTCCAACCACGCTGATTGGAAAGCTCCACATGCTTATGGCGCAGGATGAGCAATTGATTGAGCAAAGTAACGCGCGTTTTGTCCAGCTCCTCCATCTTGTCGCGCGCTGCCTTTACCTCCCTTGCGATGCGCAGCTTTTCTTGCTCTTTTGCAGAGGGCTCGGGGGCAGGTTCCGATGCAGACTCTGGCTCAAGCTCGGACTCGGGTTCCTGTTCAACGTCGAGCGCTGCCTCGGGTTCGGGCATTGCGAGAGCCGCTTCATCCATCTCCAAAAACGCGCATATGCCAGGCTCCGTTGCAGAACGCGGCTCAAACACCGTAGCGACTACGCTGCCACTCAGCATCGCGCTCTGCGAGCAAAGAACTGCGCGAAAGCGCCGCATAAGAAAGCCAAACCCGGAAATCTGCTGCGCCAAGCGCTCGTCATAGGCAACGCAAATTTTGTCCTCGCCTGTTTGGCGCACCGAGAGCCAGTCACCCGCGCACATGAGCTGCACCAGTGTGATAGGCGTCAGATCGCCCTCAAAGAGTAGCTGCAGACGGGGTGAAACATCATCGCGAGGAACGACAAGCTCGGTATGCTTCTCGAGCTCAACAAGCGTGGTGCCAACATACTGGCACAAATCGATGTTGCTCGGAACGTCCGTAAAATGCTCGCGCGCATGACCCAAGAGTCCCTCGCTTTTGTCGGTGTTGACACGAATGCGTTTAACGGCATGCGACGACCCATCCCACGTCACGTCGGAATGCGTTAAGAACAGCCAGCCGTCGCAAAACAGCTCCATGGCAAAGATGGGAAAGGCTTTCTGCATCGTTTACATCTCCTTGCGTTCTTGCGTATCGTCCGCGATGCCTTGATCACTAACCTCGCTCCGCTGGCCCTCGTCGTCAAACAGGCCCTTAAACACCAGTTCCAGATCGCGCTCGTCGGTATAGCCGGGTTCCAGCGTGCCGCGGTCGATCGAGTCGAGCATGACCTGCTCTTTATGCAGCAGCCGCTCGTAGATATTGCGGTCGAGCGACCACGGCCCGCCACGGCGTTCGTACACAGCGCGCAGATAGTGGTACTGCGTGTACTGTTCTTGCGGCAGGCCCAGGCGGTGGATGCGATCCTTGGACTGCAGCAGGTGCACCAGGTTGTAGCTGCACTCAAAGTAGACAGCGTCGTGGCACACGCCGTGAAGCGAGACCGACTCTGCCAGCGCGTGCGGGTTGGTGACCAACACGCTCGTCTCCCCTGCCTTAAACGAATCGATGACGCGGGCGCGCGTGGGCATGTCGGTCGACCCGCTGATAGCGCGAGCCGTAATGCCGCGCTCGTGCAGCTCGTGCACCACATTACGAATGCTGCGCTTAAAGATGCACCACACAATGACCGACTTGCCCTGGGCTACCAGCGACGCGACCAGATCCAGGCAGGCGCCCATCTTGGCCGTAGGGCGGTCATCCACCTGCAGGCCTTCCAGCGCTTTGCCCGCACCTGCCTGAACCTCGCCGTCAAACAAGTCGACATAGTCGCCGGCGCTCAGATCCTCGACCAGCATGCGCGGGTCGGACGAAAGCTGCAGCAGGCGAATGATCATCTCGAACGGCTCGCCCGAAAGCGTGCGCAGCACCTTTTGAAATAATTGCTGCTCCCAGCGATCAACCGCCACATCGACCAGATGGTCCTCGTTGGCCTGCGGCACGCCCAGCTGATACTTATTGGTGCGGCAAAAGAACGGCGCGATGGACTCGTTAATATGCTCAACGTCATCCTCGCTCGTCGACTTAAGGGCATTGGCACTCATGCCAAAGTACCAGTTGTAGTCGCGCGGCCATAGGCAGTGGAGCAGGTTGTATAGGTCCTCAAACGAGTTGGGAATCGGCGTACCGGTAAGCGCAATAAAGTACGGTGCCGCCGCGGCAATCTGCACCGCGCTCGCCGCGCGTTTGCCGCCCACGCGCTTCACCTTGTGGACTTCGTCAAACACCACCAGGGCGAGATCTGCCGCAATACGGGCAGCAGCCTCCCCCAGCGCGACCGACTCGTAGTTGAGCAGAATCATGTCGTAGCGCTTGTAGTCGAACAGCAGGGTGCTGCACTTGTCGCGCGTGGAACGACCGCGAAACTCGGGATCATGAAAGCACAGCGAACGCAAAGGGCGATCGCCTCCAAAGCAAGCCGCCCATTCGTCGCGCCACGAGCCAAAGGCGTTCTTGGGCGAAAGCACGATGATGCGATCGATCAGGTCGCGCTCGCGCAGGTAGGCAAACGTGCCCAAGACCGACGCCGTCTTACCCGAACCGGGAACGGAAAAATTGGCACAGCGACCCATAGCGCTCATAAAGAACGCGTCCCACAGTTGGCGGTCCTTAAGTGGGCGTTGCATCAGGGTGTCCTCTGCCTGGCAAAACTCGCCAAAGCGGTCCAAGACCGACTCATCGTGCGCCTTAATCAGCAGCCCCACGCGCGCCTTCTCGCGCAACAGATCCTCGCGCGCGGTAAGGCCTCGCAGCAGGTCCGGATCGATTTCGCAGTCCACGCCAAAGCTTGCCGCCTGCTGCAGCAGCTCGACGACGCGCTTGGCGCCGGGGTCTTCCATCGACAGCGAAAAGAGCACGTCCGCCTCTCGATAGCTCGGCGCATAGCGGCGCAGCGCCGAAAGCCGGATCTTCCAGACCGGCTCGCGACGCAGCTGCTCAACCGTCATGTCAAGCGGCACGACGGAAATGCCGTCGCTATACGAGAGGCGCAGCTTCATTTAGGCTTCCTCGCCGCCCATCTTGTACGCAATCTTGTCCTTGATCATGCTCACCCTGGCCTCAAGCTTAGCGACCTCGGCGGCGATATTGGCAATCTCGTCCGCGGGCAGCAAACCAAAGGTCGATTCCTCCACCTGATCAAGGTCCTTGATGGCGCGAATGATCGAGAGCGAAGGCGACTTGAGGGCCTTGTTCATCTTGGTGGTGTTTTCTGCCGATTCCATAACCTCACGGAAGGCCGTCGCCAGCTGGACATCATCGCGAATCTCGGCGATATCGGTCGAGGTCACGACCTCTTTGTTCTTTAAGCGCTCGGCAACCTCAAAAGCCAGCTCGTTTTCGCGCTCGATAAAGCGATCGGCGTCGGGACCCTCCAAAATTGGCTTCATCTTGCGAACGAAACGCACGATGTCGCCCTGCGGCTCGGCAATCATGTTGGCGAAGACGATGTTTTTAACGTCTTCTTCCTGTTCGTCGCTCTTGCATTTTTTAAGGACACCCTGCAGGTCGTTGATAACGCCGGCGACCTTGAGCTCGCGCGCCAGGTGGAACTGGTCCTTGGCGTTGGCAAACTCCAAAAACTCGCTCATGTACCGAGCTTTAATAATCTCTTTTTCGAGTTCCCTGGGCTCCACGCCAATGCACTGGGCGTACTCCTCCTTCGAGAGCAGGTTGGAGCTGATGATGTCGTTGTAGATGCCCACCAGGCGGTCGACGGGATCGTAGCCGACCTTCTCTTCCTCGCCATGCTGGATCGAAAGCTCCAGCATCTTGATCTTTTTGGAGTCGTTGCCCAGGCTCTCGGGAAGAATAACGGCCTCAAACCAGCCAAAGCTTGGATTTTCGGCCGCAAGGCGACGCAGGCAGGTAAAGCGACGGTTACCGTCGACGATCAGACCGTCGGCAAGCACCACACCGGGACGCTCCTGTGAGCGCAGGGCAATGCTGCGCTGCGTCTTATCGATGGCGTCCTTGTTACTGTCGACAATAAAGCCCTCGATGATGTCGTTGCAGGCCGCGACGTCCAGTTCGTTAAACGCGTCCTCGCCATGCTCGGCCTTGTAGCGGCTGATCCACGAGGCAATGCGGTCGTTTTGCACGTTGTAACGCAGGTAGTCGAGCTTAATGCTGTAGACGGGATACATCTCGGGCTTGCCGTCGATCACAATCTTGTGGTTGGCACCGGTCGGCTTAATGTTGACGCCGTCATCGATCATCTCGAACAGGTTCATGTTGGTTTCCTCCTATTGGTTGTTTTTGATATACAGCTCGCGCAGGTATTCTGCATTCATCCTTTTGCTGAGCATGACCATGTCAAGGTCCTCGTTGTAGAACAGGCCCTTGTCCTGGACCGCTCGGTTAATATCGGCTGCGGTTATTACGACGCCGTAATCATCCTGGAACGCATCGATCAGATCCCCCACCTCGATAGGCCCCTTTTGTCTCACGACGTATTCGACCGCGTCGGCCGACGAGAACGTCCCCTCCTTGCGACAAAACATGTAGACGCCGCTAAAGCGTGTGCGCTTTATTTGCTCTTGAGCCAAACCGTACAGAACGATTGAGTCATAAAACGAATTGTCAAAACCACATTCATCGACCACGGCATCGAGCTTGTGCATAAAGCCCTGTTTACGCAGGCTCGTCACCGTAAACGGCACGTCAGGCTCTGTGCGGGCAAACAGGGAACACGCGTAGCTGCCCAGGTCAATGCGTCGAATACCTGTCGATTCGCTCAGACGCTTGAGCGAGACAAACGAACCCTGGTTGCACTCGATAAAGGTAAAGTTGCGCAGCAACGGCGTAATAGCATTCCTAAATTCAGGATGGTTGATGACCTCGTCGCCAAAGCCCGGGGAGCCGTAGGCAAAGCTGTCACGCGACATAAGCAGGTTCGTAAACGACTGACGCAGGTCCACGCCTTCCTTAACTATCAAATCCCTGGAGATTTCCAGACCAAGAGGCGCCAGCGACCGATCGTTAACGAGTCGCTCGGACGCGGTACCAAACTTGGCAGCAAAACTCGCTGCGACATACGGTAGCGAGACGTAGTCCTCGGTCACCATATCTTTGATAAACTGCTGCTGCTCGTCCGTAAGGTTGCTCTCGACATACGAGTAGCGGCCGTTGCGCAGATATGCGTTCATGTCGCGCAGGTAGTTGCCGCGAACCGTCCTCGTTTCCACGCAGTACTTGTCCGCATAGCGCTGGGCAAACTCCTCGCGCGACAACTCGATGCCCGCGTCACGCAGCACACCGAGCATTTGGTTTTTACGGTCCGTTTTACCGAGGCGAATCAGCGGCATCGAGCCCATTTCCAAGCCTGGCACCGAACCCGGACGCACAAATGAGCGGATAATCTCGTAGAGCTCCTCGTCGTCGCGAACGTCGTAGAGATCACACAGCTCCTTGTTCTCGCGTAGGATGAGCCCCGCGCCGCACTCGATATCGCGCCCCACGGCGAGCGTCAGGATCTGACGCAACTCGGACGTAAAGCGACTGTCGACCTTATAGGCGCGTATCTTATTGGCGCGCGCCACCAGGTACATGTGCGTACCACGCAGCTCGTTAAGACATCTGATGTCCTCGGAAGGCAGCGAAAGCATCTGTTTGTAACCGCACTTGTTGTCTTCCAAAAACAGCTGGTAACTGTTGCGGAAATCTTTAAGATCGTGATACTCCTCAACGGCCCCGGACTCGGCAAAGGCACGCAGTGCGGCACCGCGCGTGGAGAAGTTGCCCAGCTTTACACGTGCGATCTGCTCGAGTTGGGAGGTGTTGTCCTTCTCGACACTTACGGGCGTTCGGAGCACACCGGCAGAAGAATGACGATTCAGCTGTGCCGCCCTATCACGCCATTCCTGCGGCAACGAGTGATCGTTGGCGGCAAGGCGCAGGCTAAACTTGTTCGATACCTTAACGGCTTTCAGGTAGCCAAAAGTCATCGGGGATGCCTGCGTGATCTTGCAGAACGCATCCTCGGTAAGGTCATAACGCTGGTACAACGGGGCGAATTTGTCCTCGTCGAGGTGCGGCCGGTTGCGCAGCAGGTCGGCACGGCGCTGACGAAGCGGGCCAAGACCGGCGGGCTTGTGCGGGTAATCCATAAGCGCCTTGTCGCTAAAGATCCAGCGCAACAGGTCGGCATCATCGCTGGGCAGCAATGCAAGCCACGAATCGATGGACATGGGGCCTTTCTTGGTGAGGTCTTCAATCTTGCCGGTGAAGGGCTTTGCCGGTTGTTCCGGGGCTGGGGCGAGAGCGGGCTCGGAGGCAACGGCGGGCTCAGGCGACGGCTCGGGAGTCGCCGTCGGCTTAGACACGGACTCGAAAGCAACTGCCGACTCGACCTCAGGCTCAGCCTCGGGCTCAGTTGCCGACGCGACAGCGTGACCCGCAGCTACGGCCTTCTCCTCCTTCGGCTCATCGGTGTTTTCGGTTTCCGTACTCGCCAAGTACGCACGAACCACATCGCAAACACTCGGCGCAAGGTCCTTATCGACCGTTGCATATTTAAGCGGAATGGTGCCCTGACCATACACGCGTGTCATATACAGATAGGCGGGCTGTGCGGTGCGCGTTAGCCCGTAAAACTCCTCGGCGGACAGCTTGTATGTATGGAAGAGCGGGCCAAAGGTATCGATATCAAACGTCGGACGACCCGCCATGAGCGCATCGTAACGCTCGCGGATTTTCCAAGCAGACTTGCCGAGGTTATCCATCCAGCGAGCCGGCTTGTCATCGATGAGCATATAGCCCATCAGGGTGCGGTCCTGGTATGCGAGGTCTGTGAACCACCTGTTGAACTTTACAATGTCCTGGTCGATGGCAAGCTCAAGCGCCTGCTCCAACGTAAGATCTTGCGCCGGCGGCTGCTCAGGCTCGTGAACGGTCTGCGCTTCAAGCGCTTCTGTCTGGGCATCCAGCTGGCCATCCGGTTGAGCTGCATTAGCCGATACAATAACGTCATCTGCCACATTGGCATTTTCGCAGGTAGAATCCGTATCACTAGCCTCAATATCTTCTCGATCTTGAGGCGGTTCAAATTCCAGGCGCTCAAACGTTTTTGCCGCTGCGTTAAAGGCGGGATATTCACTTTTGAGACTCACGAGCGCCGAGTTGACGGCGTCCTCTTCGCTAGCGCCCGTCGCAAGCCTACCCGCCAGCCTGGTACAAAAGAGTAAGCGGAACGAAGGTTCGTTTACGGCAAGGCCTTCGCGCTGCAGACGGTTAATTGTCTTCTCGACAAGACGGTTAACTGCCCCGACGCGCTCGAGGGGCGTGTCAGCAGTTGGATACCAGCCCCCTATTGCAGCCTGACGGGCAAGTTCCATTTCGTCTTTGGTTTTTCCCAGCTGCAAACGACCCGATGGCCATTCATTTAGAGCATCGATAATCGAACCAACCTCAGAAGAGGTAAGGCCGCTTCTCCGCAACGCCGTAGCATTGTAGGTGAGCAGCGTAGGCAGGTCGTAGATTTTAAGGGTCCATTTTAATTTACGCTGAATTGCCGGAGTAATCGAAAGGTTCCACAGCGAAAGCGGCGCGCCATCACTCGTATACACCGTGCTGAGTGTTTCACTAATCGGTCCTTTGATGTTGGCAAATGCACGGTAATCACGCCCAATGCTGCGCAGATTACCATAGATGTCAAACGCCAGCTTCGCATTGCCCGAGAGCCTGCCGAGCTCTGGCGCCTGCGCGCGATACTGCGGAGATAGCGGCAAAGCATGGGCAGTGAGCTGCTTTTCGAAAGCAATGCGCAAGGCCTCGTCCTCAGCCTTGCCCAGCTTGCGCACGAGGCAAAACACATTATGAATCTCTTGCTTGTCGAGGAAAGCAACCTGGGTCTCGGTATCAAACACACAGCGCGGGTCGTCCCAACCGCTCAGGTACTTGGGACGCTCGAGCTTTTTAACGGCGCCCTCGGAAGGCTCAAACTTAGAGGCAGCCATGGCGCCGGGTTCAGGTTCAGACTCTGGTTCGGATTCGGAAATGGGCGCAATCTCGGCTTCGGGGTCCCCGACGGTCACGGTCTCTTTAATGGATTCGGGTTCAGACTCGAGCGCAAGCGCGGGCTGCTCAAGCTCGTTCGCAGGCTCGGGTTCAGCAACGACCTTCGCGGTCTCAATACTTTCGGAGAAGGAAATGGTCAGCTGCTGCGGCTCGGAAGACAGCGTGAGTTCGGGGCGTCCAGACTTCACTGACTCCCGCTGCTTCATCCGCACTGGCGACCGCTGCTCAGCCGGCTGTTCAGCGGTCGCCAGAGACTCCTCCGGCAGTTCGTATCCCATGAGGGACAAGCCGTCGACCGGCTTCTTGTCATACGAAACGCCCACGGCAACGGGGATAGGCCAACTGCGCCCATTAACCTTCAACTGCACAAGGGTCGAATCTGCACGCAGCGAAATGGGACCACAAGCCATAGGTGCAGTGTCCTCAGGAGAAACGGATTCAACGACCTCGGGCTCTTCGGCCACGGGTCCCACCGCTTCGGCTTCCGTCGCGTCGCCCGCGGTGGCCTCGAGCGTGGCGGGCTCAACCGTCACGGGCTCCTCAGCTGCGACCTCGACAGCCCCAGGTTCCGCGGCATCGCACTCAACGGCATTGGGCTCTACAATATCGGCCTCGTCGGCCTCGGGCTCTGCCACTGCGCGCTCAACTGTCTCAGGCTCTGTAGCTTCGGACTCTTCGGCATCGCACTCAACGGCCTCAGGCGCAGCCTCTTCAGACTCAACGTTTTCGTCATCAACAACGGCGCCGTCAACGTCTTCGTCCCCAGTGTTTTCGCCCTCGGCACTTTCGCTTTTCACAGCCTCAAGCTCAATGACATCAGCAGCCACCGGCTCCCCTGCGGGTTCCGCCACCTCGTTGGCCGCATCAGGCGCCAGGCTATACTCGCCGTTGGCGTACAAAAGTTCACCATCTATAACTAGTTGGGCTAGCGCTCGCTCGTACGAGTCATTAATGGTGCGATACACGCTCGAGCGTACCAGCGCTTCGTGAAGCGGAGCATCGGCCTGCGCGACCGCATCTAAAATAAGCGACTCGTAGTACGCAACTACGTCCATCGAATCATTTACAGCACTCGTAGCATTGTTATTCATACAGAAACGACCCCCAAGATTCCCCAAACAACCTACTGGCCGCATTGGAAATAAGGAAGAACTATGTCAATGATTACTTGATACGCCACTTGCGCGTGTTTTTGTTTAGCAACATTTTGCTGTGCAACAAATCAACTGTGCATATGCAGATGAGCGGTAGTTTTAATCGGTGAACGGCGATCACAGGCACTTGGAACCCGTTTGACTTTCATCGGCTCCGCGGCAATTAAAATGAACCTGCCGGACGGACGTACCGCGCGTTCCACATGCCTCAACTTGTCCACGCATCATCAGGAGTCCGTAATGGCCAGACCTTTATCCCCAGCGAACCACTTCGCGCGCGCACCGCTTGGGACAGTCGCGCAACATGCCGGTCTACCGTCTGCTATGCAAGGATACGATCGACGAGCGCATCATGTCGATTCCTGGTCGCAAGCAGAGAGGCTTTGCCGCTTTTGCGGACAAGTCCTCCGCCGCCGAAGCTGACATGCAAAACGAGCTCGAAGTAAAGCAAGAGCAACTCAATGCCATGTTCGACGAAGAGATCAAGCGCTTGTTGCATGAAGCCGTCGTTCGCAGACCTGGACCCGCCGGAGGAGTAAACCCCTCCCCCATGTAACCATCCTGTAAATCATAGCGGCGCAGTCGAGTTTTACCGTGATGCGGTCGCGCCTGACGCTCCACTGTGCTAAAGTATCCCGAACGTTCAAACGACTACGAGGGGGAACTAGAAGATGGCACGTGTGCACAACTTCTCAGCTGGCCCGGCCGCGCTGCCCACAAGCGTGCTCGCCGAGATCGCCGACGAGATGATGGACTACCGCGGTTGCGGCATGTCCGTGCTCGAGATGAGCCATCGATCTAGCATGTACCAGCAGATCATCGACGACGCCGAGGCAACCCTGCGCCGCCTGCTGAGCATCCCCGACAACTACCGTGTCCTGTTTTTGCAGGGCGGCGCCACGCTGCAGTTTGCGGGCATCCCCATGAACCTCATGCGCCGCGGCCGCGCCGGCTACGTCGTGACCGGCAACTTTGCCAACAAGGCGTTCAAGGAGGCCGCCAAATACGGCGAGGCCGTGTTGCTCGCGAGCTCCGAGGACACCAACTTCGACCGCATTCCCAGCATGGCCGACGTCAACGCGCGCATAGCCGCCGAGGCCGCGGGCGACGGGCTCGACTATGTATACATCTGCCAGAACAACACCATCTTTGGCACCATGTACCACGAGCTGCCCAACTGCGGCGATGTGCCGTTGGTCGCCGATGTCTCGAGCTGCTTCCTGTCGCAGCCACTCGACGTCGAGCGCTACGGGCTCATCTACGCCGGCGCGCAGAAAAACGCCGGCGCTGCGGGCGTGACCGTGATCATCGTGCGCGACGACCTGATCGCCGACGGCCCCGCCTTTGCGCAGACGCCGCAGTACATGGACCTTAAGACCCAGGCCGCCAAGGGCTCCATGCTCAACACGCCCAACACCTTTGGCATCTACGTGTGCGGCAAGGTGTTCAGCTGGGTTGAGCAGACCGGCGGACTTGCCACCATGGCCGAGCGCAACTGGGCCAAGGCCAATCTACTCTATGACCTGCTCGAGCACAGCAAGCTGTTCCACGGCACCGCGCAGACAGACAGTCGCTCCATCGCCAACGTCACCTTCCGCACCGGCGACGCCGGACTCGACGCGGCCTTTGTCGCAGGCGCGGCCGAGCACCAGATTCAAAACGTCAAGGGTCATCGCCTGGTGGGCGGCATGCGCGCCAGCGTCTACAACGCCGTAACCATGGAAGACGTGCAGGCACTGGCCTCGTACATGAAGGACTTCGAAGCGCAGCATAGTTTGAGTCCGCGATCTAACTAGCCCGCAACCCGCGGGCCGACCAGCCACTTCAAACCACCTGTTTTAGACAAACCTGCTAAGGAGTTTTTCCATGCGTAAGATTAAGACCATCGACGACATCACCAAAGACGGCAAGGTCGAGTTTGGCAAGGGCTACGAGTTTGTGGGCACCGCCGAGGAGGCCGACGCTATCCTGATGCGCTCCACCGACCTGCACGGCTACGAGCTGCCCGAGGGCATCCGTGCCATCGCCCGCTGCGGCGCAGGCGTCAACAATATCCCCATCGAGGAGTACGCCAAGAAAGGCGTCGTCGTCTTTAACTCCCCCGGTGCCAACAGCAATGCCGTCAAGGAGCTCGTCCTGGGCATGCTGGTACTTTCGAGCCGCGGCGTGGTGCAGTCGATGAACTGGGTGCGCGACAACGCCGACGACCCCGAGATTCAGGTCGACGCCGAAAAGGCCAAGAAGGCCTTTGTGGGCCGCGAGCTCAAGGGCAAGCGCATCGGCGTCATCGGTCTGGGCAACGTGGGCTCCAAGGTCGCCAACGCCTGCGTCGATCTGGGCATGGATGTCTACGGCTACGATCCGTTCATTTCCGTCGAGCACGCGTGGGTGCTGAGCCGCGAGGTGCAGCGCGTCGGCACGCTCGAGGGTCTGTGCCGCGGCTGCGACTACCTCACCGTGCACGTGCCCAGCAAGGCCGACACCATCGGCATGATCAGCACCGAGCAGATTAACCTGCTGGCGCCCGACGCTGTGCTCATCAACTACGCGCGCGAAACCATCATTGACGAAGACGCCGTCGACGCAGCCCTGCGCGAGGGCAAGCTGAGCTGGTTTAGCTGCGACTTTGCCACGCCCAAGACCGTCAAGATGCCCAATACGTTTATCACCACGCACTCGGGCGCCGGCACTGGCGAGGCCGAGGCCAACTGCGCCGGCATGGCCATCAGCGAGCTCAAGGATTACCTGGAGAACGGTAACATCGCGCACAGCGTCAACTACCCCGCCTGCAGCATGGGCAAGGCGCGCGCCGCGAGCCGCATCGCCTGCCTGCACGCCAACGTGCCCAACATGATCGGCCAAATCACGGCAATCCTGGCCAAGGACAATGCCAACGTGCAGCGTATGACCAACGAGTCCGCCGGCGAGAACGCCTACACCATGTTCGACACGGACGAGCACCTGGACGGCAGCACCATCGAGGCGCTCAAGCAGATTCCGTCGATGTATCGCGTTCGCGTGATCAAGTAGCGTCGGCGCCAAGCCTGCCAGACAGGCCACGACGACCATTCGGCCCCCGTTTTCACAAAACGGGGGCCGAATTTCTTGTTCCCGAGGACTTGAAAAGTGCTACCCAGAACAAGTTGTTTCGGATAATCGACAGTGAGGCCCTAGTCGTTAAGCACAACTGCTTTTACAAACAGCTTTATCAGGGGTTTTAGTAGGTAAAAATCGATCTCTATATGCCAAACTAAAATTGACTGTCCATTTTCCGAAATAACTTGCTCTAGGTAGCACTTTTCAAGCCAATTCCAAGGAGCAATTGAAGGCTATTCGCAACTAAAACCTTAGCTCCCGCGACCGTTTTCCACCCGCGCGGCTACATTCCCGCCCAATCGATAAAAATCTCCTCACGAAGTCGCCGTTCGAGCTCCTGCTGCCGCGGCGTCTTGTCTTTCAGCGGCATATCGAGATGGGACATGATAAGCTCCATCACCACGCGGAAGGCATCGGAGTCGACCAGCTGACCATAGGTCATCAGAACGATGGGATATCCCATCGTCTGAAGGGCCGTCGTTCGATCGGAGTCCGAGATCTTGGATTCTATGGATCCGTGAATGGCTTTACCTTGACATTCAACCAGGCACTCCCGGCTGCCGTCCTTATTTGACAGCAAGATATCGGCATAGCGCTTATCAAGCCCCGAAATCAGGCGGGCGCTGCGCGTCATGCGTATCTCAACGTTATTGGTGAGGTGCAGCCCTTCGCCGCCGCGCAGCCTCGAAAGGCCAAACAGCATCGAAGCCTGGACCTCAAGCGGCGATGCCACAATCCCCGTAATGCATTTCGCGGCACGTGTGAACGATTTAGCACCGCGGAGCCCCTGGATCTTATTGGCGAACTCCGTAAGGTCAGAGAGCTCGATCAAGGGAGGTCGTTTCCACAAGTCCGTTGGATTCCCCGAGGCATCCTTTACGTTTTCCCAGCCCGACAGTGCGTCACCCCACCGGCTCCCATATGCCTGCTCAAGCGCCAACTTTACTTGAGGCGCAATCTTGCACACGGCAAAGGTGCTGCACATCTCATACATGCACATGATCAGACGCTCGTTTGAGACCGAGGAAGCCAGGGTCAGCAGCGTAAAGAGCGGGGATGCGACATCAAGGCCAAACTCTGTCTGCCGCACGGAGCCAAACGGCCTCTCCCCGTTCCAAACATGCCTGACAATGCGACCGCCCTTACGTCCGCAGCCGCCCTGCGCCAACACGTGTAACGGGGTGCCCAGGAAATGCTTGACGAGCGGATGCTCACAAAGGCGTTCCCTGCGCGGATCGTCCGCAGAATCGGGCAGGCCCGGCATTATTGCCAAGACCTGTGGAGGTATCCGGTGATACCGAAAGGCAGATATGTCGCACAGCATGTCGTCCATGAAGGGTACGTACCCACTACGTCGTTTGCGAGCCCGCCCGGACGGCAAACGCGATGGCTCGGCCTGCGAACGGTAAATACTGCTACCTGCACGTCGTGAATCTCTCAGGAGGCTTACAATCGGTTTGGAAAGCAGACTGATTGTGAGGTTGCATATGGTTGATGAGGACTTTGCCTGGCGGCTTGCGCAGGACCTTGTGAAGATTGACAGCTCGGACCCCGGCGCATATGAGGGCGAGATCGAGCACTTCATTAAGAGGCTCATTGAACAGCAACTGGCGCAGCTTGATAGCCCCGCGCTCAATGCCGTGCAGATTGAGGAGCTCGAAGTGCTCCCCGGGCGCCGCAACCTTATGATTACCGTGCCGGGCGCGAGCGACGAGGCGCGACTCGTCTACATCTGCCACATGGATACCGTCACCCTGGGCGATGGCTGGGATGCAGACACGCCGCCGCTCGGGGCGACCGTGCGGGACGATAAGCTCTATGGCCGCGGCGCCTGCGATATGAAGGGCGGTCTGGCCTGCGCCATTGCCGCACTGGTCCATACGCTCGAGCGCGTGACGGCGGATGGCGCGCTGCCTCGCCGCGGCTTTTCGCTCATTTGCTCGGTCGACGAAGAGGACTTTATGCGCGGCTCCGAGGCGGCCATCGATGCCGGCTGGATCGGCTCGCGCGAATGGGTGTTGGATACCGAGCCCACTGACGGACAGATTCAGGTGGCGCACAAGGGGCGCACGTGGTTCGAGATCGAGATGGCCGGTGTCACGGCGCATGCGAGCCAGCCTTGGAAGGGCGCAGACGCCGTCGCCGCCATGGCCGAGGTCGTGTGTTCGCTTCGTCGCGCGTTCGCGGCGTTGCCCCTGCATAAGGAGCTGGGGCCTTCGACCATCACGTTTGGACAGATCGAGGGCGGCTATCGCCCCTATGTCGTGCCCGACCATGCCAAGGTCTGGGTCGACATGCGCCTGACGCCGCCGACCGATACGGCCGCCGCGATCAATATGGTCGAGCATGCCATTGCCGCCGCCGAGGCCGCGGTTCCCGGTTGCCATGGCAGCTACGCCGTGACGGGCGACCGCCCCGCCATCGAGCGCGACCCGAACTCTCCCCTTCTAGCCGCACTCAAGCGTGCCACCGATGACGCGACGGACGCGGACACGACCGTCGGCTTCTTTACCGGCTACACCGACACCGCCGTCATTGCCGGCAAAACAGGTAACCGCAATTGCATGAGCTACGGCCCCGGCTCGTTGGCGCTCGCGCACAAGCCCAACGAGTATGTGCCCCATGCCGATATCGTTCGCTGCCAGAACGTACTCATCGCGCTTGCCGATAACACACTCTGGGACGCAAGCGGCCAAGTTGGGGCATAATAAGCCGCGAACAAACCGACTCGCGCGTTAGGACCGCCCATGAAAGCACTTCCGTTTCCCTGCATCCGCCCAGCTCAGGATCGCGTGCTCGAAGCGCTGCCGCAGATGGGCGGCATCCTGAGCGGCAACGACGCCCTGCGCGGCGCCATCGCCGACGGGCTCATGCTCAAAGATCCGGGTGCGGCATACTACGTGTACGAGTGTTCGGGAGAGCCGGGGCGCGTGACAGGCGTTGTAGCAATTTGCCCGGTCGACGTACTGGCGGGCGACGGCGTAACCCCCGCAGATGCGACCGCAGCCGCCCGTGCAATCGCCGAGCTTAAGGTGCAGCCCCGCCCTGTGGCACTTACCTACGAAGCCTCGCCCGTCATGGATATCATCCTCGGCGCCGCCAAAGAGGGCGCGTCGCTCTATGCCGTCACCGACCCCTCGGGCATTACGCACCGCGTGTGGGAGGTCAAGCGCGAGGACGCCGTTGCCGCCATCCGAGCCATGCTCGATCAGGCACCGGAGCCGACGCCGGCAGACGACCCCGCCTACGCTGCCGCGCTGGCAGGGGCGGCGCAACTCCTGGCAAACGAGGCCTGCACAGCTGGCACCTACACGGGCAAAGAGCCGTTCAACTTTGCTGTAGCCGCGCTGTTCCCCGCCGCGCAGGTCGCCGGCGGCGCACCGCAGGTTCCAACGGGTTTGCTCACCCACCAGATCGCACGGTTCTAACAGGGCGTAAACGCCTCGTACAAAGACTCGATAGCTCAACAAACAAGGGGCGGGGATGCAATGCCCATGCATGCATCCCCGCCCCTTTCGCATCGAACAATGATGTCGGCGATCCGCATCGCCACGCCCGCGCTACCCGCGTTGCGGACCCGCGGCAGCCACGAGCGGCTCAAGCCCCAGCTCGCGCGCATAATCTTCCTGCGTAAAGACTTCGACCAGGCCAAACGTATCGGTCGCATCGTCAAACGCAAAATGCAGCACCGAACAGTTGCCCGGCACGCGCTCGTGCTCGTCGGCCGCCGCGCCCCTCACGTGGTCCAAAAACTCCTTGATTGCCGAGGCATGGCTCACCGCGAGCACGCACGAATGGTCTGGGCGTCGCATAAGATCGGTCAACGTCGCCACCATGCGCTCGCGCACCTGCATCTGCCCCTCGCCGCCAAACTGACGATAAAAGTCACGCCACGGACGCACGGGCATCAGCATCACGCGCTCGGCCTCAAAGTCGCCAAAATACCACTCGCGCAGGCCATCAAGGCGCTCGTAGGCAAGACCCGGCCACAGGCTGGCGATGGTCTGCTCGGTGCGGTGCAGCGTAGAGGTGTAGGCGTGGTCGGGCTCAATGCCACGTGCGCGCAAAAACATACCGGCGCGCGCCGCCTGCTCGCAGCCCAACTGCGTGAGCGGCGAGTCACTCCAACCCTGAATGATGCGTTTAAGGTTGAATATCGTTTGTCCATGACGGACCAGATACAGATCTTTATTCATAGGGGTCCTTTCGTTTGTTACCAACCCAAGAGCGAAAACGCCCCGTCGAAATAGCCAAAATGAAGCACGGCACCGTTGTCGGGTTGTTCTCCCCCGCCGGTCACGCATCTAAGAAACTCATGGCAGGCAGAGCCGTGGGAGACCGCAAGCACACAATCGTGCTGCGGTCGAGCCATAATACGAGTCAGTGCCGCAACCATGCGCGCCCGAAGCTCGCCTTCCGACTCGCCACCAAAGGCCACCGGATAATCACCCCAGGGTTGCGGCGGCATATCGCGATTTGATGTGCCTTCCAGCGAGCCCAGGCGCCACTCGCGCAGGTCGTCGACCGGCTCTATGGGAAGGTCCTCGCCAACAATCAGCTCGGCCGTGTGACGTGCCCGACCCAACGGAGACGAATACGCATGGTCAAAGGAGATGCCACGCGCCTTAAACGCGGCGCGCGTCGCCAGCGCCTGCTCGCGCCCGCGCGCCGTAAGCGGCGAATCGTGCCAGCCCTGCAAAATGTTCTGCACATTGAGCTCAGTCTGCCCATGTCGCACCAAATACAGATCGGCCACACGCCCTCCTCTCGCACCACCACAAAGGGGCCAGGCACCTTTGTGGTGGTTTTGCCGCCGGATCACGCCGAAATGGCGCGCAACTACAGCAGCACGTCGGCAAGCGGACGCTTGGGAACGTGGTGCACCTGCGCCTCGTCGCGCCAGTAATTGATAGAACCATCCGGGTTGGAGTCGATCGCGTCGATCACCTGTGTCTCGGCTGGCACGCCAAAAGCCATGATCAGCTTGAGCTCGTATCTGTCGTTATCGAGCCCCATGGCATCGATTGCGCGGGGCGTAAAGGCCTTGAACATGCAAGCCGCCACCTCGGGCGTTGCGCTGCGCGCGGCGAGCATCATCGTCTGAGCCGCGATGCCCGTGTCGACCTCGGTGATAGGCGCGGCGGGCTTGCCGGGAACGGTGCGCTCGGCAAGAACTGCGATGTAGCCGGTCGGGCGTTCGCCCTCATTGGGACCCGACCAATCCTTGAGCGCACCGGCCCACGCGAGCTCATCAAATACACGCGCGCAGTCCTCAGCACCGCTCACCACATGAAAACGCAGACGCTGAGCATTAGCGCCGCAGGGAGCCAGGTGCGCCAGCTCTGCCAGCTCGAGCAAAAACTCGCGCGGCACGCGCATGGACTCGTCAAAACGGCGGCATGTGCGAGCGCGACGAACCAGCGCATCAAACGTATCCAAGCCAAGCTTTTCACAGCCTTGCTTTGCCATCGACTCCGCACTCGACGGCGCCGCGGGAACAGCTTCGTTCATAGAGACCCCCAATACAAGCCAATTGTTCTTAGAAAATCTAACCTAAAACGCAGACAATAACGAACAGAGCCGCAATGTTCTACACCTGTTAAATAGAATAACGCGACATGGGGAACAACGAGAACAAATCGGGGCCTTTGGGTTACACTTCGCCCTCCCCGACCCATACGTCAGCGCCTTTAGGCGATACTTGTTGTAGCAACTGCGGCATACGCCGCAAAAACAACAATGACGGCAAACGCCACGTGGAAAGGAGACCTCATGGGCATCTTTAAGAACGACGACCAGCAGTCAAATTTGTTTGGATTTGACGAGAAAAGCATGGCAGGCAAGGCAATCAAGGCCGTGCGCTGGATCTACGCCGTCACGGGCGTCATCGCACTGCTTGCCGGCATCGCGTTGCTGTTTGCGCCCGCCAAGTCCCTCGTCTTCCTGACGACCGTCTTGGGCTTCTACTTTGTGATCACAGCTGGCGTCAGGCTGTTCACCGCCATTTTTGAGCCGCTGCTGCCCGCCGGTTGGCGCGTGACGAGCATCATCTCCAACCTGCTCATCATTCTGGGCGGCGTCATAATCCTGCGCAATCAGGCCTTCTCGACCGCGACGCTCACCACGCTCGTGGTGGTCGTGGCTGGCTTTGGCTGGATCGTCGAAGGTGTTATGTCCATTCTGGAGTCCGAGCTTTCGTCCAACCGCGCCCTCGCCATCCTGAGCGGCGCGCTCTCCATCATCGCCGGCATGTTCGTGTTTATCTATCCGCTGTGGTCGGCAAAGATGCTCGTCATCTTTAGCGGCGCCGCGCTCCTGGTGTTTGGCGTGACGCTCATTGTCCGCGCCATTCAGTTTGGCAAGCTGGTGCACTAGATGCCGCGAACGCTGTTTATTGATGCCGACGCCTGCCCGGTCACGCGTGAGTCGATCGACTGCGCGCGGCGGGCGGGCGTCGCCGTGGTGATTGCCGGCAACAGCACGCAAAACCTGGAACGCCACATTCGCCGCGACGATCCGCGCGATGCCGAACACGTACGACGCGGCTTTTGGGTCACAACGCTCGACGTGAGCGTAGGTGCCGATAGCGCCGACTTTGCCATTGTCGAGCGCCTGCAGGCGGGCGATGTGGTCGTGACGCAGGACATTGGCCTGGCGAGCATGGTGCTCGGTCGCGATGCTGCCGCCATCGGTGTGCGCGGGCGTGCGTACGACAAGGCGACCATCGACATGCAGTTGTTTATTCGTCATGAGGAAAAGAAGGTGCGCCGCGCTGGCGGTCGCACCCGCGGGCCGGCAGCCTTCACCAGCGAAGACCGCGCTCGCTTTAAGCGCAACCTCACCGAGCTGCTCCGCTAACCAAGGCAGATTTTTGGGATATGCCTGGAAATCTGCCTTTTTGTTATGGGCGGTGTGAGCGCTCAGGATCCATGGCTCAACAAAAAACGAGCTTCAAAATGCCATGCGTCGCCGCATTGTGCATGCGCCGTGCATGGCTATTTTGAAGCCCGTTTTGTTAGGCCTACTTAGAGGCCAAAGGCAGAAAGAATAAGGCCCCAGCCCGCGCCGATGACATACATCATGACCAGGAACACGGCGTTTTCGCGAGCGCTGCGGTTGGTGCGGAACAGCACCAGGTAGCCCACGCCGGCGGAAATGAGCGTGCCGGCGAGCATCGGCGCCAGCTGCAGCGCGCCTTCCAAATACAGTTGCGTAATGACCACGCTCGCCGAGCAGTTGGGGATCAGGCCGACAAGCGCCGAACCCAGGACGGCGAGCGTCTCGTTGCCACGCAGGAACTGCTCGATCGCAGATTCGCCAAAGGTCTCGAGCACGGCGACCAAAATCAGCGTCACCAGGAAAATGAATACCGATACCTGCACGGTATGCGAGATGGCGCTGCGGATAATCGACAGGACGGGCGCGCCTTCATGGGAGTGAGAGTGACCATGGCCATGATGGTGTTCATGCTCGCCCTCATGACCGTGATCGTGACCGTACCCATGCCCGTGCTCGTCCTCGTCCTCGTCGTCATCACAACCGCAATGGTCGCGCTCGCACAGCTCATGGATGTGATCGGCGCTCACGCCCGCCTCGGCCACCTCGTCGATGATGTCACCGCCGCTGTGGTCATCGTGCGCGCAGTTAACGTGCGCCGGATTGACCGCGGTCCCCAGCACGGTACGACGAATCGCCGCATGCGCACGAGCGTTGCGACGCAAACCGCGAATGGCGGCATCTACGATAAAGCCCGTGACCAGTGCGATCAGCGCTTTCGAAGCCAAAAGCATCGCCATAGTCTGCACGGGAACCTGCTCGGCAAGTAGCAGCGGCAGCATCTCGTCGGAGGTCGAAAGAAACACCGCCACCAGGGTTCCCAGCGTCACGACGCGACCGGCGTACAGCGTTGCCGCCATGGCCGAAAAGCCGCACTGCGGCACCATGCCCAGCAACGAGCCAACGACGGGGCCAGCGGCGCCGGCACGCTTGATGGCGCCGTTGACGTGCTCGCCTGCCACATGCTCGAGCGTCTCGAGGGCCAGATATGTCACCAATAAGAACGGCACCAGCGCGAGCGTGTCCTTGCCGGCGTCGAGCAGAATATCAATCAGCAAATCCATGACGGATGGAACCTTTCGTGTCTTTCGGCAGCATTGTAAAAGTCCTAGCGGTCAACTAGGGTATTGTAGTTGTCCTAGGCGGGATGCCAATAGTTGCCCATGGTAAACTATCATCTCGCCACATCTCAATGACCCCGAGCCGCACAACGCGGTCCGTCCAAGGAGCAGCATATGAACGTATCGCAAGCACTCGAATACGAGCGCCAACCGTTTATCCCCATGTTTATCTATGGCGATCACGGCGCCATGGAATCCGAGCGTCAGAAAGGCGAAGAGGCCCTCAAGGTGCTCGAGACCGAGTACTTTACCGCCGAGGACGACCCCGGCTTCGACTTTGCCACTGTGCGCGACCTGGCCGACCGCAACCGCGACCTGTGCGACCAAATTGGCGAGGCGCGCCTGCGCAACGTAACGCCCGCGACGCTTTCGCGCGGTCTGTCCGACGCCGACACCTGCGCCGCCATCGGCAAGATGCAAAAGCGCACCGCCGCGTCCGTCATGCGCGAGATCCGCGGCGACCGCGACGCGCTCGGTGTCGCCTACGCTCGTAAGCCCATCCAGGGCACGGTGCTCGGCATCGATATCGAGACCACTGGCCGCGCACCCGAGCGCGGCTACATCATCAACGTGGGCTGGGAGATCATGGAGCTCACCAGCGACGCCGTCCCGCACGACGCCGAGGCGCACTACTGCGGCCTGCCCGATATCTACCGCGGCGAGGATGTGCCGCTGTCGAATATCCACCACATCACCTGGGACGACATTGACGGCAAAACGCCCTTCCGCGAGAACAAGGAGCTGCAAAAGCAGCTGCTCAAGCTTATGAAGAAGTACCCGTACATGGCGCACAACGCCGCCTTTGAGGACAGCTGGTTCAAGATCCACCTGGACGGTTACGCCGAGGCACGCCGCGCGGGTAAGATTATCGTCATCGACTCGCGCCAGATCTGCCGCAGCCTGGACGCCGACGTGCGCTCGCTTCCCCGCGAGTCCGCCCCCGCCGCGCTCGAGAACTGGGCGCGCCGCCGTGGCACCCTCGCCGCCGACGCCAACGAGCAGCACCTGGGCCTCGACGACACCGACCTCATGCTCCGCACGGTGCAGGCCGAGTTTAACCTCAAGAACCTGTTTGCCAAGTAGATTGCCCAGCAGAGGCGCCATTCGCGAGTAATACTTGCCGGGCCATAGCGCCTGTGAAAAAGCGACACGCCGAGGCACCCTTCTCAAGCGATGCAATGCGGGCCGATATCCAAGTGGATATCGGCCCGTTTTTGCACGTCGCTAAGGTACCCACGTTGACATCGGCGGCCTTATCCGCGCCCACCGATGCCCTTAGCCGCCTTTAGGACCAATCGATAGCAAAAAATTCGCGAATTATATTGACATATGAACATGCACTCATATACTCGGAAGTAAGTTATATGAGCGCATGTTCATATGAAAGGATATTGCAATGAGCGATCCCGCTGATGAAATAAAGTCCAGCATCGACACCACCATCGTGCCCGACATCCCCACCACCTGCTCGCCCGAGGACCTTCCCGACGAGGAGCTGCTGTACGACCTTGCCGACCTGTTCAAGGTTTTCAGCGACACCACGCGCATCAAGATCCTTTACGCCCTCATGGGCCGCGAACTCTGCGTGGCAGACATCGCCGAAGCGACCGCGACCTCGCAGTCTGCTGTGTCACACCAGCTGCGCACGCTCAAGCAGTCGCACCTAGTTAAATTCCGGCGCGACGGGCGCAATATCCTCTACTCGCTCGCCGACGACCATGTCTACACCATGCTCAACCAAGGCATGAGCCACATCTGCGAATAGCAACCAACCACGGTACCAGCGCGGCCTGCACCCAAGCCGCAAAACAGGGAAAGGAACCCACCATGAAAAAGCAGTTTAAACTCGACGAGATCGACTGCGCCAACTGCGCGCGCGAGCTTCAGGACGAGCTGGCCAAGCTCGAGGGCGTCAAATCCGTGTCCGTCAACTTTATGACCCAGAAGCTGACGCTCGAGGCCGATGACGCCGAGTTCGACGAAGTGCTCAACCGCGTTGTAGAGTTTACGGCCGACGCCGAGCCGGACTGCGAGATCATTCTCTAGCCCAGGTTTACGCCAACCTGCAAGGCCGCGCATGCCGCGGCCTTTGCTCGCGAAATTATATGAGCGAGTGTTCATACATTCAATTGGGAGGATACGAGTCATGGCCACCGCCGACCCCAAGAAGAAAAAGAAGAAGCGCAAGAAGAAAGAGTCACTCGAGCATAAGCGCAACCGCATCGTGGTAGCGCTGGGCATTTTTGCCGTGGTGTACGCCCTCGATGAGCTCGGTGCCCTCACCGCCGCATTCGGCACCCCGGACGACATCTACGTCAGCTTTGTGCTGTTCCTCGTGCCGTTTTTGATTGCCGGCTACGACGTGCTCCAAAAGGCATGCAACAACATCCGCCGCGGCAAGGCCTTCGACGAGAGCTTCCTCATGGCCGTCGCGACTATCGGCGCGTTTGCCATGGTGCTTTTCCCCAATACCGACCCGCACATGGCCGAAGGCGCCGCCGTCATGCTGTTCTACCAGGTCGGCGAGCTGTTCCAGGCATACGCCGTGGGCAAGAGCCGCAAGTCGATCAGCGCCATGATGGACATCGCACCCGACTACGCTAACGTCGAGCAAGCCGACGGCACACTCGAACAGGTCTTTCCCGATGACATCGCCGTCGGCACTGTGATCGTGGTCAAGCCCGGCGAGCGCGTGCCTATCGACGGCGTCATCGTCGAAGGCGAAACCCAGCTCGATACCGCCGCGCTCACGGGCGAGTCAGTCCCCCGCCCCGCCAAGTCCGGCGACGATATCATCAGCGGCTGCATCAACATGACGGGCCTCATCCGCGTGCGCACCACCAAGCCCTTTGGCGAGTCCACCGTCGCACGCGTCCTGGAGCTCGTAGAAAACGCCAGCGAAAAGAAGGCGCGTACCGAGAACTTCATCACGCGCTTCGCCCGCGTCTACACGCCCGCCGTCACCGGCGCGGCAGCGGTACTCGCGCTCGGCGGCGGCTTGGTCACCGGCGCCTGGTCCGACTGGATCCTGCGCGGCCTGACCTTCCTGGTCGTCAGCTGCCCGTGCGCGCTCGTGATTAGCGTGCCGCTGAGCTTCTTTGGCGGCATCGGCGGCGCGTCCAAGCTGGGCGTTCTCATCAAGGGTTCTAACTACCTCGAGACGCTCGCCGACGTGGACACCGTCGTCTTCGACAAAACCGGCACGCTCACCAACGGCACGTTCTCGGTGGTCGCGGTGCACCCCGAGACTGGCCATACCGAGCAGTCGCTGCTCGAGGTCGCAGCCCTTGCGGAGTCTTTCTCCGACCATCCCATCGCACAGTCCGTGCGCGTCGCCTACCAGGGCGAGGTCGACCCCAGGCGTGTGAGCGACTCCGTCAACGACGCGGGCCACGGCGTGACGGCAACCATCGACGGCAAGCATGTCGTCGTCGGCAACGCCAAGATGCTCGCCGCGGCCGGCGCTGAAGCACCCGATTGCGAGGTCGTCGGAACGATTCTGCATGTGCTTGTTGACGGCGTGTACGCCGGCCACATCGTGATTGCAGACACCGTTAAGGCCGATGCCGAGCAGACGATCCGCGATCTGCACGCCGCCGGCGTCAAGCGCACCGTTATGCTCACGGGCGACCGCGAGGAAGTGGCTGCTGCGGTGGCCAAGCAGCTCGGCCTCGACGAGTTCCACGCGCAGCTGCTGCCGAGCGACAAGGTCGACCGTGTTGAGGCGCTGCTTGCGAGCGAGAACGGCAAGGGCAAGCTCGCCTTTGTCGGCGACGGCATCAACGACGCGCCCGTGCTCACCCGCGCCGATGTGGGCATTGCCATGGGCGCCATGGGCTCCGATGCTGCGATTGAGGCCGCCGACGTGGTGCTCATGGATGACAAGCCGTCCAACATTTCCCGCGCAATCCGCGTGGCGCGCAAGACCATGTCGATCGTCTGGCAGAACATCATCTTTGCGCTGGGCGTTAAGCTGCTGATTTTGGTGCTTGCGGCGCTCGGCATCGCCAACATGTGGCTTGCCGTCTTTGGCGACGTGGGCGTGGCGATCATCGCCATCCTGAACGCCATGCGCGCGATGGGTGTCAAGAACCTGTAGCGTCCGTAGCCCCTCCGGCCGGGGCCGGGCTTGGTTTTGAAAACGTCCTCGACCAATGAAGTGCCCCCGTTCTGCTCCTTCGGAGCTACGAACGGGGGCACTTCTGGTCTGCGGAGTGTTTTCAAAACCAAGCCCGGCCCCGGCCTGCGGTAACGTTGCTGATGGTTCTTGGGCATCGCTTGCTGGCGGGGTTCCTTTGCTGAAATAGACTTGGCCGAAAGGGCCGCTGGTCCCGGTCGCTGGTTCGCGCTTTGCGCGAACTCCGCGCTACTGTGGGTCAGTTAGGCTTCTGTTGTTGAACCCGCTACATCTTCCCGGCCCAACATCGCCCGTAGCTTCTCGAAGCTCTCCTCGCTCAGGCAGTGCTCCATGTGGCAGCCCTCTTGCGAGGCAACCTCGGGCGCTACGCCGGCGTCCTCTAGCAGCTCCACAAAAAAGCAATGGCGCTCCCACATTTGACGGGCAACCTCAAGACCGCGTTCCGTCAGATGAACATCTCGTTTGCCCATTTCGACATAGCCGTTGCTTTCCAGCGTCGCCATGGCTTTAGAGACGCTTGCCTTGGTTACGCCCAGGTATTCGGCAACGTCAATCGATCGAACGATGCCTTGGCGCTCCGAGAGCACATAAATAGATTCGAGATAGTCTTCTCCGGATTCACGCAGGGCCATGGGCCGCCTTTCGCGATGGCTTCTAGTTAGCCTTTGGATACTTTTGCCTGATTTACTTTACCGCAAAAGTTGCCCATGTCTTACTACGTTGTTTAAAAAGTTAACCGTGTTTCACAAAATGCGCGGAGCAAGCAGGGCGACACGGCACGCAACGCGCAAGGAGTGTCCCCCGCTGCCGGCAGAAAAGGAACGTCCCCAAGTGCCGAGCCGCAGCTATAGCAGGCCAAAGTGCTTCGCAGCGTTGTAGATCCCGTCGTCATCCACGGCGGTCGTCACGTAGGTCGCCGCGGCCTTCACGGTGTCCTGCGCGTTGCCCATGGCCACGCTCGTGCCCACGGCGGCAAACATCGACAGGTCGTTCTCGCCATCGCCAAAGGCAATCGCCTCGCTCGCGTCGATATCCAGCCGCTCCAGCGTCGCCGCCACGCCCAGGTCCTTGCCGCCGTTGGCCGGAATGATGTCGCAGAACAGATCACACCAGCGCGTGGTTGTAGAATGCGACAGGACATCGGTAACTATGCCCTGGTCGGCCGGGTCCACAAAGGCGCAGAACTGGTAAACCGGCGCATCGAAAGCATGCTCAAAAGGCTCCTCGTGATACGAGATTCCGGCATTGTCGGCAGCCGCCACCACGCGCTCGGACAGGCGGTTCACAAACGAGTTCTCGCCCTGCATGCACAGCGAGTCGTAGCGCCCCTGCGCCACCTGGTCCACAATCACCGCAACGTCTTCCGGGTCGATCGGGCAGCTGCGGTAAACGCCCTTGGCATCAAAACAGTGCTGGCCCGAAAGCGTAATGTACGCATCCCATCCCAAGTCGAACAGCCAATCCGGCATCTGGTAGGTCGGTCGGCCCGTGGCGATTACGCACGCAATCCCCTGTTCGCGAAAGCTGTCGAGCACCTGCTGCGCCGACGCCGGAATCCGGTGGGTTTTAAAGCTCAGCAACGTGCCGTCGATATCGAAAAACGCAGCCTTGATCATCCTTGCCTACTCCTCGCCCTCGAGCTTCTCGCTCGCCTCGAGCCATGCCATCTCCAACTCTTCCATGGCGGCGTGAGCCTCGTCAATCTTTGCCTGCTGCTCGCCCAGCGCCGTGTAGTTGGTGGGGTCGACCTGGGCCATCGCGGCCTCGGCCTCCTCCACGCGAGCGCGCTGCGTCTCCATTTTGCGCTCAAGCGAGCTCACCTCGCGGCGGAGCTTCTGACGCTCGGCGTTGGAAAGACCATTGGGCTGGCCGCTCGACTTGGGCTTTTCGGCCGCAGTTGCCGCGGCACCGGTGTCAAACGTGCCGGTCTTGGCGCTCGGCGCACCCACGGGCTCGCCCTCGGCGGTAGCGTTGCACAGGCGCAGGTACTGGTCGACGCCGCCGGGCATATGCGTCAGGTGGCCGTCGAGCAGCGCCCACTGCTGGTCGGTCACGCGCTCCATCAAGAAGCGGTCGTGCGTCACCAGGATCAGCGTGCCGGGCCAGCCGTCGAGCAGGTCCTCGACAATCGCGAGCATGTCGGTATCCAGGTCGTTACCGGGCTCGTCCAGGATGAGCACGTTGGGCTCGTCCAGAATCGTCAGCAACAGCGACAGGCGACGGCGCTGGCCGCCCGAAAGATCGCCGATGCGGCTCCAGAGCTGCTGAGTCGTAAAGCCCAGGCGCTCGCAGAGCTTCTCGGGCGAAGTCTCCTTGCCGTCGATGACGTAGTATTTCTTATAGTTGCCGAGCACCTCGCGGATCGTGTCGCCCATGTAGGGTTCGAGCTCCTCGAGCTGCTGCGACAGCACGCCAAAGCGCACCGTCTGGCCAATCTTCACGCGGCCGCGCGTGGGCTCAATCTTGCCCTGGATCACGTCGAGCAAGGTCGACTTACCGGCGCCGTTCTCGCCCAAAAGACCATAGCGGTCGCCCGCGCCGATGAGCCAAGTCACGTCGGAGAGCACCTGCTTGGGCGCGCCATCGGTATCCGCATAGCCGGCGTCCACGTCGACCACGTCGATAACCTGCTTGCCCAGGCGGCTCACCGCCAGGCGCTTGAGCTCCAGCTCGTCGCGTACAGGCGGTACGTCGGCGATGAGCTCGCGAGCGGCGTCCACGCGAAACTTGGGCTTGGTGGAGCGCGCCTGGGCACCGCGGCTCAGCCACGCGAGCTCCTTGCGCGCCATGTTGCGGCGGCGCTCCTCGGTAACCGCGGCCATGCGGTCGCGCTCCACACGCTGCAGGATGTAGGCCGAGTAACCGCCCTCGAAGGGATCGACCTGGCCGTCGTGGACCTCCCACATGCTGGTGCAGACCTCATCCAGGAACCAGCGGTCGTGCGTGACCACGAGCATCGCGCCCTGACCGCGCTGCCAGCGGGCCTTTAAGTGACGCGCGAGCCAGTTGATGGTACGCATGTCCAGGTGGTTGGTGGGCTCGTCGAGCATAAGCACGTCGTAGTCGCCGATCAGCAGGCGCGCGAGGTCCACGCGACGGCGCTGGCCGCCCGAAAGCTCGCCCACCGTGCCCTCCCAGGGCACATCGCTAATAAGGCCAGCGAGGATCTGACGCGTACGTGGGCTCGAGGCCCACTCATACTCGGGCGTATCGCCCACGACGGCATGATGCACGGTGTCGGCATCGGCCAGGTTGTCCTTTTGGCCGAGCAATCCGATCGTGGTGTCGCGGCGGTGCGTCACGCGGCCATCGTCGGGCTCCAGCGTGCCGGCGAGCACACTCAGCAGCGTCGACTTGCCGTCGCCGTTTTTACCGACGATACCAATACGGTCGCCCTCGTCCACGCCGAGCGTCACGCTATCGAAAATATGCTTGGTGGGAAACTCTAGGCTGACGGAATCGCATCCCAAAAGAATCGCCATATGCCCTGCTCCTTCGTAGAAATACAACGTTGTCCATGATAGCAGCGAAAAGGCGGGGCGCACACGACACAAAAAGGCGGGCCATCTCCCGCAAGAGATGACCCGCCTCTCCAATCAGTCCCGCGGCAACCGTGGCCGCCGCGGGCCTCAAGCATGTCCCGGACTAGGAGAACATGCCGGTGAGGTAATCATTCAGCCGCTTATCCTTGGGCTGTTGGAAAATCTCGTCAGTCTCGTCGTACTCGACCATATCGCCCATGTAGAAGAACGCCGTGCGGTTGGACACGCGCGACGCCTGCTCCATGTTGTGCGTCACGATGACGATGGCACGATCGGCAACGATCGATGACATCAGGTCCTCGATCGCCAGCGTCGAGATGGGGTCGAGCGCCGAGCAGGGCTCGTCAAACAAAATCACGTCGGGGTTGAGCGCCAGCGTGCGCGCAATGCACAGACGCTGCTGTTGGCCGCCCGAAAGCGCGTAGGCGCTCTTGTCGAGCTTGTCCTTGACCTCGTCCCACAGTGCCGCACCACGCAGGCTTTCCTCGACCATACGATCGAGCTCGTCGCGGTCGGTGATGCCGTGGCGCCTGGGCGCAAACGTAATGTTGTCGCGAATGGACTTGCGGAAAGGGTTGGGCTGCTGGAACACCATGCCAATGGACCGACGCAGCTCGTAGGTGTTCTCGGCCTTGATGTTCACGTTGCGCCCGCGGTAGTTGATCTCGCCCTCCACGCGGCAGCCGCGGATCTCGCGATTCATAAGGTTGAGGCTACGCAAGAAGGTCGACTTGCCGCAGCCCGAAGGCCCAATGAGCGCCGTGATCTCGCCCTTGTGAAAGTCGAGCGACGTATTGTGCAGCGCATGGTGGTCGCCATAGTACACGTTGACGTCCTTGGTGGAGAGCACGACCTCGTCGCTCACGGCCTTGCCGCTCACGCGCACGCGCTTCTCGCTCTCCCCCACGCTCGACAGGAAGTCCTGGGTCTCGGACGTGGCCGCTTCGGTTGCGGGCGTTGCGTTCATCTCGCTCATTCGGCCATCATCTTCCTTGCCAGTTGCTTGCCCACGATACGGGCGACTACGTTAAACAGCAGCACGCAGATCATCAGCAGCGCCGCGGTGCCCCAGACGATCTGCTGGGCCTCGGGGCTGCCCTCGCCATAGATCTTGTAAATATGCACGGCGAGCGACTCGCCGGGACGGAACACGTTCCAGGCGCAAGTGGGGCTCGACAGGTTAAGGCTCAAGAAGTTCAGACGCACCGGCGAGCTCATACCCGAGGTAAAGAGCAGTGCTGCGGCCTCGCCAAACACGCGGCCGGCCGAAAGCACAATGCCGGTCACGATGGCGGGCATGGCCTCGGGGATCAGGATGTGCAGCGTAGCCTCCCAGCGAGTGAGGCCCATGGCCAGGCACGCATCGCGCTGGGCCTGCGGCACGTCCTCGAGCGCCTGCTGGATCACGCGCACCAGGATGGGAATGTTGAACATGGTGAGCGCGACGGCGCCGGAGATGATGGAGTACTTCCAGCCCAGCTGCACCGAGAACACCAGGAAGCCGAACATGCCGACGACGATGGAAGGCAGCGAGGACAGCGTCTCGATGGCGGTAGAGGCGATGTCGCGGATAGGGCCGTTCGGCGCGTACTCAACCAGGAAGACCGCCCCGCCCAGACTGATGGGCACCGAGATGACCAGAGTGATCAGCAGCAGGTAGAACGAGTCGAACAGCTGGTAGAGCACGCCACCCTGGGTACCGTTGGCGCGCGACGGCTGCGTGAGAAAGCCCGGCTGGAACAGCGTCGAGACGCCCTCGAACAGGATATAGGCCACCATGGAGACGACGATGAGCATGACGATGGCGGCGATCGCCGTCAGTACGCCCGTGGCGATGCGGTCCTGCTTTTGGACGCGCCCGAACCTCGCCTCGTCGATATGGATGCGCGTGCTAGCCACGAGCCTTCGCCCCCTTGCGGCCGATAAGGTGGATGATCAGGATGAAGATGAGGCTCATGCCCATCAGCAGCAGACCGAGCGCCCACAGAACATCGTCCTGGGCCGAGCCCTCGGCATAGACCGCCATAGACGTGGTGAGCGTGGTGGTAATGGTGGACGCCGGCGACAGCAGTGACGTCGGCATGGCCTCGATGCCGCCGATAACCATGCGCACGGCGAGCGTCTCGCCAAAGGCGCGGGTCATGCCAAGGATGACTGCGGTCATGAGCGACGGCATGGCGGATTTGAGCACCACGTGCCAGATGGTCTGCCAGCGGGTGTAGCCCAGCGCGAGCGAGCCCTGACGGTAGCTGTCGGGCACGGCGCGCAGGCCATCGACCGAAAGCGTGGTCATGGTCGGCAGGATCATGACGGCCAGCACGATGGCGCCGGGTAAGATGCCCAGACCCGTGCTCACATGGAAAACACTCTTCATAAGGCCGACAACCACGTGAAAACCGATCAAGCCAAAGACGACCGAGGGAATGCCGGTCAAAAGCTCAATAAGCGGCTGAAAGATCTTGGAACCAAACTTAGGCTGGATCTCGACCGCAAAGATGGCAGAGCCGATGGCGATGGGCAGCGCGATGAGCGTGGAGAGCACCATGACTGCAAACGAGGTGACGATCAGGGGCAGGGCGCCGGTATAAGGCAGGCCGTTTTCGGCCGTGTTGGCCAGGTCCCACTTGGTGCCGGTAAAGAACTCGACGACCGAGACGCCGTCCTTGATAAAAGCCGAGAGGCCCTTTTGGGCGACCATAAAGATGAGTGCGGCAACGACAAGCGTCACGAGCGCAACGCACGCGCCCGTGACGCCCAGGCCCACGTTCTCAAGGTCGCGCTTTGGCAGCTGTTTTGCCATTGCAAACCTTTCCGGGGCGATTACTTATTTAGCGGAGACCTTGCCGCTGGCGTCCTTGACGACCTTCATGGCAGAGACGGGGATAAAGCCCTGCTCCTCGACGAGCTTGCCCTGGACGTCATCGGAAAGCATGAACTCCAGGAAGGCCTTGGTGGCCTCGTCGGCATCCTTAGCGCAGTACATGTGCTCGGTAGCCCAGATCTTGAAGGAGTCGTCGGTGACGTTTGCGCTCTTGGGCTCCACGCCCTCGACCTTGATGGCGTTGAACTTGGAGTCATCGAAGTGCGAGAAGTCGAGGTAGGAGATGGCGTTGTCGGTGCTGCCCATCTGAGTCTGAACGTCGCCGGACTTATCGAGCTCGGCGTCGCCCTTAAAGTCGACAGCCTCGTCGCCAAAGACGGCAGCCTCGAAGGTGGCGCGGGTACCGGAGCCGGCCTTGCGGTTGAGAACGACGATAGTAGCGTCGTCGCCGCCGACCTCCTTCCAGTTGGTGATCTGGCCAGAGAAGATGCCCTTGAGCTGCTCGAGGGACAGATCGTCGACCGTCACGTTCTTGGAAACGACGGGGCCCATGCCCACGACGGCGACCTCGTGGTCGACGAGGTTCTTGACCTGGTCGGCCTCGAGCTTGGTCTCGGCGAAGACGTCGGAGTTACCGATGGTGACGGTGCCGGCGGCGACAGCGGTCAGGCCCTTGCCCGAACCGTTGCCCGAGCCGGAGACGGAGACGTCCGGGTTGGCATCCATGAACTTCTCGGCAGCGGCCTCGACGAGAGCCTGGAACGAGGAGGCGCCGTCGTAGGTCACCTCGCCGGCGACGGACTCGGCAGCGGCAGCGGCGCTGCCCTTGTCGGCAGCGTTGGAAGCGCCTGCGCCGCCGCAGCCAACGAGGCCGAGGCCCACAAAGCTGGCAAGACCACCAGCGAGGCCGAGGAACTGACGACGAGAATAAGCCTGATCGAGCATGATCTTCCTTTCATACATGCGACTCGCGGGCACCCCGCCCGCTTTGCTGTTTGGAAAGATACGGCCCCGACCGGGCGGCGCCCGCGCCAACTGCGGTTTCTTACGGGCATTTGATAGACCCTTACCGCAAGCGCGGCTCGGCTTTACAAACGAATAACAAACCCGCCACCAAGCATGACCCACCTTTTACACCGATAAAAAGCAGTTGCGGTGAAATAGTTCCTGTTTGGCTGTCAGGCAGCCGATTCTAGGAACTATTCCACCGCAACTTAGATTGGTAAAACCGCGTAACCTTAAAGCTCCAGCTCGTTCAAGCGGAGAATCGCAACAATATAAATCTTGAGCGCCTGCTTGAGCTGTTCCTCGTTGGCGCACTCGTTGGGGCCGTGCATCTGGCCGCCCCATGCGGGCAGCTCCAGGCCGGTCTCCTCGGGGCCAAACGAGACGGCGCGGGCAAAGTTGCGCGCGTACGTGCCGCCGCCCATGGCAAAGGGCTCGGCATGCTTGCCCGTGAACTCGTTATAGGTATCAATAAGCGCCCTCACGGCCGGATCGTCGGCAGAGACCGAGAACGGCACCTTGGCACGATCCACGCGATACGTCACGCCAAAACGGCCCACGAGCGGCTCGAGCTGCTCGCAGATGGTATCGGCACTGGTGCTATCGGGGAAGCGCACGTCGATGACCTGCTCGATGTGACCATCCACCACACGGATGACGCCGGGGTTGCAGGTGAGCGGGCCAAACGCGGGGCTCGTCGCATCGATACCCAGGCCGCGGCCATAGGCGTCCGCATGCACAAAGGCCAGAAACTTGACAAACTCGTGCTCGGCAGGCGTCAGTAGGCGCTCGTCACGGGCGCCAAACGCGTCCTCGGCCTCGCGCAGATACGCCACGATGAGGCCGACAGCATTGATCGTTCCCTCGGGCATCGAGGCATGACCGCCAATGCCGTGGGCGAAAATCTGCGCATGCCCGTTATCGAGCGTCGTGATCTCCAGGCGGTCGGCGTTCTCAACGGGTGCCGGAAGCTCATCGGCGGCAATCGCGAGCTCGCAGATAGACTGCGACGGAATGGCGTTGCTCGCCTCGGCACCGCTCCAGGACACAATGCGCCCGCCGTCGATCTTGGGGCTCACAAACGTCGCCCCAAACTGGCCCTTCTCGGCATTACAGACCGGGAACTCGGCATCGGGCGTAAACAGAAAGTCGGGGTTCGCGTAGTTCTCCAGATAATGGTGAACGTCGGACATGCCCACTTCCTCATCGCAGCCCAGCAGCGCACGGAAGGTATAGCGCGGCACAATGCCGTGCTTGAGCAGGTAGGCGCCGGCATAGAGCGACAACACCGCCGGACCCTTGTCGTCGATCACGCCACGGCCGAGCAGCCAGCCCTCGCGGCGCTCCATCGCAAACGGGTCGGTGTTCCAACCGGGGCCAGCGGGCACCACGTCCACATGGCAGATGGTCGCGAGCTGCTTATCGCCGCGGCCCGGAATATCGGCGATGCCCACAAAGCCCTCGTCGTCGCTCGTCTGGTAGCCGAGCTTTTGCGCGATGCCGAGCGCGCAATCGAGTGCGTCACGGACCGGGCGGCCAAACGGCGCGCCGGGCTCCGCATCAGCAGAAACTGCCACGGACGGATAACTCACCAGCTGCTCGATATCGGCGACGACATCCTCCCAGACCTCGTCGACATACTCGGCAACGCTCTGCTCCACCTGATTCATGGACGACCTCCTTAGCAATGAGCAGCGAGCGTGCCCGCCCCTCACATTACGTCATTAGATAGCGAAAAGTTTAGCAAGCTCGGCCACCGAGTGCACCACCGCATCGGCGCCCGCGGCCTCGTGCTCCCCCGGCGCCGCCGCGCCCGAATAGATGCCGATGCACGGCACGCCCATCGCGTGCGCACCCTCCACATCGTTGAAGCGATCGCCGATCATCACGGCCTCGTCCGCGGTCGCACCCAGGGCCGCCAGGGCATCGCGGACCGAATCGGCCTTGGTCTCGCGCCCCTGCGGCGGATTCATGCCAACCACCGCCTCAAACTGAGAAAGCCCGAGCTCACGTACCATATCGATGCACTTTGCCTCCATGCGCGACGTCGCCACGGCCATACGCTTGCCCCGGGCGGCCAACCCATCCAGCAGCTCGGGGATTCCATCGAACACGGGGTACTCCTCCGGTCCCAGCTCATCAAAAAAGGCGCGGTACTCATCGGCCACCACAAGCGACTCCTCGCGGGAAAAGCCATAAAAGTCGTGAAAGCTCTTCCACAGGGGCGGCCCGATCATGCGACGCAGGTCACCCATCTGCGCCTCCGAAAACCCGCGCGCAGCCAGCGTCTTGCGCGTCGAGGTCATCACCGCCCGGCCCGTATCTGCCACCGTGCCATCGAAATCGAACAGCACGACCGGCCGTTTGCCTATCTCCAACGCCCCCATCGGCATTCCTCTTCCCCAGTTGACGATTTCCACACCGACACTTCAAACTGTTGACTATTCAACAATTGAACCTAGCAATGTGGAACGACTCTACTATACTTGTCGCACTTTGCTCTCAGAAGGCGGCGCGCAAGCGCCCCAACGAAAGGTGCAATTATGTCTTTTGCCATCATAACCGACTCCACGTCGGACATCTCCCCCGCCCGTGCCCAAGAGCTCGGCATTTACGTGATTCCGCTGCATGTGATTATCGAGGGCGAGGACCTGCTCGACCAGGTGCAGATTACCGCCCAGGAGTACGTCGCGCGCATGGCCGGCTCCGAGCAGCTGCCGCACACCTCGCAGCCGAGCGCCGGCGAGTTCAAGGCGCTCTTTGATCGCGTGCTCGCCGACGGCCACGACAGCGCCATCTTTATTTCACTGTGCAGCGAGTGGTCCGCCTGCTATGCCAATGCCAGTCTGACGGCCGAAACGCACGAGCTCGACGTGCGCTGCATCGACTCGCGCACCGGCTCGGGTGCCGAGGGCCTGCTGGTGGAGTACGCGCTGGCCATGCGCGAGGACGGCCGCAACCTGGACGAGACCGAGGCGCAGATCCGCGCGACGCTACCCGACGCCCACCTGCTGCTGATTCCCCGCACGCTCGAGAACCTCGTTAAGAACGGCCGCGCGCCCAAGCTCGCCGGCCAGCTCACGCAAATGCTCAACATTCGCCTGGCCGTTTCGCCGGAATGGAAATCGGGCGAGATCAAGGCCATCAAGAAGGGTCGCGGCGCCAAGCGCATCGTCGCCAACACCATGGCAGATTGCCTCGCGTTTTTGGACGAGCACCCGGGCTCAAGCGTGCGCGTGCTCACGACCGGCGCCGCCGAGGAGCAGGATCTCGTCAACCAAGCGCTCGCAGGCCAGAACTACGTAGACGCCGGCACCGGCCCCATCGGCTGCACCATCGCCACCCACGTAGGCGTCGACGCCATCGCCATCAGCTACTGCCCCCGCTACCAGCCCATCCACTAGGGGCTCCTTTACCACTTGCGGTGAAATAGGGACTGTTTTTGGCCAAAAACCCGACAATCAATCCCTATTCCACCGCAACTTAGAAATCTGCAATCAGCCCTGCGGGCCCTGGAACAGCTCCTCATGCGAACCCATTCTGACCAGCCGGATCACAGGATTAGTCTTATGCGGCAAGTACAGAACGACCACATCGACCAAGCCATCGGATAGATGGAAATCGATGTGGCCATTATAGTTTCCGCCCGGGTTTGAAAGCTCATGAGCGCCATATTCCGCGGGAAGCGAGCCGTGAGCCGCAAGTTCTGCAACCGCCGCCTTAAACTCGGTTTTTAGCTGCGGATGGACGCGCATCGTCCGTTTGTAATCTGCCTTAAACTGAGCCTCGACTTTAATCTCAAACATCGCTAGTCCTCATCGAGGAACGATATAAGCTCATCAGCGTTATTGAATGACGGGCTGTCGTCTGGCAGAATCCCTAACTCATGAGCCTCGGCAATCACCATGGCGCGCCTCGTTGCCTCGTTGGGAACTTCGGGTCGACCAACGATCTCAAAAGGAATCTTTCGCTGATTTACCAGCTGCCGAACAGCAAGGTTCAGATACGAATTGAGACTCAGACCAACCGTATCCAAGAACTCAGTCGCTTGTTCCTTGAGCCCCTCTTCGATGCGAACCGTCGTAGGCTTAACCGTTGCAGTAGACATACGCGACCTCCTCGCCCTCGTCTTTTGCATCAGTATACCCAGTTTAGAAGGCGAACTGATGTTAAATAGCATCAGTCTGCCTTCTCATCACTACAACGAAAGGCACGCTCGCCCTACATCAGTCCGCTTAGGGCGATATCGACGGCCTCGTTGAGGTCGTCGGTGATGTGGACGAGGTCTGGATCGAGCGGACTGATCATGCCGGCATCCATCACCGGGCCGTTGAGCCAGTCGAACAGGCCCCGCCAGTACTCGGTGCCCACCAGCACGAGCGGCATGCGCTTGACCTTGTGCGTCTGCACCAGTGTGAGCACCTCGAACATCTCGTCGAGCGTGCCAAAACCACCGAGAAACACGATGGCGCCCGAGCTGTATTTGACGAACATGGTCTTGCGCACAAAGAAGTAACGGAAGTCCATACCCAGGTTCACGTATTTGTTGAGCCCCTGCTCGTGCGGCAGCTCGATACCCAAGCCGACCGACTTGCCGTTGGCGCTCGCCGCTCCCCTGTTGGCCGCTTCCATGATGCCGGGGCCGCCACCGGTGATAACCGCCACGCCGCGCTGGGCGATTTTGCGGCCGACCGTGCGAGCCGCCTTGTAGAGCGGATCGGTCTTGGGCGTGCGGGCGCTACCGAAGACGGTCACCGCAGGTCCGAGCTCGGCAAGCGCGCCAAAGCCATCGACAAACTCCGCCTGAATGCGCAGCACGCGCCACGGGTCGGCGTGCAGCCAGTCGGTCGAGTCCTCGGGCGCCAGCAGGTTGGCGTAGGTGTTGTCCTTAGGAATCATGGGGCCGTGCATAACCACGGGGCCGCGGCGGTACGTCTCGTCGTAGGCAGGCTCGCCCTCGACATTCTCGTTCTTAATCATGGGTACTCCTATCGAGAAAAAGAAAAACGGGCGGGGTCGACGCCATGCGCCAAACACCCGCCCGAACATCAACTATTCGGTATGGTACCCACGATGCATCAAGTGCTTGCAAGCTATCGGTCATCGGTCGCGCAGACGGTGTTAGCGAACGTGATGACCGGCCAGCGCTCGCCCCTTGCCGTTGCTAGCGCTCTGCAAGCGCCCGCGCCGCTCTTAGTAATCCACCGCCGCAGGGCTGTTCATCCAGTCGCTCACGAACGCGCCGTAACGGCCCTCGATAATGGCCTGGCGGGCACGCTGCATAAGGTTGAGCAGGTAGTAGATGTTGTGCATCGACAGCAGAATGCCGCCGAGCATCTCCTTCTGCGTGACCATGTGGCGAATGAGCGCGCGGCTGTAGCCGCCCGTGCACACCGGGCAGGTGCAGGTGGGATCGATGGGGCCGTCGTCGTGCGCAAAACGCGCGTTGCGGAAGTTGAGGCGACCCTCGCTGGAGAACGCCGTTCCCATGCGGCCGGTGCGCGTCGGCAGCACGCAGTCGAACATGTCGATGCCCACACCCACACCGCGCACGAGGGTGGTCGGGTTGCCGACGCCCATCAGGTAGCGCGGCTTGTGCTTGGGCATATACTCGCTCGCGAGCGGTGCAAGCGTCTCGAACATAGTCTCGTGGTCCTCGCCCACCGAGTAGCCGCCGATGCCGTAGCCCGGGAAGTCGCCGCACTCCTCCAGATGGCGCAGCGAGCGCAGGCGCAGGTCCAGGTGCATGCCGCCCTGGACGATGCCAAAGAGTGCCTGGTCATCGCGGGTATGCGCCTTATAGCAGCGCTCGGCCCACATGCTCGACAGCTCAACGGCGCGTTCAACGTAGGCGCGCGTGGCGGGATAGCCCGGGCACTGGTCGAGCTGCATGCAGATGTCGGAGCCGAGCTTCATGGCGATTTCCATGTTGTCCTCGGGCGTCCAGAACACGTGGCGGCCGTCGTAGTCATTGACGATAAAGCGCACGCCCTCGTCGGTGAGCTTGACGGCGTCGTTGTGGCTGAACACCTGGAAGCCGCCCGAGTCGGTAAGAATGGGGCCGTGCCAGTTCATAAACTTGTGCAGGCCGCCCAGCTCGGCAATGGTGTCCTCGCCGGGACGCATGGACAGGTGATAGGTGTTGGCAAGCACGATCTGGGCGCCGAGCTGCTTGACGGTCTCGGTGGGGATGCCCTTGACGTTTGCCTTGGTGCCCACGGGCATAAAGATTGGCGTCTCGATGTCGCCGTGCGGGGTGTGCAGTACGCCGGCACGCGCGTGCGTCGTCGGATCCTCGGCAATCAGGTCGAATTTAAAAAGGCTCTGGTCCATAAACTGGAACTCCTTGGTTGCGGTTCATACGCAAACCATTATACGGGCAACCCGCAAGGAGCACCGATTCGACAGAAACCACTCCCCAATGCACCAAAGTACAATGGGCGTGGATTATCGGACACTTACCTAACGAGAGTGGATAATCTCCCACTTTTGGCAAGAATACTGACCAAAAACGGGAGATTATCCACTCTCAATAAAATGATCCGTTTTCCTCCGTCCCCAACGGATCATTTCCGACAGCCACAGCAACGCCGATGTTATGGCGCCGACAGACACTATGACCCAATCCGAGGGCACTGAAAAGACAGGAGCCCCCGCTCGTGACCGCGGGTCGGGGCTGCGACAATGATGTTGAAGTGCC
>OGQQ01000069.1_pt1 | contig 105972 bp, 93 predicted proteins | sample 1553281 | NCBI WGS metagenome assembly OGQQ01 (sample SAMEA2579937, study PRJEB22360) | human gut metagenome | biome: human gut; feature: human-associated habitat; material: faeces | place: Denmark | collected 2008/2010 | reverse complement strand
ATGACCTGACTGTTTTCTTCCAGTTTCCATTGGAAATCAGGAAAATAATCTACACAACAAATCTCATTGAAAATCTGAATGGAAAAATCAGAAAGTACACTAAATCAAAGCTTTCATTCCCGTCGGATGATGCTGTGAAGAAAATGGTATACCTCGCTTTGATGGAGATTGAGAAGAAATGGACAATGCCGATTACTAACTGGGGATTGATTATGAACCAATTTATGCTTATTTTTGAAAACAGAATCCAGATATAAGAGAACTTATAACTGAATCCCGTTTCTATTTACACAAAATTATGGATACTGCCAGAAAAACAAAACATTCTATTGGCAAGTTTCCCTAAAAGGTTACCGCTTCCTATTCCATCTTTTCCAAACGTTCTTCCAAAGCCTCCATACTTTTTTCAAAACGTTTCCATGTATCGGTATCCATTTGTTCTTTCAGATACTTGTTGTCTTTCAGCTTGGCTACATTTTCCAGCCCTTTCAATGCCAGTTCTTGCGAATGCTTCAATTCTCCAAGCCAATCGCGGTTCTTCAGCTTCTCTATCTCAGCCCAGTTTATATCCGGAAGCTGTATATTCACATTGTTCCCATTCCAGCTGGTATTCTGATACATCATGATATTCTGTATATCCTTCAAAGTCATATCACCTTCCAGATAAACAAATTTCAGAGTGGCTGCACCATCTACAATCATAATCAGCTCCTTCACCTTTTCCCCTTTACGGCTCATGTAGAATTCAGAACTGGAGACTGTTCCCTTCTGCTTCATCAGCAATTCATATCTGGAAGACTGCACCAAAGAACGAAGATCCTTACGCATTTCTTTCTTTACATTATTATCCATTGTAGAAAGTACCTGCACAGAGTTCAACTGTCCAGACACTTTCCCAATATAAACATCTTTAGTAAACAAGTTGGGATTCGTTTCTATCATTGCCTTGGATATGTAGACGGACGACACGCCTTTCATATCTCCATACTTGTTGAATAGGTTCTTCTGTGCCTGGCAAAGCAAAGGCAACATCAGCAGTACACCTGCCAAAATCATTTTCATTGTTTTCATATCAGATTATTGTTGAATTTCTTTTCTTACTTCCTGGTTCACCTTCGTTACGTCTATCCGCGTTTCCTCTATCTGTTCAATTCCCTTGTTCAGATTCGCAGACACCTCGATTAAAGTGGCCTGCAATGCCTTATAAGCAGCTTCCGGATCAGAGAAAGTGTCCTGAGGTGTAGGAGGACGCATATCCTCTCCCATGTTCGTAATGCCATAACCTACACCTACAAGAACCAGAATGGTGGCAGCAATACCTCCTATCCAGCGCCAATTACGTTTGGCCTTGTTCCGGTGGAAAAAACGTTGTTCCTCTTCAGCCTTTTCATCAATCATCCGGCTCAGTTTATCCTCCAATCCGGCGGGAACATTATCCACCACTTCCCCGGGAAAAAAGCTGAGAAAGAGTTTCTTGTCCTTCTGCAAGTGCTCGGGCACTTCTTCGGTTCTGAAAGCTTCCTTCAACAACTCTTCTTCCTGCTCGTTGGTATTCCCTTCATAAAATTCGGCGAGCAGCCTTTCAATTTCCTCGACTTTCATAGTTACTCCATTTATTAAATTCCTCACGTATCTTTTTTCTTGCCCGGGACAACAGTACACGGACATTGGTAGCATTCAATCCCGTGACCTGCTCTATCTCTTCATAAGAACATCCCTTGACATCACGCAACGTTACTATTTTCTGCTGTTGCACCGGCAGACGGGCAATGATGTGCCTTACCTGCTGCGCTTCGTCCCGCACTTCAAAGTTATCTGCTTGAGACACATTATGCACTTCGGCCAACTCCACGCTCTGTCTGCTCAAAGTATACTTTCCTGAACGAAGCAAATCAAAGCACATATTTTTCACCAGAGTAACGCTGAATGCTTCCGGATTACTGATAATGGCCAGTCCTTCCCGCTTGTCCCACAACTTCAGATAAGCTTCCTGCACCAAATCTTCAGCGTCGGCAGCATTCTCCAACAGCCTATAAGCTATGCAGTACAGCTTGCGATGATATGGCAGAAACTCTTTTTTAAAACTTTCAGCGTCCATGGGCTATTTATCAATAGTAGATTTCTGTTTATACCCTTCAGACGTAGGGGGAAAGGATTTTGTTACACGACCAGGAAGAAAAAATGGGAAAAAATGAAAACACCAATAGCACCAGCCCAAGAATGCGTTTATTTCAAGACATCAGCAATCCGCTTTTTGAGATTCAATTTTGCAATGTCTTCAGGCTTCAGCTCAAGCTCCACCAACACTTTCGCCGTGGAGAGCCTATATTCCTGCTCTAACGTATCATAATTTATCTGTTCCTTATGAATGGAATACAACAAAGCAAAATCGTAGTTCAAGGCACATGAAACATTATACAACGTATCCGTATCAATACTTTTTCTCGTAAGCATATAGTCTACACTTTGAGGCTTAACTTTCAGTCTTCGTGCAAGTTCTGCCTTGGTAACTTGCTGTTCAAGCATCACGTTCTTGATTATCTCTCCGATGTATATATTACTTTTTTCCATTTATATGAAGATACAAATTAATCATTCATATTATAAGGAACACCAATACCAATTTGTCTGTATACGCCACTCTTTTTATTCATAATTTGTTTGTTTTATCAAATATTTTATGATACTTTTGCAACATATTCATATAAACAAACAAATAATATCTGCTATCATGAATTTACTGACATGTATTCTCATAACCATCCCTATCGGCATTATTTTTATTATGCTATGGATATACAATGACTACCGGAAATATAAGAAGAAAAATAAGCTTGTCATTCTGCTGTTTCTCCTGTTCCCAACCACTTTATCTGCACAATACGTTGATGCAGGATGCCAAGTATCCTTTAAATGGCTGGAGAACCAAAAAGGAAAATTAGAGTATACCAAAGATGGAGTTACTTATAAGTTTATTCCAAACGACTCCCAATGGGAAATTATAATTCGCAACAACTCTTCAGAAGATATCCGAATAAACTGGGAAAATATGCAATTCATTGTGGACGGAAGAACCTCAGAAGTCAAATACCCCATACTGGCAAAAGCAGAAACTCCCTTTGCAATTATAAAAAGCCAGGCAGAAACAAGCCAAAAGATTGGTGTGACAACTTATACGGCAAATAAAGCAAGCTCTCGAATATACAACAAGAAAGATATTCGGAAAGGAAGGAATTCCTCCATTACCATTATCCTTCCCATATCTATCGGTAAGCACCCTCAATTCTTCACCTCTTTCGACTTTATCATCAAAAAAGCAAACTAACTATGACTTCTCAAGATATAAAAAAACAGCTGAAAGAACCACATTTCTGGAACATTGTATTAACTGGTCAGCACGCCGAACCGAGGATAAAAGCAATGCTGGAAGCAAAAGGTATCATAACCTGGCTTCCACTTGCTCCGGTCCGGCGTCAATGGGGAAGGATATTAAAAGAAATACACACCCCGGTCATCCCGAGATGTGTATTCGTCTATATATCCAATGAGGAAAGAAATACGTTACAAAAATCCTACCGACTTCTTCAACCGGAAGTTATACTTCAAGAACTGCCGGACCGATGTAATCAGAACAAGTAGATATATGCCAACGTGCTCACACTAATCACTATCCACAACAAGGTGCCTTGTATCAAGGGCTTGATGCCTACTGCCTTCAGTACATCACGTGACAGAGAGGCACCGATAAAGAACAGAGTGATAGTCAGCGTCTTGCGAGCCAAAGAATTGATTCCCTCCCCAATCATGGCACCCGTTTCGGTAGTGCCCAGCACATAAGTATTGAAAATCATAGCCAGCACAAAGAAGAAGATGAACCAGGGAATACTGATTTTCTGTCCTTTACTCTTAAAGATGAACGAAGTTACCAAAGCCAAAGGAATAATCCATAAGGCACGTGTCAGCTTTATAGTCGTTGCCACCTGTAATGCCTCTTCCCCATAGGCGGCACCTGCCCCCACTACCGAACTCGTATCATGTATGGCAATGGCCGCCCATGTGCCGAACTCATGCTGGCTCATGTTCAAAGCGTGGCCTATCATCGGAAAAACAAACAATGCAATGGCATTCAATATAAAGATGGTGCCCAATGCCACAGACATCTCGCTATCCTTTGCCTTCAACACCGGCCCCACAGCTGCAATGGCACTGCCTCCGCAGATAGCCGTACCGGAGCTGATAAGATAGGAAGTGTCACGGTCTACTTTCAGGAACTTACGTCCTATGAGCCAGCCTATGAGCAATGTCCCCACAACAGAAATAATCGTGAACTCCATTCCCTCCTTGCCCGAAGCCAGGGAAGCCTGCAGATTCATTCCAAATCCTAACCCTACAACAGAGTATTGCAATAGATACTTTGAAGTCTTCTTATTGAACTTCGGATGTGCCTGCCCACACAGCAACGCAAAGGCCAACCCCAAGAACAACGCCAACGGCGGAGTGACCCACGCCGAATAGGCATGCATACCGGGCACATAATCCAGCAGCAGAAAGAAGGAGAGGACAACCAGAAGAGATACATAAATAAATTTATTATTACTTTGAAGAAAAGGCATATTAATGCTTTTAGCCAAAACTCGATTTGAAGCCATACTGTTTATTTTACTATTATTACTAATGTTTATTCCTTAATTTTCCGGGTGCAAAGGTAGTTCTATTTTAGTACACCCGCCAATCGTTTCTACTTATAGACTATAACTTATTGTTATCGGGACATAAACATATAGTTCATAAAGGCTTGCGACAATCCTCCTTCCTGCCCTTGCAATTGGACAAAGCAGAAGTCGCGAAGCATGGGCATATCCTTTATCTCGACCACGCGGAAAGTGCCTGCCGCCAGTTCCTTGCAGATGGAACGGATAGACACGATTCCCATGCAATCGGAGTTTTCAAGAAAGAGCTTGATGCTTTCGGTACTACCCAGGTACATCAGTACATGGAGTGAGGCAAGCTTGACGCCGTGCTTCTGGAGCGAGCGTTCTATCACATCCAACGTACCAGAACCACGCTCACGAAGCACTAAAGGAATAGCGAGCAAATCCTGGGGAGTAATCTCTTCGGGCAATTGTAAACGGCTTTTGGAATGGACTACCGCTACCAGTTCATCCTCAAGAAAAGTAGTGTACTTCAGATTGGGAAGGCGGAAAACCCCTTCCACCAATCCCAAGTCAATGCGGTGTTCCTGCAAAGCGGCTTCTATTTCCCGGGAATTTCCATTGAGCAAGGACAAGTTGACCTGCGGAAACTTGCCGATAAAACTGCCCAGCAACGGAGGAAGCACATACTGCGCAATGGTAGTGCTGGCTCCCAACTTGAGTTCGCCAATATATTCGTTATGCAACAAGTGCATTTCATATTCCAGCCGTTTATAGTCCTCCAATATCCGTTCGCAATGCTCCAAGAGCAGCCGGCCCGACTCGGTCAAACTGATTTTACTTCCCTGCCGGTCGAAAAGCCTCGTCTGATAAGTGGCCTCCAGCTCCTGGATATGCTTGGTTATAGCCGGCTGACTAACAAACAACTCTTGCGAAGCCTTTGTAAAACTCAAGTTCTTGGCAACAGACTGAAACACTTTTAAACGGAAATCACTCATATACTTCTTATATCCTATAACTCGTCAGACTTGATGCCGAAAGCATGCGCCAAAGAATAAAACACCGGCTCCAGGCGGCAATACACCGGGCTCAGAGGTTCCTCCGTAATGAAATACACAGCTTTGCCCCGTTCTTCTTCATTCTTGTCTTTGAAGAAACCCGCCAGCTTTTCCTCCACTCTATTACCATATACCTGATGGAAAGGCAACAACATCAAACACTTCACATCTGCAGAATCAAGCGCCAGGTTCATCAGGTCAAGAAACAACTCTTCGGTAGAGACTAAACCAGAAGAGGTGACGGAAGAAAATGTAAATTCGCCCAACGGCGTACGGCATGCCTGGTGATTCAGTTTATTCACATCGGATGGTTCACAACACTTCAGCACGTCCGCTGCCGGAGTATGCACCAGCAACACTTCCACCTCATTTTCTTGTTCTCTCAAGCCGGCGTCCAATGCCAGATAGCTCAACCATGCCGGCAGGTCAACATCGGGTAGCTTCCGTCCCAACTTACCTTCCAAAAAGTTCTTTGCACCATATACCACTTCATTCAGAAATGCAACATCTATCAATATCACATTTGCCGGAAACTTTATCTTATCCTCCATTATCTTCTATTTTAATACGTGATTATACATAATGCTCCTCTGCAAGCGGAGCTCCGAAAACCTACCACACAGAAAGCACAAAACTTTGAAGCAGTAAAAGTACGACAAATTTATCAATAACTTGTATCATCCCAAGCAATTAATCTATATCTCCGAAGCGGAAAGAGAATATCCTTCCCCCGCAACACGGAAACCTTGGAGCTGGAACACGAAGACTTAGCTACTAAAACATATAGGCCCTCACTACATAAGATGTGCATCTCGTACTACATGAGATGTACACCTCGTACTACATGAGATGCACATCTCATGCATGACATCCTTATTTGCCCTTCTCTTTAACCAATAGAGTTTAATACGAAAAGGAACTTTGCTCCAACTTCTTATCTAAAGAAGTAGAAAGAAACAAAACGACTGGTTTACAGACAATTTGTCATTTTACATATTTTATATGCAGACAATTTGTCCGAAATGTGCCAATGGCAAATCTTTTGCGCCTTCCCAAGTGTTATGAAACTGATAAAATAGAAAGGAGAACAAAATATGAACTTTAACAACTTTACCATTAAAGCGCAAGAAGCAGTGCAGGAGGCTGTGAACCTGGTACAAAGCCGTGGACAGCAGGCCATCGAGCCCGTGCATGTACTTCAAAGCGTGATGAAAGTAGGTGAAAATGTCACCAACTTCATCTTCCAGAAGCTGGGCATGAACGGTCAGCAGATAGCACTTGTACTGGACAAGCAAATTGATTCTCTGCCCAAGGTATCCGGCGGAGAGCCATACCTGAGCCGTGAAACGAACGAAGTGTTCCAGAAGGCCACCCAATATTCCAAGGAAATGGGTGATGAATTCGTCTCCCTGGAACCGGTACTGCTGGCTTTGCTGAATGTGAAAAGCACTGCATCCACCATTCTGAAAGATGCCGGGATGACGGAACGCGAACTGCGGGAAGCCATCAACGAACTGCGAAAAGGAGAAAAAGTAACTTCACAATCCAGCGAAGACACTTACCAGTCATTGGAAAAGTATGCCATCAATCTGAACGAAGCAGCCCGCAGCGGCAAACTGGATCCCGTCATCGGCCGTGACGAAGAGATACGGCGTGTCCTGCAGATTCTGAGCCGGCGTACCAAGAACAACCCGATTCTTATCGGTGAACCGGGTACCGGTAAAACGGCCATCGTAGAGGGACTTGCCCACCGTATCTTGCGTGGAGACGTCCCCGAGAACTTGAAGAACAAACAAGTCTACTCCCTGGATATGGGTGCACTGGTGGCCGGCGCCAAGTACAAAGGCGAATTTGAAGAACGTCTGAAGGCCGTTATCAACGAAGTTAAGAAGTCCGAAGGAGACATCATCCTCTTCATTGATGAAATCCATACCCTGGTGGGTGCCGGCAAGGGGGAAGGCGCCATGGATGCCGCCAACATCCTGAAACCCGCCCTGGCACGCGGTGAACTGAGGAGCATCGGGGCCACTACCCTCGATGAATATCAGAAGTATTTCGAAAAGGACAAAGCGTTGGAACGCCGCTTCCAGATTGTCATGGTGAACGAACCGGATACACTGAGCACCATTTCCATTCTGCGTGGTCTGAAGGAACGTTATGAGAACCATCACCACGTACGGATTAAAGACGATGCCATCATCGCCGCCGTAGAGTTGAGCAACCGTTACATCACCGACCGTTTCTTGCCGGACAAGGCTATCGACCTGATGGACGAAGCCGCTGCCAAACTGCGTATGGAAGTCGATTCAGTACCGGAAGAACTGGACGAAATCTCGCGCAAGATAAAGCAGCTGGAGATTGAACGCGAAGCCATCAAGCGCGAAAACGACAAGCCCAAACTGGAACAAATCGGCAAAGAACTTGCCGAGCTGAAGGAGCAGGAAAACTCGTACAAAGCGAAATGGCAAAGTGAAAAGACCCTTGTCAACAAAATCCAGCAGAATAAGGTGGAAATAGAGAACCTGAAGTTCGAGGCCGACAAAGCAGAACGGGAAGGCGACTATGGCCGGGTGGCCGAAATCCGTTACGGCAAACTGCAAGCGCTGAACCAGGAGATTGAAGAAACGCAGCAAAAACTGCACGAAATGCAGGGTGACAAGGCCATGATTAAAGAGGAAGTGGACGCTGAAGACATCGCCGACGTAGTATCCCGCTGGACCGGCATACCGGTAAGCAAGATGCTGCAAAGCGAAAAGGACAAACTGTTGCATCTGGAGGCAGAATTACACCAACGGGTTATCGGGCAGGACGAAGCCATCGAAGCCGTATCCGATGCCGTACGCCGTAGCCGTGCCGGACTGCAAGACCCGAAACGTCCTATCGGCTCATTCCTTTTCCTGGGAACCACCGGTGTAGGTAAGACGGAATTGGCAAAGGCGCTGGCGGAGTTCCTCTTTGACGACGAGACGATGATGACCCGTATCGACATGAGCGAGTATCAGGAGAAACACAGCGTTTCCCGTCTGGTAGGAGCGCCTCCGGGATATGTGGGCTACGATGAAGGTGGACAACTGACAGAAGCCGTAAGGCGGAAACCGTATTCTGTCGTCCTATTCGACGAAATCGAGAAAGCGCATCCGGACGTATTCAACATCTTGCTGCAAGTGCTGGATGACGGACGTCTGACGGACAACAAAGGGCGTACGGTCAACTTCAAGAATACGATTATCATCATGACCTCCAACATGGGCAGCGGCTATATCCAAAGCCAGATGGAGAAACTAAACAGTAGCAATAAGGAGCAAATCGTAGAGGAAACCAAGAAGGAAGTGATGAATATGCTGAAAAAGACCATCCGCCCGGAATTCCTGAACCGTATCGACGAGACCATCATGTTCCTGCCACTGACAGAGCCCGAAATCAAGCAAATTGTGGTGCTCCAAATCAAGAGTGTGCAGAAGATGCTTTCCGGTAACGGTGTGGAACTTGTTCTGACAAATGCCGCCATAGACTTCCTTGCCAATGCAGGGTATGACCCTGAATTCGGCGCCCGTCCGGTGAAACGTGCCATCCAGCACTATTTGCTGAACGACTTGTCGAAGAAGCTGCTGGCTCAGGAAGTAGACCGCAGCAAGCCTATTACAGTGGATGCCAATACCACTGACGACGGACTGGTTTTCAGAAATTAAAAGCAATCCGTATCCCCCAATAAAAGAGGCGATTCCCGACTATTGAGAATCGCCTCTTTTATTTTGTATTTCAATCCTTCTCCGATTACTCGGCCTTGCTTTCCTCCTTCGTTTCTGCCGCAGGAGTTTCTTCAAAATCCGTCATACCGCTTGCCACCAGCAAATTATACCAAACAATCAATTTCTTGATGTCGGACGGATATACGCGGTCGCGATCGAAGGTAGGCAATACCTCTGCCAGGTAAGCACGCAAGTCGTCAGCAGTAGCTTTCTTCAAATCCAGCACTACGGCAGCACCATTTTCCTTTTTCTTCATGGAAAGAAACACTTCCTTCAAAGGAACATCTTCCGTATCTGTATACATGGCGATATCGCCCAAAGAAGTAATCTTCTCATTACCATAGGCAGGGAAACGTTTCTTGTCTGCAAGCGACTCTACAATCAACATATTTTTTCCCTGAGAAACAAGCTTATACAATCCCGGTTTACCGGAAATGGACAAAATAGTCTTCAACATAATATATTCTGTTTTGATGATTAGTAGTTATTTTTTTCGGGGGGCAAAGATAATGTAAGCCGAAGACAATACAAAATAAGCTTGCTTATTTTTATTGTTAAGGAGATGCCTATTTGCGTAACAGATAGTGCATTTTTTCAGATAGCGAACCGATTAGCTCTAAAACTTGCGGAATCAATGGGGTTTCGCCATCATTTACAATGACAAAATCTGCATATTTACGCTTTTCTTCGTCATTCATCTGGCTACGGATACGCTTTTCTATCAATTCGCGCGAGGAAGCATCCCGCCGGACGGCACGTAAAATGCGCACCTCTTCGGGCGCATAGACCATAACAATAGCATCCACTTCACCCGCAAACCCCGCTTCGACCAGAATGGCCGATTCTATACCGACAATGGGAAAAGCGGTGCGGCATTGTGTCCACCGCCTGAAATCCTCCTTTACACGAGGATGCACAATACAGTTGATTTCTTTGGCATGCTCCGGACTGCCGAAAAGATAAGACGCCAACAAAGGCTTGTTCAGCGTGCCACCGGCATACACTTCCGCACCAAGCAAAGCTGACAGTTCCTCGCGGATAAATGAGTCGGAAACCATCAACCTCTTCGTTTCCAAATCCGAGATATAGACGGGAACACCCAATACCTCCAGCAGCCGGGATACCGTACTCTTTCCGCTACCGATACCACCGGTTATACCTATCTTAATCGCCATAATCAGGAGAAACTTGCTCTATCAGAAAATCCACTTGTGCCGGATTGAAGCGTACCTGGCTCACCCCTTTCGGCAGATTCTTAATCTTTACCGTATACTTGTCGGAACCCAGACGGAGCAGTTCCTCATAGGACACGTAAATATGAAAATCATCAGCGTTAATCTGCCTGAAATGACTCAGACCAACCTGAAACGTGACCTGCACCTTGGAAGGGAAAGCGCGCAGCACCTTGTCGGCAGGAAAGTTAACGCCACGCAACGGCACCTCCACTGTCTTTTCCGTATAAATATCCACCGGAAGCATCATCTCAATGGAAGAAGGCACAAACTTCACACCTTTCTGGATACGCAGGGGGACTTGCTGCCTCAAGGTATCCGATATATCTTCCAGCTTCACCGGTTGCGTATAGGCAACAGCAATCGTATCCAGCACGCCTTGCGGCGCATACACCAATACGGAATCGGGACTGAATATCGTATCCGAAAGATAATACTCACGTCCGGCACTCAGCGTGCCGCGCAGCTTCACCGGCACCAGTTTGGAGGCTCCCGTCGAATAGATGTACTCCAATGTATCCGGCTTCATGGAAAGCAGGCGGGTAGAGGCATTCAGCTGGTTCAGCACTTTCTTTTCAAACTGCGAGGGATATATCCTTACTTGATTATCCACGCCCTTATAATCGGCATAATCGAGAATAACGGGATAAAAGCTCTTTCCCAACATATAGTTGAGCAGTACCGTTCCCTTATCCTTTACCTTGATACGGAGTTCTGAAGCAGGTTCAGAGGTAATCACCACATTATTGGGCACTCCCTTCAGCCGCACCGGTATAGAAAAGTCCGCCTCATAGTCGTTGTTCAAGGTCTGCAAGAGCCAGAAGCCACCGGCTACAAAGAAAAAAAACAAAAAAATGAAGAACTCCCTGCTTTTATCGCTAAGCAGAAAGTCCTTCACTTCTCTTGATATCTTCAGATATGTACGTTGTATGTTCCTACGTTCAAACATAGGCTCACATTTCTATTATTTAGATGCCTGACTGCTGTTCGCATCAGCAGCTGCAGCAAAAATAGAATTCTTGTCTATACGAATCTTAACGTTAGAAGCGATTTCAAGCACCACATCATTGTCGTTGATTTCCTTGATAACACCATGGATACCACCAGCTGTGATTACTTTCTGATTCACTTGAAGCGATTTACGGAAGTTTGCTATTTCCTTTTGCTTCTTGTTTTGAGGACGAATCATAAAGAAATACATAATAACGAACATGGCTATCAGCATAATCCACATCATGCTACCACCACCGGCAGGGCCTGCAGCGGGAGCCTGCAGGAAGAATACAGTCATTAAGTTCATAAATACTCAGTTTTGGTTTCTATTATTAAACAAAGGTATTAGTTTTTCGTTAACTTACCTTCTTTTTTTAATTGATTAACTATTCCATCCAATGTACCGTTCACGAAGCTGCCACTTTTGGCCGTGCTGTAAACTTTGGCAATATCGACATATTCGTTCAACGAAACACTCACCGGAATGTTCGGGAAACTTAATATTTCGGCCAAGGCACACTGCATGATTACAACATCCATAAAGGCTACACGGTCCAAGTCCCAATTACGCGTATTCTCGCTGATGAGGTGACGGTAATAGTCACAGTTCAAGATGGCACGGCGGAACAAACGGCGTGCAAATTCCTGGTCTTCCTCATCCTTGAACTCTGGTAGAAGTTCCTGATTGGCACCATTCTTCTCTTCAAAGCGCTTGATGGTTTTCAGTACGAAAGTATCCACAATCTCCTTGTCGTCATTCCAGTAGAGGCTCTGGTCTTCGAGCACATTGTCCAAGGCTTCGTTGTTGAAGACAAAAGTCTTATACAGCTTTCTCCACAATTCACGGTCGTATTCGTAAGAATTGTCCGAAGAAGCCATATATTCCTTATATATATCTGATTCCACAATTTTCTCATACAATCCCTTGACAAAGTCTTCATCATTGGCCCACGTGCGCTTTTGGTTGGCAATGAATTCCGTCAATTGTTTGTTCACTTCCAACTGGGCTATGAACTTGTTTTCCACAAATTTCATGTTGGGATACAGCTCCTCGGCAGTGGGAGCCAGCTTAGCTTTTGCCGCATCAATACGTTTTTGTGCGTAGTTCGTCAAAGCTATCATCAGCATCAGCAGGTAGTTGTAGAGGTCGTATGCCTTTGAAAGGCTAAAGAACAATTCTTTCTCCGCTGAGTCTAAATTTTTACTGCCATTCTGATAATAAGCATATACAATCTGTATAATTTTAAGACGAATAAGAACTCTGTTGATCATAATTCTAAAGTAAATACTAGTGTTTTAACAAGGCGCAAAAGTAGGCATTTTTAATGAGTTTACATAAATAAATCACATTTTTTAATGCAGATATTGATTATCCGGTCTTTTTCTTTTGACAGTTTAAAAAAAATCGTCAATTTTGAGCCCGATAAAGAGCTAAAAGCTACGAGATACGAGTTTTAAGGTGATAATATCAAAATTGAGACCTATTATAATATGGAAGACTTTAAGAAGAAAAACGCAGCGGACATGAATGACAAGGAGATTGTATTCTCCCAATCCATCAAAGCAGGTAAGCGCATCTACTATTTAGACGTCAAGAAAAACAGAAAAGACGAAATGTTTCTCGCCATCACGGAAAGCAAGAAGATTGTGATGGGCGAAGGAGACGACTCGCAGGTAAGTTTCGAAAAGCACAAAATCTTTCTATACAAAGAGGATTTTGAAAAGTTCATGAACGGACTTCAGCAAGCCATCGGCTTCATCCAGGAACAGCAAGGCTGCTATACAAGACATACCACTGACGAAGAGGCTGAAAGTCCCGAAACGGGAAAAGAAGAACTGCCGAAAGAGGAAAAAGCGTCTTCATTGGAAGGAGAAATCAAGATAGACATTGAATTTTAAGTTATAACCTTTTGATAATTCAAAAAGAAGCTGTACTTTTGCACCGCTTTTTTGCAACATCGTGTGGCAAGCCACATCGTGTGATGGTGAATTAAGCAAAAAATTTACTTAATTTAGAGTAACACAAAAATTTTTAAAATGAAATCAATTGAAGTAAAAGGAACTGCAAGAACTATTGCAGAACGTTCTTCGGAACAAGCAAGAGCTTTGAAAGCTATTCGTAAAAACAACGGTGTACCTTGCGTACTTTATGGTGCAGGTGAAAATGTTCACTTCACTGTACCTGCAGAGGGTCTGCGTAACTTGGTTTACACTCCGCACATCTACGTAGTTGACTTGGTGATTGATGGCAAGAAAGTAAACGCTATCATGAAAGATATCCAATTCCACCCCGTAAAGGATACTATCCTGCACGTTGACTTCTATCAAATTGACGAGGCTAAGCCTATCGTTATGGAAGTTCCGGTACAGATGGAAGGTTTGGCAGAAGGTGTTAAGGCCGGTGGTAAGCTGGTACTCCAGATGCGTAAGCTGAAAGTAAGAGCTTTGTATAACGTAATTCCTGAAAGACTGATTATCAACGTTGCCCACTTGGGACTTGGTAAGACTGTTAAAGTTGGCGAATTGCAATATGAAGGATTGGAATTGCTGAATGCCAAAGAAGCTGTTGTATGCGCCGTTAAGCTGACTCGTGCTGCAAGAGGTGCCGCTGCTGCTGCAGGCAACTAATCGATTCTTTTCAAGAAAGACTAAATATTCGGGAACGCGGATTAACGCAGCCAACGCAGATTTCATACTGATTTCCGCGGAAAGTTGCGATAATCCGCGTTCTTTTTACGGCTCACGAGAGTGTATAATTCACCACAGATTACACAGATTTGCACAGATAGACATCTTTGATTATCGGTACATTAAATTCATTCTGTGTTAATCTGTGTAATCTGTGGTGAATACTAGTTTTAACACCCTCATAAACAGGAAGCACTGACTATGAAATATTTAATTGTAGGATTGGGCAATATCGGCCCCGAATATCACGAAACCCGCCATAACATCGGATTCATGGCAGTAGATGCTCTGGCCAAAGCAGCGGGTGCCACTTTTACCGACGGACGTTATGGTTTCACCACAACACTGTCAGTCAAGGGACGCCAACTGTTACTGCTGAAGCCTTCCACCTTTATGAATCTCAGCGGCAACGCCGTGCGCTACTGGATGCAAAAAGAAAACATTCCATTGGAGAATGTGTTGGTAGTGGTAGATGACCTGGCACTGCCTTTCGGCACACTGCGCCTGAAAGGTAAGGGAAGCGATGCGGGACATAACGGCCTTAAGCATATTGCATCAACGCTGGGCACCCAGAATTATGCACGCCTGCGTTTCGGCATCGGCAATGACTTTCCCCGTGGTGGGCAGATTGACTATGTGCTGGGACATTTTACCGATGAAGATTGGAAAACAATGGGCGAGAGATTGGAAACAGCCGGAGAAATCATCAAAAGTTTCTGTCTGGCGGGAATAGATATCACCATGAATCAATATAACAAGAAATGAACGAAGCCAGAATTGACAAATGGATGTGGGCCGTACGCATCTTCAAGACACGTACCATAGCCGCCGAAGCCTGCAAAAAAGGACGCATCAGCATCAATGGCGCACTGGCAAAGGCTGCCCGTACAGTGAAACCGGGAGACGTCATCCAGGTGCGCAAGCCCCCCGTCACCTATTCCTTCAAAGTTCTGCAGCCCATCGAAAAGCGTGTCGGCGCAAAGTTAGTGGCCGAAATGATGGAGAATGTAACGACTCCGGAACAGTATGAACTGCTGGAGATGAGCCGTGTCAGCGGTTTCGTCAACCGTGCCAAAGGTACCGGACGGCCAACGAAAAAAGACCGCCGGAGTCTGGAAGAATTTACAGAACCGGAATTTCTGGATGATTTCGACTTTGAATTCGATTTTGAGGAAGAGTAAAATAAGGGAAAGATTATGAGCGAGAGAATAATTAAATGGGGATTCATCGGTTGCGGAGAAGTGACCAAATACAAAAGCGGACCGGCATTCCAGAAAATAGAGAACTCCGAAGTAGTGGCCGTCATGAGCCGAAATGGTGACAAGGCCAAGACCTACGCCAAGGAAAGAGGGATTCCTAAATGGTACGACGATGCCCAGGAGCTGATTGACGACGAAGAGGTGAACGCCGTGTACATTGCCACTCCTCCTTCTTCACATGCTACGTACGCCATCATGTCCATGAAGGCAGGTAAACCGGTCTACATAGAGAAGCCGATGGCCGTTACCTACGAAGAGTGCTGCCGCATCAACCGCATTTCCCAAGAAACGGGTGTTCCATGTTTTGTCGCGTATTACCGCCGCTATCTGCCCTACTTCCTGAAGGTAAAGTCACTGGTAGAGGAGGGACATATTGGCAATGTCATCAACATTCAAATCCGCTTCGCCCAGCCTCCCCGCGACCTCGACCATAACAAGGAAAACCTACCGTGGCGCGTGCAACCGGACATTGCCGGCGGAGGATACTTCTATGACCTTGCGCCCCACCAGATAGACTTGCTGCAGGAAATCTTCGGATGTATCCTCGAAGCCAGCGGCTACAAGAGCAACCGTGGCAGACTATATCCTGCCGAAGACACTCTAAGCGCATGTTTCCAGTTTGACAGCGGACTAGTAGGCAGCGGCTCCTGGTGTTTTGTCGCCCACGAATCCGCCCGCGAAGACCGTATAGAAATCATTGGAGACAAAGGCATGATTTGTTTCTCCGTATTCACCTATGACCCCATTGCGCTGCACACAGAAAGAGGGCGTGAGGAAATCATTGTCGAAAATCCCACCTACGTCCAACAACCGCTTATACAGGCAGTGGTAGACCACCTGCTGGGCAAGTCAGTCTGCGGCTGTGACGGCGAAAGCGCCACTCTGACCAACTGGGTAATGGACAAAATACTGAACAAACTCTGATTAGCGTTCATGGGGTAGACCTTACCCCATGTCGAAACCTTCACATTTCCAGCCGACCAGCTTGTACACATCGGCACTCTCGCCTACAATCCATACCACATCTCCCTCCACAAAAGGTTCATGCGGGTCGGGAGCATGCAAGGTCTCCCCTCCCCGCTCCACACCGGCAATCAGGCAGTGATATTTCTCGCGTATCCCTGCTTCTTTCAGGGTCTTGTTCAGGAAAGGGGACTGCCCGTCCACACAGAACTGGCGTAGAATCATCTCACTCTTCTCTATCACATCCGCATTCATGGCAGACACCTTATCCATCTCCTGGCCGAAGATGTTCAATTCCTCATCCGTGGCAATTACTTGTATCTTGTCCTGCGGGAAAAGGCGGACAGACGCTCCGGGAATATTAATCCGTTTCTTGCCCCGAAGGATAGAGACCACATGGATACCGTATTTCTTTCCAAAATTCAGCTCCGCCAATGTCCTGCCCACCCATGCCGACTCGCCGGGGATTTCAAAATCCGTCAGGTGCAGGTCGCGCGACAGCAGACGTCCCGCATACTCCGGTTTCTTCTCTCCCATATACTCGGCACGCATGTCGCGGTACCGCAGATTCTGGAAGAATGTCCTCTCTATCATGATGGACTGCTTCTTCAACTGGCGGGAGAGTATCATCAGGGTCACCAGCAGCACCGCCACTCCAAACACCAGACCGACGGACATCTTGAACAAACCGGCTATTACGAACATGACGAACGAAACGCCCAGCAGCAGACGCAGTACAATGGTGGCCACCAACGGTGCCCGGTTTCCACGGTTATCCTTCCATAAAGTCACGAACTCTTCCGAGTGGTTCTTTTTAATCATGATGGCACGCAGGAACGGAGCTATACACAGAATGATGATAAAGGCAGCCAACAGAGAGCCCCATACCCCGGGCAGACTGTCGTGCACGAAAGGCACCAGAAAACGGAACGCCAAAGCTATCACCGCCACGCAAATGATGGAATACACCACCGTAATCCTGACCAGCGCAAATATCAGTTTCTTCCACAGACTCTCGTGGTTCATGGTCTGCGAACCTGAAGCATAGCGGGTCAAGAACTTTCTCCATTTTTCCGGCAAATGCGTATCCACAAGATTGGAAGCCGGTTCTGCCAAACGAATCATATAAGGAGTGAGGAAAGTGGTGATGACAGACACCGCCACCACAATAGGATACAAGAAATGGCTGGTGACATGCAGTGACACGCCCAGCGAAGCTATAATAAAGGCAAACTCACCGATTTGCGTCAGACTGAAACCGCATTGCATAGCCGTCTTCAGCGGTTGCCCTGCCAGCAGCACACCCAGCGTCCCGAAGAGGGATTGCCCGAGGATGACCGCCAGAGTAATCACGACAATAGGTCCCGCATACTCCACAATCATGGCCGGGTCTACCATCATGCCGACCGATACGAAGAAGATGGCGCCGAACAAGTCCTTGACCGGCTTCACCAGGCGCTCTATGCTCTCCGCCTCTACCGTCTCGGCAAGAATGGAGCCCATGATGAACGCGCCGAAAGCAGCCGAGAAACCCGTGTGCGCGGCCATCACCACCATACCGAAACAGAGTCCGAGAGAGACTATCAGCAAGGTTTCCTCGCTCATCAGCTTCCGGCACCGCTTCAGCAATCCGGGGATGAGGTATATCCCTACGACGAACCAAAGTATCAGGAAGAACAGCAGTTTGGCAATGCTCCCCAGCATCTCCGTACCCTCGAAGTTATGGCTGACTGCCATCGTGGAGAGCATCACCATCAATACGATGGCAAGAATATCCTCCAGGATAAGCACACTGAGCACCAGCCCCGTGAACTGTTTCTTGCGCATCCCCAAATCATCAAACGCCTTATAGATAATGGTAGTGGACGACATGGCAATCATACCGCCCAGGAAGATACAGTCCATCCGTTGCCAGCCGAACCCGGTACCTACCGCCACTCCCAACAATATCATACAAAAGATGATGGTACACGCAGCAATAATCGCCACGCCTCCCACCTTCACAATCTTCTTGAAGCTGAATTCCAATCCCAGTGCAAACAGCAGGAAGATAACGCCTATATCCGCCCAGGTCTGTATATTAGCCGTGTCCATCACCGACGGTGTATAGGCCATGTGAGGGCTGGCAAGGAATCCTGCAACTACATATCCTAACACCAGCGGTTGCTTCAATTTCTTAAAAAGCAGGGTCATAATCCCCGCACAAATCAATATCAGAGCTAAATCAGCTATCAAAGGGGCTAAATGTGACATAACACTACTTATCTATTAATCAGAGATATACAACTGCAAAACTCTGCAATACATCTGCAGTAGCTCTGCAATACATCTGCAGTGGCTCTGCAAAAGGTATGCAGTAACTTTGCAGCAGTTGTCTGTACGATTCTACAACACTCCTTTCGAGCTTGGCAGTTCAAAGTGATAAATATCCCTTTTCACCGCCATCTTCAGCGCACGTGCCAGCGCCTTGAAGATGCCTTCTATCTTATGATGTTCGTTCTGCCCTTCGGCTTTTACATTAAGATTCATCCGGGCGGCATCACTCAAGGACTTGAAGAAGTGCAGGAACATTTCCGTAGGCATGTCGCCTATCTTCTCGCGCTTGAACCCGGCATCCCATACCAACCACGGGCGACCGCCGAAGTCGAGGCACACCTGGCAGAGACAATCGTCCATAGGAAGGGCATAGCCGTAGCGTTCGATGCCGCGCTTGCTTCCTAAGGCCTGATAAAGGCAGTCGCCCAGAGCAAGAGCGGTATCCTCGATGGTGTGGTGCTCGTCCACTTCGAGGTCGCCTTTCACACGGATGGTGAGGTCCATGCCGCCGTGCTTGCCTATCTGCTCCAGCATGTGGTCGAAGAAGCCCAGTCCGGTCGCGATGTCACAATGCCCGTTACCATCCAGATTCAAGGATACGTATATATCTGTCTCCTTGGTAGTACGACGTACTTCCGCCGTACGCTCACCGGCAAAGAGGAATTCGGCAACCTTATCCCAATCCCTGGTGGCGAGGGCGCAGTAATCTTCAAGTCCGTCACAAGCGGCACCGCCACCTTCGGAAACGGGTTTCAATAATGCCGTGTCATCTTGCAGAAGAATGGCACGGCAGCCCAGATTCTTTGCCAGTTCCACATCCGTAGGCCGGTCGCCAATGACGAAACTGTGGGACAAATCGTAGTCCGGGTTATCGAGGTATTTGGCAAGCATTCCGGTACGCGGCTTGCGGGTCGGTGCATTGTCGTCGGGCATGCTGCGGTCTATGCAGATGTCGTCGAAGGTGATGCCTTCGCCTTCCAATGTCTTCATCATCAGGTTGTGTGCCGGCCAGAAGGTCTCTTCCGGAAAGGAGGCGGTGCCGAGACCGTCCTGATTGGTCACCATTACAAAATCAAAATCCAGCTTGCTGCGGATGAAGCCAAGATTGCGCATCACTTTCGGATAGAACTCCAGCTTCTCCAGGGAGTCCAGCTGATAATCAATGGGCGGCTCAATGACTAAAGTCCCGTCACGGTCTATAAAAAGTAGTTTCTTCATTTTAAAGGATATTTTTTTTGAGGGAATAAAGGGAGTTATCGGGAGTTAGAAGGAGGTAGAAGGAGTTAGAGGAGTTAGAGGCCAGTAGTTCTGCTTGCATAAGCATTACTTGTATAGAACAGCAGTATCGGCCTTTAACTCCCTTTTAATCCCTTTACCCCCCTTTTACTCCCTTTAACTCCTTCTACATATATTCCTTCAGCGCTTCAATCAATTTTTCATTCTCTCCTCTCGTTCCCACCGTCACCCGCAGGCAATTTCCGCAGAGTGACACGGAGTTACGGTTGCGGACAATGATACCCTTGCCTACCAGATAATTGTAAATCTTCACGGCATCCGTCACACGGGCCAGGAAGAAATTGGCATGGGAAGGGAACATCTTCACCGTACATGGCAGTGCGGCGAACTCGGCTTCCAGATTCTCCCGTTCTTCTTTCAAGGTCTTCACCCAACGTTCTATTTCATAATAGCGGTGAAGCATTTCCACTGCCTGCTTCTGTGTCAGCTGGTTCACGTTATAGGGATATTTTATCTTACTGAGGATGCCGATAATCTCCGGTGAGGCAAATGCCATGCCCAGACGGATGGCAGCACATCCCCATGCTTTGGAGAAGGTTTGCAGTACAATGAGATTCGGATACCGATTCAAATTTTCGAGGAAGGAAGGTGCTTCGGAGAAGTCATTGTATGCCTCATCCAGTATCACCAACCCATCAAACTGGCGAATCAGCGTTTCAATCTCGCTACGGAGCAGGTCATTGCCGGTAGGATTGTTGGGAGAGCAGATAAAAATCAGTTTGGTATGCTCATCCGCAGCAGCCAAAAGCTTGTCGGCAGAGAACTGGAAATCCTCATCGAGCAGCACCTTGCGGTACTCCACATCATTAACGTCGGCACAGACTTGATACATGCCGTAGGTAGGGTCGATAGCCACTACATTGTCCACACGGGGTTCACAAAAAGCACGGAACACCAAATCGATAGCTTCGTCACTGCCATTCCCTAAGAAGATGGAATCGGGACTCACCTTTTTAATTCTAGACAATTCTGTCTTTAGCTCCCGCTGCATGGGGTCGGGATAACGGTTGTGGGGCATGTTATAAGGATTCTCGTTTGCATCGAGAAAAACGGATGCCGCAGCACCATTATATTCATCACGTGCTGAAGAATAAGGCTTCAGACGCCAGATATTCGGACGGGTAAGTTCTTGTAATGTTTTCACCATGTTATTTATGATTTGACAATTTACGATTAAAATTACTTTAAGCCATCAGCTCTCAATTTTCAACTTTCAATTTTCATTCTCCAACTGCCCCAGTCTCACACTCACGGCATTCTTATGCGCATCCAGCTGTTCATTGGCAGCCATCAGCTCGATGGCAGGGCCGATGATATTTAATCCTTCCGGCTTTATCTCCTGAAAAGTTATCTTGCGGATAAAGCTGTCGAGGCTGACACCGCTGTATGCTTTGGCATAGCCGTTTGTCGGCAGGGTATGGTTTGTGCCCGAAGCATAATCTCCCGCACTCTCCGGAGTAAGAGAACCCAGGAATACGGAACCGGCATTCACGATACGTTCTGCCACGGAAAGATAATCCTCGGTTTCTATGATAAGATGTTCGGGAGCATACGCGTTGGTCAATTCAATGGCTTCTGCCATGCTGTCCACTACAATCAGTTTGCTATTGGCAAGAGACTTTTCGGCAATCTCTTTACGTGGCAGTAAGGCCAGTTGGCGTTCCACTTCCACCTTTACAGCTTGTTGCAATTCGACAGAGGTCGTAATTAATATAGCCTGACTGTCCACTCCGTGTTCTGCCTGGCTCAACAAGTCGGCGGCGACAAAAATCGGATTAGCTGTTTCGTCAGCCAAAACTTCTACTTCCGAAGGTCCTGCCGGCATATCTATCGCCACATCACGCAAGCTCACAAGCTGTTTGGCAGCCGTGACATACTGATTTCCCGGACCGAATATCTTGTAAACCTTAGGCACACTTTCCGTTCCGTATGCCATAGCGGCAATGGCTTGTATGCCGCCAGCTTTGAAAATCCGGTTGACACCTGCCACTTTTGCGGCAAACAACACAGCGGGATGTACCTTTCCGTCACGTCCCGGAGGGGTGCAGAGAACAATCTCCTTGCATCCGGCAATCCTGGCGGGAACGGCCAGCATCAGTACCGTAGAAAACAGCGGAGCCGTTCCTCCGGGGATATACAATCCCACCTTTTCTATGGCAACCGCTTTCTGCCAGCAGGTCACCCCCGGCTGAGTCTGCACTTTCTTGCCCTCAAAGCGTTGTGCGGCGTGGAAAGTCTCGATGTTCTGCTTTGCCAGGCGAATAGCTGCTTTCAAGTCTTCACTCACCAGGTTTTCCGCTTCCTGCTGTTCCTCTTCCGACACTGCCAGCGAGGCCAACATTACTTTATCAAATTTTTCTTCATAATCCAGCACAGCACGGTCTCCCTCCTCCTTCACACGGTCAATAACACTCCGCACCGTATCAAACAGATTCTCCGTATTCATCACCGGACGTTTCAGAATCTCTTGCCACTGGGATTTATCGGGATTACTAATCAATATCATAATGACATGTTTTTAAAGATTTATGCATAAACCATGATATTATTGGAGGTGTGTCAAAACTCTCTGAAGACTTTCTTTTAGGCGCTGATTACGCGGATTTCACGGATTTATTTTACCGAATCCGCGCTATTTCGCGTAATTCGCACCTAATGTCGTAACATAAAGAAAGCGTTTATATACTTTTGACACATCCTCGAGGCTTTAAATTATCATTTTCTCAATCGGCAGCACCAGAATGCCTTCCGCCCCCAATGCCTTCAACTTTCCGATAATCTCCCAGAAACACTTCTCGTCGAGTACGGTATGTACTGAGCACCAGCCTTCTTGTGCCAAAGGCATCACCGTGGGGCTCTTCATGCCCGGAAGTACAGAGACAATCTCATCCAGTTTCTCTTTCGGGGCATTCATCAGCACATACTTCTTATCTTCGGCTGTCTTCACAGCATCCATACGGAACAACAGCTCCCTCAATATCTCTTGCTTTTCCTCGCTCAGGTTCCTGTTACCAATCAGCAGGGCTTCGGACTTCATCACAACCTCCACTTCCTTCAGGCGGTTGCTCACCAGCGTAGAACCGGAACTTACAATATCGAAAATGGCATCTGCCAGACCGATGCCCGGCGCCACTTCTACCGACCCCGTAATGACGTGTATCTCCGCATTCACCCCATTCTCTTTCAAAAAGCTGGAAAGGATACCCGGATAAGATGTCGCAATCTTCTTTCCGTGAAACCACTTCACCCCCGGATACTCAATATCCTTCGGCATGGCAAGAGACAGACGGCATTTGCTGAATCCCAGACGCTTGATTATCTCTGCATCCTCATTCTTCTCAACAAATTCATTCTCACCCACAATTCCTATATCAGCCACTCCGGTAGCCACAGACTGCGGAATGTCGTCATCCCTCAGAAACAACACTTCAAGAGGAAAGTTTGACGACTGCACCAACAACGAGCGCTTCATGGCACTCAACTTTATATCCGATTCTCCCAAAAACGACATGGTCTCGTCATACAGACGACCCTTAGCTTGTACTGCAATTCTTAACATAAGGTTATTTACTATTTTACGATTTACTATTTACTATTTTGAATGAGATGACAGAAAACAAAACGAGGCTTACCAATATTCGGCAAGCCTCGTCTGTTATGTCATCTGTTGTACATATACACTCATACGCCCACCGAGTTATTCGTTAGGATGATGATGGTGATGATGTGCAACGATATTCTTCATATTTTTTGGATTTTAATGCGACAAAAGTAAACTAAAAGTTTGAAACTCCAAAAGATTTATCACAAAAAGTTTATTTTTTCTTTCAAATTCATCTTAGTTCACCACAAATTACACAGATTTGCACAGATTATTTTTATTCCAATCTATGCAAATCTGTGTAATCTGTGGTGAAACAATTAAATCAACGGCAATATTTCCTCCTGCTCTACTTCGCAGCTATGGAAATGCATTTCCGCTTCCGCCTTCTCCTTCGGAAAGGTAAAGTAGGTGCAAGTGGCTTCTGTGCAAAGTTCGCCCATGCTATTATACAGGCGTGCTTCTATGATAGCAATATTCCGCTTCTGCTCGCGAAGCGAAGCCCGCAGCACCACATGCGTGTCGTTGGTCGATATGGATTTGCGGAAGCGGGTTTCCATTTTCGATGTCACCCCGCCGGTCTGCAGCTTGCGGAACACGACCCAGCCGCAGATTTCATCCAGCAATACGGACTGGATGCCTCCATGCAACGTATTCAGCCACCCTTGATACTCCGGACGCGGCTTCCAGATGCTCACCACCTCGTCACCGTCCTCATAAAACTCCATTCTCACACCGGCTTCATTGTCAGGAGAGCAACCGAAACAGTTGTAGCCCTCCATATCTTTCCACGGATTGATAATCTTCTTCATATCGTATTCTTCTTTATCTGGTTTTGATTCATAAAGTCTCTCAATAAGACGTTCAATATTAGTCATTCCGATTGAGAACTACAAATTATTGATGCCTTTTTCAGAGAAAAATTAGCGGGATACTGTTCAAAAACCGGTTATTTTATTTAGCTTTGTATAAATGAGAGAGAACAACAAGATGCAAAGAGGGGCCTTTTTCTGCTTATGGATATTATTTACATTCTCATTGTTTGCGCAAAACAAGGAGAACGGTTCTGTCGCATGCGACAGCATCGTATATAAAAACACCTTCGGAAAAGCATTGAAGAAATTCCTCAACTTCAGCGACTTCGACACGACCTATATCAGTCCCAACCGATACAATTACGCCCTGATGCTCGACCATTTCACCAATTACGAGTATTACTCCGTGGGCAATGACGACCAGCGGCTCCGTTTCTCGCCCAACCCTCACAACAAGATAGGCGCTTACTTCGGATGGCGTTGGATATTCCTGGGATGGGCTGTCGATACGGACTGGCTCTACGGAAAGAAAAGCAAGAAAAAGCGCGGTACGGAGTTTGATCTCAGTCTTTACAGTTCCAAACTGGGAGTCGACATTTTCTATCGCAGCACCGGAAACGACTATAAGATACACAAGGTATCCGGCTTTTCCGACGAGATTCCCTCCAATTATTCCGAAGACTTCAACGGATTGAAAGTAAAGATGAAGGGATTAAATCTGTATTACATTTTCAACAATCGACGTTTCTCCTATCCAGCCGCCTTCAGCCAGTCCACCAACCAGCGCTGCAATGCAGGTTCTTTCATTGCCGGATTCTCCGTATCCACCCACAATCTGAACTTCGACTATACCAAGCTGCCCGAAATCATTCAGGAAACCATGAACCCGGGTATGAAGGTGAAACATATCAAATACACGAACATCAGCCTCAACGCCGGCTATGCCTACAATTGGGTGTTTGCCCGCAACTGCCTCGCATGCCTGTCGTTCAATCCGGCTGTCGCCTACAAGACATCACGCATAGAGAAGACAGAAGAGCGGGAAGCGGACGACTGGTACAAGAATTTCAATATCGACTTCATTCTGCGTGCAGGTGTGGTATACAACAACAGCAAATACTTCGTGGGTACCTCATTCGTAGGACGGACATACGACTACTACAAAAACAGTTTCTCCCTGAACAACGGGTTCGGTACCCTCCAAATATATGCCGGATTCAACTTTTATCTGAAAAAGGAGTACCGGAAGAACAAAAAGTAAAAAAAGGCTTTCAGCCCTCATCTCCCCTCAAAAGCTATAAACACACTCCACCCCTACTATATCCTTCCGCTTATCCTTCTCCCATTGCCTGCAATAGAAGATGTCTGCCTCCCAGCGCTCGGACAAGGGCAACGTAATACCCCCACGATAGCGCATCCGCTTTACTCCGAAGTGCTCTGTCTTATTCAAACCATTATACATCTCGGCCGAAGCATACGGTTCCAGCTTGCACTTCGGAATGTCATAGGCAAACTTCGCACGCGAGCGCAAGCGGAACTCATCTCTATGCCCATCGAACGTATGCTGAAAGCGCTCACGCAAGGACAGTTTCACCCTTTGCACACGGGCAGACAGAGTGCCTTCCAAACGGTAGCGGTGCCGGAACTTCCAGCCATCTGCCCCCCGATTGCGGTAATGCGTCTCATACCCAGCTCCAAGCTTCAGGAAAGGCAACAGCTTATAGCTTCCCCCCACCTTCAGCCCCCACCGGTCTGTCTTTCCCAAATCATCCTTTGTACGCCACTCCAGCCCACCGGAAACAGTAAATGCCGGCTTCAACTTATATTCGAAACCGGCATTCGCCCAAGTGGCAAAATCCTTCTCCTGCGCCCGCAGGGAAAAAGACGAAACAACCCATAGAACTATCGGCAAAACAAGTACTTTCGTGCATGAAGATATATTACTTACCATACGCTTATTCTGTTAAAGTGTCAAAGGTAAGGATAAATTCTGTAACAATTCTGTAATACTACAAATCTTGTCTGCACATTTCCGATTTTTCAATGATACTTAAAAAACAGAAACCGAGATACAAAAAACAACTCAAAGTTGCCATATATGTATGGCATCATATATATATATATTTGTAGTATTTGTAAATCGCTTTATATCAATAATTTACAATCTAAACGGTAGAAAAGTGATGACGTGGATTCTGAAGGACACGTAAAAGAGGAAGATTTAACATTTTTAAACTTTACAAACCACAAAAACGAAGTATTTGTGCAATATCTGAAGTGAATTTGGTGAATAGTTCCATAAAAAACACAAGTAATTGTCACATGCAACCTACAATAGGGTTTAAAAAATGAAATATTTTCAATTTTTGACGTTATAAATTATTAATTTTACAAATTATTGATGTGTATATGGATTAATTTTAGTATTTTTGTACCATTAAAACCATATACGATGGAAGAAAACAAAGATTTAAATCGGATTAAGGTAATGTTGGCCGAGAAGAAACGGACAAACAAGTGGCTTGCAGAGCAACTTGGCGTTAATGCTGCCACAGTTAGCAAGTGGTGTACCAATTCTTCCCAGCCGTCTTTGGACATGCTGAGCAAAATAGCAGCAGCCTTAAAGGTGGATTATACAGAACTTGTAAGAATAAAGCGCATTCATGGCGAAGAAGAATAACGGAAAATATGATTCAGGGGTCAACATCATGGGTAGTGTTCCTAACTACAATGTGATGCTTGACTACATCAGTGATACCTATGGTAACACTGAAGGCAGTACTGGTGCCTTTGAGTTCAGAACAGAGAAGTCATTGCAACGATTTATTTCTGCCATAGAATCCTGTATTCTCAAATTTAGGAATGATACTCATAAGAAGTTGTTCTTCGATGCCATTGCGGACAAAACTTTTTCGGTACAGGAGAGGTTGGTCATCTTGTTTTGGCAACTAACCTATTCAAATCTCCTCTTCTCGCGTATAACGGCAGAGGTGTTCATGAAGGCTGTCTATTCGGGTCGTGTCACCATCATGGCTGAAGAGATCACTAATTTCTTGCGTTTTATAAAAGAAACAGAGAATGGAGAGTTGGATTGGAGCGAAGACACTATTAAGATTTCTGGAAGCAAGTATCTCACCATTATGAAGAAACTTGGACTTGCTGATGGGGCAATCAAAAAAAGTATTGTTCATCCAGTCATTACAAACAATCTCTTTGTTTATTATATCCGTTTCATCCAGACCATAACAGATGACAAGACTCTGCACAACCCATACATCATTTTCTCGTTCAGTGAAGAACAGAATCTGATAAACCGATTGAAAAGGATTGAGAATATTCAACACTGGGACGTCACCCAAATAGGTAATGAAATAACTATAGATTTAAAATAATATGGCTTCTACTTATATTCAAGAACACAACCGGTTATTCGGTGACCTGACGGCAGCGTTGGGACGTGACCTTGCTCACTTGTCATCTGAGGCAAACGGTGGAAGGAGTATTCTGTTTGTCTATCCACCCGTTGACGAAGAGAAGTATATTGAGGAGGCAAAGCAAAGATACACCAACGGATATGAGTTCATTGATCTCCGACAGTTGTTTGTGGAGTTTGTCGATTCTAAAGGGCTTGACAAGTTCAAGCGTCAATTTAAGAATATGGGTACGGAAGTTTTTGTCAGCCAAAACTATACTGAGGGAACTTTTTATAGTTTTCTGATGAAAAGAATCGTAGATTCAGCCGAAAAAGGAGTCTCTCCAATATTGATACATACGGGTGTTATCTATAAGATGGGGTTCTCCAACCAGAACATTATGGAAGACCCTGATGTGATGAAGTTCCAGAAACCGCTCGTTTTTTTCTATCCTGCGGTGACGAGGAATGAGACTATCTATTTTCTCGACCTGCAACCAGCTTCAAAATATCGCTGTGTGGTAATTATGTAATACATATATTATTTATGAATATGACAAAAATAAAAGATATACTTTCAATTCGTCTCGAAGATGACATCAAGAGTGTAATCGACCTCAACCAGCAGGACGAGCGTAGCATCATGGATGAACTTGACGGATTCATCCTGACAGAGAGCCTTGCCAAGCATTTGGCAGACTTCTGTGACTTCTTCACGTCAAACACAGCCCAACCGGGATTGTGGTTAAGCGGCTTCTATGGTTCAGGAAAGTCATACTTCTCCAAGATGATAGGTTTCCTACTAAAGAATCCCTCTATTCAAGGTACATCTGTCCGTGATCGTTTCCAAAGCAAGTTGATAGGATTGCCCAATGCTGGTCTGCTCCAGAACAGTATCAACGAACTGGGACGCACTAATAACCATATTGTTCTCTTCGATGCAGCCAAGACTACCGGCAATCATGGTATCAGCTACATGATGATGGGAGCATTCCTTAAATCGTTAGGACTTAACGACGACTGGGTAGGTATCATTGAGTTCAATTTGTTGATGAGCGGTCGTTATCAGGCTTTCTGCGATAAAGTCCAGCAGAAATTCGGAGAGACATGGCTGAAGCGCCGTCAGAATATGGATGAAGTGTATGACACTTTAGAGGACACCATGCTTGATGGTTTCTGTTCTGAGAGTGCTTACGACGAGATGCGTGAGGCCGCAAAACTGCGCATACAGGACTATGATGCAGTAAAACTTCAAGAAGACTTGACCCGCTATCTTGAAAAGAACTCAGACATCCGTATTGTATTCATGATTGATGAGGTGAGCGAGGCGATTGCCCAAAAGAAAATCAACATCCTTGACCTTGAAGGAGTGGCAGAAGCTGTAGCTGCCCTCGGACGCAAGGTGTGGACTATTGCCATTGCTCAGCTTCAGTTGGATGATGTTATCAATGGCACCAATGTCAATCGCAGTCTGCTCACAAAGATTATTGACCGTTTCAAAAAGCGTATCCCTATTGCCGCTGAAGAGGTGGATATGATTATCCGTAAACGTCTTTTGGCAAAGACCGCTGACGGTAACGACCTATTACAGGACTACTTTAAGAAGAACAGTGGCAAGATTTCCGATATTACCAATATAGTTGGTACGGGACTTAACAAAACAACGGATGCTAAAACATACGCAGACTACTTCCCATTTTATGAACATCAGTTCAAGATGCTTCAGTACTTCCTGTTTGGTACTCAAAAGCTTGTCAAGACGCAAGTGGGTACTCGAGGAATGTTGATTTCAGCATTCGATGTATTGAAGAAAGAGGCTCTTTCTAACAAAGACATCCACACTCATGTCAATGCCTCACAACTTTGCCGACAGGCTGAAGAAGCTGTGGCAGAATCACTACGTGTTCGTTATAGTCAGGCCGATGAGCATTTGAAGGAAATGAATCTTCATCTCGTTGTGGGACATGATATGCTTCAGACCATCCACTTCCTTACGGAATCAGGTGCCAAGACAACGGCAGAGAATATCAGCCGTGCATACGTCAACTGTCCGGATGACTATTTCTCCGTACTTGAAGAAGTCAAGAAGTCTTGTAAGAAACTGGCCGACGATGAGATTCTTATCCTTTCTGGCGATGAGTATCGTATCACCAGCGAGACCCAGCAGCGCATCTTTGAAATGATGAACAATATCGACATTGCCAACTACCGCATCAAGGGCGAGATTACCAAACAGGTGAAGCAAATGTCGCTCGTCCGTGGTGCGCAGAATCTGACAGTTGACTCTGTCAATGTAGGATTCGCTGTTCAGTCAGACAGTGGCGAACCACTTTCTACTGGCGGTGATCAAGGCATGAAGGTTGTGTTCCATGACATTCTCAGTGTCAAGCCCTCTTTCAATGAGTATGTCGAACACGTTAAGGAAGAAACGCAGTCTCAGAAAGGCATCATCAGTATTGTGCCTTCTTCCGACTATGCTTCTGAGATACAGAAAATAGCAGAGGATATCCTTCGTATCAGCTATATCAAAGATGTACCTAATCTCACTTCTGAAGAGAAAAAGGTTGTAGAAGAAATTGCCAGCTCTTTGGAGAGTAAAACGGCACAACTGGAGCAAGTCATCGTGAAGTCGTATGCTAATGGTATGCTTGTGTATCTCTATAATGCCAGCATCATGACCGCTCAGAATGCGGCAACTATCATCAAGGAGGCAGAATTGAAGATGTATGGAAACATCTACACCAAGCGCCTTGGAGGCTCATTAAAGGATAGCGTAGCTCTGCAATTGTTGAAAGTTAGCCAAAACCAGCTACAGAGTGTCATCGGTCAGCAACCAGACTTCCTGTTCTTCGACACCACAGGACAGTTCATTGGCGACCAGTTACCCGTCATCACAGAAATGATGGCACAGATGGCATCCTATAAGAATGGTGCTGATTTGGAGCGTGACCTTGCAGCGGCTCCTACCGGCTATAGCTTTGGTACTGTATTCTCAACCTTGGCAGCACTCTTCCGTGCAAGCAAGGTGATTATCAAGTACAACAATCAGGAATACCACTCTTGGCAACAGGAAGGAGCAAAGGAACCTTTTGCCAATTCCCGCAACTTCCAACGTGCCTCATTCAAGGCCATCACAAAGAGCCTGACCTATAATGAGAAACGTGACATTGTTGACACTTTGAAAGACTGCCGCTATAAAGAACTGACAGGAAACAATCTCAGCTACAACATGAATGACTTTGAACTCGTTGCAGCCATCCAGTCGCTTGCAGTCACAGAAATTCACAAAGTCAATAATCAGATTTGCAACGACACAGAGCGCGAGCGTATCTTCCGTCGTTCCCTTGCCGCGAAGGAGGTGCTTCGCCAATATGCAGGAACGGTCACAGAATACAACTACTTCAATACGGCTCGGACATTCCTGGGTGATAACGAAAACGAGGAATTCTGCAAGGCTGTGGATAAAATAGAGGCTGACATCCGTTTCATTGACTCTAACATTCGTGAGATTGAATACCAGAAGGAATACTTCCTCGATGTGAAGAGCGAATTGGAGTTCGTTGGCTTGCCTATGCAGACTTTCGACCAATTGCATGAATCCTATCTGCAGATGCTCGACAGCGACCCTGTACATAACTACGCCCAAATGAAGAAACTGTATCTGGATGTAAAGGGCCTATACTATAAATATATGGAGCAGCAAGCAGAGCAGATGATTAATGGTTATAGTGATTTATTGACCCGTATAGAAGCTATCAAGAAAAATGCCGGGCAATATCCTGAAGAGTGGAACACACACCTCTATTCCAAGATTAAGGACAAGGAAGATGTTTGCAAAAAATACATCATTTCGAAAATCCAGTTGAAGGACTATGAGATTCGTTGCTCCAATTGTCACCTTCAGCTTCGTGACATCGTGAGTGCCATCAATATGCTGCCACAACTGAACGTTGACGTAGATGTAATGGAAACTGAGATTTGCACGTCTGACCCGACTCCAAAACCTCAGCCACAGCCCCAACCACAGCCAGGTCCTGGAGATCCCAATCCGCAGCCCCAACCAAAGCCACAGCCCAAGGAACGCAAGTTGCGTAGCCAACTGCCAACTGGACAACTCAGTGTGGCTCAGTACAAGCAATGGCTGAAGCAACAATTGGCGATGGTCAATCAATTCGATACAAACGACATTCTTAAATTTGACGAATAATGAAACTGATAAATCACGTTCTCGACATACGCCGCCTGATTCAGCAGGCATTTGATAATCGTTTCTCTCGCATGGGACTTCGTAAGGAGGCTGCCTTACCTGTAGAGCAGATTCCGGCAGAGCACCAAGAGAAACGCAGGAAACTGGATGAACTGATGAGCAGTCACCTGAGCGAGTTGGGTGACTATGAAGAGGCGCGTCAGGCTGCCATTAACGAGTGTGTCTTCACGCTCTTCAACCGTATTGCAGCCATCAAGGTGATGGAGTCGAAGGAACTGTTTCCTGAGATTATCACCCGACGGAAGGAGAATGCAGGACGTTCCTTTGAGCATAATGTGTGGTTAGAGAACCACCCAGAGGAGCGCAATGCGGAACGTGAGGGATTGAAGCATTTCCTCAGCGACCAGTTTGAAAGTCTTGGTGAGCATATCCCTCTTTATCGTAAAGACTATCCATACGCATTGCTGCCGACAGCCGATGAACTGAATGAGATTATCGAGAAGTTCAATGCCATAGAAGAAGATGCCGACTGTGGAGTCGATGTTTGGAAAGGCGATGACATCCTTGGCTGGCTCTACGAGAACTTCAACGCTGTAGAGAAAGAGGCATTGAAGCAGAGTGGCGAGAAGACTGAATATAATAAGGTGTCGCTTCAGAGTCAGGTCTATACGCCCCAATGGGTAGTGAAGTTCCTTGTTGACAACACGCTGGGTAAGGCATATATGGAGATGTTCCCCGACAGCCGTATCAAAGAGAAATACCAGATAGCTAATATCCCTGACCATCAGGTGCGCCATCCCAAGGACTTGCGCCAGATGCGACTGCTTGACCCAGCCTGCGGTTCGGGCAACTTCCTGATTTATGCCTTCTCGCTGTTCTATGACTTGTATGTAGATCAGATGGAGAACTACGAGCGTGACTACAGCCGTCGTGATATTCCGAAGATGATTGTGGAGAACAACCTCTTCGGTGTTGACTTGGATGAGCGTGCAGCCCAAATCTCTCAGATAGCACTCTTTATCAAAGCACGTGAATTAGGTGGTCATCGCAGTCATTGGCCTGCATATACCAATGTGGTGAGCACGCACTTCTTCCTGCCCCAGTATGAAGAATTGCAAGGCACATTTGAGATTCTTGGTTCATGGTCGCAAAAGCAGATTGAAGCCATTGAGCATATTTGGAATGATTTGTGTTCAGCCTACAAGTTTGGCTCATTGGTGCGTGTAGAAGAGCGCCTAAACGAAATGATGCCAAACGATGTGAACCACTCTATGTTCAAGGAGTTTGAAATGGAGAATCTCTTTGAATATAAGAACAATGTTATCACCCAACTCCGCAATAATGTAAACAAGTGGGGCGGTCAGGGCAGTAATGACTATACGTTGGCTAAAACCAATGATGCCATTTCTTTCCTCGACATTATTTCACATAAATATGATGTGGTGGTGGCCAATCCACCTTATACTGATAGTAGCGATTTCGGTACTGAACTGAAGTCGTTTATCGAGGAGAATTATCGTCGGCCTTTAAAGTTCAATACCAACCTTTATGCTTGTTTCATCAAACGATGCTGTGAATTGGCTGGGGATGATGGCAAAGTAGGTATGGTAAATCCTCCAACCTTTATGTATATTAAGACGTTTGAGGACTTGCGAAAGTATATGCTGACAGAAACTTATATCAGTCTTTTTGTTGAATGGGGATATCTGGGCATGTTCTCTTCGTTTGCACGTGTAGATAGTGCCATGTTTATTTTGGACAAGGATAACCGGAAAGGGGAATCCACGTTCATTAAACTGAATGATCTATACGAAATGAAACGTAAAGATGTCTTATTTAAAGCATACGAGGACTTATGTAATGGTCAGCCCAACGATCGTGTTTATACCCTTCCTCAATCGAAATTGAAGGGTATCAAGTCATATCCTTTCATTTATTGGATTTCTGATGAGTTCCGAGAAAGGTTTAAAGCAGGTGTTCTTTCTGGATTTGCAGACGCTAAAGCTGGCATCCAATCTGGAAGTAATGAACGATTTGTAAGATTTCATTGGGAAGTAAATGATTTTGAAAGATGGAAGATGTACCAAAAAGGGGGACCATATAAAAAATGGTATGGAGATAATTGGGTTCGAATAGATTGGAACAACAATGGCGAAGATGTCAAGAATGCCCCTGGTGCAATACTTAGGAACTCTGACTATTTTGGAAAAGAAGGTGTCACTTGTACAATGAGAGGAAGCAAAGGTGCCAGTTTTAGATACTTGCCAACAGATTGTATTTGTGATGTCGGAGGATCCAGCATCTACCCTCATTCTACTACAGATAATCTTATCATATTAGCAATTCTTAATTCAAAATTAGCGGCGTATGTTACTAATTGCTTGAATCCAACCGTAAATATTCAAGTTGGTGACTTGCAAAGAATACCTATTGTTCATGCAGATATAAATCATATACTGCATGATACTGCATGCCAAAATATTGAGATTGCCAAAAGAATTTTGAGGTATTCATTGATTGAATTGGAATTCAAAGGTTCCCCAATTCAAATCGATGAGAGCCCTTCTATATGTTTAATTCGATTTTATACAATCGAGAATGGGCTTAATACTCTGATATTACTTAATGAATCTATCGAAAATAACACTATTTTTGAACTGTACAAGTTATCGTTCCACGACAAACAGATGGTCTTGGACAAAGAGGGAATTCCCGTTGGCGACCTGCCTGTGAGTCATGAGGCAAAGATTGCCTATAAGCAGTGGCTTATGTCTGAAAGCGAGTTCAAACCAACGAGTGATGTACTGGAACATTTGGAGAACTTGGAGGAGCGTGATGACCTGCCAAAGATTACAGACTTCGATACGCTCTATCAGAATAACAACGAATGGGAGGAGTTCTGCATCAAGCATAATGTGAATCCCGTGGAAGCATGGTGGCAGTTTAAAAACGCCAATGTGCTACCTCCACAGCGTACACAGGTGTTGGCCTTTGAACTGATTGCCGATGTCATTCGCACCGTGCTGGCTAAGGATGATGATGGCATCATTCCATTAGGTGATCGACTCGGTGAGGAACGCCTTGCTATCCGCATAGAAAAAGAAATGATGGAGCGTGGCTATTCGGCTGCACAGTTTTCTCAGGTATGTCAGTTGTTAGGTTGCCCATTGGAGAAATATCTGCAAGAGCGATTCTTCCAGCAACTCAGCGACCACTTGAACCTCTTCATGTATCTGCCCAAGACACCGTTCATCTGGCACCTCAGTAGTGGCCCGCATCATGCTATAGAACTTTACATCAGCATCTACAAGTGGAGCCGCGATGCCCTGTATCGTGTCCGCTCTATATATGCCGCTAACCGTGAGGCAGCCCTTAGCGATCGTCTCAATTCCCTCGACACCAGCAATACCGAGGGACGCATGGAGGCACAAGAGCTTCGCGAGACACTGACAGAGTTGCAAGAGTTTTGCCTGAAAGTGGATGACCTCCTCGCTACCGGCTATGACCCGAAACTCGACGACGGCGTTGGCAAGAATATCGCACCACTACAGAAGCGCAAGATGCTCAGCTACGAAGTGCTCAATGCCGGACAGCTGAAGAAATATTTAAATGCAGATTGGTAAAATTTTGAGTGATTATGATAGTAAACGAGAAATATACTTTCAGAAAGCAAATACTTGTATGTGAACAAATCCTTGACATGATAGACAAGGATTCATTGAGGTTTGTTGGTCATACCTATGGAACAAACTCCAGATGGGGAAAAAATTCCAGATGGGATGTTGGACTAAAAAGTTTGTTCATATATCAGTTGCTTTCTGGTTTTCAAACTCCTGAGCTGATGCTTGATGGCAGCGAGAAGAACTGGTATGTAATAACAGGAGAGCGCCAGCTGAAGTGTATTTATGAATATATTACTGGCTCTCTTACTTTGAGCGAAGAAGCACTCGGGGAGTTTAAGAAATATAAACGATTTGAAGAACTACCCTTAATGCTGAAAAGGAAGCTTCTTAATACGGAATTCTTCGTTACGGTTCTCAACCCTGGTGTTACTCGGAGCGATAGGTATCGTATCTATGAGATGGGAAGTGTAACAGAGGGAAGTAGCGATTTATGGGCAGTAGCCAAGTTTGTTTTTCCCGAAGGGTATAACAATCTTGAAAGGATTGCAGATAATATCATTCTATCATATCCGAGTATTAAGCCGAATCGAAGACAAATAGTACGCCTCCCGTTGTTATGGAATATTAGAAATGACGTAGAGAAATTTACCTCAAGAGTTTCAATCTCTGGTAGTACGAAAATTGATTCTATACTTATACCTCAGTTGGAAGACTATTGTTCTGTAGGGATTGATGAGCAAGCAATGATAGACAAACTATCTTTCTTGCGATATGAGGCATGTAAAAAGTTCTTTTCATGGAAAAGCCAGTCGCTCAAGACAGTCATAATCCTATTGGTTATGAATAGCGTTGTAAAAGTTGACAATAATGATTCACTTGATGCACTTATCAAGAAATCAGAGAGGCTTTGGGGGAATAGACCTTCCAAATTACGCAACTCGTCATACAATATGCTATCGGAACAAATCAAATATATGTCAAACAAATTAAACAAATAGAAATATGTTGTCGTATCTCACATTAAAGAACTTTAAATGCTTTGAGGAACAAAGCTTTGCATTAGGGAACCTGACTATAGTAGCCGGTGCCAATGGTGCTGGTAAATCAACGCTAATCCAAGCATTGATGCTACTAAGACAGAGCGATTTGGACAAACGTACACTGTTGAGTGAAAAAGTACAGTTGCGGGGCAGTCTTGTTAATCTCAAAAGTGCAGACTCGATAAGATATTTTGAAAGTGAGGATACAGATGTAACCATCTCTATAGAAGACGACACTATCGATGACGCACTTGATGTGACCATAATCAATGCGGTTAAGGATGAAGATACATGTACGACTAATGTATCTGGTAATCTTTCTGAGTTTGAAAGTAATTGCGCTCTCTTCTCAAAAGACTTGGTTTACTTAGCTCCAGATAGAGTCAGACCAGGAGAAGTACATACTAGCAACATATCATCAGATACAACAGATGGAAGAATTGGTGGTAAGTATGGCATGATGGCAGCTTCACGACTATATCAAGCATTAAGTGAGGATGAAAAAATTCAAATACCAGAGTTTGATAAATCTGGAGATATGAGGGTAACATCCAATGTGTCTGCATGGATGAGCTATATCATGGATTTTAGTCAAGCTATTAAAGTAACAGAACAAGATAAAGAGCATGTGAAGATGACATATTCCGTAAACGTTAATGGTATCAACACTGAAGTCTCTCCATTTAATATGCCTTTCGGTAACAGTTCTGTTTTCCCAATTGTTGTCGCCTTGATGACTGCTCCAAAGGATTCTCTTGTTGTTATCGAAAATCCAGAAGCCCATATACATCCAAAGGCTCAGACAAGAATGGGTGAATTACTCTCTATTGCTGCAGAAAATGGTGTTCAGATTATTACTGAGACACATAGTGATCATTTGCTTAATGGAGTAAGAATCGCGGTAAAGAATCAACAGATAGATGAGAACAATGTTGAAGTCCATTTCGTATATGCCGACAAAGAGAACCCATTGCTCCATCATACAAAACATATACAAATCCTTGATGATGGTTCAATGGAAGATTGGCCTGTAGGCTTCTTTGACGAATGGGAGGAATCTTTGAGGACATTAACGAAGGAGGAATAACTATGGCGTTCTTGTATTTGAATGATTGGTCAATGAAGGGTACTGGAACCCTTACATCTCAATGGCCGAAAGTGGAAAGATGGTATGAATTGATGACGCATCTTTCCGATACCTATGGTATTGCCAAAATTGGTGTTCCTCATGATTTCAAAAAGAGAGAACTATGTGGTTACGCCCTTTCCAATTGTTACATCCCTGACAATTCTGAATTGTCTGCTGACAAAAGACAACTATTGTTGGCTATAATGGATTCTCGCATACAAAAAGCAGATTATGATGACTCCACGACCAAAGTAACAAATGACGCCAGTGAAGAATCTTCATGTATAGGAAAAGCTTATGAACAGGGAGCAAGCGTCATCAGTTTCACATTCGATGGGAATAATGAAAGTGCAACAATTAGTGGCACAATAAAGGCAGATGGGAATAGTAAGCAAACATGTACGGTTCACAACCTATATGACCAGAATGATGTCAGCATAGATTATTTGGTGCCATGCAATGAAAGTAGACAACATAAAGCGGCTGAAGAACCTATGTGGAACCATGAAATGATGGAAGCCTATTGTAAGAAAATCGGACATGCTGCAGATAGGAAGTCGGGGACAACAGGAGAAAAGATATCTTATCTTCGTCAGCATGGTAAGATTTTAGCTGAGATGAATGGTTGGACTGTTGATGAGAATAAAACGAGTCTTAATCAAGATAATACTCATCAACGACTGATTTTTCGTTCTGTCCATTTCAAAGAAGACAATTGTTATTTAAGCATTGATTTTGAAAAGGAAGATTTCCATTTTGAGTTACTAAACCATCGGGGAAAGCATCTGAGAGAAATCAACTGGCATGGAGATAAGACAGGAGATGCTGATTCTAGCCATGATATCCGGTTAAAGAGATAAAAATATGATAGGAATTTGGTTTAAAGAAGACATAGAGCACATATTGGCTGAACATCGCTACGTAGTGGTGACAGATGCCAATGGAGAAGGTGAGTTCCTGCTAAAGTATCTTTCAGAAGACATCAAGCAGTTACCCATCAGCAATGAGTACAGCGAGATAGAGGCGAAATATCTTGCTGAGTCGAAATATGCGGACAGCCCTTTGCTCTTCTATGTCAGGAAGAAAGCGGTACAATTGACTTTCTTGCAGGAATACGTACAAACAGGAGGATTATTGGTGCTTGACGATATGGAGGCATATATCAAGCAGAAACTGTTTGAAGCCACAGGCAAGAATACCCATCTGACCAAAGACCAACTTCTACTTGCCGCAAAACTTAGTGAGGGCAAGAATAAGAACTGGTGGCAGTCGGTAGCTGATGGTATTAATGAGCCGCTGCGATTGGAGGACTGGCTGCTTGACTTCCTTCATGCACCTGCCGCAACTCGTCAGAAAATGGATGAGACGGTGTGGAATGTGTTCAGAAGTGAAGTGTATCGCCTTATCAATAAACCTCAAACGGAACAGCCAGCCGAAGCGATGGCACAGGAGACAGTAAACGTCATCTTGCAGTCGTTGGCAGACAATTCGATTGAGGGACTTCTGTTGGATGTCTATTACCAATGGGCTGACAGTACGGAGAAAATTGATACCTTGCGTAAGTATGCTGACAACTATGCACTTCCAGCAGACATCAATCCGTTGAAGGCTCATCCCAACCATCCTTTTTCAGCACTTGACCGCCAGTTGATGATGATGCTCAGCAATGCTATGAAGATGCATCAGGACACGACGGAGTTGACCAAATTCCTTAAGCAACGCACACAAGACAGAAAAGCAAAAGCGTTCAAGCCTCAGTGGTTGCAGAGTGTTTGGCTCCTTTGCACATTTAAGGTGGAAGGTCTTGGTGCTATCTCCACCTACCAAGATATCGCAACATGTTATAGACAGCATTTTGCTGCCCTCGATACTGCCATGCGCCGTATCTATACGGATTGGCTGAACGATCCAGCTACCTTGCGTCCGCTACAAGAACACTATACCATATTGAATAATGAACTGCTGACATGCTGGTTCGACATAAAAGAAAATTATATCTCAACACAGAAGGATATTGTAATCAATGCTCTTTCTGGAGACAAACGTACAGCAGTTATTGTCTGTGATGGACTGCGTCTTGAAATAGCAGAAGCCATTGTTAATGGCATTACCGACAAGAATGTGAAGATAGACAGGAAAACAGCACTGACGGTCCTTCCTTCTGTAACTGAAAACGGCATGAGTGCTCTATTCGGATGTAGCGAGCCAATCATGAATGCTCAATCAAGATTTAACACCTTGAAGTCGATTTATGATGATGTGGTCATCATGCCGCTGAATATGTTGAATGACGGTGTTACTGCTCAGCGTCTGGTGCTCAACTATGGAGATATAGACGAAGTGGGTGAGAAAAAGCAGCTGGGCGCACTTAAAGACATTACAAACTACGAGCCGGAACTCAGAGAGAAGATAGCCCATCTGTTCCGTCTTGGGTATAACAAGATAGTGCTTACCACTGACCACGGTTTTGTTCTCACGGGTCTATTGGACGAAGCGGACAAAGAACCCCGTCCTGAAGGGAACATCCTGAAAATAGAAGAACGCTTTGTGTTGACAGAGGAGCCTCTGACAACCTCAAACCTGATTGAAAAGGCAGGACGTTACTTCAACAGTAACTATCAGTACTATGCCAAAACTGATAAACCATTTAAGACAACAGGCAGGTATGGTTATTCCCATGGGGGCTTCACTCCACAAGAGTGTATCATTCCCGCATATGAGTTGAACATTGAGTCAAACGACATGGCACTGAGAGTGATGATTTCCAACAAGAAGGAGCTTAAAGCTGTGACAGGAAACTATTTTACAGTAAAATTGCTTGCAGAAGGTTGCGAATCAGATCTTTTCCGCAATGAGCGTAAAGTAAAATTGTTACTTTATGCAGGCAGTAAATTGGTCATCGGGAATTTGATATACTCGATGAAACCTGGTGAGACAGTGAATGTAGAGTTTGAGTTAGCTCATGGCATTGACAAAGTTATTGTTGTGGATAAGGACACTTCCGAACAGATTGATAGCTGTGCCATCAACAAATCACTGTCAAGAGACATTGATGACCTATTTTAACGATTAAAGACTACCAAGATTATGATAGAGCTTGATTCTAAGTTGTTAGACCAATTCAAAGGTTATGTAGTCCGCAAGGATGTCGTCCGTTCTGTGAAGGGAGGTGCCAATGTTCCTGTCTTTGTACTGGAATATCTGCTTGCTAATTCTTGCAGCACGGATGATGAAGAAAAGATTCAGGAAGGAATTGATAATGTGAAACGTGTTTTGCACGACCATTATGTAAATCCAGATGAAGCCACTCTTGTTCAAGCCAAGATACGTGAGCAAGGTACGTATAAAATCATAGACAAGATAAGTGTTCGTCTTGACCCGTCAAAAGACAAGTATTGGGCGGAATTGTCTAATCTGGCCATCCGTGATGCCAATATCTCAGAAGAGATTATCAGTCAACACGAAAAGATGATGACGGGTGGAATATGGGCAATCATTGACATGGATTACGATTCAACCCAGATGATAGGGAAAAAGATATTCCCCTTTGTGGTCAGCAAGGTACGCCCCATCCAGCTTTCCAGTTTTGAAGAAGAAAGGATAGCCAGAGCCCGCAGTCTATTCAACAACGAGGAATGGCTTGATGTACTACTTCGTAGTGGCGGATATGAGCCAGAGTCGGAAGGGATGACTGACCGAATGAAGATGCTGCTATTATCACGCTTTATTCCGTTGGTAGAGTCGAACTTCAACATGGCGGAACTTGGCCCACGGTCTTCGGGCAAATCTTTTGTTTTTAAGGAGCTTTCACCATACTCTATGCTTGTCAGCGGTGGTCAGGGAACGGCTGCTTCCCTGTTCGTCAACAACTCCAGTGGTCAGATTGGAGCAGTCGGCAGATGGGATGCCATTTGCTTTGACGAGTCAACGGACGAATTGTTCAAAGATAAGGAGGTGGTTCCTCTGATGAAGGATTACATGGAAAGCGGCAGCTTCTCCAGAGCAGGAAAAGCAGGTGAGAAAGCGGCCAATGCTTCTATCATCTTGAATGGTAATATCAATCAGCCTGTCGAAACGGTTTTGCAGACATCACATCTTTTCTCCCCTTTCTCGGATAAAATATGTAACGATACAGCCTTCTTGGATCGAATTGGATTCTTCCTTCCCGGCTGGGAGGTGATGAAGTTTGCACCCTCTAACTTCACTAATCATTTCGGCTTTAGTACAGATTTCTTCAGTGAGTTCCTGCATTCTCAGCGGAAGATGACCTATACAGATGCTATTGACAAATATTTCACACTTGGAGCACAGATGAAGCAGCGCGACACGAAACCTGTACGCAAGACTGTTTCTGGTTTGATTAAACTGATGCATCCAGATGGAAACTTCACTAAGGAGGATGTGCGTAAGTATCTGGTTTGGGCTATAGAAATGCGTCGGCGAGTCAAAGAGCAATTGAAACGTATTGGTGGTATGGAGTTTTGGGATACTAATTTCTCCTACATTGACAAGGAGACACAAGAAGAGTTTTTCGTGTCTGTTCCAGAGGAACGTGGTACCAATCTTATAGAGGATGCTCCGCTTCAGCCTGGCACTTGCTATACTGCCACGAGTGATGGAGATAAGGTGTCTCTTGTAAAAATCGAGGTAATTACTATGCCTGGCAATGGCAAACTTACAGTGACTGGCAGTAGTTCAACAGAAGCCAAGGAGGATATAAAGAATACATATAATTATATCCGGGCCAATGAAAGGGCTATCCTGTCCCAACAACATTCTTTGATGCATCTTGATGTAACAGTTCAAGTGACCGTACTGTTGGGGGTAGGTGTTCACAAAGGTATTGGCGGTGCTGTTTTTGCAGCCATCGTATCATCTGTCTTTGGAAGAAATCTGAAATCAGGTCTTGGTGTCATCGGTAATATCAGTATCGGTGGCGCTATTGAACGTGCCTTGAATTTCAACGACCGTGTATCTATGCTATCAGAAAACGGGGCAAAGAATGTACTGGTGCCGATGGATAACCTTGCAGAAATGGCTACGCTTCCAGCAACTATCCTTGGCAAGACGGATATTCCGTTCTATGCAAATACTCAGATGTTGATCCAGAAAATGATATAAACATGACGGTTTTAGAAAAATCTATTTTAGATCAAGCATATAATCACTTTGTCAATTCGGACGATTTTAATGGATTGGCGAACTACAATCTCCAGTCTGATGCTTCATGCGAAGAGGTGTCAAAAGCCATTATTAATCTCATTAATGCAGATTATATAAACATTGCTGATGGTAGATATAGTATTAATCCTCACATCATCCATAGCTCTTTTCCCTCAAAAAAGGAGCAGCAGACTCTTTTTGAAAACAAGGCCAATAAGAGTTTCTGCATTTATCCATCGGAGACATATCTGAAAGCTCATCGAAATACTGATTCATTAGCTAATAAACCCTTTGATAAGATGATGGCTTTGGGGGTCCCACAGTTGAAAGCTTTGTATTTTACCCCAGATGTTCTGGTTAAGTATTCCATAGATCCACGCTTCCACTTCACTTTCAATGACTACTATGGAAAAATACATTCAACGGATGACAATGTACCTCAGGAGAACATATTTCTTGAAACTTTTGGAATAGGACGAAATGGACAAGACCGCATAATCGTTTCGTTTCCACGATGTTTAAGAAAAATGTCTCCGCAGAATCAGGTACATTGGGCAAGTTATTTAATAGAGGATTCCTCAAATTGCGAAACACTTCAAAATTATTTGGATAACGCCTTGTATGGAAACTGGAATTTTATACAAACAGTATATAGGGCAATCTTACAGGAAATTGAGAATATTAGCGTTCTAACTAAGGGTATATGGGGACATTCCTTTTTTAGAAATACATTCAAGAAAGAGGAATTGGAAGGATTTGATATGCTTTTCCTGCCTACGAAGAACATGTATAACCAGTTTATAATGTTACTCGAAAAAATTACTGTTAGCAACATTGATGACAAATTTTTCGACACGATCCAGTGGAACAGGATGGGTGATGATGGAAAAATGAAGGGTTCAATGTTATGCTTAAAAGAATGGCTGAATGTGGTTACGTCTTCGGTTGTAAGGGATGATATTGTGAATCCACTTAAAGAATTACGTCATGAACGGCAGTGTCCAGCCCATGCAATAGAAGGCAATGAATATTCTACAGAATATCTACAGATGCAAAATAAATTCTCTAATTCAATCTACGGAAGCCTCAATCTTTTCAGGGGTTTACTGCAAACGCATCCTAAAGCAAAAGAAATCAAAATACCTCATGATAAGACTCAATATTATGTGGTATAGGAGAGTGTATATGGTATCACGACTGTTATTTTGCTTGCAAATCAATAAGGTGAAAACAAGAGGGCATGTCACGATGACAGACCCTCTTTAATTATGCTATTGACCATAATACCGTGCTATTAGCAAGGCCATACTCCCTGCCGCTACAGAGATTCCGATGGTAAAGAAGAACCAAAAGAACCACTGGGCATAGTGCCCGAAATAACAGCCATCATATTCCTTGTATCGCTTCTGAGTCCTCCTGCGTTCTTCGACAAACATACCATTGACCTCACGGATATGTTCTTGCATCTTTGCAAGCATCCATTTGTGTTCCTGGTCAAACAAGTCTTGTATCTTCTTCCAGTCAGCATCAGCGACATTGACTGAGACCTGAAGTTTGGTCGGGGCATCTTTAAGAACATTGTCAATATGCCCATTGATAGTGTCAACCTTGCCACGGATGTCTGTGACGGTAGAGTCCAGTTTCCTTTCACATCGCTGATACTGCTGGATAGCAGACTCCAATTGAAGAGTGGCATTGATCCAAGTATTTGTGGCTTTGTCAATGTCCTCACTCAACTTTTTGAGTTCTGGCGCACGATTGACCACATCATCCTCGGCATCCTTCTCATGAATTTCCTCCTGAACTTTGCCCCACATTTCATCAAAGTCGGGCATATCCTCATTGTTCTTACTTTTTCTTATCATAAATATGTGTGATTGTTTTAACGGTGGAAACCGCGTTTAACAGTTTTTGGTTTGTACATGGAATGTGCCATCAATAGGCATCGGCGAGCAAACATACGTTCATCTTCGTCATCCTTTTTGCCCCAATCAGATTCAGGAGCCGAGCCTCCACTACCTCCACATGATTCAGACATGGATGTTGCGGCATCGATGTACCCAGCAAAGAGAAGCATTGCAGTATGGACAACGTTCTCGATTGTGGCGGTGTCATTGCCATCAGGAACCTGAGCCTCATTGAAGAAAATATCCTTGACCGAATTGGGAATCTCAACAGCCTTGCTGCCAATAGGTGTATCGATGTTGAACGTAGTGTAGGATGGCACAGGCTTTGACTGGACTACTGGCTGCACCTTGGGCTGGGTAGAAGTCGGCATTGGAGCAATCGGGCGTGACGGACGGCTGCTTGGCGTGACAGCAGGTGCGGCTGGCTTCACCTTAACCTGGGCAGGCTTCGGATGGAGTTTCTTCCATGTGGCTTCAAGCTGTGATGCCATGTATCTCCGACCAATCTCAGAAGCCTTGAATACAGATGCATTCATGCCGATGGTATAGCCGACAAGTTTCTTGCTCTTGTCGTAACGAGGCATAACTTCATAACCCTTCATGCGAAGCATCTTGAAATAGAAGTCAATGTCAAACTCCTGCATCTTCTGAAGGGTGTATTCGCAGAAATCCGCAATCTCCGCTTTCCGCATATCACGTATCTCCTTCGGCTGTTTCCAACCATGACGCATGTTGATAATTTCCGCAGCCATCATTGCCCTTATGTGAAGATCGTGGACATCGTTGGTATTGCCTTCGAGGTCAACACGGCTGCAGTCCATGTGAAGGTGCAACGTCCCGGACTTCGAGTCGGAATGCAAGCCAGACACATTCATTGAGTTGCGGAAATTGGTCTTGACCTCCTTCTCCATACCCTTGGGGATAAGTCCGAGTGAGTCCATCACTTCCAGACTTTCGTCACCAAGGTTCGCCCAGTCATTCATGGTGAAGTTTGCAGCCTCTTCTTTGGAGGGGGAGATTACAAACTGAGCCATGAAGCGTTCCAGCTTTCTCCCGACTGTTCTGTCTTGCTGATGGAGTTCACAGTGATGCTTCATCATATACCAAATGGCGGTCGGGTCGATACCCTCCGGCATGTGGTTCACCTTGACCAACTTTGCCTTCTCTTTCTCTAATGCGTACCTTACGGCATTGCCGCCGTATGGCACAACTCTTGCAAGCATAATCATAAGGCACTCCTTTCTTTGGTCAGCACAGGAGAAGAGATATTCTCTTCTATACTATACCAATGTTGGACGAGTTCTGCAACAGACTTTATCCACCACATCATGAACTTCTCCGATTTGAAAAGCTTCAACTTTTCCTCATCCGTCATTTTTGAAAGAACGTTGCTGATTTTTATCAGGTCAGTCCTGGCAAAAGCCAGTGAGTTCAAGGCATCGACCTCTTCCTTGGTGAGCCGTTGACGTGGGTGATGTTTCAACCCTGTCTCTGTAAGATAGCGGTTCAGGCTTATGCCACATTCTTTGGCAAGCTCTTTGAGTTCCGACCAGACTACATCTGTACATCTGAAAGCATGTACTCTGGTCGGTGGTTTCTTGATTATTTTCTTTTTCTTCATGTCAATATCTTTTAATGATAGGGGATGAATATAAACTGGTTAGAAAGAAGGACAAGGTCTGCGAGCCTGCGAGTAGCCCGAGAAACTTTTAGGAGTGCAAGAACAGGGACACCTGTTTTGTACTACAAAAGGATTTCTCGAAAAGTCCCTCTAAAATACCGGGTCTTTTAACTCCAAAGTTCCCGTCAGGGCTTAGAAGTCCGTTTCGGCTTTCCTTGCAGCCTGTATTGGCAAACTTCCCTTGGGATGGTTGGGCAGCGCAGGTCGCAAACCAGAGTCCTTCAGGATAGTCACTCGTTGTTATGGAAGCCATTAGGGTTATAATAGCCATTAAACTTCTGACTGTAGTCTCCATTGCCATTGAACAGTGTGCCGTTAGGTTCTTGTGACTGTCCTTCCTGCTGTGCTGATGGCTCATCATTTCTTTTCCCTTCATTCTGACTGCCATCGGCTTCTACATGCGAAGAAGGGATGTCAGCAGACTGATGGAAAATGTTGTTCTGAGAAGAATCGGAAGTCCTTCCATCCTTCACAGATTTACCCACATTGTTACTATCATTAGATTGTGGTGATGGATGGGGAACCCTGCTATCGGCAGACGGAACTACGCCCACGCTACTTACTTGGGAATTGTCGCTATCAGAGTCAGAACCTTCCTCACTAATGTTCTCGTCATCTAATACCTCGATAGCGAGTACCCTTACAGGTGGAACTTCCGCGGTGACGATTGCAGTGCCGTCGGCATTCCTTCTTGTTGCGAACGGATTCTTGACAAACATGCCATCCACATACCAGCCAGAAAAAGCATGAAGCGTATGGATGCGGTTATCTCCTACTTTCTGTGAAGAGGAAATACCCAGAGTCTCCATCGCCTCTATAAGCTTGGGGACCGTCTTGCGGTCTTTATCCCATAGCTTGGCAAGTCGGGTATTGTCAACCATCACTTGGCCGGGCAAGATTTCAATATGTTGAGTCTTGCTTATCTGTACCAGTTTCGTTTCGCGTTCAGCAAGTTCAACAAGCGACAAGAAGCATTCCATGCGGTCAATCTTGTACTTCTTGCTGCGTAGATACTTCATCTGTTCCTCGGACAGAATGAAGCAATAATGAATTATATGCTCGTTCATAATTGCTTGATTTTAGATTTTATCCCCATCAAAGGGTTTCACAATAGGTTGACTTCGTCGAGCTAAACCTTCATCGTTCCAACTGGACTTGTTCGGCTTGCGCTTGTGAGATGCAAGGATAGCAGCGTTCTGTTCCTCATCCGTCAAAGGAATGGGATTCTTTCGGTTTGCTTCCAGCCACTTGTCTATCTCGTCAAGGTAGATGACCCATCGCTTGCCGGGTTTGAAGCCGGGGATTTCCCTGTTCGCGAGTTTCTGATAGATGGTCGCAAGGGGAATGTTGGTGTACTCGGCAACCTGCTCTGGCGTGACAGGGCGGTGTCTGTTCTCTCTCTGCTGAGTTGGTCTGTTCTGAAGGTTCAGCAGTAACGCCTTCATGCCTGATACTTCATCCCGAAGTTCGGCGATGACCTGTGGAAGGTCATTGAACGTAATTTGATCTTTTATCATTTGACAACACGACCCTTTTGTGGAATCGTGCTGCAAAGGAACCCCGTTACGAATCGGAGGGCAAGCCACAGTTTTATAACTGGTGCGTCACGAAACAATCACGCAGTTGAGCCTTCTTTTTGGCTGTTATTCGTGGATAAAACAAGAAATTGAAGCGGATTTTGATAATATCGAACATTTAAGTATAATGAATGACAATTGGGATTACGGCTGTTTTTTGGGGTAAGATTTCAGCACAAAAGGGCATAGGCACATCAGGACCACGCCAAAGTTTGGTTTCTGATGTGGATCCAATATGAGATGTCTATGTATTGATATAGGAGAGGTGAGAAAGATTATCTTCAGTCTTTCTCTATGCCCAGTTGTGAAGGAATATGGAATAGCAGTCCGTCTGCCCCCTGGATGTCACAATGTATCTGGTCGCTGTTGGATGTGACTGTCAGGTTCCTGAGTGTGCTATGCGACAATGGTTCTCCACTGCCTGTTACGCACAATGAAGCAAAACGACGTTCGATATAACAAGCGCAATCATCGTTGCTGTAAACCTTGCCTTTGCCAAGTCCTAATCTTATGGCAATGCTCCAGACCAGATGGCGGACATCGAAGCTGCTCAGCTTGGTCTTGAATCTCTTCCACTCAACTTCTGGGCGGTAGTTGTGATCCATCGCGAATCTCAACAGGTCTGTACAGAACTCGTCCATGTCTTCCTCATATACAAATGGAGACATTATGTATAGAAGGTATTCATGAATGGTGTCCAGTTTCTTCTTCTGGCTTTCTGCCTGACTTTGGTAGAAGTCATCAATACCTTGCTGGTAGGTTGAACTGGCATGGTTTTCTTTTGTGAGTTCTTCTGTCTCTGCTACACATACATCTTCAACAACCTCAGCCTCGCTTATCTCTTCAATAGTTTCCACTTTGCAAATGGTATCAATGTTTTCAGACTCGTTGATAATAGGCATTGCCTCCAAAAGAAAAACAGGTTTCTGTGCCGTTGACTCATTTGTTGCAGTTTGATTATTGCAAGCATGAGTCTTGTTTTTCCACGTCAGCGCTATTCCCACGAAAGCATACTGCATAGCCATGTACATTGACCATAGGGCTATTACAATCATCAAGTAGATGATAGATACAGGAACGATGCCATCGGGAAGATTTGAGTCCGCCCACTGGCAAAGCGGAATAGAAAGAAGAAGTACTGCAACTCCCGGCAGTATTCTCGTGGAGATCCATTCGAGCCGGATGGATGCCTCACGTGAAGTGATTGAAGATGGTGAGTCTATTTTCATTGTCTTTACGTGTTATTGTTCCTTGTTTCAGAAAACATGCTGCAAAGTTAAGAAGAATTTTGCTTATGACGTATAGTCTTTTCGTCTGTAGGCCAATGATTTATATTTATTTGTGAATCATACTTGAAGTGAGTATGATTTTCACATTTGGCGTTTTCCTCCTTTTTCTTCGTTGTTTGATTTCTTGGCAAAGGTATAACGAAAAATGAGAGCCAATCGTGTTGGTTCCCATTTTCCCATGTTTGTGACTTGAAAATAGTATCATTGGTTTCATTTCTCGAAAAAATAGAACCAACAAATAGGTTTATCCCTGCCCGACGACTTTCAGTTGTGGAGTTATCTTTGGCTTCAAGGTGATGCGGTTGACACTCTCACGCTTGCTCTCATCTGCCATGTTAGCATAAATCTGAGTGGTTTCCACATTTTTGTGTCCGAGCATGTGCTGGACGGTGTAGATGCCTGTTCCTGCATCAACCTGCAAGGAACCAAAGGTATGGCGGGCGCAGTGGAATGTGATGTGCTTGGTGATGCCTGCTGCCTTCAGCCAGTTCTTCAAGGTGGTGCCAGTCATCTTGTCCTTGAAATCAGGGAATACTTTTGCATCGGGTTCGTGTTCTCCGTCGTAGAAATCAATGAGTTCAAGAGCCTCTTCGCTAACTGGGTTGTTCACGAGCTGCTGAGTCTTCTGCATACGTACTGTGATATACATGCCTCCATCGCCGTATGGCTGAATCTTCTTCCACGTCAATGCCTTGACGTCGCTCTTTCTGAGTCCAGTGAGGCAAGAGAAGAGGAATGCTTTCTTCAATACAGGTTCTTTGCAGTCGGTGTTGGCAAGATTTACGAGTTCCGGCTGTGAGAGGTGTTCCTTCTCCGTAGGAATGGTGTCTATCCTGTCAAGGAAGCCATTGGGATTCTCCTTGATCTTGTGGTCACGGTAGGCTGTGTGGAGCACGGCACGGAAGGTTGACCAGTAGCCTGCAATGGTGTTGGTGTGCAGTTTCTGCTTCTTGTGGATGGTCTGTGGAGCAGTATAAAGGTACTCCATGAACTTGTTGCACAGGTCAACGTCTATTTCCCCGAAGATGCATTTGCCTTCGCAGAAGGTTTCGAAATGCTTATAGACGTTCTGCCACTTGGTGTTCCTGGCATCGGCCTTCTTCTTGAACCATGCGAGGAAGCTGCCTTTCTCCTTCTCTCGGTCAAAGAAGTCGTAGCGTTCGTTCACGATGCTCTCATAGCGGCGGCAGCGCAGTGCCTCGGCTTTCTCAATCATGCGCTCGTTGTAGTCACGCTCGCGCTGGTTCTTGGGCTTGGCAAAGATGTAGATGCCAAGTGACTCATGTCGCTGTACCTTCATGGTTGACTCATCCCTGTAGCCGGGGTAGTAGTCAAGGTAGAAGCTCAGTTGCGTACCTTTCTTTATCTTACGCGTACGCAAGGTTACTGTCTTGCAAATGTTACTCATAATGTATGAAATTTGTTTTGTTGATAATCGAAGGCTATGCGGCTCATAGCAGGTGCAAAGTAACTGCGTGATGGAAGAGTGACCAACTAACCTTTTCATAACTCACGGATAATTGTACTTTCACGCAGTTGATGCCTATTATTGGGCGTTATTGGAGCCTGTAAGCCCCGAATTGTGCCAGTCTGCTTGCCATTATTCGGTCTAATTCCTCCTTGACAATGAGGTTCTGTACACCGACTTTCACCTTTGTAAGGTGGTTCGTCTTGACGATTACACAGATGTTGCTCTTGGTCATGCCGTACTTCTCGGCAGCTTCGGCTGTGGTGTAATAGCCTTCACTCGCCTTCAGGTCGGGACGGAAGATGTCATCAAGATGTATCTTTGAATAATAGGTCTTGCCATATTCTCGCTTTGTGGGAATATGGCGGCGGTAGGCTTGGGTGCGTAGGGATTCCTTGGTTGTGGAATAGAGTGCCTCTGCCTCATCCGTAGTCAGCCATTCTGTTATGGCTTTTATCTCAGCAGGAACTCCGAAGAGGGCATCCATGTGCTTTCGGCTATAATAGTTCTTGCCTGCAATCTTGCACATAGGTATGTTGTTCCTCTTGGCTGAAACATAGAGCCAAGACTTCTTTACCTTGTAGATTGCCATAACATCCTCTCCAGAGATGTATTCAAGTGGCTCGATGTTCTGAACTGATTCCTCTTTTCTCGCTGGCTTACTTGAAGCACGTCCTTTCTTCAACGATAGGGAAGAAGGAGTCAAGGGCTTGTATGTTGGCAATACTCTATGATAAGGATTACCTGCAAGCATCTTCTCAATGTCTGCCTTGCGAACGAATGCCATTCGGCTGCTGATTCGTGATGCAGGCAGTTTACCCTCGTTTACCAATTTGTAAACGTACTGGCGGGAACACCCCATGAGGATGGCAGCCTTGGAGAATGTAAGATACTCCTGGCTGGCGATGTCTATAACAGGCTGGACTGCCTTCAAAAAGTCCTGTTGTTTCTTCTTGCGCTGAGCCTTTGCCGCCTCAGCACAATGTTCTGAACAATACCTCTGCGAGCCGCTGTTACAAGTGAACTCCTTTCCGCAGAAGGCGCATTTTCTTGTCTTTCTCATTTGACTCCTTTTTATGTGGTTTTACAATCAATTTCTTGCAAACCGCCACGGAGTGAACTTTCGTCAATCATTGACAATCCTTGTCAACTCATTCCACGATGTCACGTTCTTCAAATGAGGTCACTTCCTTGATCTTTTCCCTCTCGTTCATCAGTCAACCGTTGTCCACTCTTGTCAACCTTTGTCAACCCAGTCCACGGGATGGCAAAATAAAAGCCCTCAAAATTCTCCGCGGTAGAAATGCGTTGCAAAGGTAAGCGGATTTTTGAGAACCACCAAAAAGCAAGTCTGAAGTGTTAAAATCTAAAAGTGGTTGATATACAACGGTTTATCTCTATGTGTTTTTCATTGTTTATAGTTGTTTAGAGGTCTCTAAATACATTCACTGCATGAAAAAACACCCTTATAAGCGTTTCATAGATTATTTATTTGGGGTGATTCATTTATGTGAAATCTCTTTCAAATACTCCTCCACCTTTCCGAAGAAGGAGGTCAAATGAGAACCGTCGACAAAAGCATGGTTCACATAAATGGAAAGAGGAAATACCAGACGGCCTTCACGAGATACGGCCTTGCCGGCAGTCATCAACGGATAACTGCAACCGTTGCCTGCTTCGGCAAGTGTATAGGTTATCGAGGTGAAATACATTTTGGGAACCGCACTCAGATGGACCACATCGTAATCGCCTTGCTCGGCAAGAATCTTTTCGGCTCCATAAGGGTCACCGTCCTCGGGCATGTTTGTTATCAAGGCGTAGGCTTCGGCATAGAAACGTTCAAAGTCTTCGTAATAGGGAATGCGCACGGTATAGAATGTTTTCCCAGGAACGGCTATCGGAGAAATGATGTCCACCCGGTCGTGAAAAACAACCCGGCCTTCCTTGTCGGTACGGTAACGGAGTTCATCGACTTCATTGGCCGAACGCACCACAGCATACAGATAATAAAGGAAAAAGGAGCGCTTTGCAGCCCGGGCTGCAGCACTGGCTTCCGTGCAGTCAATCTCTGTGGTGACGGAATACCAGGAATTTACAAAATTGCGGAAAAAGCCGTAGTTATCCCGGCGTTCCCAAGCATCAATGTCTATAATGTGTTTCATACAAAAAGGGGATTTAGTGAAAAAAGGATGCCTTTTTACAAGCATCCTTTTTCCAATTCTATTTATTTCTCTTTCTTATAATTCTCCAGTCCGGTCTGCAGGAACTCGATATACTTAGGTATATCCTCGTCGTAGGAGTAAGACTTGTTGAGCGGCTTGCCTTCGTTGTCAATCAGCACGTAGAAGGGCTGCGCATTGGCGCCGAACTTGACACGCTGCAGATAGCTCCATTTGTCGCCTACGGTGCGCAGCGTGCGTTCCGTGCCGTTCTCCACAATCTTCACGGGAGAAGGAAGCGGTGTCTTGTTGTCGACGTAAAGCGTGATAAGCACATAGTCGTTGTTGATGATGTCGCTCACCTTCGGGTTGGTCCATACGGCAAGCTCCATCTTACGGCAGTTCACGCAGCCGTAGCCGGTGAAGTCGAGCATCACGGGCTTGCCATGCTGGCGGGCATACTCCATACCGAGGTCGTAATCGTCGAACCTGGCATGCACCTCATTATTGTAAAGGTTGAAATCCTGCGTCTGCATGGGCGGCGCAAAGGCACTGACCGCCTTCAACGGCGCTCCCCACAAACCGGGAACCATATACACCGCAAATGCCAGTGAGGCCAACGCCATAAAGAAACGGGGTACACTAACCTTTGAATCGTCATCATCGTGCGGGAACTTGATTTTGCCCAACAAGTAGAAACCAAGCAGTGCAAAAAGTACAATCCACAAAGCAAGGAACGTTTCACGGTCGAGGATGCGCCAACCGTAAGCTAAATCGGCTACCGAAAGGAACTTCAGGGCAAAAGCCAGCTCCAGGAAGCCAAGCGTCACCTTGATGATATTCATCCATCCGCCGGATTTGGGCATGGACTTCAACCAGGACGGGAACAGGGCAAACAGCGTGAAAGGCAATGCCAAAGCTATGGCAAAGCCCAGCATGCCGATGGCGGGAGCCACCACGCTGCCCGTCGTGGAAACCTGCACCAGCAGGAATCCGATAATGGGTCCCGTGCAGGAGAAAGATACCAGCGACAAGGTAAATGCCATCAGGAAGATGCTGAGCAAACCGCTTGTCGCCTCGGCCTTGCTGTCTACAGCCGTACTCCACTTGGAGGGCAACGTTATCTCGAACGCTCCGAAGAAGGAAGCCGCAAACACCACCAGCATCAGGCAGAAAAGGATATTGAATACTGCATTCGTAGAGAGTGCGTTCAGTGCGCTGGCTCCGAAAACAAGCGTGATTGCCAGTCCGAGCGTCACATAAATCACCACGATGGAAGCGCCATACGTCCACGCATCGCGGATGCCCTTCTTCTTGTCCTTGCTGCGTTTCAGGAAGAAGCTGACCGTCATCGGGATGATGGGCCATACACAGGGGGTGAAGAGCGCCAGCAGTCCACCGGCAAATCCCGTAATGAAAATATAAATCCAGGACATGTCTTCCTGCGAAGTGGTTTCGCCCAAAGAATTCAGTTCACTGATGACCGGCTTCCATAGGTCCACCTTGTCCGCCACCTTGATTTCCGTCGGCCCGTCCGCACCGCCGATGGCAGCCACGGGAGCCGTGCCGGAGACAGTCTCCTGCTTTGCGGGCTGTTCTTCGGCTTTCGTTTCAGCGGCAGCGGCGGCAGCTTCTTTGGCAGCCCCTTCTGCCTTGCCGGAGAACTTGAAAGGAACTTGTGTGGGCGGCAGGCAGTTTTCATCGTTGCAAGCGCCATATTCCAGATAGCCTTCTATCTGATAAGCGCCACCCGTCAACTTCAGCTTCTGCACAAATTGCGCCGTATTCTCAAAATAGCGCACCTTCATTTCGAACAACTTATCGAAAGTAGAGATTTCCTTGCCTACGGGCTTCAGTTTGCCAACCACTTCCGCTCCGAATATTTTCTCCACATTGAAAGTCGCCGAGATAGGCCCTCCATCGCCCAAGTCGGTGGAATAGACATGCCAGCCCTTGTCAATAGCAGCCGTAAAAACGACCTCCGCTTCATCGGCAGCCAAAATCTTCAGTTCGGAATTGAACTTGACGGGGTCTTGTATCTGTGCCTGCACCGCCACAGCGAAGAGCAACAGAACGAAAGGGAACAGTAATTTCTTCATGTTCTCTGATTTAATTTTTAATTTTCAATTATCTCGTAGTCCACGCAGGCACGGCTCTCTTTCACAGCTGCGATAAGCTTGCCGGCAGCTACATGGTCGGGATGGGTAGCATAGTATTTCACGTCATCCAACGTATCGAACTCACTGTAAAGAGCGATGCTCCAAGCCTCGGCAGGATTGATGTTCAATCCGACTTCAATCTTGCGGATAACGGATATTTTAGCCGGAAGCGCTTCGATAGCTGCCTTGAAACTGTTCATCGCAGCCAACTTTTCGTCAGCCGGTGCCTCATCTTTTAACTTAAATAATACAATGTGCTTTACCATAACTTTGCCATTTAAATGATTTATCACTATATTTGTCAGCCTAAGCGGCTGTTTTAACAACTGCAAAAATACTGGTTTTGTTTCAAATATACACTTAAACGGATGTTAATAATAGGAATTGCAGGTGGAACCGGCTCAGGAAAGACCACCGTCGTACGTAAAATTATCGAAAGCCTACCGGCTGGTGAAGTGGTATTATTGCCACAAGACTCTTACTACAAGGACAGCAGCCATGTGCCCGTGGAAGAACGGCAGAACATCAACTTCGACCACCCCGACGCTTTTGAGTGGAGCCTTCTTTCCAGACATGTCGCCATGCTGCGCGAAGGAAAAAGCATAGAACAGCCCACCTACTCATACTTGACATGTACACGCCAGCCCGAAACCATCCATATCGCCCCCCGGGAAGTCATCATCATAGAAGGTATCCTTGCCTTGTGCGACAAGAAACTGCGAAGCATGATGGACCTCAAAATATTTGTAGACGCTGACCCCGACGAACGCCTGATTCGTGTAATCCAGCGTGATGTAGTGGAACGCGGACGTACGGCCGAGGCCGTTATGGAACGCTATACACGCATACTAAAACCCATGCACCAGCAATTCATAGAGCCCTGCAAACGATATGCAGACCTCATTGTACCGGAAGGTGGAAACAACCAGGTAGCTATTGATATATTGACCATGTATATCAAGAAGCACTTGGGGAGTTAATTTGTAATGGAGAATTGATAATGGAGGATTAAGAACGCACTAAACCCTATGAGATATGAACAGTCTATTTTCTTTCGCCAGACGTAAATCATCCATTATCAATTCTCCCGTCTCAATTATCTTACTATTGTTGTTGTGCTGCATGGCAGGATGCCGGGGAAATCACCGTGCTGAAAATAAAGAAGCGGATGACCTGCAACAGATAAAAGATAGCGGAGAACTGGTTGTATTGACACTGTACAGTTCCACTTCCTACTTCATCTACCGTGGCCAGGACATGGGATTCCAGTATGAGCTAAGCGAACAGTTTGCCAAGAGCCTGGGAGTAAAGCTAAGAATAGAGGTAGCCCGGAACGTGCACGAACTCATAGAGAAGTTATTGGCAGGCAAGGGAGACCTCATTGCCTACAACCTGCCTATCACTAAAGAATGGAAAGACAGCCTGATATATTGCGGTGAGGAGGTCATCACGCACCAAGTCATCGTGCAACGTAACGGCGGACGCACCAGACCACTGAAAGACGTGACGGAACTCATCGGGAAAGATGTATATGTGAAGCCCGGAAAATATTATGAACGGCTGGTCAATCTGGACGAAGAACTCGGAGGAGGTATCCACATCCATAAAGTGACCAACGACAGTATCAGTGCAGAAGACCTCATCACCCAGGTGGCACAAGGAAAAATCCCCTATACCGTAGCAGACAATGACGTGGCACAGCTTAATACCACCTATTACCCTAACCTGAATATCGGACTCTCCATCAGCTTTGACCAGCGTGCATCGTGGGCAGTCCGGAAAGACTGTCCGCAACTGGCAGCCGCCGCCAACAAATGGCATGAGGAGAATATGACTTCACCTGCCTATACGGCAAGTATGAAACGATATTTTGAAATCGGCAAGGCCATTCCCCACTCTCCTATCCTCTCCCTGCGCGAAGGAAAAATTTCCCATTACGATGATTTGTTCAAGAAATATGCTCCCAAGATAGACTGGGACTGGCGCCTGCTGGCGTCTCTGGCATATACTGAGTCCAACTTCGACTCCACCGCCGTATCCTGGGCCGGTGCCAGGGGGCTGATGCAACTGATGCCTGCCACAGCCAGGGCTATGGGGCTACCCGAAGGAAAGGAACAGAACCCTGAAGAGAGTATAAAGGCTGCCGTGAAATACATAGGCGCCACAGCCAAAAGTTTTTCCAAGATACCCCAGGAAGAACGCATCAACTTTGTGCTGGCATCTTATAATTCCGGTATCGGCCATGTGCTGGATGCCATGGCACTGGCCGAAAAATACGGCAAAAACAAATATGTCTGGCGTGATAATGTAGAAAACTTCATTCTGCTAAAAAGCAATGAGGAATACTTCACCGACCCCGTCTGCAAAAACGGCTATTTCCGTGGCATTGAAACTTATAACTTCGTAAGGGATATTACGTCACGCTTCGAGCAATACAAGAAGAAGATAAAAAAATAGGGATTAAGGATTAATCCCTAATCCTTATTTTCCTTCCTATTTAAAACAGATTCAGTTTGTTCTTTCTCGCTTCTTCCAGGGAAACGGTTGTCACTTGTTTCTCCCGGTTCTTTTCGCACAACTGCCGATACTTCTCATGCAGTTCTTCTTCCAGCTCCTCCTTTGTCTTAGGATTCATCAGCTTGGCTGCTACTGTAGCATTCTGTGAAGCGTCCTTCAGATGGATTACGGGAGCATGATAGACCGGAGCAATTTTCAGAGCTGTGTGAAGCGGTGAAGTCGTGGCACCACCTATCAGCAGAGGAACGTCCAGACCTGCCTTTTCCAACTCAATGGCTACATGCACCATTTCATCCAGCGAAGGGGTTATCAAGCCACTCAATCCTATCATGTCTACCTTTTCCTCTATGGCATGCTGTACAATGGTTTCGGCAGGCACCATGACGCCAAGGTCTATTATTTCGTAGCCGTTGCAGGCCATTACTACCGAGACTATATTTTTGCCAATGTCGTGCACATCACCTTTCACCGTAGCCAGCAGTACCTTCCCGGCAGCAGTCGCACCTTCTTCTTTCTCCGACTCGATTACGGGCTGGAGGATGGCAACCGCCCTCTTCATGGTGCGCGCCGTCTTCACTACTTGCGGCAGGAACATCTTGCCTGCCCCAAACAAGTCGCCGACATGATTCATGCCTGCCATCAACGGACCTTCAATGATGGAAACAGCCTTGGGATACAGCTTCAGCGCTTCGGCAAGGTCTTCTTCCAGATAATCGCCGATACCCTTTGTCAAGGCGTACTTCAACCGCTCTTCCACAGGAGTCCCCTCTCTCCAGGCAAGTTGGGAATGGGCGGCAGCCTGCCGCTCTCCTCCAGAAGTTTTTGCCGCCTCTGCTTCCGCTTTCAAGCGTTCGGCAGTTTCTATCAGGCGCTCGGCAGCATCGGGACGACGGTTCAAGACCACATCCTCTATGCGCTCCAATATATCAGCGGGAATATCGGTGTAAAGAACGGAGGCAGCCGGATTGACGATACCCATATCCATGCCCTCGCGGATGGCATAGTAAAGGAATACGGCATGCATCGCCTCGCGAATGTAATTATTGCCGCGGAAAGAGAAGGAAAGGTTACTCACTCCTCCACTGACATGCGCACCGGGCAGATTCTTGCGTATCCATCCGGTGGCACGGATAAAGTCTACAGCATAATTGTTGTGCTCGTCCATACCGGTTGCCACGGCAAGTACATTCGGGTCGAAAATTATATCATGGGGATTGAAACCTATCTTGTCCACCAAAAGACGGTATGCCCGTTCGCAGACCTCAATCTTACGTTCGTACGTGTCTGCCTGCCCTTTTTCATCAAAAGCCATCACCACGGTCGCCGCACCATATTGCTTTATGGTACGCGCATGCTCCAGGAATTTATCTTCCCCCTCCTTCAAGGAGATGGAGTTGACGATGGACTTGCCTTGCAAGCATTTCAATCCGGCCACAATCACTTCCCACTTAGAGGAGTCTATCATGACGGGAACACGGGCAATCTCCGGTTCCGAAGCTATCAGATGGAGGAAAGTCGTCATCTCCACTTGAGCATCCAGCAGCCCGTCGTCCATATTTATATCGATGACCTGTGCACCGTCTTCCACCTGCTGGCGGGCAATGCTGAGCGCCTCGTCATATTTCTTTTCATTAATCAGACGCAAGAATTTGCGCGAACCCGCAACATTACAGCGTTCACCCACATTCACGAAGTTATTTTCCGGCTTCACTTCCAGAAGTTCAAGCCCGGAGAGCCAAAGATTTTCCGGTCTGGGAACCGGCTGATGGGGCGTTGCACCGGCAATCAGCGAGGAGTACTCGGCAATGTAGGCATCTGTCGTTCCGCAACAACCACCGATAATATTCACCAATCCCTCATGGATATACTCTTTTACTTCATGTGCCATATCGGCAGGAGTCTGGTCGTATGTGCCCAAACTGTTGGGCAGTCCGGCGTTGGGATAAGCACTGATATAATAAGGTGCACGGGCAGCAAGCTGCTCCAGGAAAGGTTTCAGCTGGCGGGCGCCAAAGGAGCAGTTCAACCCAACTGAAAAAATATCGGCATGTTGCACGGAGGCGAGAAAAGCATCCAAAGTTTGTCCCGACAGAGTACGCCCTCCAATATCAGAAACAGTCACAGAGAGCATCAAGGGTACATGAACTCCTACAGTTTCCATCGCCTGCCCGGCGGCAAAAATAGCAGCCTTGGCATTCAGTGTATCAAAAATGGTTTCTATCAGCAAAGCATCCACACCACCTTCGAGCAATGCTTCCATCTGCTCACGGTAGGCATCGGCCAGTTCATCGTAGCTCAAGGCACGAAAGGCCGGATTGTTCACATCGGGACTCATGGAGCAGGTCTTGTTCGTCGGTCCTACGGAGCCTGCCACAAAACGGGGTTTGTCGGGAGTAAGAGAAGTAAACTCATCTGCCACTTTGCGTGCCAGGCGCACTGCGGCAAGATTCATCTCACGCACATAGTCCTGCACATGATAATCGGCCATACTGACGCGGGTGGAACTGAATGTATTTGTTTCGATAATATCCGCACCTGCCGCCAGATACTTGCGGTGAATGTCTTGTATCACATCGGGGCGTGTCAGACAAAGCAGGTCATTGTTACCTTTCATCTGTCCGGGAATCTGCGAGAAGCGTTCATCCCGAAAATCTTCCTCTGTCAAGTTGTATTGCTGTATCATGGTGCCCATTGCACCATCCAGAATAAGGATGCGCTCACGCACCAAACTACCAAGTTTACTCATATTATCTTTTAAACATACGCGCCATATCGCGTTTGTCATCTTTTTCCTTCAGTGATTCGCGCTTATCATATTGCTTCTTACCTTTGGCAAGTGCCACCACAAGTTTGGCCAGCCCTTTTTCATTGATAAACAAGCGCACGGGAACAATGGTGAAACCCGGATCTTTCGTGCCGCGCATCAGTTTTTCAAGTTCCTTCTTATTCAACAAAAGCTTGCGCTCCCTACGTGCATTGTGATTGTTGTACGAACCATAGAAGTATTCGGCCACATGCATGTTCTTCACCCACAATTCGCCGTTGGCAAAGTAACAGAACGTATCGACTAAGCTTGCTTTCCCCAACCGGATGGACTTGATTTCTGTGCCCGTAAGCACAATGCCAGCCGTATAGGTGTCCGTCAGTTCGTAATCGAACGTAGCACGCTTATTCTTTATATTTACAGGAGCTTGTTTCATAACATTTATCAGTTTAGCACTACCGTCAGCTTATTGAATATCCATTCAATGGCCACCGGACAAGCTATTAACAAAATAGAAGAAAGAATGGTGAAACGCAAACGGTCTTTTTCCGCTATCTGCATCACCTTTTTGCTTCCTTCCCACACAACATACACGATATAGAATTGGAGCAACAGAGCCATAATGCCGAAATCAGGCAATATGCCGATAACAATCCTCAGCATGAACACCACTACCAGTGCATAACCTGCAAACTGTTGCGCCAAAGGAATATCACTGTCCAGCATAAACATGCGGACACGCAACCCATTGATGAGATAGGCTGCCAAAAAATATCCTCCAAACAAGGATACAGCCACCGCACAGCATTGTGTCATGGCATATTGAAAGCTTTGCGGCCCGTCCCATCCCATCTTCATCAAAGAGCCGATGAAAACGGACAACCCGCATAAACCAATCATAGGATAGACAAAAGTAGTAAATACTTTTCGTCTATCCTCTAAACTAATTTCCTCCCAGGCACGAGCCGGAGAGGAAATCAGTAGTATTGCTATATGAAATAAATCTTTGTAATTCAATATCAATTTATTGATTAGTAGACGCAATTTTGTATTCTACAGTATATTCCGTATAGTTTTCCGGTATTTCTGTATTGCTATTATTTCCACTTTCATGCGACTTAATAACTAATTTAGTAGGAAGATTTCCTGCTTTTTCTTTAAACCTTTCTAAAGCATTTTTTATATCATACCCATACCAATTAGAATAATAAACATCTGTCTTATCATCAGCACCTTTATCATGACGCAGATAGAAAACAAGGTCTGTGGCCCCTGCTTCAATTTCATCCAGTACACAAGCTAAAGCAAATTTATGCATCTTAAACTTATCGTTGTCATTTTGCAGTCTCCAAGCTATAGGAGTTACAAGTATATCCTTGTTATACAAAAATGGCTGAACTGACCCATTTTCCAATTTCAAAGTTATCACCGGTGCTGTTTCCGGCGCATCAACAACCAAGCTTTCTGCTGTCATTGATACGACAGCGTTTGCAAAAGAAATAGGCTGAAAATTCTTCAAAGTGAAGTTGGTAGTTTTAGATTTTTCATTCGTCTCAGGTTCTATGCTCTTTCCTAAGATGATTCCCATTCGAGAATCTGAAATCTTCAAACTTGAATTTGCCTCAAATTGAGTAACAGAAGCCGGTGTAGGTTGATAAGTGTTACCCGCAGCATCTTCAAAAGAGAGTAATCCCATATAGTTATTCACTAAAACCATGCCATAAATGTCATCATACTCTCCGTCATCTGAATTCAGACACGAAGTAAACGAAATGCCCATCAACAATGTCAAGGCAACCATCAAGAATTTTAATTGTTTCATCTTTCCTATAAATATTAGAGTTTGCAAATTTAGATAAAAGAATTGAGTAATATAGTACTCTCCTCGTTTTTTCATTGTTTTTAAGATTAAATGAAAGATTAATCTAAATACTGCAAGCCCCAATATCTATTTAACATTTATAAACAACCATAATTTAGATAATCACATTATTCTAAAACATATTCTCCTACCAATTTCCCTGTTGTTGGATTATATGTTCTAGCTTCAAAAGAAGAAAAGCAGTCTCCACTCCATTTTCCTTTAACTCTAAACGTTTTAGTATCCCCTATTTTCCTTAATGTAGCAACGTAAGTCAAACTACCTTTGTACATGATTAACACCGCATCAAGTTTTACAGTTTCACCTGGTTGAATCGGGATTTGTCCAGTTCTCGTTTTTGTTACCGTTTTACTATCACTTGTACCATAAGTCCAAGATTTATTTGTCTGCTGCTGTACAGAAACATTTACTCCAAGCGAAGAATCATCTCCTACCACATTAGGTATACCCACGTTCAATCCTCCTGAAATAGTGACACTTACTCCTTCTGTTTTTGAAAAATCAGATTTTTCTGTATAGCTTGTAGATAAAGAATAGTTCCATGTATCAACGCTTAAATGTTCATTTGTATATTCATCATGGTCACAAATCACTTCTGTAGGTTCAAAGCTATCAACCGTAGTCCGTACATACTCTAAACCAACAAGTTCATATTCACCAACAGGAACTATTTCCCATAAAGCGAGGCTTGAGGAATTATTCGTTTTAAACTTTACAGAGGAAGACGTTGAAGATTCTGATTGCAAATAATAAGAAGACAAACCAGTATTAAAGTTTCCATACATCGTATATATCATACAATTAGCATCAGCCAAACAATTAAAGCTTAAGCCAGGTCCAGCCAAAGGTGAATCAAAAGTTGATTTATTCCAATAACTCAAACGAAGATTATCAGGTATTTCTGAAGATAAATAGTTATTAGGAGTAACAACTCCATATGTATCGGATGTCACTCTATTATTTCCCCCAGCAACAACAATAGTTCTTCCATACTTCAGATACCATCTCTGCCTCAAAGATCCATCATCTTTATCTGTTAAACAAATTTCAGTACCTTTCTCTTTACAAGTAAGATACTTTTGTTTAGAGTTTCCAATATTCAAAATATTCACTGGAATTTCGGCAAGCTCACTTATCGGATCAAAATCCGCACTAGAACCTATCGCCCTTGTCATCACCTGCCACACACCACTACTTTCCACAAAGTTATCCAATTCCTCTTGCTCACAAGAAAATAGAGCTAACACTCCTACCAATAATAAACTAATCTTTTTCATAAGCATTACATTTTTTTAGTTAACAATATATCATAATTCAAAACAGCCATATACATATGCCCCATTATCTCCTTTAATTTCTATACAATACTCCCCTGATACTCCAAAAGGAAGTTGCAAATATTTCCGAAGGGGAGATAAAATATTCTCGGAAGAAGAATAAATTACAGAACCACTTTGAGAAATGACAATTTCCACAACCCCGATTCCTTCCATAAAATCCAATTCTATGAAATAATTAAAGTCATCAACGAATACAACAAATGGTACTAATGGTACAACGGAACGGCTTCCATCTTCTTTTCCCGTAGTTAGAATTTCAAAAGGAATATCATTTGAATACAAAAAGACTGCCACCCTTCCAGAAGCAATACTTTTATTGGCCAAAGAATTAGCATCGACCTTTAATAAAGAAAATAGCAACAATACAGATAAGATAATTTTCAGTTTCATAGTCTTTCATTTTTTATTTATACAAAATTAGGGACTATTCAACAATAATTCAGCAATAACTATGCGGACAAAAATAGGGCAGGTAATAAATTATATATCAACACACTACAAAGAAACATATAGGACAAAAAAACGTTTTTTCTCAATACATCATTATCATTTGCTCTAAAGAATCATTCTTAGTAAGTCCTAAATCTGCTTTTAGTCTTTGTCTGTTTTTATATATGGATTTCATTTCACAATCAAAAACAATCATTAATTGCTTGTTAGAGAATCCCACTTTCAGCAACGCAGCCAACAATAATTCATTTTTTGTTAAATCAAACTCTTGTTTAAGTCGAGTAATAAAATTCGCATGAACCAAATCCAGAAAGTCAAATATATGTTGCCGTTCAGCAATAGTCATATTACTAATAATCAAATTTCCTTGCTTCAATTCCTCTAATACAAACAAGGCGTCAACACTCGAATTCTCACATACTCGCTTATTTTCTGCTATTAAACAAAGGATTTTTCTATTCAGGATTCCTATTTCCTCTTTTTTAGCCTGACGTTCTTGTAAGCTCACATTCTCCAATTCTGCAATTCTACAAGCATATCTATTAATAATTGCATTATTATTTCCAATAATCTCGACATTACGCAACAATTTTGTTCGATACCTTTTCCTAACCAGAAAGAAAGCGATGATGCCCAACCCTAATATGAATACAAATAAAAACAAATAAAAATAAGTCTGTTTCTCATTTTCCAGCCTTATCTGTTTATTTTCCAAAATAAGCTTATCATTTTCATACTTATTCTGCAAATCCAACAACTGCTTTTGCAGTTCAGCATTACGAGTCACCTCTAATAATGAATCAGACTTCTCTTTATACAAAAACGCTTTCAAATAATTACCATCTTTTTTATGCATATCAGCCAAATAGTAATATGCACCCGAAGACACAAAAATATTAGTTGCATTGATACAAGAAACAAAACAATCTTCAGCTTTTTTCTTTTGACCTACTTCAGAATAAACACGTCCCAAAGACAAACTATAACGATATTTATCATTTAAATTATCACAAACTTCCATTGCATTTGAAAAATACTCTATTGCTTGTGGATATCGTTTTTCATTATTGGCAATAAGTCCTAATAAATGTAGAAAAGATGCCTTCATACCACTAACAGTGTCACTCAACACAAGCCCTTTTTCAGCATACCAACCTGCACTATCATTATGATGTACCGAAAAATAGCCTCTTGCCATATTCCTATAACCATATAAAATACGACGTCTATCACTCGCCAGTTCATAGTACCTGATAGAATGTTTAAAATTGTCTATAGAATTTTCATACAATCCTTGAACCGAGTTCAAATACCCTATATATTCCCAGACCATCCCTTGTACTTTATAATCCCTAGTTTCTTCCAAGAGACTCGATGCTTCCAGATAAGCCTGCATAGCATCTGAGAAGCGCTCCTTTAACAACATCACTTTTCCATAATAAAAGTAAGCCTTCCCTGCCTTCAATTTATCACCTTCCTGTTTATAATATTCTACCGCTATCATTATCAATGAGTCTGACTGCAAACTATCCAAATAGTTTTTATCCAAAGCCTGCGTTAAAAGCAAAGCATAATCTGCTCTCTGTTGTCCTCTCAAACATTCGGGACAATCAATTTGACTCAGAAGCGACAAGGCACTATCAGGAAATAATTCCATACACGCTTCCACACGGCTTAAGACATTATCGTCCTCTTTTTCTTGTACACATGAGATAAACAATACAAGAATCATCAATAAATTAATTCCATTTTTCATCCCGGCATTCATAGCTCGCATATTTTAGCTTTCAGATAGAACATCTCTCCAATACCGAGAGGCAAGAATGGGTATAGGCTAATATGACTTTCCTCGTTACTCTCTATCACACAATCTTGGCAAACAGCTCCAAATGTTCATCCACATAGCCGGCAACCAAAGCTGTATATTCCTCCTCTTTTTCCAAAAATTCATCTTCCAGCTCATCGAAAGCCTCATATTGCTCGTACATTGCCATAAACTCCTCGTCCGTGCGTTCACGTTCCAAGTCGTCACGATGGCTATCGTATATTTTCTTGGCTGCATAAATCAACTTACTCAAATCGCCCACCCCCCACAAACGCATCACTTTGGCAAACGGATTGTCGAAAATATAACCGCCATAACCATTTTGAATCAGTTGGCAGAAGCCCCCTTCCATCACTTCATCACGGAATATCTGATAGGCCAACAATGAATGCTGTTCACCGGTAAGCAAAGGCATCGTCCCGGCAGTCATTTCTCCGCCTATTTCTTTCTTATAAGCATCGGTGAATACGCCGATAAATGTATCCATCCCTTCGCCGGCAGCCTGGCGCAATGCCACATCTGTAACTTCTATCATAGTTTGTATTTTATTTAATTGTGCCACAAAGGTAAGACTTTGCAGTCATAGTCAAACACGGACTCCCCTTTATTTTCTTCGCCTTGCCAACCAGTTGGCAGGATTTTGCCTTACCATTGGCAAGACTTTGCCACCGTGTTGGCAAAACTTTGCCATAGGCATGGCAAAAGTTTGCCAAGACGCAAGCAAGGGGTTGGCAAAATTACTTCCTGATTGACAAGCACATACCCTATTGATTCACAAATCCTATCAGAGACGAGAAAAAACAGTCAACTGCAAACTCCACTTTACATTCCGCAGAAATTCAGCTTCTTATTACTTCTTTTTTTAAAAAAAGTCAAATTGAACAGTTGGCAGAAACGGGGAAAACAACTAACTTTGCACCCGACTAATAAAAGTGGACTACGTTTTTTTTAATTATATCACTTAAAAAAAGAGCTAATTATGACTTATTCACACGAAGTGGAACACATGTGTGTTGTGAAGAAAGGTCCTAATCACGGACCGGCTCCTATTCCCGAAGAAGGTAAATGGGTAAAAGCTAAAGAAATTGTTGACATCTCTGGTCTGACACACGGTATTGGCTGGTGTGCTCCTCAGCAAGGTGCATGTAAATTAACCCTCAATGTAAAGGAAGGCGTTATCCAGGAAGCTTTGGTTGAGACTATCGGTTGCTCCGGTATGACTCATTCTGCTGCTATGGCATCAGAAATCCTCCCGGGAAAGACTATCCTCGAAGCATTGAATACTGACCTCGTTTGCGATGCTATCAACACAGCTATGCGCGAACTCTTCCTGCAAATCGTTTACGGTCGTACTCAGTCTGCTTTCTCGGAAGGCGGCTTGATTATCGGTGCCGGTCTGGAAGACTTGGGTAAAGGTCTGCGCAGCCAGGTAGGTACACTGTACGGTACTTTGGCTAAAGGTCCCCGTTACCTGGAAATGGCCGAAGGTTACATCAAGAATGTATTCCTGGACAAGGACGACCAAATTTGCGGGTACGAGTTTGTTCACCTGGGCAAGTTCATGGATGAAATCAAGAAGGGAACTGACGCAAACGAAGCTTTGAAGAAAGTTACCGGTACTTACGGACGCGTAACAGCAGAACAAGGAGCAGTTAAACACATTGACCCACGTCACGAATAATATAAGGAGGAAAAGAATATGATTAGAGAAGTGAAATTTGAAAGTCAAGACCGTCGTATCAAGCAGATCATCGCTGCTCTGAACGAAAACGGCATCAAAGACATCGAAGAGGCTAACGCTATCTGCGAAGCTCATGGACTTGATCCTTATATGACGTGTGAAGAAACTCAGCCTATCTGTTTTGAAAATGCAAAGTGGGCCTACGTTGTAGGTTGTGCCATCGCTATCAAGAAGGGCTGCAAGAACGCTGCTGAAGCTGCCGAAGCTATCGGTATCGGCCTGCAGGCATTCTGTATCCCGGGTTCTGTAGCCGACGACCGTAAGGTTGGTATCGGTCATGGTAACCTGGCTGCCATGTTGCTGCGCGAGGAGACTAAGTGCTTCGCTTTCTTGGCAGGTCACGAGTCATTCGCTGCTGCCGAAGGTGCTATCAAAATTGCCGCTAAAGCAGACAAAGTACGTAAAGAACCTCTGCGTTGCATCCTGAACGGTCTCGGCAAGGACGCTGCACAGATTATCTCTCGTATCAACGGCTTTACATACGTTCAGACTCAATTCGATTACTATACAGGTGAACTGAAAGTAGTTCGTGAAATCGCATACAGCGACGGTCCCCGTGCCAAAGTAAAATGCTACGGTGCAGACGATGTTCGCGAAGGTGTGGCTATCATGTGGAAAGAAGGCGTGGATGTATCCATCACTGGTAACTCTACGAATCCGACCCGCTTTCAACACCCGGTTGCAGGTACTTATAAGAAAGAACGCGTATTGGCTGGCAAGCCGTACTTCTCAGTGGCATCCGGTGGTGGTACTGGTCGTACTCTGCACCCGGACAACATGGCTGCCGGACCGGCTTCTTACGGTATGACTGACACAATGGGTCGTATGCACTCAGACGCTCAGTTCGCTGGTTCTTCATCAGTTCCTGCTCACGTGGAAATGATGGGATTCCTCGGCATCGGTAACAACCCGATGGTAGGATGTACAGTGGCTTGTGCGGTTGACGTGGCTCAGGCTTTGAGCAAGTAAGTAGCAAGTAAATAATTACATAGAAAAAGAGGATAGCCTTCATTGGCTATCCTCTTTTTCTATCTACCCACAATCGCCACCTTTATCACCCCCTCCAGCCTATTCTCAAAAATACGGTAGGCTTCGTCAATTTCCTCCAACGAGAAACGATGTGTGATAAGCGGTGTGGTATCTATCTGTCCCGCCGCTATCAGGCGCAGTATCTCGGCACAATCGCACCCATCCACACCACCGGTCTTGAAGACAAGATTCTTGCCATACATCTCCGGCAAGGGCAATAACTGAGGCTGGTCATAAAGCGCCACAATGGTGACAATGGCATTGGGACGGGCACACTCCCATGCCAAGCGGAAAGTATCTTCCGTGCCGGCAACTTCAAGTACGACATCTGCCCCACCATGGTCGCTATGCTTCCTCACAAAGTCTTTGCAGTTTTCCGGCCCAATGACCAGCACCTCCGAATAATGCTCGCGGACAAAACGGATTCTTTCGGCCGACTGCTCGCAGACAATAATGCGACGGGGCTTCTTCAGCATGGAACAAAGCAGGGTACAAATACCCGTCGGCCCGGCACCGATGATGAGTACAGTGTCTTCCTCGGTTATTTCGGAGATACGGGCAGCCCAGAAGCCGGTGGCCAACACATCGCCTACCAAGAGCGCCTGCTCGTCGCTTACCGTATCGGGAATACGGTTCAGTCCCTGGTCGGCATAAGGCACACGTACATATTCCGCCTGGCCGCCATCGATACGGCACCCCAAAGCCCAACCGCCATTAGTGTCGGTACAGTTGTTCACATATCCGTGACGACAAAAGAAACATTTACCACAAAAAGTCTCCACATTCACAGTCACACGGTCGCCGGGCTTTACCGACTCAACTTCGGCACCCACCTGCTCTACGATGCCCACCATTTCGTGTCCTACCGTAATTCCGGGTACGGCGCGCGGTACACTTCCATGCTTTATATGCAAGTCACTGGTGCATATGCTACCCAGTGTCACCCGCACAATAGCATCACGTGCATCTTCCAATACCGGTATCGGTTTCTCAAGCAATCCGAACTTTCCGTGTTCAATATAAGTATATGCCAACATAATATATGCTTTTTTGAGTTATCACTTCTAAACGCGAAGTTGCCAGAAAGCAACAGCCGCTGCGGCCGCCACGTTCAGCGAATCTACACCGTGCGCCATGGGGATACGAACCACATAGTCGGCTCCCACAATCGCTTCGTGCGAAAGACCATCTCCCTCAGTACCCATCACAATAGCCAACCGGGGCTCGGTCTTCAAAACGGGATTGTCTATGGAAATGGAATTGTCCGTAAGCGCCATGGCCGCCGTGCGGAAACCCAACTCACCGAGCGTATCCAGAGGACCGTCCATCCACGTCCACGGCACAAGAAAAACCGTTCCCATTGAAACCCGGACCGCACGACGGTTCAGAGGGTCGCAGGAATTACGCGTCAACAGCACAGCATCCATGCCAAGAGCTGCCGCCGAACGGAAGATGGCCCCAATATTGGTGGTATCCACCACCCCGTCGATAACCACAATACGCCGGGCTCCCCGGCAGACGTCCTCCATACTCTTCGGAACCGGACGGCGCATGGCACAAAGAACACCACGCGTCAAAACGTAGCCGGTCAGCTCGGCAAGCAATTCCCTACCGCTTGTGTAGACGGGTATATCGCCACAACGCTCAATGATTTCAGCAGCATCCCCATAGATGTGCTTGTGCTCACACAAAAGGGCCAAAGGCTCGTAGCCGGCATCCAGAGCCACCTTGATAACCTTAGGACTCTCAGCTATAAACAGCCCTTTGTCCGGCTCAAGGCGGTTGCGCAACTGGGCTTCGGTAAGGGTACTGAAGATCTCCACACCGGGATGGGTCAAAGATGATATTTCGATAACAGGCATCGGATGATTTACTATTTGACGATTACTATTTACAATTCATGGCAGAAAGCCCTATAACCCCTTTATTGTCCTCATCAGTTGTTCTCCCAGTCCGATGGTATATCCTTGCGATACAAAGACCACCCGATTGAAAGTATCGGCTATGATGAATATCGGCAGGCTCTCTTTGTGCTTCAACTTCATGCTTTCTGCAATCTGCGCAGCGATACCGTCCGTATCTATACCATAAATAATGGTAGAGGGCAAATCGGGGAATGACTCGCGGGCGAACTTGCCGGCTTTGGCCTCATCAAGGAACAGCAACACCATCTTACGCCCCCACTTCTCCAAATCAGCCTTGAATGAAGCGATGTCGCGCAACGCATGATTGGTAGGTTCTTGATTGACACCCAGAACACCTACGACAAAGTAACCGCGCCCACAAGCCTGCAGCAGACTCTGCCGGGCTGCGGAGCCGGCGTCCGGCAGCGGAGTGAAGAGAGACTCCGAATTAAAGTTCCCGATAACCTGCACCTCATCCTCGCTCTCGCGCATCACCAATTCAATTTCCGTTGTCTTCTCCGGCAGAATATTGAAAAAGGTGGTTTTAGAAAGTACCGCACCGCTGGCAAGGCGTGTACCGGTCACCAAAACATAATCTCCGGCCTCCAGAGCTGTTCCTTCCTTCAGCAGATTGCTCCATGTAGTACCGCCGCCCATATCTGCATCGCCTTCGTCATAGGAAAGCAATTGCAAACTGCCCTGCGGGGTCTGTTTGGAAAGAGTGAAATGAGAATAGTATTTCGGGTTATCCAACGAACGGATAGGCTTATAGGAAGCCACCAACTTTCCCTTCGAAGCAATTCCTTCTGCCATAAAGACCGGCTCTTCCGAATGATGGTTCAAGTCCACATCCATCGCACCATCATCCCCTATAAACTGTACTTTGCCGGTCACTCCGTTGATACGGGCAGGGATTGCCATGCTGCGTGCCATGGAGACGAAGAAAATGTCACGGCTATGGGCATCAGCCACACGGGCCTTCCAGACCCCTTCCGGAGAAATGGGAGCCCCTCCCAAATTACAGTCATTGTCTACCCGGATATTTTGGGCCACCCATGCCACCAGTTTCATCGGTTCTGCCTTGTATGCCTCAGCATCTTCCTTTGAGACGGCTTTCTTGAAAAATCCTTTATAGGGGGTCAGCATCTCGTTGCTTACGCGTGGATTGCGCACATATCTGCGGAAATGGTCGGCATTCTTGCACATACGGGATTGCATGTGGTCCATCAGAACTTCCAGTGTAACGTCGCGGAGGTCTTTTGCCGAAATCCGTTGGAGCAGGTCCAGACCTCCTCTTTTGGACTTTTCAGAGCGCAACCGTGCCATGAAGTCGGCAATGACCCGATGGTTTCCTCTGGAAGCGACCAGTATCCGTGAAACGGCATCTTCGTCGAGCTTGTACCGCCGGGCAAAATAACGCGCCGTCTCATCCGTCATGAACATAGACACATAAGCGTTGCGGATGGAATCTTCATGGACCATGCGGCGGTCATTCGCCGCACGCTGTTCGGGCGTAACCGCCGGCAACTCCGCATTTTCGGGGGGAGGCACAAGTTCAAAATCTACCGCATGGCCGTCGCCGGCAGTCTTATCCATCTTCACAACCAGTTCATGGTCCTTACCGAAAGACAGTTTGGCATAGCCGAATTTTCCGTCTTTGGAAGCCCATACCAGCATGTCACCCTTACCGGCCGTCAAAAAAGCCTTTCCCTCTGCATCGGTCTGCTTCCGGGCTACAGTATAGAACTCCGCATAATTATAGAGCTTGAACTCCACACAAGCATCAGACACCGGATTTCCATGTCCGTCCATGACCGTAACTGTGGCCTTAGCCGTCGGTGCATAGTTACCGATTACATTGATTTCCGTATAAGTAGGAGTGACAGACATCACTTCCTCCGCTCCTTCATAACGTCCGAAGACCTTGGTATGCATCAGCATACCGCGACTGGCCGGAGCATTGAACCAACCAAGGTTGAGTACCGGTTCGGGTTCGCAGGCTCCAAGAAAATACCATTTCCCGTCTGCCCATGCTTCTACCCACGCATGATTGTCGTCGGTATGCGCCCACCGGGGTGTGTAGACCTGACGGGCAGGGATACCCACCGAACGCAAGGCGGCAACCAGCAAAGTAGATTCCTCGCCACAACGCCCGTATGCCGTGCGTACCGTTGCCAAAGGCGAACTGGTACGGGCATCGGAGGGAGTATAGATAGCCTTCTCGTGGCACCAGTGGTTCACCTCCAGAATGGCATCATAGAGGGACAGAGACTTGACACGATTCTTCAGTTCTTCGTAAAACACTACCCGTGCACTGTCCAGATGCTCATTGTTGACCCGCACCGGAAGCACAAAATGACGAAACAAATCCTCAGGAATAACTTTTCCCCAAGGCATCTCATCGGCAGCCTTTTGGGAGGCGCGCACGTTCATCAGATGAAATTCTCCGGAATAATCGGCAATGTCTGCCAAAGGCATATAGGCATAAAGGAACTCCAAAGCTTCGCGTTCGTACGACGTCAAGTCCGTATCGAATATGGCAAACAAATCGCCCTGCGGCAACCTTTCTTTTTTTTGATTGAAGTCTTGCTCCACACGTTGGCGGTAAGAAGTGTTTGTAATGAAAGAACGTTTGCCGCAAGAGGCAAGCAAACATACCAGTCCGAGAAATCCCAAAAGTCGTGCAACTCGTTTCATAACGCAATTATTAAGGTTGAGCCACAAAAATAGTGTAAATCGTCCGCAAAAGAAAATTAATTCCCGTTTTACTTACATAATCACTCTACTTCAGATGTATCACCAAAGTCGTGTCTCCGGAAAAAGTGAAGCTGCATTTGTCATAAGACGGCAGACCCATAACGCCTTGAGCATCATTGCTGAACCCGTACTTCTCTGTAGGAATGCCGAAAACGGCAGTATCCAGTTTCCCGTTTCCGTTCTCGTCTTGAAACAACGAAATGGCATACGTACCCGTAGGTAACCCCTGGCAAGGAATGGAGAGCGACGTATCTTTCACATCTATCCGGAAGGCGGTCAAGGGTTTCTTCATGAATGTTTCTTCCGAATTGTAGATGGCGACATAGAGATGCCCCTCCACCTTTTCAATGTCACACACTTCAATAGTCAGGTTCTGGGCAAAGAGCAGCTGGGCGGCACTTTGCATTACAAATACTAAAAAAATAATCATTGCTTTCATCTTTGTTTATTTAAAAAGGGTTATTGTCTAAAAATTGGATACATCGTAGGCGACCTTCTTGCCTAAAGTCACATATACTCCTACATAGAAAAAATGGTCGCTGGAAGCCAGGACAGCCTTGTTATCCACCTTACCGAACTCATTCTTCCGGCAAAGGATATTGCTGGTGGAAGCATGGATGATTACCTTCTTGCTTGCCAGGAAGGTCACACCCAAATCCAGACTGTTATAAGGCTTCACTTCATCGTTCATCAGACCCGGCAGCATGGGGTTATGATAAGGACGTCCGCTACTGAAACGGTCGGTCACGCTGACAATGGAACGCAGGCGAGGCAAGGAATACTTCACCACCCAGGCTGCATTATGCCGTGTAGCATACTGAGGAGTAGTCAGTTCCAGATACTCCCGATATTTACGTTTGGCTATATTATAGGTATAGGATAACTGGTATTCCAGATTCTTGAAGGACGCTCTATCACGGAAGAACAAGTCTATGCCTTTGCTGTGTCCATAACCGTTGGAGGTCAAGAATACAGCTTTCGTATCGGCATCCGTTTCCTCCAATGCCAGACGGTCATAATCCTTATAATAAAGTTCAGCTTTACAGAAACGCCCTTCATAGTCGTACTGAACGCCCAAATTGTACTGCATACATACTTCCGACATCAACTGCGGCCGACGCACCAGACAGTTGTTCTCGGGCAACTGTGTGTATCGCCCTACAATCCCCGACAGCATCATGTTTCCCCAATAATAGTTCGCCGCCAGCCGGGGAGAGAAATTCATCTTACGGCTCGGAGAAGTGTATTCCGTGCGAAAAGAAAACTCCATCTTCAATTGTTCCATCGGATAATAAGCCATCGAAAAGAAACCCGCACCAATGGTAGGCGACATGCGATTGCTGTCATCCGTCCCGCACAACAGATAATGATTCCTGTAATTGCGGATATAGCTCTCTATCCCCATATCCAGGCGGAATACCGATGACAGCCGTTTGGAAACTTTAGCCTTCAGATGCGTCTCTTGCTGACGTTCCAGCCAGTTATCACCCGAAACAACTGCTCCTCCGATTCTCCGGTTATAGTAAGAATAGGCCGCCCCTGCAAACCAACTCCACTCTCCGGAAGTATGCCTGCGAAAGGTTGCATTTACATAGATATTGTCTTCACCCAGCCCGAACAATCTGCGGTTATCCCCTTCGTAAGTGGAAAAGTCCGTCCGGTCGTATTGTGCGTAAACCTTCCATACCACTCTTTCATCAAGAGTATAACGGAACTGGACAGCTCCGGAAAACATCCGGTAAGGCTTCTCGAAATCCCTCCTGCCCGAATAAACCTTGTCATACAAACCCAGGTTCTGATAATTCAAGTCAACAGACAAGGATCCTCTGTCAAAAGTCTTTGTGCCCCCTCCACCAACACCGACAACGGAAGCGTTCACTCCGACTTTATCGACCTTGCTGTAATCTTTTGTTTCCAATGGCAAGACTGCCGAAAGCGCTTCTCCATATTCTTGTGAAGCGCCTCCCGAAGCAAGGTTTACCCCACTGAACATAAATGTAGAGTAACGACTGCGAGCAGGGGTATTTATTCCGTTCGAAGTATAGGGATTCAGTACATGCATTCCATCAATAAAAGTCTGCGTCTCGTAACTGCCTCCACCACGTACCAGCAATTCACCGGTTTCACCCTGCACTTGCGTACCGGGCAAAGTCTGCAATGCCTTGTATAAATCACCGTTCGCACCGCCCACCGTGACCAGTTCCACCGGATGCATATCGCTCCAACGGCTGTTGGCAGCAGGAGTTCTGGCTCCTTTTACCACTACTTCTTCCAAAGCGACACTGTCTATATTAAAATTCAGACGTACTGTATCGGTCACTGATTTCTGCGCTACGGAAGGCTGTGTATAAAGTAATACACCCAATATCCCAAAGACTGTTTCCCGTTTCATATCTTTACATTCGTTGTGTTTCCTGCCGCAAACATAAAGGAAGGGTATAAGACAAAAAAATATCCGGGACAGACAGCCCGGATATGTGACAACCAACAAACTCTTTGTGACGAACAACGTATTTCTGTGACGAGTGACTAACTCTTTGTTCGGTTTTCAATCAATGCTTTCACCTCTTTGGCGTATGCGCGTGAAACCGGAACATCTTCTTCGCAACCCTCCAGATTCAGCTTATATCCCTGAGAGTTTCCATCTACTTTCACCACCATCCGGATGTTTACAAGAAAGGCCCTATGGCAACGGATAATAAAAGGGCAAGCAGAGACAGCTTCCTCTGCCTGCTTCATGGTGGCACGCAACAATCTCCATGTAATTTTCTTTTCTTTATCCGAATCTGAACGGTAACCTACTTTTACGTAATTCCCCTTTGCCTCTGCATAAAGGAAATCTCCGGCCTTTACTTCCAGCATTTCTTTGGTGCCACCGGCAAACACCAACGCTTCTTCCGAGGAAAACACCTTGTCTTCCAAGCTCGCTATCCCAACTTCCGGGGATATTCTCCTTGAAAGGTGACCGTTCATCTCCATAGCTTCTTTCAGATTGCGGGTCAGTTGCAAATTGCGGTTCCACATCAGAAAAAATATGGTAGGAAAAGGTGCCAGCACCATTACCCAAGACAAAGCCAGAAAGAACAACCGCTTGTCCAACCACATTCCCATCAACCATGATTGATAGGCCCAAATCCCCACTGCTATCAGCAACAACATCAGCAGCAAATTCAACACATGCTTACCCAATGTCCAGTTCTGCTCCTTGTAATAAGCAGGAAATAATGCCGGAAGCAAATAGGTGAAAACTCCCGAAGCACCTGCCGCAATCAATGCAGAACCGGCAACCACCCCAAACACACTTCCCTTTATCCGGGAAATACCGAACGGCTGAAGTATATATAATATCAGAAAAATAATGGCCGAAGGTATCACTACTGCCTTCCAGCGTTGATAAAACGTAGGATAAGGACTCCGCCAAAGTTCCACCAATTTCCCCATAAGTATATAGTCTCTCTTGTTTACATGGTAATATATGCAAAGATAATACATTTACTCAACACATGCTCATACAGATACTATATTATCAATCTGTTTTATCACACGACAAGGATTTCCCACTGCCACACAATTCGCAGGAATAGAACGGGTAACCACACTCCCCGCCCCGATAACGCTGTTCCTCCCGATGGTGACACCAGGCAAAATGACAACCCCTCCACCAATCCATACTCCATCCTCTATTCGTACAGGTAAGGCATACGTACGGCAGATTTCTTGTTCTTCCGGACAGTCCTGCACCATACGTTCATCTACTTTGGTAGAATGGGTTGCCGTATATATCTGTACATTAGAGGCTATTAAGACGTTGCTACCTATGTCAATACGATTGTTGTCCACAAAGGTACAATTCATGTTGACAATTACCTTGTCGCCCATAAAAATATGCTTGCCACATTCACAATGGAAGTCAATATCCACATGCACATTCTTGCCTACATGTCCCAACATCTCACACAACAACTCCCTCCTGCGCTTGCTATCGGCATAATCTGTGGCATTGAATTGTGCCAGGAGACGTTTTGTACGCAAAATCATCTCCACTATTTTCGGATCCCTGCTTCCTATAAAAGGTTCGCCAGCCATGCACTTTTCATATTCTGTTTTCATACGCATCCTGTTTTTGCGGACAAAAATACAAAACTCTAATGTATAGGAATTTATCCTATGTTAAAAAATACCCCTTTGCCCTGATACGACTCAATGATTGTTGTGTAATGCCAAGGAAAGAAGCGATATGTCCCAAAGTCACTCTATGAAAAAGGGCCGGACACTCACTCATTAATTTTTCATAACGCTCATACGCAGACAAGTTGAGGCGAGATATATGAATATCTTGTAAGCGAAGAAAATTTTCCTGTTGTAACACCCTCATCCAATTTGCAATATCTATATCTGACTTATACAACTCATTAAGCGTTTCAATGGAAATAGAATAGACCAGTGTTTCTTCCAATGTTTCCACGTATTCAAAGCCTGCTTTGTTCCTATATAAATCCCACGAGCCACAAGCTACATCACCTTCCATAGAGAACCATGTCGTTATTTCTTTTCCATCGTGCAAGGTGTACGAGCGTGTCATTCCCTTCTCTATGAAGTGGACTTGCCTATCAAATTGTCCTGCACGGATAATAAGTGTTTTGACAGGAAACACTTGCTTTTCAAAACCATGTGCCAATGTCGCCAATGCTTCATCTGAAACCGGATAATAAACTCTTATTGTTCTGACAATATTCTCCATACTAAAATATCCCTTTTTACAAAGGTATAAAACAAGGAAGAGTTTGCGAAACTTGCGTAACATATTTGTCATATATAGATTGCAAAATCTAGTATTTCTAAAGAAAATAAAGGATGAATGGCTATTTTTTATGTTATAAAACACATTTCTCGCAAACATTTCGTATCTTTGCAACGTTATAAGATAAAAGAAAAGATGTAAAAACCCGCTTTCCGAAACGCGGAGAGCACAAAAAGATGAGAATTATGAAAAAGAATGCAAATGAAATTTTTATGTTACAGTACCAAATCAAACGCTATCAGGCAATGGGTAATGGAACAATGTGTCAAACACTGAACGGTAAACTACAAAAGCTGCTTGCAAAGCAGTCACTCGTAACCATGTAAAAAAACACCTTTAAATACAATGAATAAAGGGCAGGGAACTTTTCAGTTCTCTGCCCTTTTTCTTTTTTATCCATCTATACTAATGGTTAGCACCAACAACAAACTCACTTTGCATCCTTATCTCCCTACCGTCAACCGAAATTCCTTGTAGGGTAATTATATATATTCCGTTCATATCCGAAGTATAAAAGTTGAGTGTACCCATAGCGGAAGTTATCTCCGGATTCCAATAAAGTGTATGCCGAAAATCCGGTAAGCGAGAACCGGCTTGTTTCTCTGAATTGTATGATGGAGCAACAAATGCGATTCTCTTTTGTGGAAATTCATAAGAAAACATCTGTGAATTCTTATCCAAACGTATATCAGGCAATGTTCCCCGATGGGTTATAAACGAAACAATTCCATCATACAACTCCCCGCCAAAAGTATATTTGCCAGTATAACGATGTATATAGTGTATCAAACGGGCATCATAGTTCAGAATGGTTTCATGGTCATCAAACGGAATCCCGTCTAACAACACCAGTGTTTTCATATTACTGAATCTCCTTATATCCGGTTGCAGTATCCGGATGACATCTTTACCTTCCAGCTGACTGATACGTATTCCCTTGACAAATTCCACAAAAACATCCCTCACAGTCCTGAAACGAACATACTCATCCAGATTATAAGTGGAAGCGGGAACAAAATCATAAAGTTGTTGCAATATACTCTTGCTATACGAAGAATCTACCGGCAAAAGAGAATGTAATTGCGCGCTGAAACCACGCTCTATCAAGTCTTCTTTCCGAAATGACACACAGACTTTAGGAAGTTTTTCCGCCAACACCCCGACAAAAGGAGAAATAAGCTCCAATCGGCAGGGACTTTCCTCCTCCGGTAATGCAGTTAATACAATCTCCTGCATATCCGTTATTCCGGTCGTATAAAAAGCATAAATAGCGTCAGCCTTAGGCTGTCCGTCAAAGACACGAATATCCTTGCCCACACATGCCAGACGTGCATTTACATTGTCAGCTGGCGCTCCCATCAGCCTGCCGGTTACAATATGCCCTTCACACTCTGCAGCAAATGACCGTTCCGGAACACTTGTATAGTTCTTCTGCCCGTCGGCTGATATTGGAAAACCCTTCAGCACATAGTCTTTTCGTACTACGGACAGAGTAAGCTCCTTGACATCAGCAGGCAGATTGGGTAATGTCAAGGCTACTTTACTCCGGTTCCCATAGACCGATTTATCTGTCCATAAGTCCGCTCCGGAAAGCTGATTGCCGGAAGCTTGTGAAACGGTAATGGAATCCGTAAAAAGTTCCACATTATCCTCCTCTGTTGTCTGAACAGTATTAAGCAAGGCTATATACTTCTTTGGGAAACAAGCCATAGGATAGTTCCTCATATAACGCGTATATGCCGTCAGTTGGTAAGCTCCGGTATGCATGACTTGCGGAAGTCTGATACGTCCCCATCCATTCCCGTTCTGCAAGTCGATTTTACCTTGTGCGTATACCAGCTTCGTGTCACTTATCTCTACATAAGCTACTTTGCTTAATACGCTTCCACGAGACAAGGAATCCGTCACACAAACTTTTATCCACAAATCTTCTCCAGCCACATAGCAGTCCTTGTCTGTATAAATACGCATATTCTCAACAATTTGAGCGTGTAATCCCAATACAAGAACCCAACCTATAATACAAAATATCACTCTCTTCATATCATTTCAATATTAATTCATTTCATCCGGCCAGAAGGAAGGCTTTTCCAAGCTGGCACCTAAATAGCGTACGTCTGTACAACCTCCGGAAACCCATGCATAACCTACCATCAATGGATAAGCAATAGCATATCCCATCACATATAAATCCATGTACGAATCTGCCCAACCTCTAAATTCTTGGCAATAACCGTCAGGAAACCTATAATATATATCATCGGCAGAAATGAAAATACGATATTTTGCCACATTCATGCTAACTCCCACATAACCAACTACATTTTTGCCTGAATTGTTGCAAATAATATTCGTAGGAAGTTCTGAAGGCTGAGGAATAAACAATCCACCCATTTCTTCATTGATTTTTATTTTCTCCTGATAATATTCGTACTCGCCCCTCGAAATCTTACGCTGTTTCACCAAAGTGCTATAATGATGAAAGACACGGTTATTATCCGCCTTTATAGAATAGAGCCACTTATCCTTCAATTGAGTATCCTTATTTGTTCCTATATTACCTACTATGATTTTAGCCGACTTATCATGACACCATCCCCGTGCATATGGTGTAGCATCAAAATCAACCACCTCATCAGTGGTAGGGTCATAACGGAACTTGGGATTATATACTGCCCTCACTTCCCAATCTTCCTCGTAACTCCAGAAATAACATCCGCCATCTTCACTCCGCATAGAAAAGCGGATAGAGATGTCACCGTATTTTTCCGGTTGCTCGTAGGTAACGTCATTTATTGTTTCTGTCTCCAATGGATATTGAGGCTCCGAAGTATAAATATCCCCTTCATACACAATTTTCAGACTATAGCTGGCATCTTTATTCAAAGAGCCAATTACAACTTGGTATTTTCCATCTCCCAAAGAAGTGCCATTAAAACAAGAACCATCACTTCCTACTACACTGACTTCTGCATCTATCTTGTTATAATCCTGAGGAATTCCTTCTACATTCAAAGGAAAGGAACAGCTCAAGGAAAAAACAACTGTACTATCTGATATGATGTTACCTTCAACTATAAGCACCCTCGTACTACTCTCCGGCAAGTGCGCATTGAATTTATCCACACAACTGCCAATAGTGAGCCACAACAAGCATATCCATGTTACTATATATTTTGCATTATTCATCGCTTTTTCTTATTAAAACAGATTGATTTCAACTGGCCAGAAGGAAGGCTTTTCCAAGCTGGCACCTAAATAGCGTACGTCTGTACAACCTCCAGAAACCCATGCATAACCTTTGAATCCCGTACGTGGGTCCGGGTCCGGATATGCAATGGTATACCCCATCAAGTATAAATCTAAAAATGTATACTCTTCTTTCAGCCCTTTCGCTCCCTGACAATACCCCTCAGGAAGCCTATATTGTATATCATCTGTAGAAATGAAAATGCGATATTCCGCCACATTCAAACTGACACCAACATATCCAATGGCCTGTTTATTTGAGCTTTCACATCTAATGTTCGACGGCAATTCCGAAGGCTGGGGAACAAACAACCCGCCCATCTCCTCATTAAGCTTTATTTTCTCCTGATAATATTCATATTCACCCTTCGAAATCTTACGTTGTTTCACTATAGTACTGTAATAGCAAGAAAAACGAATATCGTCTGCTTCAATGGAATAGAGACACTTATCCTTTACACGATTATCCTTGTTTATTTCCATATTACCTATTATTATCTCGGACGATTCACTATGACACCATCCGCGTGAGTATGGTCTAGCATCATAATCAACGATCTTATCTGTTTCGGGGTCATAAGCACACATAGGATTGTATACGGCCCTCACCTCCCAATCTTCTTCATAACTCCAAGAATAACATGCAGCATCTTTGCTTTGCATAGAGAAACGGATACTGACATCACCATACTCCCCTTGCTGTTCGTAGGTGACATCGTCTATGCTTTCCGTTCCTATCGGATATTGAGGTTCGGAAGTATAGATATCTCCCTCATAGACAATCTTCAAGCTATAGCGGACATCCCTATGCAATGTTCCGACAGCAACCCGGTACTTTCCATTACCCAACGCAACACCCCTAAAACTGGAGCCATCCTCACCGGTTACACAAACTTCAGCATCCACCTTATTGAAATCAGGAGGAACCCCTTCCACATCCAAGGAAAAGGAACGGCTCAAAGAAAACACGACAGCACTATCCGATATTATACTACCTTCAACTATGAGAAGGCCGATACTACTTTCCGGCAAGTGGGCATTGAACTTATCCACACAATTACTAAGGAACAACCATAACGGACATATACATATCACCCAATATACTTTATTCTTCATACCCTTTCAGAATTTAATATTATAAGTAACAAAAGGAATGGGAGCACCGAATATGGACATCTTGTATCCTTGAATCCTACCCTCCTCGGACACAAAATAGACAGAGTACACATTCTTCCTTCCGGTCAGGTTATAGATACCGAAAGAAAGGGAACTGTGGGTCAACAATGTCAGGTGGTGACTGGGTTCAATATTGAACGACAAATCCATACGGAAATAGTCGGGAACACGATAACTGTTACGGTCGGTATAGTAAACCTGCATTTTCTTCAAACCCTGGTCGTAGTATTGCCCGGCAGGAATTGTGGTGGGACGGCCCGTACTGTAATCCATATTGAAAGACATGCTGTAACGGCGGGTAAACTTGTAATTGCCTACAAGCTTGAAGTCATGCGGCTTGTCATACTCGGTCGGATACCATTCTCCACCATTGATGGGACGGGCTATGCGCGGATCATTCTGACGCAAGAAAGTGCGCGAATAAGTATAGCTCATCCACCCGTTCAGTTTTCCAGCCGGTTTTTTCACCTGGAATTCCACGCCGTAAGCATATCCCTCCGTATTGATGACATCCGTCTCCAGATGGTGGTTCATCAGGATTTGGGCGGAACTGCGATAATCCAGATAATCAATCAGCTTTTTGTAATATCCTTCTACAGATAATTCCAGAAGTTGCCCCGGCGTATTATAGTAGGCGCCTGCCGCCACCTGCCAGCCACGTTGAGGCTTGATATTGGGGTCGCTCAGCTTCCAGGTATCTGTAGGAGACATAACGGCAGTATTCGATACCTTATGGATATACTGCCTCATCGTATTGAAACCGGCCTTTACGGAAAAATCATCTGTAAAGGCATAACGTGCCGACACTCTGAATTCCGGTCCGTGATAGGTCTTGATGACCTTTCCATTCCCCGCCGTGATAGAATCCGCCACCGAAGACATGGAGGGCAGTATACCTTCCTGATATGTATAGTAAGTGCGCGGTCCCAAAGCATTGAGCATGGAATAGCGTATACCCGCATTGATGGAGAGCCTGGAAGTTATATCCCATTCATCCCCTATATAAACGGCACTTTCCAGTGCTTTATCCTTTTGCAGTTCATCATATCTTACCAGCGAATTAGGCCCCACCGGCTCGTAGGTCCCGGAATTCACATTATACAGCTGGCTCATCAAACCGAAGTTCACCGCATGGCTATTGCCGGCTTGATAAAGAAAGTCCGCTTTTCCAAACCATTGGTTAATGGCAAAAGACAGCCGTGCGGCAGACGCTTCCTCCACCGTTTCATCATTTCGGTAATCGTAGTGGTCATAACCGAAAGAGAAGTTTCCGGTCAGCTTTTCTGCAAAGACGGTCCTCCAGTTTGCCGAGAAATTCATATTGTTGTAGGCATACTTCTCATTGTCATTAAAGGCAAAACGGTCGTGACTATAATAGCCATAGACATTCAGCTTGTTGCGCTCGTTCACCGTATGCGAGAAGACAGTCCCCAAATCATAGAAACCGGCTTTCCCATCACGATACCCGCTTTTGTTGGGCAATGTCTTCATTATCCAGTCCGAATAGGTCGTACGTCCACTCAGCAGAAGGGAAGTCTTTTCCTTAATGATGGGAATCTCGAGATTCAACTTACTGGTCACAAGCCCGATACCTGCAGAACCGGTAAACTTTTCCTTGTTCGCCTCCTTGCTGGTGATGTTCAGTACGGAAGCGATACGCCCGCCATACTGGCTGGGGATACTGCTCTTATAAAGTTCCGCATCCTTTATCATGTCCGAATTAAAAGCCGTGAAAAAACCGAAAAGATGATTGGGGTTATAAATCGTTCCGTTATTGAAAAGAAGCAGGTTCTGGTCAGCGGCACTCCCACGCACATTGTAACCGCTTGATGCCTCCCCCACTGTCTTGATGCCGGGAAGTGTCTGTATCATCTTCAGCACATCCACCTCACCCATAGCCGTAGGAATGTTTTTCAGCAGGGCAGGCTGCAGCTTCTCCATTCCCAACTGCACACTTTTCACGTTCTGTATACGCCCCGAAACAATAAGCACCTCATCCAGCATATGGTCTTCCTCTTCCAACTCGATATGGACAATGCCTTCACCATAAAGCATAAATTGCCGATGGGTCACTTTGATATTCATCCCACTGATTTCAAGAATATTATAGCCTGCAGGCAGGTCAATGGTAAATTCCCCCTGACGGTTGGTCGTCGTAGCTACCCACGGCTCTCGATGAATGATGTTGATACCATCCAGATTCTGGCCGGTCTTAAAGTCAGAAACTCTTCCGGTCAAAGTTATCATATCTCCGGGGGCAGGCTTGTACTTGTTTCCTATCTCATAGACCTTGTTTTCTGAAGAAGACTTCACAATAGGAATGTATGAAGGCAATAGTTCCTCATCCGTCTCCAACTTTTCCCCCATCAATACCGGTGGCAGCGAGGTGGCCAGAAAAACCTCCGGCAAGACAAATATTCTGTCACCATAAACCGTCACCTTATAGATAGTAGCTGCCAAAGCCTCTCTCAAGTACTCGGCAGTGGGGTTCTTCACCTCTGCCCGCTTCACTTTAAAAGGAACCGTTATCGTTGTATAAATACGGCAAGACGTGCCCTTTTCTACTGCATCCATCAATTCGAATATGGAAATGCTGTCCATAGCCATCTGTTGCTGTGCAAACATGCCGAAAGGCGACAATAGGAGGAAAAAGGCTACTGTATATTTAAGATTATGTGCTTTCATATTATTTTCCATGAATTAAGGAATCAATATATTCCGTTAACCGGGTCATTGCCCGGACACCGCCATCTTCCTTGAAGTCCAGCCGCTCTTTCCGGCAATAAGCCTTCAACTGCTTCTTGTATGTAGGAAAAAGTTTCAAGAAACCCGAACGGGAAGTTATCACATAATCGGTTCCGCCACTGCGAAGACTGAAATAGCTCTTTTTCTTGAACCGGCTGTAATAAAGATCGTTTTTCTTCACCTGAGACTCCATTGTGGATACGATATACTGTGTCAGGCACATTTGCGGACTATCATATAGCAACGCAGCGAAACAGTCACCCTGCGGTACAAACTTCTGTCCTTCTATGACAAAATAATCCACTTTCCGCATATCTACCTGCAAGGTTATCCGTTTCTCCGGAGTAACCACAATCAGACTCTTTTTATAGGTATCATAACGGAGCTGCAAATCCGAGTAAAGCCATCTGCCATAACAGACAGCCCCCTCGCGAAATTCATCCGTATTCCAATAGGGATGGTTAAGATACTTCTGCTGGTTATAATTTTCCTCTGCCTTACCGGAGTAAAGAGCAGCATAATCTCCTGCCGCTTTTCTGAATTCATCAAAAACGGCTTGTTGTGCACAAACCAAAGATGGAAAACATAGGACGCATAGTAGCGTGTAAAGGTGTGTTTTTCGCATATATGTGAAGTGTTATAGGTGAGGATAATCACAAATATAACATTTCACTTTTAAAAATAAAATTATTATTATATATAATTCAAATAAAAACAAAAAATAGAGCCATAATCGGATGCTAAACACAAAGCTAAACATTTAGCATGCAAGCAGAAGCACATTACGATAAGATTAAAGCACCATTCATCCTCCACCATCAATTATACTTACATATATTTATAAAAAAACGATACAGCACAATCGCTCAAGCCACAACAATATCCTTCCCGAAAGGAGTCAATGCCAGCCCTGCCAGCTTAAAGTGTTGGATACCGAAAGGAATGCCTATAATGGTGATGCACAGCAATAACCCGAATCCCAAGTGCGAAAGGCAAATCCAAATGCCGCCCAAGAATATCCAAAGAATATTCATCAGCACATAGAGGCAACCGTTGGAACGTTCCCCGCTACGAACCTCTTTGCCGAAAGGCCACAAGGCAAGGCTTGCCATTTTCAAGGTCTGCATGCCGAAAGGGATGCCAATAATGGTGAACATCATCAATAAACTTGCAATAAGATACTCCACAGCAGTGATGATACCTCCAAACATCAACCACAAAATATTCATAAAACAGCCCATAGCTTTCCTTTTTTTAATACTGAACACAAATATAGCATTATTTATTTGAATGGTCCGTCTCCCAGTCACTAAATTCAAAACTCAGTTGTTCCCAGACTCCCTTCTCCTCCTCTTCACGGGGATTGGAAACGGAAAGTCCAATCAAACGGATAGGATGATGTTCATAATCCACTTCCTGCAGCAACTGCTTTGCCAAAGGCAGAATCACGTCAAGGGCACCCAGCTCCTTTGTTTGGGTCATACTGCGGGTAATCTGGCTAAAATCATGAAACTTGATTTTCAGCGTCAGCGTATTCCCGCGGAAATTGGCGTGCTCCAGTCGCCCCACCAGCTCCACTGCCGCATGGTACAGCTCTATAATGACGGATGAACGCTTGCTGATGTCCTTCTCCAACGTATGTTCGCAACCCACAGACTTGCGGATGCGGACAGCCTCTACCGGACGGGTATCGATGCCACGGGCAAAATCATAATAGACTGTCCCCACTTTGCCAAATTCGCGGGTCAGCATCTCCAAAGACTGCATGCGCAGCTGTTCCCCGTTGTGAATCCCCAAGGTGTGCATCTTCTTCGCCGTTACCGGTCCCACTCCCCAGAAACTTTCAATGGGCAGCCGGGCAACAAAGTCCAGTGCCTGGGCAGGATGTATGGTGCAAAGCCCGTCCGGCTTGCGGTAGTCCGAGGCTATCTTGGCAAGAAACTTATTATAGGATATGCCGGCAGAAGCCACCAGATTCAACCTCTCCCGCACCTTCCGCTTTATCTCCTTCGCGATGTCTACAGCCAATGGAATGCCCGGTTTATTCTCCGTCACATCCAGAAAAGCCTCGTCCAGCGAAATGGGCTCGATGACATCCGTATATTCATGAAAGATTTCGTGTATCTGGCGGGAAACGGATTTGTAGACTTCCATCCGTCCCGGGATAAAGATAAGTTGGGGGCACAGCCGCTTTGCCTTCAGTGACGACATGGCAGAACGCACCCCGAAACGCCGTGCCTCGTAACTGGCTGCCGCCACCACTCCCCGTTCCTCCGCATGACCCACGGCAATGGGCTTGCCCCGCAATGCAGGATTATCACGCTGTTCTACGGAGGCGTAGAATGCGTCCATATCGATGTGTATAATTTTTCGTCCGGTCATTCTTCTTTCAACTCCCCGATACAAAGATACACTAATTTTTCTTCATCCGAAGTATCCGCCGATAGACATAAATGAAGGCTGGTATTAAAAAGGCATCTGCAAAAATCCATGCAGTAGGGTCACCAAAACACACGGCCAGATAGCCGAAAGCCGGAACAGCCAGCAGGCTGACCAGTATCCGGGCAATCATTTCCGAGACACCGGAAAGCATGGCAAGATTGGTATATCCCACCCCCTGGATAGTGTATCGCAGGATGCAGAGCAGTCCCAGAACCGGGAAAAAGGAAACGGAAATGTGCAGGAACAACTCCGTATTCTTTAAAATCTCCAACTCAGAGGCATCTACAAAGAGCAGGACAAAAGTCCTGGCACCGAACATCAGTACACAGAAAGTGAACGCCCAATAAACAATCATCATCAGGGTGCTTGCCTTGACTCCCATCCAGATACGTTCCGGCTTGCCCGCACCGTAGTTTTGCCCGCTATAGGTGGCCATTGCCATGCCCAGACTCTCGAAAGGACACATGAAAAACATCTTGATACGCATGGCTGCCGTGAATGCAGCCACACAAGCCGTACCCAAAGCATTATTGGCGCTTTGCAGCATAATGCTGCCAATGGCAGTAATGGAAAATTGCAGTCCCATGGGTACGCCGATGTACATCAGTATGCGTGCCAAAGCACCGTCGAATTTCCGCTCGGCTGGCGTTGTCTTCAGAATGTCGAAACGACGCATCATATAGATGTAGCACAATATGGCCGAGACGCCTTGTGAAAATACGGTAGCGATGGCAGCTCCTGCCACTCCCCAACCCAGTACCAGAATGCAGAACAAATCGAGCAGGATATTCAGTACCGTAGAGAGAAGTAGAAACCAAAACGGCGTCTTGCTGTCACCCAATGCACGGATAATACTGGACAGCAGATTATAGAAGAAAGTAAAGGGAACCCCGATAAACGTGACAAGCAGGTAATAATAGGCTCCCGTGAATATGTTCTCCGGCGTACTCATCATGTGCAGAATATCTGCACAGTAAATGCTGGTAACCACGGCAATGACAACAGACATCACCGCAGCCAGCTGCAGGCTGACAGCCACATAACGGCGCATCGTGACATAATCCCGCGCACCGAACTTTTGCGCCACGGGAATGCCGAAACCTCCGCAACAGCCATTGCAGAATCCCAGAATAAGAAAAACGACCGAAGTGCTTGCCCCGACTGAAGCCAAGGCGTTGATACCCAGAAAGCGCCCCACGATGGCTGCATCCACCAATGAATAGGTCTGTTGCAGCAGATTGCCGAGCAGTAAAGGCAAAGTAAAGTTGAAAATCAACGGAAGAGCCCGTCCTTCCGTCATTTCTCTGGATGTTGCCATAAATCTAATACCTCCGAAATTGGGTGCAAAAATACGAAAAGATAGCGTTTACAGACTTGACGAAGGTCAAATTTAATAGGGAAGCTTAAGGAGAAGGAAGGCGAAGGACAAATCGTTCCATCATGGAGAAAATATTATTCCACCACTGGGAAAAAATCGTTCCACCATGGTGGAACGATTTTTCCTCCACGATGGAACGATTAAATCTGTGCAGATTCGGAGCTTAGTATTTACACTCGCGAATTACCTCTATCAGCTGCCGGAAATCTTCGGGATGAACATCTCCGATATTGCCGATACGGAAAGTGTCGGCTTGCGAAATCTTTCCCGGATAGATGACAAATCCACGCTCTTTCAGTTGTGTGTAGAAAGTTTTGAAGTTGAAATCGGCATAAGGATAGAGGAAAGAAGTAATAACGGGCGATTGAATCTCGTCCGGCAGCAACGTTTGGAAACCGAGGGAACGCATGCCGTCCACCAGCACGCGGTGGTTCTCGCAATATCTGTTGTGACGGGCCTCCACACCGCCCTCCTCTGCCAGTTCGTCCATGGCTTGCTTGAAGGCGCGGACCACGTGTGTGGGAGAAGTAAAACGCCATTTGCCATGTCCTTTCTCCATGGCTTCCCATTGGTCGTAAATGTCGAGAGAGAGTGACTTGGAGACGCCCTTGCAGTGCAACAGCTCGGAACAGCGGGCGATGATGAAGCCAAATCCCGGAACGCCCTGGATGCACTTGTTGGCACTGCTGATGAGGAAGTCTATACCCAGTTCGTGTACATCGAGGGGAACACCGTCGAAGCTGCTCATGGCGTCTACAATCAGTTTCTTGCCGTGCATCTTGACGAGGTGGGCTATCTCCTTGAGGGGATTGAGCACGCCGGTAGTGGTTTCGCAATGCACCACGGCAACGTGAGTGATTTCGGCATTGTGCGAAAGATAGTCGTCAACGTAGCTGACGGAGACTTGCTCTGTTTCGTCAAAAGCAAGCATGTCGTACGAGATGCCGTGATACTCGGCGATGTTGCCCATGCGGTCGCCGTAGGCGCCGTTGCTCAGTATGAGAAGTTTGTCGCCAGGCTTGATGACGCTACCGATGACGGCTTCCACACAGTACGTGCCGCTACCTTGCAGGAGGATGGAAGTATAGTCGCCGGTATGCTGGGTGGCGAGGGAGACGAGGGACTTGCGGATTTCTTCCACAATGTGGAGGTTGTAGTCTTCGTCCCAGGTACACCAGTCGGTCAGCATGGCTTCCTTGACGGTTTGTGAGGTGGTAAGGGGGCCGGGGGTAAGGAGAATGTAGGGTTTCATATGCATTGAGTTTTTAAGTTTATACGTTTATAAGGGTTACAAAATCTCAAGTTTACGGTTTATCTCGGCGATGACTGCGGGGAGCTCGGCAATGGTATCGACCACATAGTGGGCACCGGCGGCAAGCATGCGGCGGCAGACATCGGCCTTACGGGCTTCGAGCTCATCGGCAGGCAAGGAGGAGACTTCCTCTTGTGTCAGTCCCAGTTCGTTACTGCCGAGGACTACGCCGACGGTCCATGCTTTGGCATTGATACCCTCCTTGATGTCGGCGATGGTATCGCCATACTTCAACACACAATCTACGGAGGGGATGGCGAGGTCTGCCATATTCTTATATATCATGTAGGGAGCAGGACGGCCTGCAGGCAACCCGTCGGGAGTGACGCAATTATCTACCGCATAGCCTTTGGCTGTGGCGGCAGGCAGCACAACATCCATCATAGAACGGGTATAGCCGGTGGTGGAGCCAATGCGGATGCCTTGCGCACGCAGTGCGGAAATCGTTTCCACCACACCGGGAATAGGGTCGGTATAATCTTCGAGCGAGGCAAACAACACCCGTTGGAATTCGGCATAACGTGCCTGCACGTCTTCCTCACCGGCGGGACGGCCGAATTTCCGTTCAAATTCCGTCCGGACACGTTCTATATTGAACAGTGCACGGATTTCTTCTACTTTGGTCAGCCCCATGTGCGCACGTGTTTCGGCAGCAGTGACGGGAACGCCGATGGCCCGAAAGCTCTCGACAAAGGCGGCGACGGGAGCAAAACAACCGTAATCGACGGCAGTTCCTGCCCAGTCCATAATGATACATTCAATTCTTTTCATACGATATATTATTATTATTCAGTCTCAAGAAGCAAGGAATTGCCCGGCCGGGACCAACGGCGCAAACGGAAAAGGGAAGAGCCCAACGGTCCCGAAGCATTCTCCTTGCGATAGCGCTGCACCAGGTAGACAGCCGAGCATAGGAAAGCCACGCTGCACACAATGCCGACATAGCCCGACATCAGGTTATAGAAATCCAGCCAGTTGATGTCCGGATTGAAGAATTCCTTGAATACCAATACCACCACCGTACCGGTATACCCGATAAAATCGAGTGTGACGATAAAGAACCCCACATTCCCCTTGATGCGGAAGCAGGCGATGAAACGCTCGAAGAACAACGTCTGGAAGCTGAGGTAAACAGTATAGAGCGACAAACTCTGGAGGAACAGCCACGTCATGGGTGGCAGTTGTAACCCATCGTAATTGAAGGCCACGAATCCCAAGGTCGCTGTGCCGCACGTCACAAGCACCAGCAGCAGGCACAGCACCTTTATATTACTCCTCACCGCGGACATCAGCCCGAAAAGCAACAAGATAATCAGTGTCACCACCGCATCTACCTTGGCAAATGCCCACGACGACAGCCCTGCCGCCTCCACATCCAGAATCTTCACCAGGAAGTCCTCCTTGATGTCCTGCAAGACGGTGATGAACAAGTTTGCCGCAAACAGCATCAGCAATACCGGCATGAAGCTCTTGAAGAGGTCCGCACGCGCCCTGCCGTCCAGCGTCACCCGTTCCGAGCGTAGTGCCCGGTCTGCCGCGGTAGGTTGCGGCATTCTCGTCATCAGCCAGCCCAGCAACGACAGCAGCGGGAAGGCAAAGGCACCGATAAAGGCAGGCATCCAGAACTCACTGATGTGGAGATGCTCCATCACAAACAGCCCGACGGACTTTGCCGTGCCCGAACTGATGGCAATGCTCAGCCCCATTAGGCTCGCCAGCAGGTCCGTCACCCGCCGCCCCTCGAGGAAACTGAAAATCACTCCCCACATGCATCCCAACGAAAGCCCGTTGAAGAACAGCGCAAAGACATTCAGCGGCCGGGGCAACGCTCCGAACAGCACCAGCGAAAGCTCGGCCACCGCCACCGAGAGGATGATGAACTTCAGACGGTTCTCCTTCTTCAGTTCCGAAATTACCTTGATGCCAATCAGCTTGGAAATAAAATAGCCGGAAATCTGCACGATGCTGGTTGCCGTCTTGTAATCCATCCCGAAGAAGTCGAGCCCGTCGAAGCCCGCAGCCGTAAACGGCTTGCGCAGCGCATAGACCAGTGAATAGGAGAGCAAAGCCGCTCCACCCGCCCAAAGGATGAACAAGGCATCAGCCAGTCTCTTGCTCTGTATTATCTGTTTTTTCTCACCGTTGAACATAGTGTGTCGTTTAAGTTCGTTCTTGATTTCGGCGGCAAAGATAGAGGCGGGTGCTGACAGCAAAAATGAATTTCCATTATTAATAAACTTCATGAAAACAGCCCTTTATTATGTAACATTAATGAAATATTTATGTAACGCCAGCATAACATCGGCACCTTTTCTTTGCACCCATTTAAGTAATGTATCATAGAAGCACACCCTTATGAACGACCTTTTAGACATATACAAGCGCATCGAATACCTCCGCAACAAAGGAGTGAAAATGAAAGAAATGGCAGACCACCCCAACATGGCGGCGAGCGTCCTCTCCTCCCTCTACTCCAGCGTCCTCCCCACCTACATCAGCACCCTGCGGAACGGCAGTACGGAGGAAGAATCCCTGGACTACGCCCTCTCCCAAGTGAACAACGTGTCGAAGAAGCGCCTCCTCGGCTCCCTCAAAGAACTGAAGGAACAACTTTTTGAGCTGGAGCCTGCTCCAGCCACGGGGCAAAAAGCCAACCCTTTCCTTGACATGCTGACCGAAGAGATGCTCCACTCGGCGCAGGAAGTGTACAATTACAGCGGCATCTACATCAGTTACAGCCTCTCTTCCTCCTCCAATGCCTTAAAGGTAGAGCCTTACCTGATAACCCCTGCCGACAGCAACGACCACGTCAAAGTGGTGCATATGAGCGCCTACAACACCACCCACTTCGGCACTGCTGTCTTCAACAACCACCAGAATGCCTATATCTTCTTCAACGAACGCGAGGCACCCCAACTGGCCTTGTTCACCATCTACCTGCAACTGCCCATGTACGACTTTCCCCACCTGCTCAAAGGGCTCTACCTCTGCCTGGACTACAACCGCAACCCCATAGCCCGCCGCATCCTCTTCATCAAACACTCGGACAGCACCTCCATGGACGACTTCCTGGAACTGAAAGGCCAGCTCATCCCCCAAGACCAGCTGACCGACGAGCAACGCCCCTACTACAACTACACCTGCCAGCCGGGCGACTTCATCAAAACCTGCTCCGTCCCCTCTCCCCTGCTGAACGAGAAAGACCTGGAACGGGAGAAACGGATGTTGGAAATCTAAGATAACCCGGACAGTCCGGGATTTTTCACTTTGCAACCAAGTTGCATCTCCTTTCCGCTACCTTTGCTGCAGAAAATAGAAAATAGGAGGAAACAATATGAGTTGCAAATGCTGCTGCACACACGGACATACAGCGATACAAGAAAAAAGAAACAGTCTGCTGAAAGATTATTGGAGAATCATCCTCTCCACCCTATTACTTTTCGGAAGTCTCATCCTGAATGCTACTGACGCCACCTTCTTCAAGGGAGAGTATGTACCTTTTATATGGTACTTGCTTGCCTATCTCCCCGTAGGCCTCCCGGTGATGAGGGAAGCCTGGGAAAGCATCCTGCAAAAGAACGTGTTCAGCGAATTCACCCTTATGTCCATCGCCACCCTCGGCGCCTTCTATATAGGCGAATATCCCGAAGGCGTTGCCGTCATGCTCTTCTACTCCTTGGGAGAGCTCTTTCAGGACAAAGCCGTAGACAAAGCCAAGCGTAACATCAGCGCCCTGCTCGACGTACGTCCCGAAACGGCAACGGTCATCAGAAACGGCAGTACGCTTGTCGAAGCTCCCCAACGTGTGCAGGTAGGCGAAACCATCGAAGTAAAAGCCGGAGAGCGCGTCCCCCTGGACGGAACGATGCTGGACGAAGTTGCCGCCTTCAACACCTCTGCACTGACGGGAGAAAGTGTTCCCCGCAACATCCGCCAGGGCGGGGAAGTGCTTGCCGGAATGATTGCGACCGACAAAGTCGTACGCATCCAAGTCACCAAACCCTTCGAGAAAAGTGCTCTTTCCCGTATATTGGAACTGGTGCAGAATGCCTCCGAGCGCAAAGCGCCGGCAGAACTTTTCATCCGTAAGTTTGCCCGTATCTATACGCCCGCCGTCACCGGACTGGCGGCATTGATTGTACTGCTCCCCTTCCTCTATTCGCTGGCAGATGCACAATTCTCGTTCATCTTCAATGACTGGCTATACAGGGCATTGGTCTTTCTGGTTATCTCCTGCCCGTGCGCCCTCGTCGTAAGCATTCCGTTAGGCTACTTCGGAGGAATCGGCGCCGCCTCCCGCCTGGGTGTCCTCTTCAAAGGTGGCAACTACCTCGATGCCATCACCCAAGTCAACACGGTGGTATTCGACAAGACGGGTACGCTGACCAAAGGCACCTTCGATGTACAATCCTGCCAGGCACAACCGGGAGTTACGGAAGAGAAGTTGATACAGCTTGCCGCCTCGGCAGAGCGAAACAGTACGCACCCCATAGCCAAAGCCATCATAAGCTATGCCAAACAAAGAGATATAGAGCTGATTGCCACAACGGACGTTACGGAGATTGCCGGCCACGGACTGCAAGCCACTATGGATGGAACGCGTGTCCTGGTGGGGAACACCCGCCTGCTGACTAAGTTCGGGATAGAATATCCCGATGAATTGTCATCAATTGTCGATACGATTGTGGCCTGCGCCATCGGAACAAAATATGCCGGTTATCTGTTGCTATCAGACACATTAAAGGAAGATGCCGTCAACGCCGTCAAAGAATTAAAAGCTTTAAATATCAATAATATTCAGATATTATCGGGAGACAAACAAGCCATTGTTACTAACTTTGCAGAAAAGCTAGGCATCACCCAGGCATACGGAAACCTGCTGCCGGACGGAAAGGTGAAGCACATCGAGGCACTCCGCAGCAACCCTGCCAACCGAATAGCCTTTGTGGGCGACGGCATCAATGATGCCCCGGTTCTTGCCCTTAGCCATGTGGGCATCGCCATGGGCGGACTTGGCAGCGATGCCGCCATCGAAACCGCCGATGTAGTGATACAGACAGACCAGCCTTCGAGAGTGGCCACCGCCATTCATGCGGGCAGGCAAACCCACCGGATTGTCTGGCAGAACATCTCGCTGGCTTTCGGAGTGAAGCTGCTTGTCCTCATCCTCGGTGCCGGTGGAATCGCTACACTTTGGGAAGCTGTCTTTGCCGACGTAGGCGTCGCCCTCATTGCGATAGTGAACGCCATACGCATACAAAAACTTATTAAATAGAAAAAATGGAAGAAAAGAAATATTTGGACCTATTGGCCAAAAGGGACATACAGCCCACTGCCATCCGCATCCTGGTATTGCGCACCATGATGCAGGCAGGCCGTTCCGTCTCATTGCTCGACCTTGAAACCATGCTGGATACGGTGGACAAATCCACCATCTTCCGTACCCTTACCCTATTCCTCTCCCATCATCTGATACACAGTATAGATGACGGGACGGGTTCCTTCAAGTATGCCGTGTGCAGCGACAGTTGCTCTTGCGACGTAAGCGACCTGCACACCCATTTCCATTGCGAGAAATGCAACAAAACCTTCTGCTTCACCAACATTCCCACTCCGGTGGTGAAGCTGCCTCAAGGATTTACACTGAACAGCATCAACTATGTACTGAAAGGCATTTGTCCGGACTGTGCAGCAGAAGTCAACCGGGAGGCTTAGTTAAAAAATAAAAATCCATGCAGTCATTCATGTTCTTCTCTATCCTTAAGAAATAACATTGAGACAAACACATGGATACAAAAGCTCTTGTCACTTTATGCCAGAAGGGAAACGGGCAGGCCTTGAGCCTGCTCTACGAAAACTATTCAGAGAAAATGCTGAAAGTATGCCTACGCTATATTCCCGACCCAACGATAGCCCAAGATCTTCTTCACGACGGTTTTGTCATCATATTCACTTCCATTCATTCGCTGCGCAACCCGGAGAAACTGGAATACTGGATGAAAAAGATTATGAGAAACCTGGCACTGCAATACCTCAACCATGCCAATGCCAACCCCACCATCCCATTGACAGATATTCCGGAAGAGGAAGAGCCTGCTGAAAATCCTTTTTGTCCGGATTTCATTTCGTACGATAAGATGCTGGATATAGTGGAGAGCCTTCCGGAGGGCTACTGCAAGGTATTTAAACTGGCAGTACTGGAAGGATTGTCCCACAAAGAAATCGGAGATTTACTGGGTATAGCGCCACACTCCTCTTCCTCCCAATTGTTCCGGGCGAAAATTTTACTTAAAAAGATGCTGGCAGGATACCGTGTGTTCATTGTGTTGACAGTATTGCTTCTCTTTCCAACGCTGTATGACTATCTGTACAGAGAGAAAAAGAGTGTCAGGGAAAACCGTTTGTCCAAAGTTTCTTCCAGGCAAGCCGGAAGCACGCAACAAACAAAGAAAGCCGATACTCCCCGAAACGACGAACAATGCCATACCAAAGAAAATCTGAACAAAAGGGAACGAATCATCCCTCCCGTTCCTGTTTCCACAGAATGGCCCCTTGCCATACCCAAAATGAAAGATAGCATCCACAAATATCCCATACCCTCTCCATTCACCGGACAGACCATCACCAACCGGCAGATGGCTTTCGCCTCCTCCCCTTCCCCGATGCCGCCAACCCGCAAGAAGAAATCCGGGAAATGGAAGTTGATGCTGGCAGGTTCACTCGGACCGCAACTGGCACAGAACCTATATAAGCTGATTGCCACTCCACATACCGACGGCATTTCAAGTGACTTCCCTCAACAAGTCAGTACGTGGGAAGAGTATTATTCTTATCTGCACACCCGCTATCAGCAAGGTACTCTGGGAAAAGATTCCATCGGACTCATGCAGATTGCCCAGAATAACAGCGGCAGGATTGTTGAGAACCAGCAGCATCATGCCCCCATCGTCGTGGGACTCTCTCTCAGCAAGAAATTGAATGAGCGTTGGAGTCTGGAAACCGGATTGCAATATACGCTTCTCAGGTCGGAGTTCACTACCGGCGAAGCATTCCGCATTCAAGACAACCAGAAGCTACATTATATCGGCATCCCTCTCCGGCTTTCCTACCGTTTCTGGCATTACAAACGTTTCTCCGGTTATGCCACGGCAGGCATGCAGGTGGATATCCCCATAAAAGGGACACTCCAAAGCTTCCACGTCACAGACAGTATTCCACACAAGCTCGGCAGTCATCCGGTAAGTGCTCCCTGGCAGTGGTCGGTCAACACAAGTATAGGCATACAATATCACCTCACACCCCAGGCAGGCATCTATCTGGAGCCGACTGTAAACTATTACATCCCCGACGGCAGCCAACTGCGCACCATCCGAAAGGAACATCCGTTCACATTCACCCTCCCGGTAGGCCTCCGCATTTCCTGGTAAAAAAACGATGTGCCACGCAGTCTTTTACCCGACTGATTATCTATTTATATGGATAATCAAACTCAAGAAGGAACAAAGAACATGCAGAAACGACATACCGACCGGGAAAGCTACTTTGGTGAACAGTCACAGACCAGCAAGAACTATTATATCCCCTACATAAAGGAAGTCATCGGACACATCCCCGATAAAGTGCTGGAAGTGGGCTGTGGAGAGGGAGGCAATCTGCTTCCCTTTGCCAAAGCCGGTTGCCGGGTGATGGGCGTAGACATTGATGCCATGCGAATAGAGCAAGCCAGGACCTTCTTCACCCAAAGGCATCAGCAGGGACAGTTCATTGCCACCGACATTTTCCAGCTTGAGGACAAGGCTACGAATTTTCCCCTGATTCTTCTACACGATGTGATAGAGCATATCAGAGACAAAGAACGGTTCCTCTCCGGCCTACAAAAACATTTGTCTGCCGACGGAGCTGTATTTGTAGGATTTCCCGCCTGGCAAATGCCATTCGGAGGCCACCAGCAGATAGCACACAGCCACATTGTTTCACATTTCCCTTTTCTCCACCTCCTTCCCCGCACTTTATACAGATGGATATTAAGACTATGCGGTGAGCAGGAACGCGTAATCACGGAGCTACTGGATATAAAGAGCACCGGATGCACCATCGAACTGTTCAATCGCATCGCCCGGCAAGCCAACTATCAAATCATTGACCGGAGACTGTACCTTATAAACCCACATTATAAAATCAAATTCGGCTTGTCCCCACGAAGGCTCAACGGAGTTATTGCTGCTATCCCGTACATAAGAAACTTCTTTTGTACAAGTTGCTTTTACATATTAAAGAAAGGGACTAAAACTGTTAATCACTACTGATTTCCCAGCTTTAGAATTGATTCCGAACCATCAATTTAAGATTATATATTCAGAAGAAACCATTAAATTTCTGAATAGCCCTGATGAAAGAGGGGGTGTAGAAACCCTCATAAACTAAAAAATCACCCTCGCTGCAGATGGTTGTAGCGAAGGTGATTTCAATAAAAGGGGAACTTGCACTTCCTCCCTTTTAATGTTTTTACATCGTTACTTGGTTCATTACAGCCTCGTCAGGTGTCGTTCCTATTTCATCGGCAAATAATATGTGGGTGATAGACCCTCTCGGGGTCGGAGTTTCGATTTTAATTCTTTGACCTTGGTACATCTCCGGAATATCAACCAGCTTACATCTATGGGCTTCGTTATTGCCAAAACTGACATAATAGTCTTTCCCTATTACCAGCTTTACAGGTTTACGTTGAGAGAAATGAGTCGGACAAACAGAGCTATCCACTTTTATATCTATCACAAAACCAAGAGCGGATGTTACCTTAGATAGTATATCAATGCTCACATTATAAGCCCCTTTCTCTATCTTGGCTATATTAACACGATTAACACCACAAAGATTAGCCAATTCCTCTTGGGTCATATTTCTCTTCTTGCGAAGAATGGCTAACCGACTACCAATCCGTTCACGTTCTTTCAAAATCTTCTCTGTACATTTTCCTTCGTGAATTTTCATAAATCTGTTGCAGAATTTAAAGTGTTGCCCCCACTTCTAATAGTTATTGGTTTTTGAACAGACAAAAGTAGATATTAATTTTGAATTGTAGCACATTTACTACAACTATTTTCTAAATGAATATAAAAGGTAGGGGGAGTAGAAGAAAAAAGAAAGCCCCTGAATTACTGGAATTCAAGGACTTACAAACTTCTTTTTACTATTTCCGTGGAGCTGGAGGGTGTCTCTCGAACCTTTTTATAAAATTTCACAGAATATCAAATATCATGTAATCAGTTATTTATCTCTTTCTTTCATTAATCTAAATATCTCTTAATATTATTGTATATCTCATTTTTGGGGTGTATTTTTGGGTGTCATTTTCAAACACACCCAATTATGCATATTAAAAGAAATATCATTTTTGCACCAGAAAGCCGCAAAAAAGACGGTATTCCAGTTACAAAGAATGTGCCAATCCGTATGCGTGTTATCTTTGCCAGTCAGCGTATCGAATTTACAACGGGATATAGAATTGATGTAGAAAAATGGGACACAGACAAGCAACGGGTTAGAAACGGTTGTACCAACAAACTAAAGCAAAGTGCATCCGAAATCAACGCAGAACTATTGCGGCAATACACCGAAATACAGAATGTGTTCAAAGAATTCGAGGTGCAAGATGTAACACCCACCCCTGCACAAATTAAGGAAGCGTTCAACCTAAAGACAAAAGGGGAAAAAAAGGAAAGCCATGAAGAAAAGCAGAAGGTTGAATTGGATTTCATGAAAGTTTTCAATGAATTTGTAGCAGAATGTAGCAAACAAAATGACTGGTCTTCCTCAACCCTCAAAAAGTTTGCAACAGTCAAAAAACACATTTACACATTTGACCCTAATACTACGTTTGACAGTTGGACGGAAAAACATTTCAATGACTATATAGAATTTTTACGTGCAGAAAAAAACATGCGCAACACTTCCATTGCCAAACAAATCAAGTTCGTAAAATGGTTCTTACGTTGGAGTAATCGAAAAGGGTATCACCAAAACATGGCTTATGATAAATTCACGCCTAAAATGAAGAGTGCACCCAAAAAAGTGATATTCCTCACCCAAAATGAAATAAATAAACTAAGAACCTGCCCAATACCACCAACAAAGAAATACCTTGAAAGAGTAAGGGATGTATTGCTATTTTGCTGTTTCACTGGATTACGTCACTCCGATGTGTATAATTTGAAACGTAGTGACGTTAAAAACGGTCACATCGAGGTTATTACCATAAAGACAACAGACAGTCTTATTATTGAATTAAATGACCACAGCAAGGCAATACTCGAAAAGTACAAAGATGTGCCGTTCCCTAATGACAAGGCATTGCCAGTTGTAAGCAATCAAAGGATGAACGAATTTTTAAAAGAACTGGGACAACTGGCAGAAATAGATGAACCAATACGAGAAACATATTATAGAGGAAATGAACGAATAGACGAAGTTACACCTAAATACGCATTGTTAAGTACCCACACCGGAAGACGAACATTTATTTGTAATGCTTTGGCACTTGGGATTCCAGTACAAGTAGTAATGAAATGGACGGGACACAGCGATTACAAAGCGATGAAGCCCTATATTGATATAGCAGATGAGATTAAAATCAATGCCATGACTAAATTTAATCTGATATAACTATGGAAGAAAGAATAACATCAATGATACCCCGCTACGGGAAACTCAACAAGATATACACCGAAATAATGTCCGGAGGCAGTTTCTCTTTTGAGAAGCAACAATTCATTTCCGATTTTTACAGAGAGTACGGGGACACGCAGACCTTTGAGGCGGCACTTATCAGCCTCATGCTTGAAATGGACGCCGCGCACTTCTCCATATTGCTGAACAGCCTGAAACGTGAGATTGAAAGCAACATCTCGACTTACAACACCTGCAGGGAGTTTTTTGACCGTCTCAATACCGAATATGTCTGCCGACAGCATGAAAGCCGTTTTGACTGGGGTATTGACAGACAGATGAAAGTCACAAACGGATATTACCGGGAACTCATGGAAGCCAACGGCTCTTTAGAAGCGGTAAGTTTCAGGAAACACGACCGTCAGGAAGAAGAACTGTTGGAAAGAAGGTACGAACGGTGCAAGCGGGAATACGACAAGGAAAAAGGCAAGTTGGACGCACTCTACGAACAGAAGGGGCAAGCAAGGCGGGAAGCTCTGCTATGCCTGAAAAACCGTTGCGGGGACATTTGCAGGCTGGGCGGCTCACTATTGGCTATCCTTGAAAAATACCTGACCAACCCAAAGCAAAAGGAAGGGGAAGAAAAGGAAATTCCCTCATCCAGTACCACCCCGGCAAGTCCGCCCGCCTATTTCCCCATGCGGCTGCTGTCAGCCATTTACGAGAAATGCAACGGCGAACAGTTCGAAGCCGTTTCCGAACTGGACTTCTACGCCAACATGAACCTGCAACCATACGAAGGCAGACTGAAAATAAGACCGAGGGAGAAGGCGCGTGTATGCTATCTCATTTTCCTTATGGGTGAAATGCTGCCCAAGCCAGACAAAGAGAAATGGAAAGAGGACATCATGAACCTGCTGGGAATAGACGATACATACTACAAGTCAAAATACAAAGAGCCCGTTTCCGATTTTCCCAGTGACAGCAATCAGGAATTCGCCAAGGAAATGCGGTCAATATTCCGATAGTCGGCGATATGCAACGACATTCCACGACACAACCACTTTTACCACTCAAAATAATTTCTACCACTTTTTATTACTTGCTGATATTTAATAAGATAGCGTGATATTCCAATCACGCTATCCACATCCTTACCACCCATACCCGGGACTAACTTTGCACTGTTCGAACGAGGTAAAAAGCCCATGCGCAGGGCTTGCAGTACAAACGTTAATTTCATTCTGATATGGAAATTAGAGACCTTTTATCAAAGCCCGTATGGCAGATGACGGGCGAAGAGTTCATATTCCTGAACCGGCACGCCTTGCAGGGAAGCGAAACGAAGCCAGCCCAGCCCGCAGCCGACAAGGGAAAAAAGTATGTGTACGGGATAGGCGGCATAGCCCGGCTGTTCGGATGCAGCATACCCACAGCAAACCGCATCAAGAAAAGCGGAAGGATAAACAGAGCCATTACGCAGATAGGGCGTAAAATCATCGTCGATGCGGACATGGCGCTGGAACTGGCAGGACGCAAAAGCGGGGGACGCGGATAGGGAGGTGCGGCATGGAAAACAAGGAAAGGAACATCACACCCGAAGAGGCGGTAATCCTATGGCACGTCTCGCGGCTTGACCTTTCGGAAGACTACGAGCAGGCACCCGAAATCCTGAAAGTGCGGGGCTCCGTCATCGGCACGCTGGGAAACTTCAGCGCGTCAATCGGAAAAGCCAAGAGCAAGAAGACGTTCAACGTCTCCGCAATCGTGGCGGCTGCGCTGAAAAACGGGACGGTACTGAACTATACGGCGGAACTGCCCGAGAACAAGCGGAAAATACTCTATGTGGACACCGAGCAGAGTACCTACCACTGCGCAAAAGTGGCAAAGCGGATATTGCGCATGGCGGGACTGCCCACAGACAGAAACCATGAAGACCTTGAATTCCTCGTCCTAAGGAAATACACGCCCGAAGAGCGCATAGCAATCGTGAGGGAGGCAATCTACCGAACCGAAAATGTCGGGCTGGTAATCATTGACGGAATACGTGACATGGTGTACGACATCAACAGTTCCGGCGAGTCCACAAGAGTTATCTCCCTGCTGATGACATGGACGGGTGAAAGGAATATCCACATCCATACTATCCTGCACCAGAACAAGGGGGACGAGAACGCAAGGGGACACATCGGAACCGAACTCAGCAACAAGGCGGAAACGGTGCTGCAAGTGGAGAAGGACAGCAAGAATCCCGATATAAGTACGGTCAAAACCGCACATATCAGGGCGGTGGATTTCGAACCGTTCGCATTCCGTATCAATGAGGAGGCACTGCCCGAACTACTGGACGGCTATCAGTTCAATGACAAAGACACTGAAAAAGGAAACAGGGGAAAGTTCGACCCGTATAGGGACATCACCGAACGGCAGCACCGCATCGCGCTGGAAGCGGCGTACACCCTGAAAGACGAATACGGCTATAAGGAACTCGAAGGGGCTTTGCGGGAAGCCTACGCCTCTGTGGGTGTCAGACTCAGCGACCACAGACTGCGTGACCTCATCACCGTATTGAAAAACAAGCGTATGATAGTGCAGGAGAATGGCAGGAAATACACCTTCAAGCCGGACTTCCACTATTAGCAGCGCAGACCGGAAACCGCTTCGCTTCAACCGCAGTATATATATACAGCAAAGTGAAGTGAAGCGTTTCGGAATGCGGTAAAACCGCTTCACTTCAACCGGGGTATATATATATGGTGAAGTGAAGCGGATATATACAGACCGTACCGCAGACATGTACGGGCGAAAAGAAAAAACAATATCCACTTAAACAGAAACCCACATGAATACGAATGAAGCGAAGCGGATACGCATAGAGGAATATCTGCACAGTTTGGGCTACAACCCGGTAAGACGGCAGGGAAACAGCCTATGGTACAAGTCACCGTTCAGGGACGAACAAGAACCGTCCTTCAAGGTGAACACCGAACGCAACCTATGGTATGATTTTGGCGCGGGCAAGGGTGGCAATATCATCGCACTGGCGCGGGAGCTCTACGCGTCCGACAGCCTACCCTACCTCTTGAAACGGATAGCGGAGCAGACACCCAGCGTGCGCCCGGTCTCCTTCTCTTTTGGCGGGCAACCACTCTCTAAACCGAGTTTCCGGCAGTTGGAGGTGGTGCCGCTTTCTTCCCCCGCCCTATTGTCCTATCTGCGGCAGAGGGGAATAAATACGGAACTAGCAAAAAGAGAATGCAGGGAGGTGCGCTATCTGACCGACGGCAAACCCTACTTTGCCGTCGGCTTCCCCAACCGTTCGGGAGGCTACGAGATACGTAACAAGCTCTTCAAAGGCTGCATAGCACCGAAGGACATCACCCACATACAGCAGGAACAGCCGAAGGAATCCTGCTACCTCTTCGAGGGCTTCATGGACTACCTTTCCTTCCTCACCTTGCGGCTGGAAAGGTGTCCTGACCGTCCCGAACTTGACGGTCAGGACTACATCGTGCTGAACTCGACTTCCAACCTATCCAAAGCAATCCGACCTTTGGGCGATTACGGACGCATCCATTGTTTTCTTGACAACGACAAGGCGGGAATGGAAGCCGTTCAGGAACTGCGGGAGGAATACGGGCTGCGCATACGGGACGCATCGCACATATACGGAGGCTACAACGACCTGAACGACTTCCTGCGGGGTAAGCAAAGCGGACAATCCGAACATCAGCAGCAGAAACCGGAGCCGGAGAAAGGACAACGGCAGGAAGAGCAACCGAAAAAGAAAAACAAAGGTATCAGGATGTAACCGTACAGCCAACGGAAGGCTTTGAAAAAGCCATAGCTCATTAGGGCTTTTTCTTCACGCAATGCACGCATCGCTAAAAAAGCCCCAATGAGCAAAAGGGACGCTGCCCCTTTTGAAACCCCGGAGCCATGCGGCATGGGAGCAAGGCAGGGGAAGTATTAACCGAAAAAATGTATTACAGTTATGGGATATGCAGTTTTGCATTTGGAAAAGGCAAAGGGTGCGGACGGCGCAATGTCCACACACATAGAGCGCACCGTCCACCCGAAGAACGCGGACAGAATGCGCACGCACCTGAACCGGGAACTGGTGCAGTTTCCCGAAGGAGTGAAGAACCGCACGCAGGCGATAGCGCACCGGATAGAAACGGCAGGTATCAGACGCAAGGTGGGCACCAACCAGGTGAAGGCAATCCGGGTGCTGCTCACCGGAAGCAACAAGGACATGAAACAAATGGAAGCGGACGGACGACTTGACGGCTGGTGCAACGACAACCTGAAATGGCTGTGGGAAACATACGGGGAGCAGAACCTCGTATCGGCAGTCCTGCACATGGACGAGAAGACACCGCACATACACGCCACTATCGTACCGATAGTGACGGGAGAACGCAGGAAAGCCAAACAAGATGAGCAGAACGGGAAGAAAAAATACAGAAAGAAGAGCCCACAGGATGTACGGCTGTGTGCTGATGACGTCATGGCAAGGCACAAGCTGAAACACTATCAGGACACCTACGCACAAGCCA
>OGQQ01000066.1_pt1 | contig 109881 bp, 118 predicted proteins | sample 1553281 | NCBI WGS metagenome assembly OGQQ01 (sample SAMEA2579937, study PRJEB22360) | human gut metagenome | biome: human gut; feature: human-associated habitat; material: faeces | place: Denmark | collected 2008/2010 | reverse complement strand
TTCTCTTGAAGTCGATGATTCTGTATTTTCTTCTGCTTCCGCCTCCGCGGTGTCTTACAGTGATTTTACCCTGGTTGTTACGACCAGCGTTTTTCTTCAGGGACACTACCAGAGATTTCTCCGGTGTGCTCTTCGTGATTTCGTTGAAATCAGAGGAGGTCATGTGTCTTCTGGAAGGTGTATATGGGTTAAAGCTTTTGATTCCCATTACTTTGTTCTCCTTTCATTTCGTATCGCACTTATGTGTGCATATTTCGAACAGCTGCTAATTAAAGTCCTTCGAAGATCTCGATGTCTTTGCTGTCCTCGGTCAGAGCAACGATTGCTTTCTTGCTCTTTGCAGTTTTTCCAACTACCATTCCACGACGTTTGTTCTTTCCGTCCATGTTCATGGTGTTTACGCTTTTAACTTTTGTTCCTTCGAACATTTTCTCAACTGCTTCTTTGATCTGAGATTTGTTTGCTTCCGGGTGAACCATAAATGTGTATTTCTTCTCGCCCATAGCGTTCATGCTCTTCTCAGTTACGATTGGTTTCAGGATTACGTCGTAATATCTGATATCTGCCATTATGCGTACACCTCCTCGATAGATGCAACACTGCTCTTGGTTGCGATGATGGTGTTGTATTTCAGCATGTCGAATACGTTGATGGTATTAACAGATGCAGTCTGAACGCCAGCAATGTTTCTTGCGGAAAGTGCTACGTTTTCGCTGTCATCTCCGATGATTACCAGTGCGTTGTTTACTTTGAGGTTATCAAGCACTTTCTTCATCTCTTTTGTTTTAACTTCTGCAAGTTTCAGCTCATCAAGAACGATGAATTTGTTCTCCTGAACTTTGCTTGTCAGAACGGATTTTAATGCAGCTCTTTTCTCTTTCTTGTTCATTTTGAAAGAGTAATCTCTTGGTACTGGAGCGAATACAACTCCGCCGCCTGTCCACTGAGGAGCTCTTGTTGAACCCTGTCTTGCGTGACCTGTTCCTTTCTGTCTCCACGGTTTTCTTCCGCCACCGCTTACTTCGGAACGGGTTTTAGCTTTCTGAGTTCCCTGACGATTATTTGCAAGCTGAAGCACTACAGCCTGATGTACCAGATGCTCGTTGATTTCTACACCGAACACTGCATCATTAAGCTCCATGCTGCCAACTTCTTTGCCTTCCATATTTAATACAGATACGTTAGCCATTACGTGTGTTCCTCCTTTCAACGAACTTATTTACCGCATTTTACTGTCTCTTTGATGGTAACCATGGATTTTTTCGGTCCTGGTACAGCACCTTTGACTAACAGTAAATTGTTCTCTACGTCAACTTTTACGATTTCCAGGTTCTGTACGGTGATTTTCTTTCCACCCATCTGTCCTGGCATTCTTTTTCCTTTGAATACCTTACTCGGATCGGAGCAAGCACCATTGGAACCTGCGTGACGATGATATTTGGAACCATGAGCCATAGGTCCTCTGGACTGACCATGTCTCTTGATGGCACCCTGGAATCCTTTACCTTTGCTTGTTGCAGTAGCGTCGATTTTATCGCCTGCGCCAAAGATATCGGCCTTGATTTCCTGTCCTAATGTATAGGTTTCAGCATCTTCAAATCTGAACTCTTTCAGATATCTCTTGCAGGAAACACCTGCTTTTGCGAACTGGCCTTTCATTGGTTTGTTCACACGGTTTTCTTTCTTCTCGCCGAAGCCTACCTGAATTGCACTGTACCCGTCGTTGTCTGCGGTTTTCACCTGTGTTACAACACACGGACCTGCCTGCAATACAGTTACCGGTACTAAAACACCGTTTTCGTCGAAGATCTGAGTCATTCCGACTTTTGTAGCTAAAATTGCTTTCTTCATTCCTTTTACCTCCTGTTTTATCTACAGCGGAACTTCCTATTATAAAGAAGTTCATTCTAGCGAACAGTTGATATAAGTGGAACACTATGACCCTTAGGGATGTTGATTCCTTCGAATGAGTGTTGCTTCTATATCATCTATTGCTTGCTTGATTGATGGCCGGGGGCTGATCCCGGACTTTTTGCAGCTGATCTTATTTGTTTTTCATCTTGATGTCGATGTAAACACCAGCCGGCATTTCCAGTCTTGATAATGCATCCACTGTTTTCTGGGTAGGTGCGATGATATCAATCAGTCTCTTGTGGGTTCTCTGCTCGAACTGCTCACGGGAATCTTTGTACTTATGAACGGCACGAAGGATTGTTACTACCTCTTTCTTCGTTGGAAGCGGTACTGGTCCGCTCACCGTTGCTCCGTTCTTCTTTACAGTTTCAATAATTTTCTGTGCAGATGCATCTACTAACTGATGATCATACGCTTTCAGTGTAATTCTCATTACTTGACTTGCCATAAAAAAAGTCGCCTCCTTTTCGCACTTTTACGAGTACGACAAGCGGTGACTGTACACTTACCCGTGTGTGTCCTGATGTTTGCACACGGTCGTTTCCACTCTTACAGGTGGACTTAATTGTGGGTACAGTGACTTGTCGCCAGTTTCTTTAACTTGACATTCGCTCCACGGAAAACCCGCTGTTTCTCAGCGGCAACCTCGCGCTTCAACGCTATCAATGTCACAACAGTTGTTAGTATACAAGAAAACACGCGAAAAATCAAGGTTTTTTTTTATTTTTTTCGATTTATCCGTTTTTATGCAAAAAGAGAAATACAGGGGTGCCGTGTTGTGCACTTTTCCTATATCTCTCTCTTTTTTGACGTTTTCCAACTATTCAGAGCCCCATCTCGATTCCGCTGCGATGCATCTCGATGTGGCTTCTTGCCATATGAACAAAAAGAAAAGAACGTCCATTCATGCAAGCATGATTCGCGTTCTTTTCTTTTCGTTCGCATGGCTCTGAATAGTTACAGAATGTCGGAATAATCTAAGATTGTGATGCCGGTTGCAGGATCTTCAATGACTTTCGGGTCATCTCCGGCTGCGTGGGCCTTCTGGAGGAGTTCTTCCGCCGTGTAAACCGGCATGGCAAGTTCGATCGGTTCGGACGGTTCCGGTTCCGGCTCTTCTTCCGGCTCTTCGATGGTTTCTTCAAACTCTTCGATTTCTTCCACAGTTTCCGGCTCTGCTGATTCCGTTTCTTCGGTTTCTTCTGTCACTTCTTCCGCTGTTTCTTCTGCGGCAGCTTCTTCGACGATTTCCGTTTCTTCCACGGCTTCCGGAATTTCTTCGGTTTCTTCTCCTCTTACAAGGTTCTGCAGATCGACGGTATTAAAGGACACCTGCTCCGTTCCTTCTTCTTCCAGATCCGGAATTTCAAATTCGTCCTGTTTCTCTTCTTCTGCCGTTTTCTGGTCGGCTGCTCTCAACTGTTCGGTCATTTCCTGTTCTTCCCGTTTCTTTTTTTCTACCAGGGCAGCTTTCTTTCTGCTGCGAAGCTCTTCGGACGCTTTCTCATCGTCCTCGTCCTCGTCTTCTTCCTCTTCTTCCTCATCCTCTTCTTCATCACGTTTCCATACCTCGGAAAGGATGAACAGAATGACCAGAAACAGAATGGCAAGTCCGATGATCATGATTCCCTCTCTGCTCTGCGCCGCCATCGACAGAAAGCCGATCACCGGAATCGTGACGATCACTTTGCTCACGGTTGCTCTCACGGTAATTTCCGTTGTGTCTCCACTGATCACATTTTTTACGGATGCGGTTCCGGCAGCGGTGTCGAGGGACTGTATCGTATAGATATACTTTCCGGAATTGTCATCAACCAGGATTTTGTCTCCCGTCGCAACCGATGACGTATCTGTCTTCTTTGCGTACGTAACAGCGCCGCGGGAAATGTTGGTATTTCCCATCCCGTCTGAGACAAGTGTCGTGATGCCGGCAAACGGCGGAATCACCAGTGCGCCTGCTGACAGGATTGCAAGCAGAAGCAGCGTATTCACAATTACCTTCAGTAATTTTGACATATTCAATTCTCCTTGTATTCTCAGTCTTTGCCCCCTATTATAACCCCTTTTCTTCGATTATGCAAGAAAACGTTACGCATCGTGTCCCGGCCGCCCGGTTCCGCGTGTCGAATTTTTCGATTTTTTCTTGAAGATCTGTCCTGTTTCTTCTATACTATATGCATAACCAAAGGGGGAATACTTTCATATGAATACACTGATCAAAACCATCGAAGATCTTTCCCTGAACGCATGGCCGTCTCACCAGATCGAGCTGTACGACGGATGGATTCTTCGTTTTTCTTATTTTTATACACACCGGACCAACAGCGTCGAGCAGATCGGGCCGTCCACGATTCCGGTGGAGGAAAAAGTGCAGTACTGTGAGGAGATCTACCGTCGCTGGGGTACACCGGCAATTTTCAAGATCAGTCCGCTTGTCAATCCCGGCTTTGATGCAATGCTCGCCGACCGCGGCTATGTAGTCCAGCACACGACGCACGTCATGACAATGGATCTGGCGAACTTTGCCAAAAAGGATCCTGCCGTTGCCGTGACCGTCAGCAGCTTTATCCCGCCGAAATGGATTGACAGCCTCTTTGCTTTAAAGAGCACGACGAACGTGATGCACCGCATGGTCGTTCCTTCGATGTACCGCGCTATTCCAAAAGAAACCATCTGTACCTCCATCCAGGATGAAACCGGAACGATCGTTGCCACCGGCCTTGGCATCCGCGACCGCGATTACGTCGGTGTCTATGCCATCCATGTGCATCCTGCGTACCGCCACCGCCACTACGCTTCCTCGATCTGCCGCACAATCCTCTCCGAGGGAATCCGGCTCGGTGCAACGAAAGCATATCTTCAGGTTGTCGAGGGAAACACGCCTGCGATCACACTGTATGAAACGCTCGGTTTTTCCTATTTCTATACCTACTGGTTCCGCGCGAAGAACGTGGTCTGATTTTCGTCTGATTTCACATAAAAAAGCATAGCAAAACGGCATGTCAAAATTTTCTGACACGCCGTTTTGCTCTATGTTCATGCTATAAGTGCAGTAAGATTATTCAGCAGAAGGACTGCTTAAATATTTTTCAACGCCGTCCATGGCTTCGCTCTCGTCTTTTCCGTTTGCGGTCACGGTAACTTCCTCGCCATTGTCCAGACCAAGTGTCATCATACCCATAATGCTCTTCGCATTTACTTTTTTTCTGCCGCTCTCGACGTAGATTTCACTTTCGTACTGGCTCGCTACCTGTACCAGCATGGCAACTGGTCTCGCCTCCAGGCCGCTTGAAAGACGAATTGTGATTGGTTTCTTAATCATAATACTTCTCCTCCTTGTTTCCTTCGCAAATCTTCTGCAATCTCTTTTAGTTTCCTTAATCTATGATTAACTCCGGATTTACCAACAACCGGCGTTAACATCTTGCCCAGTTCCAGAAGCGATGCTTCCGGGTATTGTAAGCGGAGCCTTGCCATCTGCTCCAGCGGTTCCGGCAGAGAAGAAAAGCCTGTGGTTTCTTCGATATACCGGATATCTTCGATCTGGCGGATCGCCGCGCTGACCGTTTTGTTGATGTTGGCAGTTTCACAGTTCACCTTTCGGTTGACACTGCCACGCATTTCTTTTAAGATCCGCACGTTTTCCAGATTCATAAGCGCGATGTTGGCTTCCATGATGCCAAGCATCTCCACAATCTGTGCGCCTTCTTTCATATAAACCACATGGTGGTTTTTCCGGAGAACGATCCGTGCATCAATTCCAAAGCTTTTCAGAAGTTCCTGCACCTGTTCTGCTCTCGGCGCATCGGGGCAGACAATTTCGAGATGGTAAAACCGGTTGGGATCGCTGATGGAACCGGACGCTAAAAATGCGCCCCGCAGAAATGCCCGTTTGCAGCACTGACGCTGTACCACAACAGCCGGAATCGGCATTGCTAACTGCCGGTCTGTCTCGTGTAACTTCACTGCCTGCAGAATCTGACGGGTTTCTTCCCTGTCATTTACGCGGATCAGATACGTATTTTCCTTCTGATTCAGCTTAACTGCAAGCTCTGCCTCTATATTAAATGTTTTTTTCAATAAAGTAAAGTACTTTCTTGCCACATACGCATTCTCTGTCTGAATCCGTATCGTCCCATCCTTCTCGGAAATCTGTCCGCAGAGTGACAGGATCGCCGCTGTTTCCGCAATCTGGCAGTGGCGTGCCGTCGGAAGATGTCTCGATAATTCCTCTTTTACCTCGCTTGAGAATGACATCCTTCCACCTCTAAATTCCTTTTCGGATGGCGTCTTTTTCCAGATCCCGGTGCTCAATCCGGATTCCATAGTCCTTCGCGTTGGAAAGACGCCGGTACAGCTCGTTGGCAAGGGTTACGGAACGGTGTTTTCCACCGGTACAGCCGATGCTGATAATGAGCTGATGCTTGCCCTCGGAAATATAATTCGGAATCAGAAAACGGATCATATCCTCTAATTTTTCCGCAAACACCTGCGCTGTCTCAAATCCCATCACATAATCCCGCACCGGAGCATCGTTGCCGGAGAGCGGGCGCATGCCTTCTACGTAGTAGGGATTCGGCAGGAACCGCACATCGAAAACAAGGTCCGAATCCGCCGGGATTCCGTATTTGAATCCAAATGAGAGCACGGTAATCATCAGATTTTTGAATTTCTGATCCTGCACGAAAATCTTATCGAGCTCCGCTTTCAGCTCTCTTGTGAGAAGCTGGCTCGTATCGAGAATGTAGTCCGCATCTTTTTTCAGGAACTCAAGTGCTTTGCGCTCTTTTCTAATTCCCTCATCCACCCGTCCAAGACCTGCCAGCGGGTGCGTTCTTCTCGTCTCTTTGTATCGTTTGACCAGCACGTCATCGGACGCGTCCAGAAACAGGATCTCATAGCAGATTCCGTTGATGCTCATCCACTCCAGAACATTCTGCAGGTCCGGGAGCGCCTGGCCGCTTCGGATATCGATTCCGACTGCCACTTTCTGGATTTCTCCGGAAGTACCGTCGGCGGTAAGCTGTGCAAATTTTTCAACCAGCGGGATCGGAAGGTTATCGACGCAGAAATATTCCGCGTCCTCCAGCATTTTCAACGCTGTACTTTTTCCCGCACCGGACATGCCGGTCACAATTACAAAACGCATGTTTTTTCTCCTTTGGTGGATAACGAAAATCAGAATTCCCCGAGGAACTGGATTTCCGGCTCAAGCTGTACGCCAAACTGTTCTTTTACTTTTGCCTGGATCTGACGGATCAGTTCCATCACATCCGATGCGGTTGCACCACCTGCATTGATCAGAAAGCCGCAGTGTTTTTCCGATACTTTTGCACCGCCGACTGCGTAGCCGGAAAATCCGGCATCCATCACAAGCTTGCCTGCAAAATAGCCTTCCGGCCGCTTGAATGCGCTGCCGGCGCTCGGATACTCGAGCGGCTGTTTCTCTACCCGCTTGTTTTTCAATTCCTGCATGCGGGCAAGAATTTCTTCTTTATCTCCCGGAACAAGCATAAGTTCTGCTCCAAGTACGACGTAGCCTCTGTCTTTGATGACGCTGGCACGGTAGCCGAAGCCGAGCTCTTCTTTTTCCAGTTCCCGGATCTCACCTTCTCTTGTGAGTACAGTGACATTCTGTACAATATCCTTCATCTCTCCGCCGTAGGCTCCCGCGTTCATACGGACGCCGCCGCCTAAAGTTCCAGGGATTCCGGAGGCAAACTCCATACCGGAAAGACCGGCTTCTCTTGCCGCCCGGCTGATGGATACGAGCATGCTTCCGGCTTTCGCCCGGATTCTGTTTCCTTCCACTTCGATTCCCTGAAAGTTTTTGTAAACCGAAAGAATCACACCGTGGTAGCCCTCGTCACTTACAACGAGATTGCTGCCGTTTCCGGTGACGAACCACGGAATCTCTTTTTCTTCGCAGAGAGCCACGATTTTTCTGATTTCTTCTTCGGTATGAGGAGCGACGAAATAATCTGCCGGACCGCCCACACGGAAGGTCGTATGATTTTTCATCGGTTCTGCGGTCTGTACCGCATCTTCCCCTGCAATTGCATAAAGTTCTCTGACAATCTCTTCTTTGATCACGATTTTTACCCTTTGCCGCATCTGCGGCCGAACATTTCATTACGAATTACTACGAATTACAGATTATACTTTTTTAGACGCGAAAGCAGCCGACATCCCTCACTTCTTCGTTCGTTCTGCCAGCCGCTGTTTTTCTTCTTCGTCTGCCCGCCTTTTTGCAGGCTCACGGGGTATTCTACCACGAACCCTCAAAAAGTGCAACGAACTTTTTCGTTCCGGCTCTTTTTTCTATCAGATCTTCCGGATTGGTATCATTTCCTACATCAGACAGTCTTTTCCATGGATTCTCGCCGGGGTGACAAGCACCATCTGATTCATGAGATTTTCTTCTGAAAGAACGGCAACGCGCAGATATTCTCTCGTGTGTCCCGTCCAGTAATGGACGCCGTCGATCTCGACTTCTTCTTCCATGAGCACTTCCAGCTCTTTTCCGAGGAAGCCTTCCATATATTCCTGTCTCCGTCTCTCGTCCAGTTCCAGCAGAACGTGGCTGCGCTTCGTCTTCTCCTGCTCCGGAATCTGGCCTGCCATCGCTGCAGCGCGGGTGCCTTCTCTTCTCGAATACTTGAAGATGTGAGTCTCGAAGAAATGAATGTCCTCGACAAAGGCGCGCGACTCTTCAAACTCCTCCTCACTCTCCTGCGGGAAACCGACAATCACATCGGTCGTCAGCGCCGGATTTCCATATACCTTACGCAGCAGATCGCATTTGTGTTTGTATTCTTCTGCGGTATATTTCCGGTTCATCCGCTTCAGTGTTCCATTGCTTCCGCTCTGCAGCGAAAGATGGAAATGCGGGCACACCTTCGGCATTGCGGCGATCGCCTCTGCAAACTCTTCGGTGATGATGCCCGGCTCCAGGGATCCGAGACGGATTCTTCTGATGCCGTCCACTGCATCAACAGCGCGGATCAGGTCGAGCAGCGTCTCTTTTTCGCCCTCCGGGAAATCGAGTCCGTAGGAGGAAAGGTGGATACCGGTCAGCACGACTTCCTGGTATCCGGCCTCCACCAGACGTTTTACTTCTTCTACCACATCACTCTGGCGGCGGCTTCTGACTCTGCCGCGCGCGTACGGGATAATACAATAAGTACAGAACTGATTGCATCCATCCTGTACTTTCAGGAATGCGCGGGTGTGCTCCGCCGTTTTGCTGATCGAGAGTGTCTCGTACTCACGGTTGTGTGTCATATCCACGAGGAAGCTCTTACACTCCGCGTCGGATGGTTTTCCACCGTCCTCACGTTCTGCCAGAAAGTTTTCCAGAATATCCACAAGATCTTTCTTCTTATTATTTCCGATGATCAGATCAATCGCCGTATCCTCTTCGAGTTTTTCCCCAGCCGCCTGCACATAACAGCCGCAGGCCACGACAACCGCATCGGGATTCATCTTTTTCGCTTTGTGCAGCATCTGCCGCGATTTCCGGTCCGCAATGTTCGTCACAGTACACGTATTGATAATGTAAACATCCGCTCCCGGTGCAAAAGGCACGATCTCGTACCCTCTGTTTTCGAGGAGCTGCTGGATGGCTTCCAGCTCATATGCGTTCACTTTACACCCAAGATTATGCAAAGCTACCGTTTTTTTCATGCCATACTCCTTTCTTCTTCATCTTTATTATTAAAAATCACGAAGATTCCACTTTATCTTTGTATGTTTTCGCATTGACTTTTTCCCCTCCAGACGGTAAGATAAAGCTGTTAAATGAGGGTAATAAATAATGTTAACCAAATAACAGGGAGGATTACAAACATGAAAACAGTACAGATTTCTCTTAATTCTATCGACAAAGTAAAATCTTTCGTCAACGACATTTCCAAATTCGATTTTGATTTCGATCTGGTATCCGGAAGATACGTAATCGACGCAAAATCCATCATGGGAATCTTCAGCCTCGACCTTTCCAAACCGATCGACCTGAACGTCCATGCTGATGGAGATGCTCTTCAGACCGTACTTGATGTTCTTGCTCCGTACATTGTATAATTACGATAGAACATAAGGGCCGCGCACTCGCCGCGGCTCTTTTTTTGTCTTTGTTTATCATCAGGACCGGATCTTGTTTTTCAGAACCCCCAAAACAAGATCCGGCCTTTTTGTTCTTTAAAGCAAGTTTTCCTTAGCAGACCTCGATCGTCTCTGCGGTAGAAACTGCGCGTTCCATCATCTCGTCGATCACGTCATCCAGATGGCGCTCGGAGCATTTGATGACATTCAGGTTCGGTTTTGTCACCGGATGCTTTGCAACGAAGATCGTGCAGCAGTCCTCATACGGCAGAACGGATGTCTCGTACGTACCGATTTTTTCGGAAATATCGACGATCTCCTGTTTGTCGAAACCGATCAGCGGACGGAAGACCGGCATGGTGCAGACTTCGTTGGTAACGGCGAGGGAATGCATCGTCTGGCTTGCCACCTGTCCGATACTCTCTCCGGTGATCAGGCCAAGGCATTTGTCCTGACGTGCAAACGCTTCTGCGATCTTCATCATATAACGGCGCATGATGATGGTCAGCTCGTCGTGCGGGCATTTTTCGTAGATTGCAAGCTGGATCTCGGTGAAGTTAACCACATGCAGACGGATCGGACCGCTGTAGCGTGCAACGAGTTTTGCAAGATCCACAACCTTCTGTTTGGCTCTCTCGCTGGTGTACGGCGGAGCGTGGAAGTAAACGGCATCAATCTTAACACCGCGTTTTGCGATCATGTATCCGGCAACCGGGCTGTCGATACCGCCGGAAAGCAGCAGCATGGCCTGTCCGTTTGTGCCGACCGGCATACCGCCAGGGCCTGCGATGCTCTCGCAGTACAGATAAATCTTCTGACGCAGCTCGACGTTCAGATAGATATCCGGCTCGTGAACGTCTACTTTGAGGTTCGGGCAGACATCGAGGATGCGGCCGCCCAGCTCGCAGTTGACTTCCATTGTGTGCATCGGATAGTTTTTGTTCGCACGGCGTGCGCATACCTTAAAGGTTTTCTCCTCGGTCGGGTACAGCTCTTTCACGTAGGAAACCACTGCCTCTGCCAGATCTTCAAAGCCGGTGTCCTCTAAAATGACAACCGGGCAGATCTCGGCGATACCGAAAACTCTTGTCAGCGCATCGACAGCGCCCTCGTAATCAAAGTCTCCTTCGGTGTTGACATAGATTCGTCCCATCTCACGGGTGACCTGGAAATTTCCGTCTACCGGGGCAAGCGCGTGCTCCATCTGTACGCAGAGCGCTTTCTCGAACAGATGACGGTTCTTTCCTTTAATGCCGATCTCGGCATATTTTACCAGAAATGCTTTGTACATCATCGTTTTTTATTCTCCTTTTTTCTCAGCCAGATCGCGGAAGAACAGAGGATATTCCTCAGAAAATTTCTTCAGGATCAGGTCAGATACCTGACGCATCTGCGGATGTGCGGCGTTGGCGCTTCGAAGCCGGATAAAGTGGCGCCACTCTCTTAAGTTCATGGTCATGACGATCTCGGTTTTCAGGGAGTTCGGAAGAATGCTTCTTGCCTCCTCCGGCTTTGCTCCGAGTTCGAGCATCTGGAAGTAATACTGCTCTGCAGCTTCCATTGCTTTCTGCCATACCTCGTATTTTTTACGGTCGTTCTCGTCGTCCAGATCATAGGAAAATCCGGTTGCCAGGTCGATACAGGTGATCTGGTTTCCAAATTTATCTTTCGAATAGTTGCAGTAGCGGGTGCTCTCCTGGCTGTAGCTTGCGATACGGTGGCGGACGATCTCATGGGTCACGCCGCGGTCGCACGTTACTTTTACGGTGATGGAGCCGTGCTCAATGACGGATTCATGGCCGCGTTTGATGATGCCTGCGATGAATTTCTCTGCAGTGCCTTCTCCAATGCGCTCCTCGCTCTTGTAGCAGACTCTTCCGATTTTCTCGATCCGGCGCAGCATATCCTCGTAGGATTCGGTGCTCAGGATTTCAATTTCCGGCTGTATTGTAATCATAATTTTCCTCTTTCTATTATTTCCTGGTAAATCTGCGCAGCATCGGCAGTACCTCGCGCAGCGTATCCAGGGTGTAATCAATCTGTTCCAGTGTCGTAAATTCGCTGAAGCTGAACCGCACGGCAGACTCCATCTCGGCTTTCGATGCGCCGATGGCAGTCAGCGTCGGGCTTCCGGCTCTCTTGTGTGATGAGCAGGCGCTTCCGGCGGAAACGTAGATCTGGCGGTCCTCCAGCGTGTGCAGCAGCACTTCACTGCGCACATTTAAGAACGATGCATTGACAATCTGCGGCGCACCCTCTTCTTCCGGCATGCCATGGATGACCACATCGTCCAGCTCCCGTAAGCCTTCGATCAGACGGTGTTTGCAGGCACGCATCTGCGCGGTCTGCTCGTCAAAATGCTTGTAAACGATCTCAGCGGATTTCGCAAGGCCTGCGATGCCCGGCACATTGTCGGTTCCGGAACGCATGCCGTTCTGCTGGCCGCCGCCTAAGATCAGCGGACGGATTTTTACTTTCTCATCAATATATAAAAAGCCGCTTCCCTTCGGTCCGTGGATCTTGTGGCCGCTCACGGAGAGCATGTCGATGCCCATCCGTTTCGGATAAATCCGGTATTTGCCGAACGCCTGGATCGCATCGACATGAAAATACGTTTTCGGATTTTTCGCCTTAATTCTGCGTCCGATCTCCCCGATTGGCTCAACAGCACCGATCTCATTGTTGACATACATAATCGAAACGAGAATCGTCTCCGGCGTGATCGCTTCTTCGAGTTCGTTCACATCCACAAGGCCTTCTTTATTTACCGGCAGGCGCGTAATACGGAACCCCTGCTCCTCCAGAAATGCCAGCGGTGCCGACACGGCCGGGTGCTCGATCGCGCTTGTGATGATGTGGTTTCCCGTTCTCTTATTTGCCATTGCTGTTCCGACGAGCGCCCAGTTGTCGGACTCTGTGCCACCGGAGGTAAAGAAAATTTCTTTTTCTTTGACTTTCAGAATCTTTGCCAGCGTTTCCTGGGCGGTTCTGATATATTGTTCTGCTTCTACCCCTTTTTGATGCATCGCAGACGGATTTCCATAATGATTTACCATCAGATCACAGACGAGATCTGCGGTTTCCTGATAAACACAGGTGGTTGCGGAATTGTCCAGATATGCTTCCATTATCTTGTTCGTTCCCTTCCTTCTAAAAGATACACCAGAATGGAAAGCACGGTCATTCCGGCCGTTTCCGTGCGCAGAATGCGCTTTCCGAGCGTAATCGGCTCTACCTTTTCCTTCATGGCCATTTCCACTTCCGCTTCGTCGATGCCGCCCTCCGGTCCGATCAGGATCGCAATAGATTCACCCGGTTCAATGGATTCCAGAATTCTTCTCGTTCCTTCCATCCCCTCTGCGTTCTCATACGGCATCAGGCGAACGTCTGATTCTGCTATCATTGCAAGCGCCTGCTGAAATGTAACAGGCATGTGTACCGTCGGAATCTGCATCCGTTTGGACTGCTTTGCCGCACCAAGCGCGATCGTCTGCCAACGCTCTGCTTTCTTTTCCGCCTTTTTCCGGTCCAGCTTCACAACGCAGCGTTTCATCTCCACCGGAACAATTTCCGTCGCACCAAGTTCCACTGCTTTTTGGATGATCAGTTCCATTTTGTCACCTTTTGGCAGACCCTGAAACAGTACAATTCCGGACGGGAGTTCTCTGTCTGCTGCTGTGACTTCTTCTACTGCGGCAAGAACCTCCCCTTCCGGGAAATCCGAAACGGCACAATGATATTCCTTTTCGCCTCCGGTACTGACCAGTATTTTTTCGCCCGGCCGCATGCGGAGCACATTTTTGATGTGATTAACGTCACTGCCCGTGATGTGGACAGTGCCGTCATAAATCTGACTTTCTTCTACAAAAAAACGGTACATGAATCTGTTCTCTTTCTCTTCTGGTGTTTCGCTTTTCTTAATTTACATCGGTTTTCTTGCTGTAACAGAAACCCATTCGCCCTGATGTGTAACTTCAACCACTTCAAGTCCCGCTGCAACGACTGCCTCTTTGACAACTTCCTCTTTCACATCAAGAATGCCGGATGTGATATAAACAGCGCCCGGCTTCATCTGGTGTACGATTACCGGCGTCAGCGGAACGAGAACATCTGCAAGAATATTGGCGGTAACGATATCGTATTTCTCGTATCCGACTCTGTCCTGTACTTCTTTGTCATCAATGATATTTCCGATCATCATATCAAAAGCTTCTACCGGAATTCCATTAACTTCTTTGTTTTCCTCAACCGCAGGAACCGCACACGGATCGAGGTCTGTTCCGACCGCATGACGCGCACCAAGCTTCAGTGCAATAATCGAAAGAATACCGCTTCCGGTTCCGACATCAAGCAGCTCGGTATCCTTTGTCACATATTTCTTTAACTGACGGATGCAAAGCTGTGTTGTCTCATGCATACCCGTTCCAAAGGCTGTGCCCGGATCGATATGGATGATCATTTTATCCCGGTCTTCCGGCTTTACTTCCTCCCAGGACGGGATGATCAGAATGTCGTCCACATAGAACTGTTTGAAATACTGTTTCCAGTTGTTGATCCAGTCCTTGTCCTCTGTCTCAGACTCTGTGATGGTGCACTCTCCAAGGTCCAGGAACTCCTGCATTTCTGCAAGTGCCGCGCGGACATCTGCAAGAACCTTCTCCTTGTCCTCATCCACATCGAGGTAAAAATTCAGGTAGGCAATGCCGTCGTCATCCGGAATATCCGGCATGATATCCACGAACATCTGCTGTTTGTCGCTCTCGGTCAAAGGCTGTTTGTCCTGAATTTCCACGCCTTCGATTCCCACATCGGCCAGAGTGGAGATCACAATGTCTTCCACTTCCGATCTTGTTTTTAATGTAAATTTATTCCATTTCATTGTTTAAACTCCTTTTTGCGCTTCTCTTTTCCATACGTGCAAAGAAAACCACATTTATCATACACGATATCGTTCCTGTTGTAAATGTTATTTTCGGCTTTTACGGCCCGTCTCAATCCGAAATCTTTGTCAGAAAGCCATCTTTTTTCGCCTTCTGATAACGCCATATCAGCCCGAGTGTGGATAAAATGCGAACCCCAAGATCTATCAGGTTGAACCGGTACAGTGCCGTAAGATCTGCCCCAAGTGCCGTATACAGACGGACACCAAGCAACGGCAGAACACTGTTGGTCAGCGTCGTCATCATCGTAAAGAGGCTGATCAAAAGCGAACGGTTCTTTTCCGGTGCGGCATTTAAAAGAATCTGTACCGTGCAGAGTGCAACGGCACACTGTGGAGCGTTCAGAACCGTCATCAGAACAATAAAAGTAACCCCGCGGTACGCCAACGGTAAATGTGGAACCAAAATCATAATAACCGGGCAGAAGCAAAGACCGATCCCGGCGAAAATCAGTGCAAAATCCGGCGATTTTTTCCGGACAACCTTCGCGATCATTCCAACTGCCGCAAGCTGACCGATATTGAAAACACCGTTGCAGATGGAAAGTGTCATCTCCGACATTTTGCAGTATTTGACCTGTCCTAAATACCACATGCTCCAGTCAAGCTGCCAGGTGATATAGAAAAAGACCACCGGCACGAAGAACCAGCGCAGTGCTTTATTTTTTCCCACACTTGTGATCGCCTCCAGCAGGTCAGAAACAGAAAAACGTGAGGATGCATTTCCCGCTTCTGCCGAAGCTTTGCCCTCCTCCTGCTGTTTCACCGGAATTTTTTTGATTGCAGCGGCCTGCAACAGAACACAGACAGCAGACAAATAAAAGAAGCTTCGGAGTACCAGAAGCTTTCCATCGGCCGTGTGGCATCTTCCCATCAGAATCCCGCAGATCACCGGTGCAAAAATGCCAATCACAAACATGAACTGATTCCGAAAGGCATAGACATCATTTCGCTGTCGCAGCGAAACCGCAGCACCGAACATCGCCTGCCACTGCGCATTGTAGATGGCAAGTGCACCCGCAGTAAATGCCAGCGATACAAAAAACAGATCCATACGTCTCTCGCCGAGTACCGGTACACTGCCAAGAAATGCATAACCGGCACACATCATAAGAAGCGTAAGCAGCGGTATCGTCTTTGTCGACTTCAGATGATCCGCCAGAATTCCAAGCGGCAGCAATGCTGCACACGCTACAATGTTCGGCACCATCTGGATAATGCCGATCTGACTGTCGGTTGCACCCATGTTTGTCGCATACAGATTCAGGCCGAAACCGTTGATCGATGTGATATATTGCAGAAATACACCCTCGACGGCAAACAGCAGCATGATCTGCGCAGATGGCGGCATCTTCTTTGCCCGGTAAAACAGACTCTTTTTCATTGCTTCATCCCCCATGCCTTCTTTTGTCATCTTCACGTTCCTGCCCCCTGCCGGATACGTAAAGATTCTGCTTTCATAATGGCAATTTCATGTTCAAATGTCAACAGAAATACCCGGATCCGATGTGAGAATTTTAACGGCATTTTCTGTCAATATTCACAAAAGAAAAAAGGGCATTTTCCCTGTTGAATGCATGGGTTTGGCATAAGAAAAAGGAGCCCCCGTTTTACCTGGGGCTCCGCCTATTGGAAATGTTTATAGCAATCTCAGAAACTATAGCAAGACCAGAAAATAACGCAAAAAAGGCAGTGCTGCAGGGCGCGAATTACAAGGAACGGATTTGAAGGCGTACCGGGGTACGACGAAAATCCGTGACGCAGTAATTCACGTTCTGCAGTGCTGAATTTTTTGCGTTATTTTCTGGTCTTGCTATAAATTCATCTCCCACCGCAGAACGTATCTTCTTGCCGGAAGAGGATAAAAAAATTCAGCACTGCTTTTTTGCGTTATTTTCGGGGTTTGCTATCAGAATTCGATCTCGCGCAGATATCTGTGCAGCGCATCCTGCCAGGTCGGCAGTTTCTCGAATCCGTTCTCGGTCAGTTTCTCTTTGCTCATGCGGCTGTTGGACGGACGTTTTGCTTTTGCCGGGTACTGGTCAGAGCTTACCGGTGATACACTTACTTTTCCGTAAGCCGGATCGATCTCAGCGGCCTGTTTGAAAATCTCGCAGGCGAACTCATACCAGGAGCAGAGTCCCTCGTTTGTTGCATGGTAGCGGCCGTAGTTCTCTTTCTCCGCCATGTCGACAAGCAGGCGGGACAAGTCGTAGGTGTAGGTCGGGCTTCCTACCTGATCATCTACAACAGTCAGATGATCGTGTGTCTTTCCAAGGTTCAGCATGGTCTTGATGAAGTTCTTTCCGTTCACGCCGAATACCCATGCGATGCGGACGATGTAGAATTTTTTCACCCATTTCTCTACCGCGAGCTCTCCCTCGCATTTCGTCTGGCCGTATACGTTCAGCGGATGACGCTCATCATCCGGCTCCCACGGGCGGGTGCCCTGGCCGTCGAATACGTAGTCGGTGGAGATGTAGATCATTTTGCAGTCAAGGTCATGGCAGACTTTTGCGATGTTCTCGGTTCCGACTGCATTGACCTGATGTACTTTTTCTTTTTTGTCATCATCCTCAGCAAGGTCTACCGCGGTCCATGCTGCACAGTGGATTACGACATCCGGGTTTGCTTCGGTAATGACTTTTCTTACGCTTTCTGCATCGGTGATATCCATTTCTTCAATATCAACGCCGATTCCTTCATGACCGCGTTTTGCAAGTTCATTCATGACGTCATGGCCGAGCTGGCCTTTTACACCTGTTACAAATACTCTCATAATGGTTCTCCTTTTTTCTGATTTTGTTATCGTTATGTTTTGTCTGTCTCTTGTTTTTCAGTCTGATTTTCTGTTTGTACCATGAGTATAAAGGATGACGTTATGTCATGGTCAAGCACTTTTTTCAAAAACTGCCCCGGATTTTTCTTCCGGGGCAGTTTTCTTCAACGCTGTTCGCTTTTATTTGTCGATATATTTTCCGTTCATCACATCCATCAGATACTGACCGTACTGATTTTTCTTCAGCGGCTCGATGTCGGTCAGAAGCTGGTCTTTGCCGATCCAGCCGTTCAGGTAACCGATCTCCTCGAGGCACGCAATCTTGCGGTGCTGATGGGTCTCGATGGTTTTTACGAAGTTGGTTGCCTCTACCAGGCTCTCATGTGTACCGGTATCCAGCCAGGTGAAGCCCTGTCCGAGAAGCTCAACGTTCAGGCTGCCGTCTTCCAGATAGATCCGGTTCAGGTCGGTGATCTCAAGCTCTCCGCGCGGTGACGGTTTCAGGTTCTTTGCATACTCTACGACTTTGTTGTCATAGAAGTACAGACCTGTAACACAATAGTTTGATTTCGGTTTCTCCGGTTTCTCTTCGATGGAGATGGCTTTTCCCTCGGAGTCAAATTCTACGATTCCGAAACGCTCCGGATCATCTACATAATAGCCGAATACGGTTGCGCCTTTTCCGGTCTCAGCGTTTTCTACTGCTGCTTTCAGGCGTTTGTTCAGACCGTGTCCGAAGAAGATGTTGTCGCCGAGCACCATGGCAACGGAATCATCCCCGATGAACTCTTCACCGATGATGAAAGCCTGTGCCAGTCCGTCCGGGCTTGGCTGCACTTTGTAGGTAAGCTGTACACCGAACTGATGGCCGTCTCCGAGCAGTGCCTCAAAACGAGGTGTGTCCTGCGGTGTGGAGATGATCAGGATGTCGCGGATGCCTGCATTCATAAGAACAGACAGCGGATAATAGATCATCGGCTTGTCATAGATCGGGAGAAGCTGTTTCGATGTTACCATAGTTAACGGATAAAGACGTGTGCCGGAACCTCCGGCAAGTACGATACCTTTCATAATTCGTTACTCCTTTTTCGTATATGATACCTCTAGTATAACCTCATTCCCGGAAACGCGTCAACCCGTATCGTAACGTAACCGTTACTGTTCACTCAGCAGTGAAACACTTGCTGTTTCGCTGCGTAAGAACATGTTTCAGGTGTGAGCAACCCTCCTTTTACGAAGCAAAACTTTAAATGAGGGTTGCGAATGTTACAGTTCGCTGGGCACCAGTGAACTGTAACACGTAACGGTGTGTGATAACTTTGTGACGTTTCTGTTATCAGCAGCTGTATTTCGTCAGTTTCTGGCGGGAATAGATCGAGCTGTTGCGGTTGAATACGTAGGCCGCGGTGCAGACAATAAAGAAATATGGCAGATAATCGTAGCCAAAAATCTCGCCGCCGATGAAAATAGCCGCCAGTAAGGTATTGGTTCCGCCGCCGAAAACCGCCGCATAGCCAAGCGCCGCGGAAAGCTCCACCGGAATACCGAACAGATTGCCAAGGACTGCTCCCAGGGTTGCTCCGATGGTAAACAGCGGTGTTACCTCGCCGCCCTGAAACCCGGCGGACAGCGTCAGAATTGTCAGGATAAATTTCAGCGCCCAGTCATATGCATATACCTTTTCCCCATGAAATACCGCTTCCACCAGATTCGTTCCAAAGCCGCAATACCGTCCGCGGTACAGAAGCAGGAACAGAATGCTAAGGATAACACCGATGGAGAAAACACGCACCAGCGGATTTTTGATTTTTTCGCCGAGATATTTTTTCGTGTGCTTTAAGCACCAGGCGAAGAGGCCGCCTGTGATTCCAAAAATAATACCAAGTGTAATCAGACGCACCAGCAGGAACGGTGTCAGGCTTTCGCTGATGTGGACAGCCAGATTTTCTTTGCGGATTCCAAGCAGGGAAGCTACAGCGCTCGCAGAGAAAGATGCGGTAAACGCCGGAAGCAGTGCCTCGTACCGCATTTCACCTGCAGCGAGCACTTCTACTGCAAAGATCACAGCTGCAATCGGCGTTCCGAACATGCCCGCAAAGCCGGCGGCCATACCGGTTACCAGAAAGATACCGGGCGCGTTTTTAAACGGTAATTTTTTGCCAGCAAAATAGGAAAACACAGCACCGATCTGAACGGCAACACCCTCCCTGCCGGCACTTCCACCGAACAGATGCGTCAACGCCGTTGAGAGCATTGCCAGCGGAATCATGCAAAGCGGAAGCTCTGTCTCCTCCTCATACGCTACATCAAAAATCAGACTCATGCCTCCTTTTCCCCTGCCACCGAATTTCTGATTGACTGCCACGATCACAAGACCTGCCATAGCGAGAAACGGCAGACACCAGAAAAGATGTGCCACGCGAATAGCCGTGACTTTCAAAAGCAGACGGCAGAACAGCGCCTCAATCAGACCGACTGCCGCACCGAGCGGAACGCCGGTCACACCGAGCAGCAGCAGGGCGCCGTAGGTGCGAAGGGATTTCTTCAGTTCTTCTTTCATTCTCTTTCTCTCCTTTTCGAATTCTGCTGTTATCATATCACGAAGCGGACAGATTGTGAACTATGGATACCTTTTCCTCCATACTCTTTGCCAGTGCGTCGGCAAATTTTTCCTGCATCCGGATTACTTCTGTCATCTCCTGCTCCGTAAACTGCGCCGCAGCTTCCTCCTCGGACTGAAACAGCGGAAGAATCAGCTCTCTCGCATACTGTTTTCCCGTTTCAGTCAGACTGATGATTTTTTCCCGCCGGTTTGCCGGATTGACTTCCATTTCGATATATCCTGTTTTCGTTTTTAGTCCGTTTTCGTACTTTTTGTTTTAGTGTTTTTTTCTTCCTTTGTCAAGATTTCCAAAAGCCTCTTTTTTCCGTATATTTTCCGGCATTTTTCAAATACTAGCAACTGTCCAGACACTGTTAGGGAAAGGAGATTTTGAAGATGAGAAAAATCAGAAGAGTGTGTATGACGCTGGCATTGGCGGTATTACTGGCCGGGATGACGGCCTGTGGAAACAACACCACGAATGACACCGGAAATGGCAATACCAACACGGAGAGCGACATGGGACAGACGGATAACAGAAACGACGTCAATACGACAGAGATGCCGTCAAACGACAATGTAAATGATGTGACGGAGGGCACCGATGGGAATGCCAACGGCACAAATACCGGGGATAGAAATACCCTTGGGGATGATGTCGGCGACGCCGCTGAAGATGTGACCCGTGGTGTCGGTGAGGGCGTTGAGGATGTCGGCCGCGCGGTGGACGATGTGGTAAGCGGCGGCGACAATAAGACGCAGAATCCGCAGGAAAACGGAGCAACTACACAGAATGGAGCGGGGATGGCACAGTAAATATGCACTTCTGCTGCTCCCGTATCTAAAAAACTTCCCTTGGCGAACGATACATGCAGGTTCGCCGGGAAGTTTTTTTACTGCCAGGCACATCAGCACCTGGTTTGATCCGTCAATTTTGATTTTTTCTTTTACAGACCGCATCTGAATTTTCTGCCCTTCGCGCCAAGAATGCTGGCCATCCGATCGCCCCACGCTGCACGCTCTGCATAAATATCAACCCGTTCCAGATCTCCGCTCCGGTCCACAAAGGCAGGAAACAGGAATCCACAGATAGGATTTCCCGGCTCGTATTCTCCAACCAGAGGGCAGACAGCGCAGATCAGATAGGGGAACATCTCCTCGGATTCCCCCAGGCGCTCTTTATCGGAAGCCTTTGCCGGAATATCATACCGGTCATAAAACATGTAAATGGCATAAGCCCCGTGAATCTGCAATCCTTCGATCAGGATATCATAGAACGTTTCCAACAGCGCATCGTTCTTCAGTCCGCATTCCCGCAGCGCCATCAGCATCTGCCAGATACTGCCCGGCCCCTGGGATGTTTCCGGAAAACGGTATTCCCGCAGCTTCTCATTCGATTCCGCAAATGGAATTTTCTTGGCAATCGCCAGATTCCTGGCCTTTTCCGAACCGGACAGTTTCAGAAAATGAATGTTGAAACTGCCGTCATACTCCCCATCCGAATCCGTATAGCAACCCGCCATCCGCACAAACGAAGTCCGCGCCGGCGTCATCCTCCTCGTCAGCTCCAGCATGTCTTCCCGATTAATCATACATTCCCTCCGACAGTAAAGATATTCGAAACTCTCTGCCTTTGATCTTATCATAACATGCTTTTTCTGTCAGCAGGTTTTTAAATTGCGTTCTTTCTCTCCATCTGATAAAATCGAAACAGTATCTCGCATTTTATAATTTTGATATAGAGAGATGTTGGGACAAAACACCTTTTGACTCAATATCACAGAAAGGACGACACATGAAATTAGCAGTAATCAGTGATCTTCACGGGAATTATTATGCGCTCGCAAAGGTGCTGGCATTTCTTCGCAGTCAGGAGATCGACGGTATCATCGGGCTGGGAGATTTTGTAACAGATGGGCCTTTTCCGCAACGGATGATGAGAGTGCTTCGCGAAATGCAGGAGGAGTTTCCCTGCTATCTGGTGCGGGGAAACAGGGAAGAATATCTGCTGGAAAATATCCGGCATCCGCAGAACTGGAAGGCAGGTTCCTCGACAAGCGGACTTTTGGATTATACGTTTCGGAATCTTACCGGACAGGATCTGGAATTTTTCGAACATCTGCCGACAGACGGTGTTCTGGTCGGAAAAATAAATGAATCAGGCCGGCTGATTCCTGTTTTTGTTCCGCAGGAAGAAATCACACCGGATACCTGCCGCGAATCTCTCTTCCCGGCACTTCGTCTCTGTCACGGCGCGCCCGGAGAACTCCGTGGGAATTTCGGTCTGCATCCGGAGCTTTTGCTGTCCCATCTGAAAAATCTCGATGCCGCAATCCTGCTCGGCGGGCACAGCCACAAGCAGGAGCAAAGAGAATATGCCGAAAAAACATACCTGAATCCCGGTTCCCTTGGGCTTGCGCTTGATGGAGTCGGCGGCCATGCCCATTTCGCGATTCTGACGCTGGAAAACAGCACATGGCAGATCGAATGTTTTCAGATTCCCTACGATCTCGAAGGCTACCTCGCCGAATTCGACCGCGCCGGGCTGGAAACGCATGGCAGTGTCCTTGCCCGTTCCTTAAAACGGACATTGACCTGCGGCGTGAATTATTTTTATCTCACCGTAAAACGAGTGCGTGAACTCGCCGATGCACTGGCACTGACCGATCTGGACGAAGAGGTCTGGAAAAAGGCGGAACAGGAACTGAAATAACCGTCCATTCAAAAGACGGCAGGCTGTGTACTCACACACAGCCTGCCGTCTGTTTCTATTCCCTAACTTCTATTTTTCTTTTCGAAACACAACCGTCTCAAATCTTCTGACCACTCCATCATACTCTCCCGTCATCGGCTGGTATGTTTCCGTATCCATCGGAAATGCAGCCGGTTCAGCTCCGTAGTTCTGTACAAACAGATACTTGTATTTCTCATCCTCCCTTGTTGCAACATCGAGCCCTTCCGGGATTTCGGCTGCCGCGCGTTCCAGGCCTTTTTCTTCTGCCAATTTCCGGCAGAAGTCATCGTAAAATGCCTGTTCAAAATCTGCGCAGACATAATACGCCTCGCCCTCTCCAAATACATTTTTCGTCAGTGCCGGATATCCCGCATAGAAATCGTCACGGTATGCCAGCAGCGTTTCGGCACCGTTCGTTTTTACCAGGTCGCAGAAATTTCGGATTTCATATGTCTTTCCTTCTCCCACACCCGCATTCACATCCTGATCATACAATGCGTCCAGCTCGGTGCTCCGCAGGCCGAATACATCCATCAGTCCGTGCGGGGTTCCGCCGAGGAAACAGAGGTCGTTTTCATCCACAACTCCCGACCAGTATGTCATCACAAAGGTGCCGCCGTCTGCCACGAAATTCCGGATTTTTTCCTCAATTCCGGCCCGAAACAGATACAGCATCGGTGCAAAGACAATCCGGTAGCCGGAAAGACTCTCCTCCATATCAAGGAAATCCACATTCACACCCAGTTTCCGAAGACCGCCATATACTTTCTTCACGGTATTCATGTAATGCAGTCCCATATTCCGTGGTCCCTGCGCATCCTCCATGGCCCAGCGGCTTTCGCAGTCATGCAAAATTGCAGCCTGTGCCTTCGTCGTGCTTCCCGCAATCTGCGCCAGATCCAAAAGCGCCTCGCCCGTCTCTGTCACCTCACGGAACACGCGCGTATCCTTTCCGCCGTAGTGGTCAATGACCGCCCCGTGGAACTTCTCGCTCGCACCGCGGCTCTGGCGGATCTGGAAATACTGGACACTGTCGGAACCATGCGCCACTGCCTGCAGCGATGCCGCCTTTAAAAGCCCAGGCCGTTTCAGCTTGCTGACACTCTGCCAGTTCGTGCTTGTCGGGCAGGACTCCATCAGAAGGAACGGTTTTTTCATCAAACTCCGCATAAAATCGTGCTGCAGTGCCGCATCAAGCGCAGTCACCTCTTCTGCTTCCTTGTGCCAGGTCGGATAATTATCCCATGACACCACATCAATCAGATCCTTGAACTTATGATAATTCAGTCCCTGGAAATCATACATCATGTTGATTGTCACCGGAAGTTCGGAACCGCCCGCGCGGATCGCTGCTTTTTCCCAGGCAACAAAGTCTGCTGTCTGATCTGTCACAAACCGTTTCCAGTCAAGATTCAGTCCGTGAAGCCCCATCTCACCCTTTGGGGACGGACTCTCAATCTGCTCAAAATTCTGATACGAATGGCTCCAGAACGTTGTATTCCACGACATATTCAATGCATCAATCGTCTCATATTTTTTCTTCAGCCACCCCTGAAATGCCTTCTGGCAGAGCGGGCAATGGCATTCTCCACTCAGTTCATTCGAAATGTGCCACATTTTTACCGCCGGGTGCTTTCCAAACTTCTCGCTCAGCAGGCGATCAATTTTCCCCACCTTTTCCCGGTAAACCGGCGAAGTATAACAGTGATTATGGCGTCCGCCGAACAGATTTTTCGTGCGGTCCGCGTTTACGCGCAGTACCTCCGGGTATTTGTCTGCAAGCCACTTCGGGCGTGCTGCAGACGGTGTCGAGAGAATTACTGAAATCTCATTCTTATACAGCTGATCCATGATCTTTTCCAGCCATTCCAGGTGGTATACACCCTCCTCCGGCTCGAGCACAGACCAGGAAAAGACACCAAGCGTCACCTCGTTGATATGCGCCTCCTTCATATATTCGATATCCTGCTCCAGAATTTCCGGCATCGCAAGCCACTGCTCCGGGTTATAATCCCCTCCATAGATAAATCCACTCTGGTTCATGTTCGTTTTCCTTTCTCTGTTCATCGAAATATCGTCTCCACGTGCAGCTTCTCAATTTTGCAGGCACATCCATCCGCTGCATCCGGCTGCTTTTCCAGAAAAATCGGATCACCCGGATGCAGCGGATAGACAACGAGTTTCAGTTTCTCCGGAAACTCAAAATAGCCAAGGCTTAACAGGGCCTCCTGACCGGTATAGAAATAATCGTTGATTTTCTCTTCCCCATCAAACACTTCCATACGGTTTCCGTACCAGGTCAGAAAAGCAAACGCATCGTGATAATTTTTTTCGCCCGGATAAGCAAGCTTCAGTTCGTATACTGCTTTCTCTTTATCCTGCTCTTTGCAGACAAGCTCTGCCTCCGGCTCCTGTGCTTTGTAAATACGCTCATACAGCGTAAAGTTTCCTCTTTTTCCACACTCTTTGAAATCCACAATGCCTTTTTCCACAACCGGATACACAGCGATCATGGTTTTTCCACTGCCTGTCACAACAAGCTCACCGTTTTCTTCCCAGACATAATTTTCGGAAAGAACGAGATAATCCTGATCCAGATGCACCTTCCATGCATTCAGCGCCTCCTGCCGGGAAATCAGGCAGAGTTCTGCGCGCGCATCGCCCTCCCACTGAATCTGCGGGTCGAGATCACCGTAAAATACGAACGCATCTCCCTCTTTCGTATGTAAAACGCAGAGAGGTGTGGCAAGTGCCGTTTGAAGAACCGCATCGTTTAGTTTCATATTGTACGGAAAAAATCCATACATTCCCTCTTTCAGGTCAAATGCCGGAAATCCCACGCTCGCTTTTCCATCCAGGAGTCCCTCCAGTTTCACCTGTGGATGATCATCCATCTTCCATCTTCTCTGGTAATTGTTAAAAAAGACGTATCCATGGTCCGCATCGTGACGGCACGCTGTCCGAACCGTGTGCATATCTCCCGGCAGAATCCTTATCGTTGGAATTTCAGACCGAAGTGAGGCCATATCCTCGCCAAAATCATTCAAAAACAGCGCCAGCAGCTTGATCTCCCGATAGCTGTCCGAGATTGTTCCGTACTGCCGGATCGGCGCGTTGAAATCGTAATTGATCTCCGGCAGGTCGTTCAGATATCCTGTCGCGCGGCTCTCCTGCAGGGTGGACAGTTTTCCCTTCGGATTGCTGCCGCCGTGGTACATATAGTAGCCGAGCAGCCCTGCTCCACTTCCCATTTTTACGGTAGACATCGCTCCGACATCGCATCCCTTCGCCACCGGTCTTCTGTGCATGGTAACCTGAAGCCCACCTCCAAGTTCTGCCGTCAAAAACGGAAAATCCTCCTCGTTGTAACTGTTTGCATTTTCCACATGATGATCACACGCAATCAGTGCATCGTTCCTTGTGTGGCTAAACACAAAGTTTGCGTTCGGCTCGATCTCGCACGTTCTCTGATCCCATGGTGCTTCACAGTAGCCGCCCATGACCGGAAGCAGATCGCCGATGCAGGCTCCGCCCCAACCGGTCGCCGTGTACAGCGGCACATCAAAGCCAATTTCCTTTGCTATTGCCGTCAATGTGCGGATATGCGCCTCGCCCTCCGGTCCCTGCAGGCCGCCGACGTGGCCGTACTCATTCTCGATCTGAATGCCGATCACCGGGCCGCCGTCCTTTTCCATGCATCCATCGACCTGCGCATAAACCTTTTTCCAGAACCGTCTGACATAGCCAAGATATTCCTCGTTGTTACAGCGGATCGCCATGCCCTCTTTCTCTCTCTCGATGATCCAGTCCGGGAATCCGCCGTTCCGCACTTCCCCGTGCACAAACGGTCCGATACGCAAGAATACCGACAGTCCGACTTTCCGGCACAGTCTTACAAACGTTCCGATATCCCGGCATCCTTCAAAATCAAACACATTTTCCTCTTCCTCGTGGTGAATCCAGATCACATAGGCCGAGACGACAGAAACTCCGCCCGCCTTTATTTTGCGCAGTGATTCCTCCCACCACTCTTTGCGGTACCGACTGTAATGCATTTCGCCCATCACCGGAAACCACGGTTTTCCATTTTTAATCAGATAATCCCTGCAATAGCTGTACTCTGCTCTCATCGTCTTATTGTCCCTCTCTTTTTACTGTCTGCAGACAGAAATTCCGCATCATGCCGTACATCGGCGGCGATGAAATTCGGATTCCGGCAGTGACTTCCTGCGGTTTTCTGATTTCGCATGTCACTTTGTAGCCGGTCCATGCATGTTCTGTCGGATGAATCACAGTCTCTTCTTTTCCCTCTTCCGTATTGAGGAACAGCCGCACATCCACATTTGTTGTATCGGTTCCCTGAAAGGCAACAGATAATGTATACGTTCCTGCCTCCTGTACCTTTACCGTCTGGCAGATCGAAAACGTAAAGTTTTTCGGTGCTTCTACGCGTACCGCATTCACCGGCGGAGCTGGGAACGGATCGACAAACTCCGGAAACAGCTGTACTGCAACGGCATCCTCGGATTTTTCTACGTTCCAGCGTGCCAGGCCGTCTTCCCAGCCGACATCGAGCAACAGATTCTCCGCCTCCGGCAGCTCTTCCACCACGCAGATCTTCGCATGTGCAGCAAACGGAACACCTTCCACATTTCCTGTCACATCATATTCGCCTGTCACGCGTGTGTCCGGCACTTCGTTCCAGCTTACCCGCCGCTGCTCTACCGTTCCGTCATACAGCAAAACCGGGAGCATCTCCGGCAGAGTGCATACCTCATCTTTTACTACGGTCATTGGCTCCGGCTCGTAAATCTTGGCCGGTTTTTCCGGGCAGGCATCATTCCGTGTAAATAGGAAAGAAAGAACACCATCCAGGACGGTTCCCTTCTCATCCAGCAGACCCATGTTTTCCGACCAGCCGCCCTCGCCGTCCTTCGGAACACAGATCGGTTCCCAGTAATAGAGGCCCTGACCCATTTCGTCCGGCATTGAAGCAACGACATTGGCAACCAGATCCAGCACCTGCTTCTGTCCGACAGGCGTCGCCGGAAATCCCGCAATTTTTTCCTGCTGCTCATCAATAAATCCATGCACACTCTTTCTCCATGCATGTGCCGTCTCAACGACCATAATCGGCTTTTTATAATCCCAGATCAGCTTCGTCATTGTCTCTTTCAGATCTGTGAAGGTGCCGTGCCAGAATGGATAATAGGAAAGTCCGATCAGGTCAAAATCCTCGAGTCCTGCCTCAAAGGAACAGTCAAACCACTCTTTCAGATAGAAATACCGTCCGCCCTGGTCGAGATGGATCATAACCTGCATCTCATCTTTTCCGGCTGCAGCCCGCGCACCGCGGATTCCGGCATTTACAAGCTGTACCATTTTTGTATAATCCGGCAGCTCTCCGTCCGGAAACAGAAGGCCGCTTCGGATCTCATTTCCGATCTGAACAATATCCGGCAGAACGTCCTCCTCTTTTAATGCCGTCAGCGTATCTCTTGTATAAGAAAAAACAGCCTCTTTTAATTCTTTAAAGCTTAAGTTTTCCCAATCTTTCGGCTTTCTCTGCTGACCGGGATCCGCCCAGAAATCAGAATAATGGAAATCCAGCATAAAGCTCATGCCATGTGCCCGGATCCGTTTTGCCATCGCCAGTGTATGCGCATAGCTGCAGTATCCGCCGGACTCCCTGACATGCTCCGGCGCATTCCAAATACGGAGCCGTACGGAATTTACCCCGTATTTCTGAACGAGATCCAGCGGATCCATAACAGTTCCGTCAAAGTCCTTCACCTGTACTCCGGCATCTTCCAGCTCCGGTATAAAAGATAGATCCATTCCCTTCTGAAATTCCATTGTTCTGTCCTCCCTGCTACGTTAGTTTGTCGATTTTCGGAATAAAATGTCGTAATCCAGCATCGTCTTCTTCTCATAATTTTCCCCTCGGAGCCGCTGGATCAGCTGACGCACGGCTGTGCCTCCCATCTGGGATGCTGCCACACTGACTGCTGTAACTGCCGGGGAATAGCAGTCCAGATTGGTGCTGTTGTAGAGCGAAGCAATCGCGACGTCCTTGGGAATTCGATAGCCTTCCGCCTGGAGCCGGGACATCACCATCGTACAAATCTCGTCGTCGCCACAGATGATGCATTCCACTTTTTTGGATATAATATTTTCAATGATCGCATCCAGAAACTCCATACGGATCGAACCATTGTAGAAAAGCTGATCCTTCTCGGAAATTCCATTTTTAATCAGCGCCCGGCAGAAACCTTCGTGACGCTTGCGGTCTACGTTATAGCTCATATCCTTGACAAGAAACGCAAATCTGCGGAATCCCTTTCCGATCAGCAGCGTTGTCATTTTCTCTGCCGCACCCTCATTGTCGGTATCCACCTGGATAATGTTGTCATACCGGCATGTTCCCGTCAGTGCTGTCGGGAAATTTGCCTGACTTAAATACTGCAGCGCACGGTCATCCTCAAGCGCACGTGTCAGGAGCATACCATCCACCCGGTTCGACTCCACCAGCGACTGCAGCTCTGAAATATCATGCGCGTTGCTCGTCGTAATCAGCACATTGTACCCGAGCATCGATGCCGATTCGCAGACGCCGAGCAGACAGTTCTGGAAATAGGCACCACTTCCATAATAAACGTCTGAAGGCAGTACCACACCGATGTTGTGCGTCACCGTTCGGGTTCGCGCCATCTCCTCCCGCTCTTCTCCCCGTTTTGCCACCTCGAGAATCCGGTTTCTGGTCTTCTCTCCGATTCTGCCCTTACCGGACAGTGCACGGGAAACGGTACTTTTTGATACCCCTATCTCTTTTGCAATTTCCTCCAGTGTCATAAAAGCATCCTGTCACTTTCTGTTAAATTTGAAAAATTCCTATAAAAGAAGGAACGGCCGCGCCGGAGCTTCTGACTTACCAGCGCGTCCATTCCCTGTTTTATTTGACTGTTTTATTTGACTTCTTTCTCCGCTACATACTCTGCTGCCTGACGGTTCATCTCATCCAGAATATCCTGGATTCCAGCGCTGTCCATAGCTGCGTTCATAGCATCGATGGAAGCGTCCACATCGTCAACGAGACCGTTGATCAGCGGGTTATAATAATTGTCGATGGCTGCCTCTACTGCTGCAAACTGTGTACTTACATTGCTGGAATCAAAGTTAAATCCGTCGTAAACATGATCTTCTTTGATGTTGTTGTTGAAGGCATCTTTGATGCTTTCATACTTGTCGTCCAGAGCCGTTCTGTTCTCAAGATATTCCTCTCTCTGGATGGTGCAGTTGTTCCATCCCCAGTTGCAGTTACTTGCTACACCATAGCCGCTCTCATCAATAACTTTGTACTGATCATCACCGACTGCTTCCCAGTGCTTTCCTTCGATACCGAGCATAGCCAGATCGTAAACATCCGGGTTGGTGTAGAATTCATTTAATACCATCATGGCTCTCTCTTTGTTTTTACTGTTTGCGTTGATGGCAACACCGTTGTTGATGTAAGAGTTTACTTTTTTCGACAGGTTTTTGTTCGGGTCTACCATCGTTACATTCCAATCCGGATGTTCCTCATTTGCCTGTTTTCCGTAGGTAAGACAGGTTCCGAGATTCCAGCTCATGCTTGCTGTTCTTCCGGTCAGAAGTCCGGTCTGTCTCTCATCGCTGCTGTTTAATACGTCGCTGGACCATGCTCCGGCGTCTACCAGGTCTTTCATCTCCTGGCAGTACTCACGGAACGCATCCCATTCACCGATGTACTGGAATTCAAGATCTTTCGGATCCTGGGTATGATACAGAATCAGCTCGCCGCCCTTCGGTGCTCCGCCCGTTGTGGAGTAGCCCTGGGACTGGAAGAATGGATACCACGGTCCGCCCTGACTTGCATAGATACCGTCTGCTGCACATGCTTTGTAGAACTTCATCAGGTCATCCCAGGATGTAATATCGTCCATACCGTATTTCTCCATCAGGTCACCGCGCACTGCCAGAACTTCCTGACCAAACTCGTTGGCATAGCTCGGAACCATGTAGATTTGTCCGTCAATCTTTGCCTGCTCCCATGCCATTTCCGGAACAACCTCCCAGATATCCGGTGCATACGCTTTGATAAAGTCCTCAGAAAGCGGTGCAAATCCGCCGAGGGAAACGGTCTGCTCGTAATGGCACCAGCTCGATGCGGTAAAGATCAGGTCAAAATCTTCCTGTGAGGAGAACAGCAGGGAATATTTCGTGTCATGCTCGCCCCAGGAAAGGAATTCTACGTTCAGAGAGCAGTTCAGCTTCTCTTCCAGAATCTCATTGATTTTGGCGTAAACCTCATCAAAATCCGGGGTACGGTCGCCGATCAGATACATCGTCAGATCGACATGCTCCGAAGTGTCTGCATTCAGGTTGTCTCCCGATGTGCCGGAAACTGCGGAGCTGCTTTTGCTGTCGCCCGTGCTTCCATTTCCGTTGCCGGAACCGCATCCTGCCAGCATGCCGGCTGCCATTGCGGATGCAAGTAATACAGATACCAGTTTTTTTGTGCTCTTTTTCATAAAGAACCTCCTTCATAAATATAATGTGTAATTCAAGCGGATATTCGCAATCCGCTTTGCTACTTGCTCATAACCGAATAACTGCTCCGCAGTTTATCAGAAGGAGCTTGCACTCCTCCTGATACAAGCAAGTCCCCACCCACCTGCTTATTGCTTTTCGCAATGGAAACAGGGGACTTACTTGATTCAGTTAAATTAACATGATTTGTATCAGCCTTTGACTGCTCCGATTGTGATACCCTGTACAAAGTATTTCTGTACCAGCGGATATGCCAGAACGATCGGGCCGGTTACTACAATGGTAAGTGCCATTTTCAGGGACTGGGTCGGCAATGAGATTGCGCTGACGGCAGAGCCTGCGGCGTTGTTTGCAAGAAGCTTTTTATATGCCTCAATATCATTAACCTGCTGATACAGGAAATACTGCAGCGGATACTTGTTCGTGTCTTTGATATACAGCATCGCATTGTACCAGTCATTCCAATAAGCCAGTGCAATGAAGAGGCCCACGGTAGCAAGTGCCGGTTTGATCAGCGGCATTACAATCCGGAACAGAATACGGAACTCGCCGCAGCCATCAATCTTGGCCGCTTCAATCAGAGAATCCGGAAGTCCCACGATGTAACTCTTCATGATCAGAAGGTTGTATACGCTGAACAGCAGCGGAAGGAGCAGTGCAAGGTAGCTGTCCCGCAGATTCAGGGTCTGTGTCATCAGTACGTAGTACGGAACAAGACCGCCGGAAAACAAAGTGGTAAAGTAGAAGAAAAACGAAAACTGATTTCTCCACTCAAACTCCTTACGTGACAGTACATAAGCTGTCATAGTCTGCAGCAGCAGACCAAGTACCGTTCCGACGATGGTCAGACCGATGGTCGTGCCGTATGCGCGGAAGACAACCATAGGATCTTTAAATACGGTTTTGTATGCCTCCAGGCTGAAATCCTGCGGCAGAAGGCTGAAACCGTTCTGGATAATGGCCGATTCCGAAGAAAACGAGCCGGATACGATCATGATGAAAGGAACGAGGCAGACCAGCGCGATGATTCCGCAGAATCCGTACGCGATGATATCAAGTGCAACCGCATCTTTTCCTCTTTTGATTTTACTTGTATGACTGGAAGATCCCACTTTTCATCCCTCCTAGAATAAGGTGTAGTCTTTATCATAAAGACCAACCAGTTTGTTTACGATTACGACAGTGATAAAGCACAGTACCGACTGATACAGACCAACAGCTGCGGACATTCCGAAGTCGTTGCTGCTGATTAAGGCACGGAACGTCAGGGTATCAATTACATCGGTGTAGTTGTACAGAAGACCGTTACTTCCAACCAGGTTGTAGAACATATCAAAGTTTCCTTTGAAGATGCCTCCGACGGATAGCAGAAGCAGGATGATTGTGGTCGGCATGATCATCGGGATTGTTACTTTGAAAATTCGCTGGAACACGTTTGCTCCGTCGATGCGGGCTGCTTCATAAATCGAAGTGTCAATTCCCATAATCGCTGCCAGGTACATAACAGAACCGTATCCGATTCCCTTCCATACATTAAAGAAGACAAGGATAAACGGCCATGCCTTTGGTGTCGTGTAAAACTTGATTGGTGTTCCACCGAAGGTTTCAATCAGTCGGTTTAGAAAACCGTAGTCGGAACTGAAAATATTGAATGCCATAACTCCTACGATAACCCAGGAAATGAAATACGGCAGAAACATCAGCGACTGTGTGATCTTACGGTAATGTTTGTTGCGGATCTCGGTCAGAAGCACGGCAACGGCAATCTGCATCGTCGTGTTGATCGCAATAAATGCCAGATTATACAGCACGGTATTTCTGGTAACGAGTCCGGCCTGTCCTGATTTAAAGAAGAACTTGAAGTTATCAAATCCGTTCCACGGGCTTCCCCAGATACCTCCTGCGTAGGAGTATTTTTTGAATGCCATTACAATTCCTGTCATCGGGTAGTAGGAAAAAATCAGGGTATAAATTACTGCCGGTGCAAGCATCAGAAGAAATACCCGGTACTTGTAGAGCTTTTTGCAAAACCCTTTCCAACCATTCTTTTTCATCTTCTCATTCCCTTTCTTGTTTGCACAACTTTTTTGTTGCTCAACTCTTTATTTTTCTTTGTGCCATTATCATATCATTTCGGCATATTGTTTACAATTCGCAGTTTTTATAAGATATTTCTTGTCGAAATATACTGTTTTACTATTTTTTGTGCAAAATGCGCAACTTTAGCGTTTTACCTTGTTGCGCATTGATTTTTCCATTACCGTTTGCGATTTTCACGTTCTCTTTTGATATTCCGTATTTTTTCTTGTGTATTCTGCCAAATATTCTGCAAAATAACTTCCTCAATTCCGAAAATCCCGTTGTAAGAAAAGAAAAAGTGCGCAACGTTTCGCATTTTCGTTGCGCACTTTCTGGTTTCTATTCACTTTTTCCCTGTTTCTGCCTTATTTCGCAGCAATGACATCCTGCATGTCATACATGCCAGCCGGTTTTCCAGCCAGGAATTTTGCAGCCTCTACAGCTCCTTTTCCGAAAACTCCTTTGGAATATGCCCTGTGGGAAAGGATAACAACCTCGTCCGGTCCTGCGAAGATGACATCGTGATCTCCGACGATCGTGCCGCCGCGTACGGCAGAGATTCCGATTTCCTTCGGATCACGCTGCTCGTGGCGCTGGCTTCTGTCATAAACATAGTGGTACTGGTTGTCCATTGCCTCATTCAGGCTGTCAGCCAGGGCGATGGCGGTTCCGCTTGGAGCGTCGCATTTCAGTTTGTGGTGTTTCTCCACGATCTCCATATCAAAGCCTGCTTCGGCAAGCACTTTTGCAGCTGCCTGTACCAGTTTCATCAGCGTATTCACACCAAGGGACATATTTGCAGAGCGGAGAACCGGGATTTCTTTGCTGGTCTCCTGCACTTTTTTGAGCTGATCCTCGGTGAGGCCTGTGGTGCAGAGGACGAGTGGAAGTTTTTTCTCCTTGCAGGCATCGAGCAGTGCGTCGGCTGCCTTGTAGGAAGAAAAGTCAACGACTACGTCTGCCGGAACATCGCATTCTGCCAGGCTTTTGAATACCGGATAATCGTTCTGGCCGTTGTCGTTCATATCGATTCCGGCTATGATTTCTGCATTTGCATCTTCTTTTACCAGGCCGGTGATGACCTGTCCCATATGGCCGTTGCAGCCATGCATAATAATTTTAACCATTGTCTTTTTCCTTCTTTACTTCGTGTATTCTTAACTTAAGCCAGTTTGATTCCAAAATCTTTCATAGCCTTTGCCAGGCGCTCCTGGTTCTGCGGCTCCATCTCGGTCAGCGGCAGACGAAGCGGTCCAACCTCTTTGCCCATCAGGTTCAGCGCTGCTTTTACCGGAATCGGGTTTACTTCGCAGAACAGCGCATCGATGAGCGGCAGTGCTCTCAGCTGGATTTCTCTGGATCCGGCCACATCGCCGTCGAGGAATTTCTGTACCATGTCGTGGGTCTTGCGCGGTGCTACGTTGGAAAGAACGGAGATTACACCGCTTCCGCCAAGGGAAAGGATCGGCACAACCTGATCGTCGTTTCCGGAGTACAGATCGATCTTTCCATCGGTCAGCTGCATAATTTTTGCGACCTGGGAAATGTTTCCGGAAGCCTCTTTGACTGCAACGATATTCTCAACGTTGTTGAACAGATAGACGATCGTTTCCGGTGCAATGTTTACGCCGGTTCTGCCCTGAATGTTGTAAAGGATGACCGGCACTTTGACGCTGTCTGCGATTGCGGTAAAGTGTGCAATCAGGCCCTTCTGTGTTGCTTTATTGTAATACGGAGAAACGAGAAGAAGTCCGTCCACGCCGTATTTTTCTGCTTCCTGAGACAGATAAATTGCTGTCTCCGTGCTGTTGGAGCCGGTTCCTGCAATTACCGGGATTCTGTGATTTACTTTTTCCACGGTATATTTGATGGCATCCAGATGCTCCTCATGGGACAGGGTCGAAGCCTCACCGGTGGTTCCGCAGATAACGATGGCGTCGGTTCCGCCGGCGATCTGCTCCTCAATCAGTTCTCCGAGTTTTTCGTAATTCACTTCCTGTGTTTCGGTCATCGGTGTGATAATTGCAACAGCTGCACCTTTAAAAATAGACATTCTCTTTTCCTCCTGTATGTTGTGTCAGATAAAACCATAAGAAATCAGTCGCCGGAGCTTATCTCCCACGGAAAATTTCACTTTCCGTTTAAAAAAGAGGCGCCTCATCCCAGATAAGATCGCCTCCAAATTCACACATACGCAGTATCTATGATCAGATAGCTCTCCATCTCTCGATGACAGTCGCAGATTTTTTCAACCTGCGCCCAGGAGCATACCGGTTCAGCGCCGGATGTCCTTCGGCATTCTTCCCTTTTCCTCTTCTTCTTTTGCTGCTGAGGCATCCGAAAAGGTACTCTTGAAGTAATGCGACCTCTATCCACTTCAGTTCTGCTTTTACTATAGCATCATTAAATTTTCTTGTCAACAGCGGATCGCGCTTTAACTCTCACTATATTCCAGCTTGCTCACCGAAACCTCATACGCGGTCCGCTTTTCCATTTCCGTCTCGCTCAGCCGCTTCATATATTCCCGGCTCTGGATCCGTCCCCAGATGAGAACGTGGCCGCCCACGGCAAACGCAGAGGCATACCGCGCATTCCGTCCCCAGCAGATGCACGGGATATAATCTGATTTTCCATACGGACGGTTGACCGCGATCAGAAGGTCGGCGATCTCTCTTCCCAGAGGTGTTTTCCGGTAGACCGGCGGTTTACATATGTATCCATCGAGGTAAATCTGGTTGGATTTGACGGAATCGTCCTCTTCCTCCACGAAGCTTAATTCCCGCGCAAATACGGAGAGTACCAGACGGTTCTTCTTCTCCTCGTGGCGGTTGTAGGACCGGAACTGACCGCTGATGCAGATCCACTCACCCTGGTAATCCTGTGATACGTCCACCAGCCGCTCGGAGACCATCACCGGAATGATGTCCTGCGATTCACTCAACCGCTTGACCATCACATCGACGAGGTAAAAGCCCTCTCCGAATACCTGATGGCTGAATGTAAACGGGGAGACAATCTCTCCCATGATAACCACCTGATTGTTTTCAATCATCTTGTCTGCCATAATGAAAATCCCCTTCCTTTGTCTTTTCTTTCTGAATATTGATTTCTGATCGGTACTTTGCTGATCTATAATCCTAATGTATGAACCACATTTCTTTTTCAGAACCACTTTTTTCCAGATTTTTTTATTTCTATTCAAATCAGCATTCTGCCCAATTTTTTGTATATGTTTCTGTAAAAACCGCACCACATGCTTCGTATTTTCTACCATTGCAATACAAAAAATGTCACATCTTCCCTGTTTTTTTTCTCTGTTCTGTGCTATAATAGTTCAGATAGGCAGGCATCCAGCAGAGACAAAACGGCAAGGCACCTGCCTTTGTGCTGTGATAAACATTCCCGGCCGGCTTGAAATTTTGAAAAATTGAACCCGGCAGGGTCAACCCATAGGAAGAGGAATGAAGAAATGAAAACAACGAGAGAAGATGTAAGAAACGTTGCCATCATCGCCCATGTCGATCATGGTAAAACTACACTGGTAGACGAGCTTCTGAAACAGAGCGGCGTTTTCCGTGCCAATCAGGAGGTTCAGGAACGTGTCATGGACTCGAACGATATCGAGCGTGAGCGTGGAATCACCATTCTTTCCAAAAATACAGCAGTTTACTACAAAGGAACGAAAATCAACATCATCGACACCCCAGGCCATGCGGACTTCGGCGGCGAGGTTGAGCGAGTTCTGAAAATGGTAGACGGCGTTATTCTGGTTGTAGACGCATTCGAGGGCGCTATGCCGCAGACCAAATTCGTGCTGAAAAAAGCACTTGAGCTGAATCTTTCCGTTATCGTCTGCATCAACAAAATCGACCGCCCGGAGGCACGCCCGGACGAAGTCATCGACGAAGTGCTTGAGCTTCTGATGGATCTCGACGCATCCGACGAGCAGCTTGACTGTCCGTTCCTGTACGCATCCGCAAAGCTGGGTCATGCCGTACTCGATCTGAACGACACCCCGAAGGATATGACACCTCTGTTCGAGACCATTCTGAAATACATCCCGGCTCCGACCGGCGATCCGGAAGCTGGCACACAGCTTCTGATCAGTACCATCGACTACAACGAATACGTTGGACGTATCGGTGTCGGCAAAGTTGAAAACGGAACGATCCGCGTGAACCAGGACGTTATGCTGGTCAACCACCACGATCTGACCAAGAAGAAAAAAGTAAAGGTCAGCAAACTGTATGAATTTGACGGACTGAAAAAAGTAGAGGTTACTGAGGCAGGCATCGGTTCTATCGTTGCTGTTTCCGGTATCCCGGATATCCACATCGGAGATACTCTCTGCGGCGATCTGGACAACCCGGTTTCCATCCCGTTCCAGAAAATCTCCGAGCCGACTATTTCCATGAACTTCATCGTAAACGACAGCCCGCTGGCCGGTAAAGAAGGTAAATACGTAACTTCCCGCCACCTGCGTGACCGTCTGATGCGTGAGCTGAACACTGACGTTTCTCTCCGCGTCGAGGAGACTGATTCCGCAGACTGCTTCAAGGTTTCCGGCCGTGGTGAGCTGCATCTGTCCGTCCTGATCGAAAATATGCGCCGTGAGGGATATGAGTTTGCAGTAAGTAAGGCAGAAGTTATCTACAAAGAGGACGAGCGCGGACGCAAATTAGAGCCAATGGAAATCGCATACGTTGACGTTCCGGACGAGTTCTCCGGTACTGTCATCCAGCTCCTCAGCGAGCGTAAAGGCGAGCTTCACGGCATGAGCCGCGCAAGCGATGGTTCCACCCGTCTGGAGTTCGAAATCCCGGCACGAGGCCTGATTGGTTTCCGTGGAATCTTCATGACCTCCACCAAAGGAACTGGTATCCTGAACACCGAGTTTGAAGATTACGCACCGTACAAGGGCGACATTGAATACCGCAAACAGGGTTCCCTGATTGCTTTCGAGGCAGGCGAGTCCGTTACCTACGGTCTGTACTCCGCACAGGAGCGCGGTACTCTGTTCATCGGACCTGGCGAGAAGGTTTACGCCGGTATGGTTATCGGACAGAACGGTAAGGCCGAGGATATCGAGCTGAACGTCTGCAAGACGAAGCACCTGACCAACACCCGTACTTCTTCTTCCGACGAGGCACTGCGTCTGACTCCGCCGAGAATCCTTTCCCTGGAGCAGGCTCTGGACTTCATCGACAAGGACGAGCTTCTTGAGGTTACTCCGGTTTCCTTACGTATCCGTAAGAAAGAGCTGGATTCCAGACTTCGTAAGAGAGCGGCAATGAAATAAATTTTCATAAAATGACATAAGAACCGCCGGTTCACTCTTGATTTGAGAGTAAACCGGCGGTTCTTTGTCGTTTTTCTATTCTGTTTTCTATTCGTTTGTCGTTCCGCCATGGAAGCCGTAATACGTCTCTCCCGCTGCAAGATCCACGCCGTTTGCCGCTGCAAGAGTATGAATCGTGACAAGCTCATACCCGCGGTTGATCAGCTCCGGCACGATCGTTGCACACGATTCTACGGTCGTCTCGTGGATATCATGCATCAGGATAATGTCTCCCGGGCTTACACTGTCGAGAACGGCGCTGATGTTTGCCTGTACATTTTTTGTCTGCCAGTCCAGGGTATCGACATCCCACATGATGCTCGGGCGGCCGATAGATGCGAGCAGTTCATCGGTGCTGTTTCCATACGGGAAACGGATGACAGTTGCACCCTGTCCGTTGTTGTACTGGGCGATCAGATCATCCGTCATCTGGAACTGGGCAAGGCCGTCGTCGGTGCTCAGTTCTTTCATATTCGGATGCGCATAGGAGTGGTTTCCAAGCTCACAGCCGATCGCCGCCATGCGCGGGATCACATCTGCACCGTATTTTTCCACATTGCTGCCGAGCATAAAGAACGTCGCCTGTGCCCCGTACTGCTCCAGCGTATCGAGAAGCGTGCTGGTATAGACGCCTGGGCCGTCATCAAAGGTCAGGGCTACCATCATCGAGCCGTTGCGATCTGGCTGGTAAACACCCTGGTCATCAAAGTAACAGCCTTTTCCGCCGATCGCTTTCCAGCCGGTCGCCATGTAACCATTGGAATCAAAATGGTACTGGTTTCCGTCGATATCTGCCCAGCCGTTGACGTAGTACGTTGTGGCATCCGTTGCGTACCACCAGCCCGACGAGCTGTACTGCCATCCCGGCGTCTCATTCGGCGGCGTGGTCTCCGCAAGCTTCTTAATTCCCGCATTTCCCGATCCGTCCTCCGCCTCCGGCGCCGTCTCGCTCACCGTCTTTGCGGCTGTGTCATTACTCAGTACAATTCCTTTTTTCGCAAGCTGCGCTCCCGCAAATTTCCAGATAAGCGCAAGAAAAAGAAGGCCGATTACCACACACAGGGAAATCCGTGATACTTTCTGCATCATCTGTCTGCGGCGCATCTGCTTTCTTCTCTGTTTCAATGATTTTCTTTCCATATGATCTGTTTATACTCCATCGTCCCGCCCCTTTGCGGAACTTTCTTCCATCGTAACACAAACGTTTTTCGACATTTTTCTACTTACTATCATAACGTGATCTGACCTAAGATGCAAGGCACAAATTCTTACATTTTTCCACTTCTGGTAAATTAATGTTTATCGTTTCTTAACATCTTGTCACAAAAAAAGAGTGACTCTGCACCCATGGTAAAAGCGGATACAAAATCACTCTTTGTCACTCTCTTTTAAAAAACCTGGTTTCTTTCTGGTGCTTTGCCACCAAATCACAGGTCTTTCACCTGTCCAGCCTGATTATCCTCTCTGCTTAAGAGTAACTGCAAAGTTTTAACGTTGCCAGAACAACGGAAGCAAACACCTTATGCCTCATGTCCTATTTTAGTCAGGAAATCGCTGCCCATCACCCATTTTTCGTTTTCCAGCGTCACAACGGACTCGAGTTTCCAGGTGACGGTCTCTATTTTGGTTTTGCGGAAGAAATGGAGGAAACGGGTTCGTCGCTCGATCGCAGCGGTCACGTTGGTTTCGATCTTCATCTGGTTGGATTCGTTGGTTACGGTTGTGGAGACGCTGCTCACGGTGATGCTGGTGATTCCGGTGTTGGTGTCGCTGTTCAGGTAGGCATCGCAGAGCTGCTGGTACTGTTCTTTGGCGGTTTTCTGTACGGCGGTGTCGGCGGAAAATTCGTTTTTGATGGTGCTGAAGGATTTTCCGGCGGCTGCGGCTGTGAATACCTTGTCCAGGGACTCTTCTGCGCGGTCGGCGATGGTTTTGCCGGTGGAATCGTTGAGTTTTAAATCCGGCAGGAATTCCATGCTGCTGTTGTCCTGCACGAGGACGATCTCGCGGTATGGGTCTTTCTGTTTTTCGGTCAGTTCAATGGTGTGGCCGCCGAGGAAGAGATACGGGATTTTGTAGATGCTGACGTTATCTGCTGTCTCTTTTAAATACTTTTTCCCGACCTGCACGCCGTCCAGATAGAACGAGGCATCCGCCGGGACGGTGATTTCGACATCCGTCACGCAGCTGTCTTTCGGCACAACGTACCACTCTTTGAAGTTCCATTTTACGGTATCCCCGGCGGCGATCTCCAATGTTTCTTCCTGCGAGTCGCTCATGCCTTTTAACGTGTACCGCACAGTATAAATCCTGTTTTCCCCGGTCTCAAGATTCTGTTTTCTGCGCATGAAAAAGCTCTTGATCTCCGGTGTTTCCTGCCCGTCAGTGCCGTCCTGTTTTGCTTTCCAGGTCATTGCATTGACGTAGTTCTTCCGCGACAGAAACGTGCTGTCCGGGAACTGGCATACATCGTATGCACTGTTCCAGTCTCCTGCCAGGCATGCTTCCACGTAATTCCGTCCTGCCGCCTGCGGCGCATACAGATACGCGCCTGCCATAAAAAATACGGCGCACAGAATCAGAAACAGACTGAGATTCACGATCAGAATCCGCAGACTCATCGGCAGATCACGAAATTTTGCCGCCTGTATTTTCACAGAAAGCTCCGTCGTCTCTTCTCCGTCTTTTTCCACATGGCGGAATCTTTTTCCTTTTCTTTTCCACTTCTGGAGCATAGTTTACCTCATCTTTTCCTCTTATTTAGACTGTTCTTTCACCGCATACGTATGCACCCGGTCGCTCTTCTGGCTGTATGCCTCTCCCTCGGAATAATACTCCTCCGATGTCGTGGAAAAACGCGTAATCGTCTCTTTCACACGCTCTCCCGCCGTTTGCTGGTGGAGAAACAGCGCTGCAATCATCAGAATCACAAATATATCCAGAATCAGTACCGCCGCATTTGCCACGATGCCAGGTAATTTTTTTATCCACATAGGCTTCCCTCTTTTCTGTCTCCATTGTAACAAAATGCTCCCGAAAATACAAGGAAAGCAGAGACCCCGGCGAACCGGAAATTCTCTGCTTTCCACAAATGACATATTTATTTTTTAACCTGAAAGGGTTTACTCCTCGGTATCATCCTTTGACGGAATCATTTCCTCAAAGTCGAAGTCGAGCATCGGCTCTTCCTCTTCAGCTGACGGCTCTTCAACCGGAGCTTCTGCCATCGGAGCTGCCGGAGCATCGTCCTCAAGATCTTCGGTCAGAATCAGATCCTCGTCCTCTTCTTCCTCGATCATGCTGTCGGTATTCAGATGAATGTTGCTGTAGCACTTCATACCGGTACCGGCCGGGATCGGTTTACCGATGATAACGTTCTCTTTCAGGCCTACCAGATGGTCAACCTTACCCTTGATAGCAGCGTCGGTCAGAACCTTGGTGGTCTCCTGGAAGGATGCTGCGGACAGGAAGGAATCAGATGCCAGGGATGCTTTTGTGATACCAAGCAGTACCTGTTTTCCTTCTGCCGGCTCTTTTCCTTCTGCGATCAGAGCTTTGTTAGTCTCGTCGTACTCCAGGAAGTCTACCATGTCGCCCGGAAGGAATTCGGTATCTCCGTTTTCCTCGATGCGGATCTTCTTCAGCATCTGGCGAACGATAACCTCGATATGCTTATCGTTGATTTCTACACCCTGCAGACGGTAAACTCGCTGTACCTCGCGGATCATGTAATCCTGAACGGCACGTACACCTTTGATCTTCAGGATATCATGCGGGTTGACAGAACCCTCGGTCAGCTCGTCTCCGGCTTCCAGAACTGTTCCGTCTGCGATCTTAATACGGGATCCGTAAGGGATCAGGTATGTCTTGGATACGCCGTCTTCCGGATTGGTAACAACGATTTCGCGTTTCTTCTTGGTGTCTTTGATCTGTGCAACACCGGCGATTTCGGTGATGATGGCAAGTCCTTTCGGCTTTCTTGCCTCGAAAAGCTCCTCGACACGAGGAAGACCCTGTGTGATATCTCCACCGGCAACACCACCGGTATGGAAGGTACGCATGGTCAGCTGTGTACCAGGCTCACCGATCGACTGTGCTGCGATAATTCCGACAGACTCACCAACCTGTACTGCCTCGCCGGTTGCCATGTTGGCACCATAGCATTTTGCGCAGATTCCGTTACCGGAACGGCAGGTAAGAATGGTACGGATTTTTACTTTTGTATAATGCTCACCGTTCTCGTTGATGCCGTCTTTGATGACACGGGCAGCACGTTTCGGGGTGATCATATGGTTTGCTTTTACAATGACGTTGCCGTCCTTGTCTTTGATCGTCTCGCAGGAGAAACGGCCTGTGATACGATCCTGCAGACTCTCGATCTGCTCTTTTCCGTCTGTGAACTCGCTGACCCACATACCCGGAATTTCGTCCTTGCCCTCGGCACAGTCGATTTCACGGATGATCAGGTCCTGAGAAACGTCTACCAGACGACGGGTCAGGTAACCAGAGTCGGCGGTACGAAGCGCGGTATCGGACATACCTTTTCGTGCTCCATGTGCGGACATGAAGTATTCCAGTACCTGAAGACCTTCACGGAAGTTTGACTTGATCGGCAGCTCGATGGTGTGTCCGGTTGTATCGGCCATCAGTCCTCGCATACCAGCCAGCTGTTTGATCTGCTTATCGGAACCACGGGCTCCGGAGTCAGCCATCATGAAGATGTTATTGTATTTATCCAGTCCGTCGAGCAGTGCTTTTGTCAGCGCATCGTCGGTCTTCTTCCAGGTATCTACAACCTCTTTGTAACGCTCTTCGTCTGTAATCAGACCACGTTTGAAGTTTCTTGTAATCTTGTCTACCGTTGCCTGTGCTTCGGCGAGCATCTCCGGCTTCTGCGGCGGCACGGTCATATCGGAAATGGATACGGTCATGGCTGCACGGGTGGAGTATTTATATCCGGTTGCCTTGATATAGTCCAGAACCTCTGCGGTTTTGGTAGCTCCGTGTGTATTGATGACTTTTTCCAGAATCTGTTTCAGCTGTTTCTTTGCAACGAGGAAATCAACCTCAAGCGCAAGCTCGTTACCCGGAACCGTACGGTCTACGTATCCCAGATCCTGCGGCAGAATCTCATTGAAGAGGAATCTTCCGAGTGTGGAGCTTACGTTCTGCTGCATTACAGTACCATCTTCCATCTCTTTTTCGCAGCGGATGGTAATCTTGGTCTGCAGGGTAATGTATCCGTTCTCGTATGCCAGGATGGCTTCGTTCATATCGCGGAAGAAGCTTCCTTCGCCCTTCTCGCCCGGACGCTCCTGTGTCAGATAGTAGATACCAAGAACCATATCCTGGGAAGGAACGGCTACCGGACCACCATCGGACGGTTTCAGCAGGTTGTTCGGAGAAAGAAGCATGAAACGGCACTCTGCCTGCGCTTCTACAGACAGCGGCAGATGGACAGCCATCTGGTCACCGTCGAAGTCGGCGTTGAATGCGGTACAAACCAGCGGGTGCAGCTTAATCGCTTTACCTTCTACCAGAATCGGCTCGAACGCCTGGATACCCAGACGATGCAGGGTAGGGGCACGGTTCAGCATAACCGGATGCTCTTTGATGACGTCCTCGAGAACGTCCCATACCTGCGGCTCGAGTTTCTCGACCATTTTCTTTGCATTTTTGATGTTATGTGCAGTGCCGTTGGAAACCAGCTCTTTCATAACGAACGGTTTAAACAGCTCGATTGCCATTTCTTTCGGCAGACCGCACTGGTAAATCTTCAGTTCCGGTCCTACGACGATAACAGAACGGCCGGAGTAGTCAACACGTTTACCAAGAAGGTTCTGACGGAAACGGCCGGATTTACCTTTCAGCATGTCGGACAGAGATTTCAGAGGACGGTTTCCAGGACCGGTTACCGGACGGCCGCGGCGGCCGTTGTCGATCAGGGCATCAACTGCCTCCTGGAGCATACGTTTCTCGTTGCGCACGATGATATCCGGTGCACCGAGCTCCAGCAGTCTCTTCAGACGGTTGTTACGGTTGATGATACGGCGGTACAGGTCATTCAGGTCGGATGTTGCAAAACGTCCTCCGTCAAGCTGTACCATAGGACGCAGATCCGGCGGAATAACCGGAACCGCATCGAGGATCATCCACTCAGGACGGTTTCCGGACTCACGGAATGCCTCAACAACCTCAAGTCTCTTGATGATGCGGGCTCTCTTCTGTCCGGTAGAATCTTTGAGACCTGCCTTTAATTCAGCAGACTCTTTTTCCAGATCGATTGCCATCAGAAGCTCTTTGATGGACTCAGCACCCATGCCTGCACGGAAGCTGTTTCCGAACTCCTCTCTGGCATCCTGGTATTCTTTCTCGGTCAGAACCTGTTTGTACTGTAATTTGGTATCGCCTGCATCAAGAACGATGTAGTTTGCGAAATACAGAACCTTTTCCAGAGTTCTCGGAGACAGATCCAGGATCAGTCCCATACGGGACGGAATTCCTTTGAAATACCAGATGTGGGATACCGGAGCTGCCAGCTCAATGTGTCCCATACGCTCACGGCGCACACTGGATTTTGTTACTTCTACGCCGCATCGGTCGCAGATTACGCCTTTGTAGCGAATTTTCTTATATTTACCGCAATGGCACTCCCAGTCTTTGCTTGGTCCGAAGATTCTTTCACAGAACAGACCGTCTTTTTCCGGTTTCAGCGTTCTGTAGTTGATGGTCTCCGGTTTTTTTACCTCGCCATGGGACCACTCCCGGATTTTCTCCGGGGAGGCAAGTCCTATTTTGATGGCATCAAAGCTCATCTGGTAATTTTCTTTTTTTGCTGTTTCTGGCATTTGATTACCCCTTTCCTCGCAAAGCGAAGATCTACAAGTTACATGTCATCATCTGAACTTTCATCCAGATCAAGATAAGCGTCTTCTTCTTCATCCTCTTCCACATCTACCATTTCTTCTCCGTCAAATTCTTTCTTGGAGAATCCATAGTCACCAAATCTCTCGTCCTCTCTGTCAGAGTAACGGTCTCCCTCGATGATGTGGTTCAGATTGGTATCACCGTAATCAACTGATTCCATAATTTTAACTTCGGTATTGTCATCACGCAGTACGCGGACATCGAGTGCCAGGGACTGCAGCTCTTTCAACAATACTTTGAAGGATTCCGGAATACCAGGCTCCGGAATATTGTCGCCCTTGATGATGGCTTCGTATGTCTTCACACGGCCAACCACATCGTCAGACTTCACAGTCAGGATCTCCTGCAGCGTGTAGGATGCACCGTACGCCTCAAGAGCCCAAACCTCCATCTCTCCGAAACGCTGTCCACCGAACTGAGCTTTACCACCCAGCGGCTGCTGTGTAACGAGGGAGTATGGGCCGGTAGAACGTGCATGGATCTTATCGTCTACCAGGTGATGCAGTTTCAGGTAATGCATGTGTCCGATGGTGGTTCTTCCATCAAACGGCTCACCGGTACGTCCGTCGCGGAGCTGTACCTTACCGTCTCTTGCGATATCAACGCCCTTCCACAGTTCTCTGTGATCCAGGTGCTCTTCCAAGTACTGATATACTTCCGGAAGCAGAACATCTTTATATTTCTCGGAGAATGCATCCCATTCCATGTTTACATAATCGTTTGCCAGTTCCAGGGTATCCTGAATATCTTTCTCGTTTGCGCCGTCGAAAATCGGGGTGGATACGTTAAATCCAAGCGCTGCTGCTGCAAGGCTCAGGTGGATCTCCAGCACCTGTCCGATGTTCATACGGGACGGCACACCCAGAGGATTCAGCACGATGTCCAGCGGACGTCCGTTCGGCAGGAACGGCATATCCTCTACCGGAAGTACACGGGAAACGACACCCTTGTTTCCGTGACGACCAGCCATCTTATCGCCGACAGAGATTTTTCTCTTCTGTGCGATGTAGATGCGGACTGCCTGGTTTACTCCAGGAGAAAGTTCGTCGCCGTTTTCACGGGTAAATACTTTGGCGTCCACGATGATACCATACTCACCGTGCGGTACTTTCAGGGAAGTATCACGTACTTCTCTTGCTTTCTCGCCAAAGATGGCACGGAGCAGACGCTCCTCTGCGGTCAGCTCGGTTTCTCCCTTCGGAGTTACTTTTCCGACCAGAATATCACCGGCACGTACCTCTGCACCGATGCGGATGATTCCACGCTCGTCCAGGTCTTTTAAGGCTTCATCGCCGACTCCCGGAACGTCTTTTGTGATCTCTTCCGGTCCAAGCTTGGTGTCACGGGCCTCTGCCTCGTACTCCTCGATGTGGATGGAAGTGTAAACATCATCCTGTACCAGACGCTCGCTTAAGAGTACGGCGTCCTCGTAGTTATATCCTTCCCAGGTCATAAATCCGATCAGCGGGTTTTTACCAAGAGCAAGCTCGCCCTGGTAGGTAGACGGACCGTCTGCGATTACTTCGCCGGCCTCTACATGGTCACCTTTAAATACGATCGGTTTCTGGTTGTAGCAGTTGCTCTGGTTGCTTCGCATGAATTTGGTCAGATGGTAAACATCTTTTGTTCCGTCATCATTGTTCATGCGGATCTCGTTGGAGCAGGAATAGGAAATGGTTCCTGCTTTTTTTGCAACGACGCAGACACCGGAGTCTACGGCTGCTTTTGCTTCGATACCGGTTCCTACTACAGGAGCATCGGTGATCATCAGCGGTACGGCCTGACGCTGCATGTTGGATCCCATCAGCGCACGGTTCGCATCGTCGTTCTGAAGGAACGGGATCAGCGCCGTAGCAACGGAGAATACCATCTTCGGAGACACGTCCATGTAATCAAACATGTGCGGCTCGTAGGACTGGGTCTCATCCAGATAACGTCCGGAAACGTTCTTGTTAAGGAAGTGTCCTTCTGCATCCAGCGGCTCATTTGCCTGTGCTACATGGTAATTATCCTCTTCATCTGCGGTCATGTAGACTACTTCGTCGGTAACACGCGGATTTTTCGGATCTGATTTGTCAATTCTTCTGTATGGAGCCTCAACGAAGCCATACTCGTTGATGCGCGCATACGATGCCAGAGAGTTGATCAGACCGATGTTCGGTCCCTCAGGAGTCTCGATCGGGCACATTCTTCCGTAATGGGAGTAGTGTACGTCTCGAACCTCGAATCCGGCACGGTCACGGGACAGACCGCCAGGTCCAAGGGCGGAAAGACGTCTCTTGTGCGTCAGCTCTCCAAGCGGGTTGTTCTGATCCATGAACTGGGACAGCTGGGAAGATCCGAAGAACTCTTTGATTGCAGCTGTAACCGGTTTGATATTGATCAGGGACTGCGGAGAAATTCCGTCGATGTCCTGTGTTGTCATACGCTCACGTACCACACGCTCCATACGGGACAGACCGATGCGGTACTGGTTCTGAAGCAGCTCACCTACGGCACGGATTCTACGGTTGCCCAGGTGGTCGATATCATCGGCATTTCCTGCGCCGTATTCCAGATGCATGTTGTAGTTGATGGAAGCGAAAATATCTTCCTTTGTGATATGTTTCGGAATCAGGTCGTGAATGTCACGTTTGATCGCCTGTTTGATCTCTTCAATATCGGTATTTTCCTCCAGGATCTTTTCCAGAACCGGATAGTATACTTTCTCGTTGATGCCAAGTTCTTCCTCGTCAACATCTACCCATGCTTTCAGATCTACCATTAAGTTGGAAAGAACTTTTACGTTTCTCTCCTCGGTCTGGATCCATACATACGGTACTGCTGCGTTCTGAATCTTGTCTGCGAGTTCCAGAGTAACGGTGGTGCCTTTTTCTGCAAGGATTTCACCGGTGGACGGATCTACAACATCCTCAGCGAGGATCTGGTTGCGGATACGGCTGCGCAGTGCAAGTTTCTTGTTGAATTTATAACGGCCTACCTTTGCCAGGTCATAGCGACGCGGGTCAAAGAACATGCTCATGATGAGGCTCTCTGCATTTTCTACTGCGAGAGGCTCGCCCGGACGAATTTTCTTGTACAGCTCGAGAAGACCTTCCTGATAGTTGGTGGAAGTATCTTTGGTGAAGCTTGCAAGAATCTTCGGCTCTTCACCGAACAGCTCTACGATCTCTGCATTGGAGCTTACTCCAAGTGCACGGATGAGGACTGTGATCGGAACTTTTCTGGTACGGTCTACGCGGACATAGAAGACGTCGTTGGAATCGGTCTCGTACTCCAGCCATGCTCCACGGTTCGGGATTACGGTACAGGAGAACAGTCTCTTTCCGAGCTTATCATGTGCGATGCCGTAATAAATACCAGGGGAACGTACCAGCTGGCTGACGATTACTCGCTCTGCACCATTGATAACGAATGTTCCTGTTGCTGTCATCAACGGCAGATCACCCATGAAAATTTCGTGCTCTGTGATCTCGTCTTTTTCCTTATTATATAATCTTACTTTTACCTTTAACGGTGCCGCATAAGTAGCGTCACGCTGTTTACACTCTTCGATTGAGTATTTTACGTCATCTTCACACAGTGTAAAGTCTACGAATTCAAGGCTCAGCCGTCCGCCGTAGTCGGAGATTGGTGAAATGTCATCAAAGACTTCCTTGAGTCCGCTTCTCAGGAACCAGTCATAGGAATCCTTCTGGACTTCAATCAAGTTGGGCATTTCCAATACTTCTTTTTGTCTCTGGTAACTCATTCGCATACTTTTTCCGGTAGGTATCGGACGTATTCTGTTTTTCTCCATTGACGTTGTCACCCCTTGTGTTATAATATATTTATTACCGCTCATGCCTGAACAAAAGGTTTTAGGCATATCTTGCCATAATAGTGCATTTTCTAGATTATCATGTTTTTTCAAGTGTGTCAACAAAACAGATTGTATTTTTTTCAGTACAATCTGTTTTTTACTGGTTTTTCTTCCGTGACCCTGTTAGAATAATACTTTAGATGTGATTGAAAGCACCGAATTTTCAGAAAAAACCGCCTGTTTGATTTTTTTATTTTTCAAATCAAACAGGCGGTTTTTTTATTCTAATTTTTTAATATTTCAGAGCTCCATCCCGATTTCGCTTATGCCGCGTCGAATCGTTCTTTTTAATGCTGAATATTGTCAGCCATCATGTCCATAAAGCTCCATGGTTTCAGAACTTTGTTGATCTCTGCAAACACTTTATCATCGTAGTTGTGTTTTACTTCCGTTTTGCGGTCAAACACCATGGTATCCGCATCCTCTGCTTCTACTTCCGGCCAGTGCGGGAGTCCGGCATGATCCGGGGTGCCGTTCTTTGCGAAGGCAAGAAGTGCTCCGAAGATTTCGCTTTCCAGTTTATCGCTGACATCCGGGATGCCACAAATTTCTACGAGATCTGCGTTTCCGAAGAAATATGGGATATCGGAGCAGTGCCATGCCGGCTTGCCGTGCTGGAACGGGAATTCCAGAGCGAAGTTGTAGAGATATGCTTTGCCGCCGCCTTTTGCGAACAGTTTGGCAAGTTTTACGGTCGGCTCACGCATTGCACGGTCGATGGCAAGAACATCTACGCCGTTCTTCTCCGGATATGCTTCTTTGAAAGCGTCCAGAACCTTTTCGGCATTGTCTCCATAAACCTTTTTGAGGATTTCCAGAATCTCTTCCGCTGTCAGTTTGTTCTTATCATAAGCTGCCGGTGCAAACGTTGCGAACTCGCCGTATACGGTTCCGATCATCATCGGAATCTGATGTGCATGCTCACGGAAGCCTGCGTCGAATGGATTTCCATAGAAGTAATCGCCCTTTTTCGGGCCGCCGCCGATGTAGCCGCCACTCTGTGCAATCGCCGGAGCCACTTTTGCATATGCAGCAGCAAGCTGCGGATACGGTACAGTTTCCAGCTGAGCCACATCGTCAAAGCCGAGCGCTTTCATCATTGCCGTAATAATCTCCGTGCCGTCTTTCTCTCCTGCGCCGAGCGGATCGTCCTCCATAACACCGCTCATGACAAGGCCTTTCTGGAACAGGCCGTCTGCTGATGGAATCTGCATCAGGTCAATCACCTTCATTCCGCCGCCGGACTGGCCGAAAATGGTTACATTCTCCGGATCGCCGCCGAACAGGGCAATATTGTCATGTACCCACTGCAGGGCTGCCACCATATCGGCGTGGCCTGCGTTTGCGGAGTTTTTGTATTTTTTCCCAAACGGAGACAGATCCAGATATCCTAAAATATTCAGTCTGTGGTTGACAGAAACAAGAATCGAATCACCTTTCTTTGCGATGCTGACGCCGTCATACGCAACCTGCTCGATGGAAGATCCCGCTGCGTATCCACCGCCGTGGAACCATACGAGAACCGGTTTTTTGGCTTCCGGATCAAGTTTGTTTGTCCAGATATTTAAGGACTGGCAGTGCTCATCCTGCGGCCAGTAGCGGTGCGGAACCATAAGCTCGCCGTTCGGTGTATCCTGATTCTGGAGCGGGCATACAAAACCATAGTTTGTTGCGTCTTTTACGCCATTCCATTTGGACGGAACCGGCATCTGGAAACGGTCTGCGTATGCATACGGAATTCCTTTGTAAATGTAAACACCGTCATAAAAATAACCTTTTAAATCGCCGGATGTGGTATGCAGCACCGGCACGCCATCGTAATCAAATATTTTCCCCATTTTGAAATACCTCTTTTCTGTAGAATTTAGCATTTATGTTGTTTTCAGTATAAACAATATTTTCGTCCTTTTCTACTCGAATTGTCGCAAGATCTTCTTATATTGTTGCTTTTTTTCCACTCTTTCTCTGTATTCTCCCACCGCGAGTGCAATTTTTTGAAGATTTTACAGAATCTGCTCCACCTCAATCAGCGCCGTCTCGTGCGGCTCCAGGCGTTCCTGCACCGTGAGGCTGCCTTCCGGGTCGGTTTCCTGCTCCCAGACACGGTATTCCGGGTCCGCACTGTGGCACAGCATCGCGCGCTCCATCCGGTTCATCCGCTCCGGAGCTCCCATCCGCACCCACGCATCGTAGCTGCTGCCGTGCTCTTTCGTCACTTTATACAGCCGCAGGCAATATTTTCCCGGTTCCAGTCCGGTCAGCTTCACTGAAAAGGTCCGGATTTCCCCCATATTGAATACGCGGTAACGGTCCGTGCGGGAAATATTCACGGCATGGCGGTAGCGGTACAGCATATCGTAGTGAACATAGTTGTACAGGTAAATCTGGCTTTGGTTTTTCTCCGGCTCCGTGCTGATAAAATAGCCGTCCCCACGCTTCACCAGACGAGATCCCATTCTGCCGAGCAGCCGCAGCGCAGTGCAGACCGCCTTTGGAATGCCGTTCATCGTGAACAGCCCAAAACCTCCATGATACGTTTCCCGCGCCGGAAATACTTCATCCAAACGGTCATTGACCGAGAAATACGCAATTCCCTGCAGCGCCTCTTCATTTTCCAGAAGATTTTTAAACAGCCATGCCGCTTTATAACAGGTATCGTTGCACAGATCCCTCTGCCAGATGTTGCTGCTGCACTCATCCACCAGAACCGGCAGTGCACCAAGCCCAGCCTTCTGCAGCAGACCTTTTACCTTCTCCCCGCGGTTCCGCAGAAAATCCGGGTCGCGGCTCACAATCATATTGACGCTCTCGTTGTTCTGGATCAGATTCATTTTCTCCTCTTCCTCTCCATAGATCACCGTGCCAAACGAGCGGAATGCAAAAATTTCCGGCACACATTCCTTTTCCTTCATAGTTTCGATAAAGGCTTTGAGATGTTCCTCCGGTCCAAGACCAAAGGAAAGACATGTTACAAGATCCGGGCTCACACGTTTCATCTCCTCGTACGATGCTTTCCACGTCTCAAAGAACTCATCTCCTCCATCAATCGTGATCACGTCTCCGCTGATCCACGGGTTGAAAATCCAGCGCCGCATCTGGTTGATTCCATACCGTTCCCTTAGATGTTCCATCAGGTTTTTAATCAGCATGCGCCACTCAGCCAGATCTCGCGGAGAGCTGCTTAGCGCCGGACGCATCGTTCTTCCCGGGTCTGTTTTTGCCAGCAGCAACGGCATATGGCCGAATTCCAGCAACGGCTTCGCTCCCGTGGAAAGGATGAAATCGATCACCTCATCAATATAGTTCCAGCAGAACTGAATCTCGCCCCACATATTCCGCCGAAATACGCACATATCATCATCAAGAATTCCTTTTACGCGGATCAGCTCATAGCCGAGCTCCTGCACCAGCTGTTCCAGCTCATCCTGCACCTCGCGGTTCAGCACACTTGCCGCATAGCCAGCATTGATCACGCGCTTCCAGTGGCCTGCCACTCTTGGTTTCCGTCCGTTTACTGCCACCGTCACGGAAACGGCACTCTCATTTGTCGTCTCAATCTCCTGCTCCGTGACCGCTGCATACTGCAGGAGACTCTGGAAAATATCATGGTCTCCCGCCGCCTCTTCCCGCTCTTTTCCTTTCTTTTCACGCTGTTTTACTGTATATTCCATCTGCTTCCGGTATTCGCTCGGTGTCATACCGCGGTATTTGCGGAATGCGCGGATCATCGCCGTCTCATTGACAAATCCATTGTGATAGGCAATCTCCGTCAGCGTTGCGCCGCTGTGCATTTCCTGTACGGCATGCGCCAGGCGCACCTGCGTCACGTACTCCCGAAATGATACACCGAAATACTGCGGAAAGCTCCGTGAAATATAGGCACGGCTCAGATAAAGATGATCCGCCAGATCCTCCAGCGTAATCTCTTCCCGGCAATGCTGCAGAATATAGTCTGATGCCTGCTGAATGCGTTCCCGTCCGCCCCGGCCCTGTTCCACCTTTTCCCCGGATGTAAAGTAAAAAAGCAGATCCTCCAGAAGCGCCGTCACACGGCTTTTCATATAGATCGGTTGTTCCTCATTATTCTTGTACATCTCAAGAAAGATCCGTGCCATATCCCGCCGGATCAAGTCAAATTTTTCCTGCTGATCTTCCATATAAAAAAACGACTGACATTTGACTTCACATTTCAGCAGCTTAATGTGAAATGAATCAATCGTCTCCGCTGAAACGCAGAGCGACAGAGCAAGTCCGTCTTCGTCCAGATCCAGGTCACAGATCTGAAACCGGTTGATCGCAAAGATAGATCCCATCGGGAGATTGTGAACTTCCCCGTCCTCGTAGCTGACTCTTCCACTCCCACGAAGCAGAAATAAAAGTTCAAAATCCGGATTCCACAGTTCCCGTTTCTTCTCCGGCCGGAGTAGCCGAAAACGGAATCCCGGCATTTCCTGTTTTGTTCCTTTCAGCATCATGTCTTCGTCTCTGTTGTCTCTTTCCATTTCACACCTCATGATAGATTTTTTTGTTGTATTGTACCACAAAAAAGGTCCCGCAAAAAGATCTTCTCCTTTTGTGGGACCAATTTTTCGGTTTTTGTTTTAGTTTTTGCAATTATTCCTTCACCTTCAGCACCAGACACTGATACGGTTGCAGACGGATCGTTTCCTCGCCTGCCTCGCAGGTGTCATAGTTATTCAGAAGTACTTCTTCGATTGTGTCTGTAAATGGCAATGTAATGCCATCCGCAAGAGAAGTAGTAAGGATCAGAATATTATTCTTCTCATCCTTCCTGCGGTACGCCAGAACGCCGCTTACCGTCTCGTATTCCGGAATCAGCGTTCCGTAGAGGAAGGTTTCTTCCAGATCTTCACGTCGTCTTACTGCCACCATTTTGCGGTAAAACCACAGCAGGGAATCAGGATCTTTTTCCTCGGCCTCATAGTTCAGTTCCGTATAGTTTTTATTCACCGGGAACCACGGCGTACCTGTTGTGAATCCCGCCTCGGCAGATGCATCCCACTGCATCGGAGTTCTGCTGTGCTCGCGGCTCTCGCGGTTGATCTGCTCGAGCGCTTCCGCATCCGTTTTTCCTTCGGCAATCAGGCGGTCGTAAATAGCAAAGGTCGGTTTATCGACGAATCCCTGAATGGACTGTTTCGGATCGTCGCGCATGCCGATTTCCTGTCCCTGATACAGGAACACAATACCCGGCAGGAAGAAATTGGTGACCGGAAGCATCTTTTCGCTGTAGCGGTTCTGGTCCTCCGGCATCAGGAACCGGTCGATGATGCGCGTTTTGTCATGGTTTTCGAGGAAGTTGCAGAGCATGCCGCGGCCATCCACGATTTTCTGCGCCGCAAAAAGCTGATCGCGATAATCGTCAAACAACGCCACGGTATTGCCCCATTTCGGGTTACGCACATTGTCGAGGGTGTGACAAAAATCGAAAACGGACGAGAAACTGCCGTTTTCCCCAATCACATCCTCCACATCCTCCGGTCCCATGTGATCGTACTCTCCGATCGTCAGCGCATCGGTCGGCGCAAAGGTGCGCTCCTTCATTTCACACAAGATATCCGCAAGACCGTCTACATTGTTGAAATACTCGAACGCCATATTGTACTCGTCCGGTCCATCCGGCGGAAGGTTGGTGTACTGATAATTCTTTTTCAGATGGCTGATCGCATCAAGACGGAATCCGCCAAGTCCCAGATCCATCCATTTTAAAATCATCTCATAAATTTCTTCCCGCAATTTGGGATTCTCCCAATTGAGATCCGGCTGCTCTTTTGTGAAGATGTGGAGGTAATACAGGTTATCATATCCCGGTACTTTCTCCCATGCGCTGCCGCCAAAAATCGACCGCCAGTTGTTCGGCTCTTTGCCGTCTTTTCCTTCCCGGAACACATAATACTTTCCGTACTTTCCAAACGGATCTTTGAGTGCCGCCTGAAACCACGCATGCCGGTCAGAGGAATGATTCACGACAAGATCCATCAGGATGCGGATGCCGCGCTTTTTTGCCTCCGCGATCAGCTCCTTCATGTCCTCCATCGTTCCAAACGACGGGTCGATATCCATGTAATCGGAAATATCGTATCCGTTATCCACCATTGGGGATGCAAACACCGGGCAGAGCCAGATGACATTGGCTCCCAGCTTTTCTATTTTGTCAAGATGACGGATCACGCCTTTCAGATCCCCGATTCCATCTCCGTTGGTATCCTGAAAACTCTTCGGATAAATCTGGTATCCAACCGTTTTGTGCCACCACTTTTTCTCCATTGCTTTTCTCCTGTTCATTTTGTTTTTATGATGCGGGCCGTTCTTTAGGTTTACCGCAAAACCTATAGTGTTTTCACTATATCACAAAAGAATGGATTGTGCTACTTTTTTCTTTTTTATTTTTCCTATGTTCGCCTTACCGTTACGGTTCACTGTTTTTTCATCAGCGGCAAAATCACGCAGGAAGCAGCTTTTCCGCCCATATGAATGGTCTGATGTGCAATTTTATTTTCCGTTTTTTCCGACCACAGCCCTTTCTGATTGCTGTGAACATGATACTGCGGGAAGTCGGAGGAGGAAACATCTACACGAATGCGGGAACCCTTTGGAATCGTGTATACAATATTCCACATAGTAATCTGTACCTCTGCCACGCTGCCTGGTTCATAGGCCCCGACCTCTGTTTTTCCCTGCTCCAGCGTTGCAATCGAGGAACGAATGTTGTAAGCTTTTCCCTCCGGCGTCACTTCCATGATTTTCGCTGTGAATGCCGTATCCTCGCAATCACTTTCCACGAACAGGCAGACGGAGGCTTTTCCGTTCAGCGTGAAAGCTTCTTCCAGCGGTTCTGATACAAAACTCAGGACATCCTCACGATAGTCCGGTTCCGGCTGGAGATGACTGCCGATCTGCGGCATCGTATGCAGAAGGGCTTCTCCTCCGATGCTCTCGACGGGAGTGGCCGGGTCAAACGTGTAGTTTCTCGTTTTTTCCTGTTCCGGCGTGTCTGTCCGCAGTGTTTTCTCATCCAGATACAGCGTCATGCTTCCCGCAGTTCCTTTTTCTCCCAGTCCGTCGGACACGATGTCAATCCACCGGTCTGCGCCGATCTCATAGGCACGGATCCGCTGTGTTGGGATTTCTTTTTGTTTCAGCGTCAGCTCAAACCATTCCAGCATCTTTGGAATTTCTTCATTCTGCGGGTGCAGCACCTCTTTATCTTCAAGACAAATCTGGAAAAAGTGGTTCCATGCACCGATTTCCAGCCAGCTGTGCTGTTTCGTCTCCTCGTTCAGCCGCTCCCACGTTTTCATACTGCTGCCGTGGTGATGATCGTACCAGCCGCTTAAAAGATAAATCGGAACCTTCGTTTTTGATGGAATTTCCCGCAACTGTTTCCACCAGCCCGTCTGCCAGAGTGCCGCATCCGGGCTCGGGCTTGTGATGTATTCGCGGTAGGACGGAACACGCTGTCCCCACAGCGCCTTGTCCACTTCAATCTGCGGCAGATAACGGCAGCTTTCGCGATAGTCAGCATTCACTGGTTTTTCCGCATTTTCCATCGACCATGCGGTCAGGATATCGTGGCGGAAGCAGCCCTTCTCGTAGGCTGATACAAAACGATCCGTTCCATAGTCCTCCAGAAACATTGCGGCAACTTTCCCCTCCGCGGCATCAGCGAACGCCCAGCCGGTCATGCTTGTGTAGGAATGGCCCCAGTAGCCTAAGATTTCGCACCATGGCTGCTCCACAAGGTAATCCATGGTGTCAATGCCATCGTTCCGCTCATTGATGTTTGGCTCCCATTTTCCTTCCGACTGCTCTCTGCCGCGGCAATACTGGTAGACATACACATAACCTCTGCGCGCCAGCCCCTCACCGTAGGCACGGTGAATACGGTCGTTGCCCGGATAGCAGGTACGAGTCAGGATGACGGGATATTTCTTGTTTTCTCCTGATCCGCCTTCCCTTGGAAAATAATAGATTGTATGCAGCTTCACACCATCGCGCATCTCGATCTGGCTGTCTTTTCTTTCAAATGCTGCACAGCTTTCGGAAACGCCGCTTTTCGCAAACTGTTCCTCCACGCGTTTTACCGCAGCCGTCATAAAATCTTCTGCCATTGCCCTAAACCTCCATTTCCAGCAATGCCATGCCGAGTGTCTTTCCATGTTTGTCCAGCGCCAGCGATCTTGTGACACCGCCGCCGAGTGTCTTGTCGAGGACAAAGTTCAGCGCATGGATTCCGTCCAGTTCGTAGCGGGTTACTTTTCCGTGACAGATTTCGCGGAAGTATTCTGCTACGCGTGCTTCTGTTACTTTTTCTTTCAGCATTTCATAATTGTTCTCATCATATGGGATCACCGAAATATTGGAGATCTCGCCTTTATCGCCTGTTCTTGCATGTGCAATCTCTTTTAATTTCATCGCCTTATACCTCCCGGAATGTAACTTTTGCTTCTACTGCATCGCGCGGCACAAAAATTGAGCAGACCGAGACAATCTCGGACACCCGTTTCACTGCTCCGCCGCCTCCTGCGGGACCGTTGGTATAGAGAGCCTCCACCTCGTTTGCCAGCAGAACGGCATTTTTCCGGTCTTTCGTTCTGCCTGCGGCGCGGAGACGCACTTCACACGGAGTTCCACTTCCGATCTCCTTGGAAATTGCATCACGATACAGGGAATTGCATCCGATAAAATCAGTACGGTACTCTTCCAGCTCGATGCCTGTCAGTTCAATCCGCTTCTCCAGAATCTCCGCCGCCAGCTCCGCCCGTGCCATACAGTTGCTTCCGCCGTAGGAAATTTCACCCTCACCGATGAAGCAGTCCTTGTAGCCGACACTCACTTTCAAAGTTTCCGGTCTTCCATGCGTTGTCGCATGCTCGGCGCGAACCTGGTTTTCCCCGATCTGCCGGAACGTCACCTTTGAAAAGTCCGCTGTTGCATCCGGGGTCAGGTAAGCCTTGGGGTTGTGGATTTCGTAGATCATCTGCTCTTTACAGGTATCCACACTCACCAGTCCGCCACTTCCCTCGACTTTTGTCACGGTAAATGCGCCTGTCTCGTCGATCTCAATGAGCGGGAATCCAAGTTTCCACAGATCCGGCACATCCTTGTAGCCCGGATCCGCAAAATAGCCGCCTGTCACCTGTCCGGCACACTCCAGCAGATGGCCTGCCAGAACCGCCTGTCCCATCTGATCCGGGTTGTCGTCAATGTTCCATCCGAACTCATATACCAGCGGTCCGATCGTCAGTGCAGGATCGGAAACGCGACCGGTAATGACAAGATTGGCACCCTCTTCCAACGCTTTTGTGATGCCCTCCGCACCCATATAGACGTTCGCAGAAATCAGAACATCTTTTTTCTCTTTTAACAGCGTGCCATCCTCCAGCACTTTTTCATTTTCATACTTATCCAGTTCGTCTGTAATATCATCGCCGGTCACACAGGCAATCTTCAATCCACTGACACCCAGTTTTCTGGCAATTTCACACGTCCGTTCTGCAGCAGATACCGGGTTGGCAGCTCCCATATTGGTAATAACTTTTACTTTGTTTTTCGCCATCAGCGGGAGAATTTTTTCCATTCGGTAGTCGAGCAGCTGGTTGTAACCCTTCGACGGATCTTTCTCTTTGTCCTGCTGCCCGATCGCAACGGTGCGTTCCGCCAGACACTCGAAAATAATGTAGTCCAGATTTCCTTTTTCCATCAGCTCCACTGCCGGCTCAATGCGGTCTCCCGCATAGCCTGCTCCGCTTCCGATTCTGATTTTTTTCATGTTCTATGGCCTCGCTTTCTTTGATCTGAGATCATTGTAATGCGATATCCGGGCAGATACTACAAAAGGGATCGTAATTTCTAAAATTTTAGAAATCATGATCCCTCTTTTATGTGAGTTCTGTTACAGCAAAGACAGAAAATACCACAAAGCCCCAAAGCTGCAGAAATTCCGGCATTTCATTCTCCTTCTGTCTTATTCTTTGATTTTATTGTATAACGTTGCCAGCGAAATTCCGAGTTCCTTTGCCGCTTTTTGCTTCCCCTCCATATCCCGTCCGTACAGCAACAACGTATTTTGGATCTCCTGCCGTTCAAAGCGGCGCACCCGCTCTTCCAGCGTCATGTGAGCCTCTGATTCCCGTTTTTCAAACTGTACGAGACTCGTCACAATTGAGATGCTTCCGCGGATCTGATGCTCTTCCCAGATCGGATAAACACTTGCAAAGTATTCCTGCGTTCCCTCCCTCCGCACCATTCCCTCGACCGAGATGCCGCTCCAAATGACTTCCGGAGCAATGGCAGATTTTCGGTACTCCGTGATTTTATGACCTTTCGCGGTTTCAAGCGGAACGCCGATGAAATCGCTGTAGACTTGATTGAAGAACACAATCCTGCTGTGCTGATCGCAGATCAGGATTCCCTGCTGTAAAGATTCCAGAACGGAATGTACCTGCATTTTTCGTTCCTCCCGTTTTCTCTTTCTGTACTCTCAGAGTCTTTCTGTCATGAGGATATTTAGCCCTTATACTCCTCCGTAAATGTCTTGTATGAATAGATCACATTCTCAATTTTATCTCCACGGTCGCAATTACATTTTGATACCACATGGCATCACCATACCTTCCGGCAATTTTTAACTTTATTGCCACAAAGTATGGACTCAGTTCAAAAAACGCACGGCAGGAAATCCCGCCGTGCGTCCATAGATTCTGATTTACGCTTAAATTATTTAAGAGTAACTTTAGCGCCTTCAGCCTCAAGTTTAGTTTTGAGCTCTTCAGCTTCTGCTTTGGAAGCACCCTCTTTGAGGACTTTCGGAGCACCGTCAACTACTTCTTTAGCTTCTTTCAGGCCAAGTCCTGTAGCTTCACGTACAACTTTGATAACTTTAACTTTGTTCGGGCCAACCTCTGTCAGCTCTACGTCGAACTCGTCTTTCTCCTCAGCTGCTGCTGCATCGCCTGCTGCTGCTGCAACTACAACGCCTGCTGCTGCGGATACGCCGAACTCTTCCTCACATGCTTTTACAAGATCGTTTAACTCTAATACAGATAACTCTTTGATAGCGTCAATAAACTCTGCGGTTGTTAACTTTGCCATTTTATTTTCCTCCTTGGATATTTTCTGAATAATGTTCTCAGGCTGCGTATTTCACGCTGCCCGCTTGAGGCTTAGGCCTCTGCTGCGCCGCCTTTGGACTCTGCGATCTGGTTGAGGACGCGAGCCAGGTTTGCGATCGGGGACTGGATGCTTCCAAGCAGTTTGCCAAGAAGTTCTTCTCTTGACGGAACGTTTGCCAGTGCTTCCATTCCAGCTTTGTCGTAGTAGTTTCCTTCTACAACACCAGAAACCATCTCCAGCTTCGGAGCGGTTTTTGCAAATTTAGCGATGATTCTTGCCGGAGCTGTTGCATCGTCCTTGCTGATTGCGATAGCGTTTGTGCCATCCAGGTCTTTGGTAAGAGACTCGAAAGCAGTACCAGCGAATGCACGTTTCATCATTGTATTTTTGTATACTTTGTAATGAACGCCTGCTTCTCTTAACTCTTTACGCAGCTGAGTATCCTGAGCAACGGTTAATCCGCTGTAGTTTACCAGCAGCACGCACTGTGCGCCTTCTACCTGTGCGCTGATCTCTTCCAGGACCGGCTTCTTCAGATCGATTTTTGCATTGATTGCCATGATTGCACCTCCTTGTAGTATTTCGTACCTACGCTTTGGAAGTATAAAAAAAGCTCTTCGCGAAGATTGGCGAAGAGATCTCAAAATTCCATAACATGAACCTTGTGTAACTTCTCCTCGGCAGGCGTTTGAAACTTACGCCTTGCGGCACCTGCTGTCTTCGGCGTGATACAGGTGGTATGATAGCATATGTGAGGCGAGTTGTCAAGATCAAAATAGACTTTTTTCATATTTGCCATTTTGTCAATAGTTTTGCGACAAGATTTTAAAAAAATTTATGCCAGTTTTTCCAACTCTTCATTGAACATCTGTTCTGATGTTTTATACTCAAATATTCCCCGCGGATATGTATTTATCCAATTTTCTATATATGCTATCTCTTCATCCGTTCTATCATCAAAGTCTACACCTTTCGGAATATGTCTGCGGATAAGTCTGTTATTGTTCTCGTTGCTTCCCCTTTCCCAGCTGCTGTATGGGTGGCAGTAAAATACGAATGTTCTTTTCCCCTCTCCGACCGCTGAACGCTCCATTCCTTCATAATCAGCAAATTCAGAACCATTATCAACGGTTATTGATCTAAATACTGCTTTGAACATATCTCCCCATTTACGTTCTATTCTGTCCAATGCGTCCACAACAGAAGCCGCCGTCTGGTCTTCCAGCTTTGCTATGATCTCATTTCTGGTCTTTCTTTCCGTCAGGACAAGCATACAGGATTTTGTTATTCCTCTCTTGCCTTTTACCGTGTCCATTTCCCAATGTCCGAATATTTCACGGTTTTCTACTTCTTCCGGTCTTTTTTCTATACTTTCCCCTGCGCTTGCTCTCTTCTGGACCCTCACGCGCTTGTTATGCTCTTTTCTGTTTCCTTTTACTGGAAGGTCCTTGTTTGTCAGTTTCAGGAAAATCCCATTGTCGATATATCTATATAAAGTCCTTATGCTGATGGATACTTTAAATTTCTTTTCCCCGTTTTCGATTTTCGCCAGTGCCGCCGCCGGACTGCATTTATCATTTACAATCTTATCTTCTATGCACTCTGCCAATTCCCTGTCATTTCCTATTTTTAACGACCGCCCTTTTGCCTGTGTATTCCAGTCATGCTTTTTCTGCCCCAGATCACTACTGTATCTTTCTTCTTCTGTCAGATCGGAAAGCGTGTGCATATACTTTCCCCTGTCATATTCTCTGTAAATCGTGCTTCTGTGTACTCCTAAATAGTCTGCTACTTCCTTTTTTGAATGTCCTGTGTTTAGCATTGTCTCCATTTTCACTCTGTCGCTTCTTGTTAAATGTCTTCCTTTTTTCATCTTTGTTCCCTTCTTTTTCTCTTCCGAAAACCCGCCGGAAATATTGTCTAATAAGTATTGACAATACCCCCCCACTGTATATTTGAGGTACGGTTTATTTATCCCGGAACACTATAAAAAGGGGGTCTTTTTTATGAAATTTGGAAGTTGGAATGAAGACATTCATTCAGATTATGAGCAGATCAAACGCATTGCTTTTTCCCAACGTATTAAGCCTGAAAATGTTGATTTAGATGAGGAAAGCAAAACCGCTGTCGTTACCGGACGCGATGGAATGTATAACGTCACGCTTGATAGTTGTACCTGCTATGATTTTGAAAGCCGTCAGTTACCGTGCAAGCATATGTACAGGCTGGCTCATGAACTGGGTCTTCTTGAACTCCCTAAAGCAAACAGGAAGGAAGCTAAAGCGTTTAAAGATAATGTCCAGAATGATATTGAACACTACAAGCAGCTTTATCTTAACGGCGCTATCTCTATCGAAAAGTTTAATAAAATCGTAAACGCCTTATTATCAAAATAGGCTTCATTTCCTTTTATTGCCCGTTTGTAAATGCTATAATAATTTCGCAGACGGTATGTTGTATCTGGTATGATATATCTTTGCACGGCGGCGGTTGTATTCCCAGTACAGCCGCCGCATTTCATTTTATTCGGTATATATTTCGCTGTACCATCCGCATTTCTTACATTCATAATTCCAGCACCCGACACCTTCCCCGCTTGCTCTATCATATTCCCAGGCTTTTTCCCTGTTGCTCATTTGGGCTTTTAATGTGTTCGGGTTCAACTGCTTCCCGGAATTTGCGTCTTCCACTTTATAGACAACGCATTGTTTACGAATCAGAACACGCCTGCTACCACATTCCGGACAGTGGTATATTCCGTCTACGCGGATGATCTCTTTTCTTTCTGTGTCTTCCATGCCATACCGCCTCCCCGTTTCGCACTTACTTTCTGTTATATTTTCTTGCCTTGTTGACTTTTCATGTCTCCCCTGCTATTCTTTTAAATAACAGGTGGGGCTTTGGTGGCAAGCCCGCCGCCCCTCTGTTAAACCCGTCCTGCTTTATTTAGCAGGCTTTTCTTTTGTCTGTTCTTCTAGCAGTTCTGCAACCTTTTCTTTTGCTTCATCAAGGTCTTTGCAGCCATCCAGTATCATTGATACCATTTTTAAGATTTTATCAAACTGTTTGTCTGTCATGATCTCGTCCATGTTTTCTCCTTTCTCTTGCCATATTCATTAAGGTTTTCTTGCTTCCTTAACTGCCTTTATTATACTACCGTAAGTATATATTGTCAAGCATTTCTCTGATCTTTTTTAATTTTCCTTCTTCCATTCCATTTCTTTTCCTGTATCTCGCAGATACCTTTCTCTTATTGCCTGTTCGACATATCCGTTAAAGGACTGCCCTTGTTCTTTTGCCGCTTCTTTTACAACCTCCTTCATCCCTTTAGGCAGCGCCAATTCTCCACGGTCATAATTTCCGTCTCTGTATTTCCGCTTCGCCCTGTTCGCCGCTTCCCCTCTCGGAATGTTCCATTTTTTCTTTTCTTCCTGCTTCTCTGCCATGTTTCTTTACCTCCATATAAACTTTTAAGAATTATATCATATCTTTCCAATTTACGGAAGTATATAAAATCTACAAATATACTTCCGTAATATTGTGCATTGTGCCTATTGTTTTTATACTTCCGTTAGTATATAATAAAATCATCAGGAAACACAATAACTGCCCGGTTGCCGGGGCGTATAGTTCGGCAACAGCGACCGGAAGCGGCTGAACACTTCCGGGGTGTAATCCCGATACAGTTAATCAGCTACAATCTTTTCAAATACAGGAGGTAACGACCATGACAAATACATTTACTCTTTTTGATATTCCAAACCTTATGAAATCACTCGGAAATTCCAGTATATCTAATGACTGTCTTCCGAACTTTCTCAACAGCTATACTTTTGACTGCATATATGAAACGGAAGACAATTCCCTTGTCTTTGAAGCTGGCGGCAAAAATGACGTAAGCCTTGAATTTTTTAACTTCAATAACCCTCTTACCCGCGAAATAATGATCATGTATAAAGAGAACGGTAAGTTCAACATTCTTTATCATGAAGACTTGATGAAAATTGCTTAATTCTTCCGCAGGGCGGCTCTGCCGTCCTCTTTATGAATATTCATGGTTCAGCACCAAAAAAATCCCCCGCAGGCGTATTATACAACTCCTGCGGGGGATTCTTCTTTACTCTTTTTCCGGTGCAGGCTGTTTGATCTCTACTTTAATATGCGTTGCTGCCTGTACCGCTTTTTCTTCTGCTTTCTTCGCTTCCTCTTCTGTGATTGTTCCTACCTGCTCCATCTTTTCGTTGAAAACTTTCACGTTCCCGTTTTCGTCCGGCTCCGTCGCTCCTTCCGGTACTTCGTCCGTAGCCACAAGGTCCATTTCCTCTGTCTCTTCTGCGGCTCCTGCCATATTGTTATAAATCGCCACTGTAGGCGCTGGCGTTGCCGTCTGTGCTGCCACGGTTGCGTTTACCTGGGCTTCTCCGGCTTTCATTGCTTCATATGCGTTCTGGACGATTGCTTTCAGCTGATCTTCCGTCACGTCAATTTCTGATTCTTCCGCAATCTCCTTCATAAGTTCAACAACCTTGTTCATCTTCTCTTCTCCGGTGCTTCCCTGCATGAACTCACGCGCCCAGACTACGAACTGCGCCGCCCAGCCGGAAAGTTCTTCCAGCTTTTCAGAGGCGCTTGTTGGAATATTCGGCAGAACATATTTCCCCACAAGAAAAGCCCCTATGGTTACTGCTAACTGAATCGCAAGAAAAATAATCTCATTCATGATCTGTACTTCCTTTCTTTTCTCTGTCTTTTATTATGCGTTTGGCAGTTTCAATACCTGTCCGGCGTGGATGGTATCGTTTTTCAGTCCGTTCAATGTCTTGATCTCATTGTATCTTGTGCCGTCTCCCAGCTGTTTTTCTGCGATCGCCCACAAGCTGTCACCGCTCTTTACTATATAGGTCCTTGTTCCGCTTCCCGGAATCTTAATAACCTGACCGACAGAAATATTGTTCGGGTTTGCAATTCTGTTGTAGCTTGCCAATTTCTGATATGTGGTTCCGTATTTTGCGGCAATACCGGAAAGTGTGTCTCCTTTCTTCACGGTGTATGTCTGTTCTCCACTGGACGTATTACCAGAACCGCCGGAAGTTGTGCTTCCGCTTCCAGCCTTGCTTCCGTTTGTTAGGTTTGTTGCAACGTGGCAATCGTCGTTGAGAATAATATCACCGCGTATGAGATAGTCCGGGCTGTTTAAGTATTTCGCCTCTGTTAGTACAGTGAATCCGGCAGACTTTAACCCCGATCTCATATTTCCTGTGTACAGGTAAATACTTACTTTTTTCAGTTTCTCAATTCCCAGCAGATAGCCTACCGCTTTAACATTTGCCGCCACGCCGCTGCTGCAATCTGCTTCACACGCAATAGTGATCTGCGCCGGGTCATAGTTGCTTGCTTTCAAATGTTCCCAGTATGTGTACCTCTGCCCCTGATCATATCCGCACAAATTGTTTTTTGCGGCTTTCTCTGCAAGTTCCGCGATTTTCTCCCTTACTTTTGCGTCCGGGTGTCTTAATACGCATTTCCACGGGCGGGGATACCAGTTTATGATCTGCCATTCAGTGCCGGTCTGATCTCCGGCTGTTCCGCCTGTGTATTTGCTTCTTTCGTCATGTCCACAATTACTGATCATGTTGTTTCCTCCTTTATTTTCGTTTTTATTTTCCGTCTGAAACAGCTTTTTCGCGGCGTTATATGTGCTGTTTCTTCTGGTTGTATATCTACCCATCACGCTGTCAGCCAGAGCCGCAGCATGAAGAATAGCAAGTGTTACTCTGGCGGCTCCCCCGGCTTTTGCCTCCGCCGTCTTTCCTACTCTGCCGGAAGCCCCCTCGCCTCCTTGATTTTCAAGGTCTGCAAAATATACCAGGCTTTGCGGGTCCTCAATCCCGATCTTGATACCGTGTTCCACATATTCTGTTATGTCTTTCTCTGCCTGTTCGTCCTGAACCGCTTTTCCAGCAGTTGTTCCCAATATTTTTGCAATCCGGTTTTTCTCGTCCGTGTTTACGGTCCTTCTTGTCCAATCGGAACTTTCTTTGATCTCCTTCCATAAATCAGCGCCTAAGATTGTCGTTGCTGTTGTCTGCCCTGTCTCTTCGATGATCTCTTTAAGCAGAGATAAAGCGCGGTTTCCGTGCCACTGCACTTTCCCCACGCTTAATGCCCCGTTATCGTCTGCATTTATAGAAGTGTAATTTCCTTCGTTCCCGAAAATAATAGCCGCGGCTGCCGCCACGACTTCACTTTTTAATGCACTGTTCATCCTCTTATACCTCACTGTGAACTCATTCCCGAAAAATCTGTCAGGCTTGCCATGATCTCCGGGTTATTTTTCTTGATTTTTTCAAGATTTTCCGCCTTTGACTTCCAACAGTAGAACGCTACCGCAAAAGCAGACACGCCGCCTGTGAATGTCAGAAGGGAAGATAACTGGTAAATATCCCGTGCGATCACAACCCATACAGCCACGATAAAAGCAGCGTAATAAGTGACCATGATTGAAAAGACAATGATTTTAGTTGCCTGTATCTTCTTTTCCGGGTTCTTCTCTACTTCCTGTTTTCTTTTCTTTCTCGCCGCCCTGATTGCTTTCCGGTTCAGGATGATCATAATAATTGCCGCAAGCGCAAAACCCGCGGCAAAACATAAAATTTCTTTCACTCTTCCTGCCCTCCTATGCCCTTGTTTCCATAAGTTCTTTCAGTCTTTCCGTGTCTTTCATTTCTATTACTTCCAGAGTATTCATGACTGGCTTTACTACTGTTTCCATATGCCCGTTTCCTCCTGCCCTCCGATAGTCTTCGTACATATCCCAGAAGGCTTTGGATTCCATCTTTGACCATGCCTGCATGGGATTTTTCTTTGTTGAAGAATAATATCTGTACAGTGTCAGCATTTGATTTCTTAAACTGCTTGCCTCCCGCCTGTTTAACTCTTCTTGAAGTTCTTTCACGTTCTGAATATTCTTTTCCTGTCTTTCTTTCAGTTCCGCAATTTCTTTATTGTACTGCTTCTGAATTTCAAGGGATTGTTCCCGCCACTTTGGGTACTGCTCTACCTGTGCAAGTATTCTTTGCAGCTGCTCCTTTTCTTTCTTTTTCTTCGCATACTGCTTAATGATCTCTTTTCTGCATTTTCTGTAGACAGCCCATAAGAAAACAGCTGCGGCAATAAAATAAACAGCTGTCGCCAGCGATATTTCCCCGAACACTTTTATAAATGGTTCCACTCCTTTTGTACCTCCTTCTTGTACATTTCATTCAATTTCTGCCGCAGACCGTAACTGTTGAAATGTTTTAAAATTCCCCGGTATGAAGCCACACTTCTTTCAAGTGTTTCTTTGTCAACCTCTCCCACTGCGTATGCGTGAAACAGGTATTTCAGGCGCTTTCTTAACTTCTTTGCAGTCTTCTTTCTTAGTTTCCTATGTGTGGACCATACACGATAACCGACAAACTCTATTCCCATGCTTGCCGGTCTGATACAGGTTTTCTTATTTAACTGCAAATTCAGCTTATCTCCCAGAAAGTCAGCGATCGCCCGTTTGATACGCTCCAATTCCTTCTTGTCATTGTGAAGTATGATAATGTCGTCCATGTAGCGTATGTAATAATGCAGGTGCAGTATATGTTTACAGAACTGATCAAGTTCATTCAGGTACAGGTTTGCGAACATCTGTGATGTAAGATTCCCGATCGGAAGCCCTACATCTGAAAGCATTTCATCAAATGCCACGTCTCCTATATCCGCTCCCATCGGCAGACCGAACTTTGTATCTTCGCAGTCAATAATCTTCGCCAACAGGTCCAGAAGCGGTTTATCGTCGATCATGTCAGATAAAATTCTTTTCAGTATGTCATGGTCAATTCTGTAAAAATATTTCGATACATCTAATTTCAGGTAGTAATATCTTGTTGGTTTTCGCTCTGTCTGCCTTAACCAATATTGCAGGCGGTCAATAGCCTTATGTGTTCCCTTCTTTACCCTGCAAGCGTAACTGTCATGAATAAACCGTTTTTCTATGAGCGGGTTTAGCTGCCTGTATATCGCCTGCTGTGCTACCCGGTCTTTGAATAACAATGACATGATCAGACGCTTTTTCGGTTCGTACACATAGAAAATATTGTATCTTCCCACGTCGTACGTTCCCCAGATCAATTCGTTTTGTAGGATAATCAGGTTATCTTCCAGCCGGTCCGTGAACTTCATCACGTCCGCTCTGTATCGTTTCCCTTTGATCGCCGCTTTATATGCGTAAAACAGATTTTCAAAGTCATAGATCGCCGGGAATAAATTTTTAATCTTCTTCAAGCCTTAACCTCCTGTTTTCTATTCGCCGTGCAAATCTACTCCGGTTTTTCCGTTTCAAACGTGACATATTATTCAGCTTATCCGCTGACTTTCTCCGGCTGTGCGGGTACTAACTGTCTTCACGGCAATTCAATCTTTTTCCTTCGGTTCCGGTTCTCCGGTTCCTTTGGAATGGAGAAAAACCCCTTTAACCCAAACGCACTGGACCGGCCCACTTGTGGACCGGACTTCTGGCAAGTAGGGGTAGAGCGGAGCGGAACGAAATGTTGTTGTTGCTGTTCGACCGCGGGTTGTTCAAGTTCAGCGCGGCGGCTCCGCCGTTGCTGGTGTTGTTGAAACTCGAACCGCGGATAGGCACTGCAAAAGTCCTCTATAACGGCTTTTCCCCAATAGAAAAAGCGGACATCTGCCCGCTTATTTCTTCAATGATTTATAATAGCCGCCGATCATTCGCCCGATCTCATTGATTTTCCGTGAGATATTTTCATATTTTCTCAACGGAAGACATGGCTTTTTACTTCTTGTCAGCGCCGGGTCTGCGGCAAGCCTTACAAGGTGTCGCAGTACGTCAACTTCATTGTCCAAATCTCCTAAAGTGGTCTTTTTATAATGCTTATTTTCCAGAGTTACTACCAACCGCAGAATAGAAAGCATTGTTGTCCTTATCTCGTCTGCAAGCCGCCTCTGTGCGCGCGGGAACTGTTCAAGTTCCGGGTTTATGTACAACATAAGGTCATAGACTTTGTTTTTCGTCTTGAAGTCATTTTCTGTTGCATTATCCCTCGGCGCTTCCAGTTCTGGCAGGCTTTCTTCTTTTTCTTCTGCCATTTTCTCCACCTTGTCATTTTTTATATGGGCTTGCTGTCGCAAGCCCTTTCAGTGTATCAGTTTCCAGTTTTCAGTTATTCCACAAAAGCGGAGCGGAACGAAATGCCGTTGCTGCTGTACGACCGCGGGCGGCACAAGTGCAGCGCGGCGGCTCCGCCGTCGCTGGTGTGGCAGAAACTCGAACCGCGGATAGGCAGGCGCTCCCCGTTGTTTCGCGCATAATAACAGCCCGGAGAAGTCATGCCCTCTGCTGGCGCAAGTCCGGCGGCAATCATAATATTCGGAATGTCAACCCCTTCTTTCGCAACAACATTCTTGAAATACTGATTTCTGAAATAGCTGTTGCTGTCGTCGGTTGTGATAACTTCTCTTGTGGTGTTAATGCGCGGCGTACCTGTCGCAGAAGTTCCGTCGATTTTCAGTGTTCCAGAAGTTCCCGGCTCTACAAGGGAGCCGTCCGGCATGATTGCTTTCCACTCCGTGCTGCCTGCCGCCATACTGCAATCATTTTTCATTGCGTCTCCGTCCGGGATGATATTAAATTCTCCGTCATTCAGTCTCGCTCCTGATACCCATTCCCAGGTATCGCCGCAAAGATCGCAGATTCCCGCCGGGGAATGATCGTGATTCCATGTAACCGGCCCGGAACCCGTTGCAGTTCTTCCGCCTCTTCCATCTTCATAGGCCGGGTCCTTATATGTATTTACGCCGCGTTCCCAAGATTTTTCATAACTCTTATCCCAGTTCGTATTACCGCGGGGAATGGTTCCGTTTTTCTCTGCCCATAATACAAGCGCCGCAAATACTCCGTTCTGTAATAAATGCCATCCGTTCCCCTTTGCGCGGCAATACTGCAATGCGCTGTCAAAATTCACATAGCAGTGCGGGTCTTTCATTGCCAGTGAGTAAGCCCGTCCGTTCACAACCGTATTGATGAACTTCGATACCCAGATCACTTCTTTTTCTTCCCCGTTCATCTTCCACCACGGAAGGACGGAAGAACCGCCGTCTGTGATAATATCTCCATATGTCATTTTCGGAACACCGACCATAATAGACGGCATACCCAGATCATCAAAGATCACTCTGTTGTTTGCGCCGTAAGAAGCCACCGCAAGGGCCATATCATCAAAATTGCTCATTCTTTATACCTCCATTCCCCATAAAACAAGTGTGCAAAGTGACATATCGAAATCAATCGGCATTGGAACCGTCCTGGGATTTCCCATCTCGTCTTCCTCTGCGCTCTCAATCATGTCATACCGTCTGGCCGGAATAATGATTTCCGCAGCGTACTTCTGTGCGTTTCCGCCTGTTCCGATCACAATTCCACCGTCAGTATCAATGCAAATGTCCAGTGTTACTTCATAGTCTCTTTCCTTCGCTTCCAGGTTGATTGTCAGTTCATCTTCCCCGAACGTGATCTTGTTTCCGTCTACCACATATGCAATGTGGTTTCCCGGCGTTTTTTCGACTACATTGATTTCAGCTTTCCTTGCTTTCGCCATTACCGTTTCCCTCCTTTTACAATCTCACGGGTCCTTGCTGCGATTACCTCCGCAGCTTCCCTCTGCTCCGGCGTTCCTCTTCCCTGTACACCGAAAGACTTCATCACATACGCTTCATGCTGTTTTCTTTCTTCTCTTTTGATGATCACATTTGCCATTAGTAAAAACCGCCTTTCACATGGATTTTCAGTTTCACGCTTGTTGCGCTTCCTGTATGTGCGACTTTGAAGCCGTTTGCCAGCTTGTCCGTTATTTCAATATCCCCGACAAATCCGCCGGAATATTCCATAACTTCCGCGCTTACGGTATAGTCTGTATGGTTCCTCTGTTTTGAAAGCGGTACGGTCTTTATAGAATTATTGAACGGGTATGCCTGACTGTTTGTAAGCGTTACAGTGATCGCCTCCCCGCTCAAATCCTCCAACATCTGCCGTGTGTGAATCGCTTCGACCGCAAGCAGCGCCGCAAGTTCCGCTCCGTTCACAATTCCCATTTCCATATGGTTAAAGTTTTCGGCGTTCTGCGGCGTTCCCTGCTGAATCACTTCCCCTTCAACCGGGGTGTGCGTTACGGTTCCGTCGTCATTTTCGGTTTCCTCGTACCGGTCTTCAAATTCTGTGACGTGATCAATCCAGTATTTCCACTCGTACATTTCCCTTTACACCTCCTGTTCTACAAACTTAAATACAAAACGGTATAAAGCGCCCTCTGTCACATTTGACAGCTTTATATTTTCCGCTTTGTCCGCCCACAATTCGCTGTTTTTGTTATACAGCTGTACTCTCTGAATTGTGGCGGTTCCGCTTACCTGCGGCGTAATATTCATATACACCGCAACCCTCCCGTCTGAAAGCCGCTCTCTCCGGTGTATTGGAACCTGTGTCTGTGTTCCGTTTACTGTAACTTTCCCATACGCAATAATGCTGTCCAGGAAGTCTTTAAAATCATTGATTGCGGTTTGTGTCAGCATGGTTTCCACCTCCTTCATAATCGCCTTTTGCTCCCACATAGTTTGCTTTCATGATGGAAAACTTCTGTCTTTACAGTTCCTTCCACCTGTCTGCTGTCGTTTGCCCCTCTGACACTTCTTTCTGGCTCCATTCCCGCCCTTTTCTTCCCTGTTGGTGTATTTCTATACCCGTATGTGTAAAAGGCTGTTTCTGCCTCAATCTGTGCGCCAGAAGAACGGAAAGCAGTATCCCTCCCCGGCTGTGTTCCGGCTTTTTCTTTCCCTGTCGCACTGGCTTCGTACAGGAAGACTTCTTTTTCCGTATCGGCTTCAATTCTTGTTTCTGAATCCCGGAAAATGATATTTCTTCCCGGCCTTGTGCCTGCTGCCGGAACCGTGAAAATATTTCCCTCTGAATCTGTTTCAGCGGATATTTCCGCCCCGGTTCCCCTGAATATGGTATTTCTTCCCGGTATGGTTCCTGCCGCTGGCGTTCTGTAACCAAATTCTTCTGAATCTGTTTCAATTACGATCTGCCCGTTATGCAGGATTCCTTTCACGTTCCTTTGTGGGAACGTTCCTGCTGATAGTCTTCCGGTTAGCGGGGTTCTGTATATAAAGCAATCTGCGTGGGTCTGAATTGTGCAGTAAATCCGGCTCTGGTATGTCACTTCCTCCATATGTGACGACAGCCGTTTATACATCTTCACTGCGTTGACTATATCCTGATAACTTGCCTGTATCTGGTTTTTCGATACGTCGCAAATTACCCGGAAGTGGTGCGGCTGTCCTCCGTACTGGAACCATTCTTCTACTTCGCTTTCCGGGTACAGTGCGCCCAGCGCCTTTTCAACCGCATACTTTGTACCCATTTTCTTATGAACCTTTATGCTGTTTTTCAGCATATCTCTCTTTGCTTCCAGCGGATAGGAATAGTCGTACCAGTCAATGTGCATATCGTAGGCCAGAATGTCCACAAGGTCTTCCGGCAGTTCATCTATCCTGGAATAGATCAGCACAAGTTCCATGCTGTCGCTCACTTCCAACAGCTGCTCTGTTACTGCCTCTGCAAGTGATTTTATTTTCGGGTCCTTTTTCAGCGCGCCCGGAAGATAATCAGCAAACTTTGTGCTGTAAATATCGTTTCCGGGCGACCTTATTCTTTTCTGATCAGGCATCTTCAACGCCTCCATTCAGTACGTTCATTGTGCTTCTTTTTAATGTGGCAACCTTTGTTTCCTCGATTGTCGTAAATACTGGCTTCCTTACCTCTACCCTTTTTACTCCTGCCCCCATCAGCTGTTGAATCAAATAAGACGGGTTAATATCCCGCCCCATTTTGCTTGTCTGCCAGCTGATATAGTTTTCCACTGCTGCCCGTGCGTCTTCCTCAATTACGCTTGAACTTGCCTGTGAGTTTCTCTGTGTGTAGAATGTCAGGTCAATTTCAAATTCTACTGCTTCCGGCGCTGAAACCGTCACAACGTCTGTCAGAGGTCTTACATCATCTGCGTTTAATGCCTCTTCTATTTGCTTCAATACGGTTTCTGTCGGCTGTGTGCTGTCCTGTAGCAGCACCCGCACGTCCACTTCTCCCGGTTCCGGGCTTGTGGCTGCCACGTCTGCCACCGCCGCGCTTACTGATTTTGCATGATAGATATAGCTGTTGACCGGACCGGCTGTTGAAAAACTCTCCATGCTTTCCCTCATACGCTCATAATAATCTGCGTCGTTTTCTTCCTCTGCCCCTCCTGTTGTTGTGGTGGTGTTCTCAACCTTCAAATAATAGTCATATACGTCCACAATTTCTTTTACCTGCCCTGGCGCAAGGTTATTCCCTACCGTTCCCGGTGTCTGGCACTGACCCGTTACGTCTCCGTATGTCTGACCTGCTTTTATTTCCAGTTCTTCCGTTGTCTCAAACGTAATATTCCCGTCAAATGTAATCCGGGTTCCCTGCGGCACAATGACGCTTTGCGGCTGTGCCTCTGATATGTAGCACCTGAATGTTGCTACTGCCGGTGTTGCCGGAAGCCGTTCAATGTCTTTGAATAACTCCGCCAGACTGTCAAGATACTCTCCTTCCGCGTAACGCGGAACGTTCTTTTTCGCTGTATCTTCTATCAAAATCCTTTGCTGTACCACGATTGCTGCCATCCATGCTATAAATAGCCTTTCCGGGGAACCTGGATAACATTTATAATGTTCTCTTCCCGGTGTCTGCTGAACCAGATATTCGTACAGTGCTATCATGTTGCTTTCTATGATTTCTGTATCTGTTTCCAGAAATTTTATGTCAGGATACGTTCTTTCACTGCTCAATTTCTCTTACCCCCTGCAATTCAATAATCGGCGTAATCTTTCCGGTCATATGGTCAACTTCAAACGTAATGTTTCCCAGTAAAGCCCGCGGCTCGTATGTTTCAATCTGGTCATAAATATATCCGACTAAAATATTTTCCACTACCGGAAGAGGTCTTCCGTAAATATCCCCCGGAATCCCTAAATCCCGTAACATCGGGGCTTCCTTCTGTATCGTGTCCAGAATTACGGCGATATTCTGCAAGACTTCCTGATGTGCGTTTTCTGGTGCAAGGTCTATGTCATTCAGAAGCGTTCCGTCTCCCCGTATAATTTCCATGCTTACCACCTTACCTTTTCGGATATTCTTTCAGCGTTACTTTTACCTGCGCCGCCCATAAGTTCCCTTTCCCGTCGAACCTCTGTAGCTCTGCGCTGATTTTCTGTATTACCCATTTATAATCGCCATAGACCCTTCCTCCTATGATCAGCCTTTCCGTCCTTCCTGTTTTGACATATGACCGCAGGCGTTCAATCTCCGTCAATGGGTTTACTCCCAGAAATACGGAAAACACCATAGAAAAAGAAATGTCTTCCGGCTCTGGTCCTAAAAACTCCTGAAGGTCTGATTTTAAATGCCTGTCATGTGTAGAATATTTCCCGGATATATTCCAACTCATACCATCAAATGTTCTTACCGTCTGATCAGATACGGAAAAAGCAAGTTCTCCAAAACTTCCGATTTTTGCCATTACTGTATCCCTCCCAGAATGTACCCTTCCCCGTCTCCATCCGGTATCATCAGGCAAAGCACCATACTTCCTACTGTTGGCGTCCAGTTTGTAATATATGCCGCGTGGCTGTGACTTTCTGTTCTTGCGGTATCGTTTTTGTCATATGTCAGGCTTGTTCCTGCCGTCCTGTTTCCCGACCTGTCATTTCCTCCCGGAACAACCGCCCGCGGTCTTACCAGAATATGTAAATCTCCTGATATAATTCCGCCTTTATCCGGGAACTTTACGCGGGCTTTCATGGCTCCTGTGTCTACGCTCTGGACAATTCCTTTCCTGACAATGTTTTTTAATTCTGTAAGGTCTGCCATCAATACCCCTCCAATACCTGTTTCAATGATAAATCCACCGTGTAGCCGCTTCCTATCAAACTGTGTTTCGCCTGTGTGACCTTATATTTTCTGTCGAAAATCTGAAATCCTTTCAGCTTCACGGTTACACCTGCCACAAGCGAAACGTCTCCGACTACCTTTAAGCTGGCTGTATATTCCTGCGTGTTCTTTTCTCTTAACCTCTTCTTTGCCAGTTCTTTTGCTTCTTCCGTGCTTGTTACTTTCTCGTTGACTTCAAGCGTCTGCCCGGTTCCTGTGTTGCTGTCCGGCGTGTATGTATATTCTATGGTTTCTTTGGTGTCCGGGTCCGTATATGACACATGACAGCTTGTATATGCCGTATCTGTCAGGCTCGTTCCCAGTTTATAAGAAATAATGTCGCTGCTCCCGTATTCAAAGGTTCTTACGGCCGGTTTGTCGTCATATTCCGCAGCGTCATAAATAACAATCATCATTGCCGTTACTTTCAGCGCCATTCCTGCCGCCTTACATAACTTTTGCAGGAACTTAATATCTGAAATCTGAACCTGCTCTTTCCTCCTGTATGTCGGGTTATTTGTTCCTTCATACATGAGTTGCAGCCCTGCTTCCTTTGCAATCTGCTGTCCGATCGCTTTCAGCGTTATTTTCTCCCATGCCCTCGATTTCTTTTCTATCCGCAGGGCGGAAGTGTACGGAATTGACGTGCTTTTGACAGAAACTTTTGTGGGCGGACCCGACGCGTCTATACTGTCAATCTCAAATGTTCCGCAGTCAAGCGTCACGTCTTTTCCTGTATCGTTCCAATTCTTCTGAACCAAAACGGCGGAAACAAGTTTCGGGTTCCTTACCCGTTCCATTGTCTCCACCGTCTCCGTTACGTTTTCTGTAATTGTCTCCGTCTTTTTCCCGATTGTTATTTTGAACACCTGCCCTGGATAGATCAAATCCGGGTTAGGTATATTATTTTCCTGTGCAATCTGCGGGTATTTTGTTCCCGCTCCCAAGTATCTTGTAGCGATCGCCCATAAGGTATCGCCCCTTTTTACAACATAATTGACCACATTTTCTTTTGATATGGTCTTTTTTACCTGTTTTGTTACCTGCTTCGTTGTTTTTACAAATGTCGGTTTTATAACCAGCCATTCCCCCAGCAGGTTCCTTTCTCTGTCGTCATAGGATAGCTGAAAATCGTCTGTGCTGTCTTCTTCCTCGTCCGTGTAACTGGCGCTTACCAAATGCAGGTTTAAGTCTTCCGGCACATCGACATTTTTAAATGTCAGCCGTAATTCCACGCGCCTTGCAAGGTTCTTGTCGCTCATATCAGCAGCCCCCTTTTCCACGGCGGAAGTTCCATATTCTCTTCCTCTTCCAGTTCCGGGATAGATAATTCTATCCCGGCCGGAAGGATGAAGAGGGCGGCATAGTCGATATTTGCTTGAATCAGTTTGTCAGTGTGCAGGACAGACCCCATCTGTTCATATGCGATCTTATCCCACATATCCCCTGATACCGTCGTATAGGTTTTCTTACTCATACCGTGACCGCCTTTCGTCATCTTCTTTTTTGTCCAGAAGGTCTTCTACCTCCTGTAACAGTTTTCGGTTGTTTGCTTCCAGTTTTTCTTCCAGATCGTCCGGCTGATCTCCGTTCACAATTACCGTTGGGCTGTTGTTTATGTTGATCTCCGTCGTTCCGCCTCCCTGTCCGGCAGTCCGCACGACTTCCGGCGGCTGTTCCACAATCGGCGGTTTCATGGTACTGTTATATGTATTCAGCACTCCCGGCCCGTTCTGGTTTGTATTGTTCGTGGTTATGTTTGTGACATTTGCCGCCGTTGCTGCTTCCGCCGCTTTTGCGGCTGCGTTTTGCGCCCGGAAAATATCCTTCGTCTGCTGCGCCGTGTAAACCACTCTTCCCGGTGCATTTGTGATCAACTCCGGTCCTTTTTCTCCTGCAATAAAGGTATCCGGCGTATTTTTGGTTCCCTTTGCAAATGTCGGCAATGTCGGGATATTGATACCTTTTCCGCCGACAACCGGAACCCAATCAGGAATCCTTATACTGTTCAGCGCTGAAATTGCGCTGTTTACAACGCCGATTACGCCGTTGATCACGCCTTTTGCGATTGAAACCAGCCCATTCCAAGCGCCCTGGAAGACGTTTTTGATTCCGTTCCAGGCAGCCGACCAATTCCCGGTAAATACGCCCTGTATGAACTGTATCAGCCCGGAGAAAATCTGCGTTATAGACTGCACCAATGAACCGATTGTAGTGAATACAGTTCGGAAAATTTGAAGCACATTCGGAAGCACCGCCTGAACTGTAGATAAAATCTGCTGCAAAATCGGCTGAATTATGCTCCATATCGTTTGAAATACAGTCTGTACAATCGGAAGCACCGCCTGTAATACTGTCGTTATGATAGAGCCTACCTGCTGTATTCCCTGTGCTATGAACGGAAGCACGGTCGATACAATAAAATTGAAAATCTGGCTTATCACTGGCAGTACATACGTTTGCAGGAATGTGATTACCTGGCTGATGATCGGCATGATTCCGGCTATAAAACTTCCTATGATCGGGATAATTCCCCCGATAAAGTCAGCGATTGACTGGAAAATCTGCATGATCACTGGCGCTGCCGCCTGTATTCCGCTGATAATTCCCGGAATAATGGTTGTCACAAGTAAATTAAGTACCTGCTCAACCACGGGTACGATATTCGCCGTAACAAAATTGACAAACTCGCCTGCGGCGCTTACGACTTTCTGGAATACGCCTGCAAATGTGTCAAAGACTGCTACGCCTCTTTCCCCGAAAATCTCATTGATCTTGTCTCTCGCCGCACCTAAATTCCCGTCGGAAAAAACGTTCTTGATTGTCTCCCCGACATTCGTAACAACCTGTACGATTTTATCGAAAATAGCAAGTCCGGTTTCCCCAAAAATATTTCCGATTGCGTTTCTGACTTGATCAAAGTTCTGTCTTAAAAGCTGTACCGCCGTAATAACTGCGGTTATCACTCCGACTACTGGAAGGAATTTCCCGGCGATTCCTCCCAACGGACCTAACAAGGTTGTTCCCAGTTTACCCAGCGGTCCAAGCGTCGTTGTCAGAAGTTTCCCGATCGGCGCAAATAAAGTTCCGATCTTGCTGAATCCAGAAGCAATAAATGTTCCTATCGTTCCCAGCGGCGACCTTGCGATAATTCCGCCAAGGCCAGAAAGCGCCCCGGCAAGTTTCCCGCCTATGTTCGTAAACGGATTCAGAAATAAGGTTACAAGTTTAGAACCTGCCCCCGTAACCACTCCCGCCAGTTTTCCAGCAAGTCCGCTGAACCCTGCTGACAGCGTTCCGGCTATGGAACTTACGAAACCGGATATTTTTGAAACAATGACGTTTCCTGACAAGGCATTTCCTACCGCAGTAACAACGCCTTTCATTGCGCCGCCTACGTTTTTAAAGTATGTCAGTATCCCGCTTCCGACGGACCGCAGTTTTGTTCCAAGCCCTACGCTTGTTGCCGCTGCCGCCGCGGTGTTTCCCTTAAAAAGCGCCAGTATCTTCTGTACCGTCTTTACGCCGCTCTGTATTTCCAGGAATCCAAGTTTTCCGACAAGCCCCGCTGTCCTTAACAGCATTAAAGAGCCAACAACTTTCGTTATGGTCTTTACAAGTTCCGGGTTTTCCCTTGCAAAATCGGCAATCTTCGTGATGATCTCCGTCAGCTTTTCCGCCGCTTCTCCGACCACCGGAAGGAATACGTCTCCAAGCGTTATGACAAGGTTCTGTATTGCGTTTTTCGCAAGCTGTACTTTATTTTCTGTCGTGTCCGCTCTTGCCGCATATTCTCCCTGCATACTTCCAGCATACAGGGAAGCGTCTCCGACCTTCTTGAACTGCTCTTCCAGGTACGGAAGGTTTGTAAGCAATGGCGCAATCGCCGCCACTGCTTCTTCCCCGAAATAGTTTTTCAATGCTGCCGCCTGTTCTGCTTCCGGCAGTCTTTGTACCGCTTTCAGGAAGTCCAGAATCGCCCCCTGCGCGTCCGTCTGCATACGCTGTGCAAGTTCCGTAGCTGACAGCCCCAGGCTGTCCAGGACGGCTTTTTGACGTTCCGTGACCGCTGAACCTGCCGTCATGGTTGTCATGACCTTTTTTATTCCGGTTGCCGCCACATCTTCGTTTACGCCAACCGCCACAAGACTTGCGCCAAGCGCTGCGATTTCCCCGGAACATAGACCGGCCACTTCTCCCAGCGGACCGATCTTCGTCACAATAGCTGATATTTCCGACGCGCCCGCCGCAGAAGTATTTCCTAAGTAGTTGATCTGGTCCGCAAGCGTGATAACTTCTTCCTGCGACATCTTAAACGATGTTCGCCATTTCGCCATCCACTCTCCGGCTTGTTCTGCTGATATATCAAAGGCAATCCCCATTTTCGCCGCGTCTTCCGTGAACTTCACAAGTTCGGCGTTTGTTGCGGCAACATTGCTTTGTCCGGCGGCGGCCATAATCTGCGAGATTTCCTGCGCCGTCATAGGGATTTTGGTACTTAGGTCAAGAATTTCGTTCTTTAACTCTGTGTACTCTTTCGTAATCGCCCCGGTATCGTCTTTCAGCCAGTCCACAACCTTTGCGACCTCTGCCATGTTGCTTTCAAAACTCATGGCGGCTTTAACCGGTCCTGCATAGATAGCCGCTCCCATTGCGGCAATCGTCGCCACGGTTCCCGTCAGCTGTGACTTCGTACCTGAAATACTTTCTTTAATTTTTGCTTGTTCTGTATTCAGCCTTGCAAGCTGTTCTTGTGAGTTTTTCAGCTGATCATAAGATTTTTTCAGGCGGTTGTTTGATTCGCCTAAATTATCCGTGTCAACTCCTGCCTGCCGCAGTTCTGCCCCCAAGCTGTCCAGCTTTGCTTCCTGATCTGATATTCTGGCAGTGGTCTGTCGTATCTGGCTTTCATTCTTTTTCAGCTTTTCGGTGGTCTTGTCAACTTCGTTTTCTTCTTTGATCAGCTGCGCCGTCAGTTCCCCGGAAGCGTCGCCCGTCTCGTCAATTTTCTTTCTTAACTGATCTGCGTTGCTCTGGTGCTTCTGGATTTTCTGCACAAGTTCTTCATGTGCGGTTTGCAGTCTTGCCAGTTTTTCCCGCTGCTGATCTATCGCCGTTGAAGTCTTAGTATAACCATCTACTTTAGACTGTAAGGAATTTACGTTTTTAACACTTTCTTGAAGCTGTTTCTGTGTCTCTACCGCTTTTTTGAATGTACTGTTGAAATTCGGTCCAAGCGACGCTTTCAGCTGAAAAAGTAACTCAAATTCCTTTCGCGACCCTGCCAAGTTCTCCCACCTCCCTACGTTTTCTTAACCAGCCTTTTTCTTTCCGCCTCGTCCTCTTTTTCTACTTCATTCGCCGCATTTATCCAGCGGAAGAAACTTCGGACGGGAAGTGACAGCCAGTATGGAACGGGTGTATGTGAAGCCCTTGCCATTCTGTAAGCCTGTTTCCGTATATATTGTGCGGGATTTATTTTTAATAGCCCGCAGCCATTAAAAAATCCCTTGCCTTATTCTTAATCTTCATGTAATCCCGCAGTGGAAGCCGTCTGATTTCGTCTGCTGCCACTCCTGCTGCCCGTGCCGCCATCATGCACTGGAATGTTGAAGAAATTTCCGGCGTAAGAACATATTTGTTCTGGTCCTGTAATTCTGCCTCGATCTTCTCCATGTCGTCGCCTGTCAGTTTTTCAAAATAGAAGGTCAGTGACTTGTACTGTTTCCCTTCGATCTCTACGGGCTTTTTGAAATAATGAGTATAGTTCAGGCTTCCTTCTTTCTCTGCCTTTTCCTCTTTTCCGCCCATATCAACCGTTCCTGTCTCCTGTGCCTTTTCGATTTCTTCCGAAACCTGTGTTTCCACGATCTCTGCGGTTTCCTGTACTGTTTTGTTCATATTTTCCATGTTCTTTCCTCCTGATCTGATATGATATTTTTGTAAAAAGCCAGCAGGTTTCCCCGCTGGCTCTCGCTTTTTACTTTCCAAGTGCTTTTCTTACATCTGCCAGATAATCTTTTCCATTGACGTAGAAGATATAGTTCAGCTGATCAATTTCCAGTGTCTTCTTTCCGTCAATATAAATGGCGTAATATGTAACGGCATATTCTCCGTTTGCGTCAGAGGCAGAAGCCGCCGCAAGTTTTCCAGGCGCAAGTTTCTTCGGCCGTACCTTCAAAATGTGTTTTACTGACCTTACCTCCGTCTGGCCTGTTCTTGTGTTCTGCTCCTGCTGTGCTGCCCTTAAATCCAGCTTGTGAACTCTGGGTTCCGCCAGCTTGATTGTATTTGCCGTAACCGTCCTGAAATTCAGCGTCAGCGTCATAGCCTCGATATGCCCGATAATGACGGCTTCCACATTTCCTGCGATACCGGCCCCGCTGATCTCTTCTGCAAGGTTTGTGATTTCCGGCAGCGTAACTTCCGATGTTCCAAGATACTCCGTCGCGTCTTCGTACACCGCATAATTTGTGATGATTTCATCTATTTTCGGCATTGCTTATCCCTCCTTTATTCTGCCAGTAAGTTTTGCAGATAGGACACGTCGTATTCCAGAGTGTACTCCATCTGAACCATCGGAGACGGCGGCGTGATATATACATGGAATTTTACTTTTCCTGCCATAAGGGAAGTTGTCGTGTTTTCGTCTTCCCTCATTTCCACCCTTCCTCCCAGAATGATTTCTTCTGCCGTCAGGCTGTTCAGCCAATCGTTCACGCCCTGTAAAATCGTGTCGATCAGCCTTCTTGTAAGTTTTCTGTCTACATAATTCCAGTAAGACAGAGTGACTGTCTTTGCTACCCATTTAAACATTCTGGAAATGCAGTAGAAATAATCTACCGGGTCCGTATTTGCCGGATAGCAGGCAGACCAGTTCCCCCAGCTTACAAAACCATTGTAGAAATTCAGCGCTGTAATTACTCCGTTATCATTCAGATAATTTGCTTTCTGAATATCCAGCACAACTTCCGTTCCGTCTTCCAGCGCCATGCTGTCCGCCTGCAACGTTTTGTTTGAAGCGCTCTCACAAGGGGTTCCGCCTCCCAGTGCTTCCGTGTTGTCTGTCTGTGCGATCAGACCGGCAAGCTGGCTTGAATAGTTGAATAACCGTTCTCCCAGTTTCAGTTTCGGGAAGCACAACAGCTCATTTGCTTTCATGATGTTTTTTGACTTCTTCCAAGTCGGAACGTCGGAATAATAGGTTGCCCCTCCTGTTGCTCCGGTATCAACGTCAATAATTGCGTGCGCTTCAAACAGTCCGTTGATATTCTCTGCCTTTGCGGACATAACCGCCGCAACCTCATTATCTTTTGACCAATTCGGACAAATAATAAGGTCAGGCGCTTCCGTATATTTCGCAAATACATCGTCGATCAGTTCCAGCCCCTTGTTTTTGTGGGTTGAAACATCATATCCTCCGATCACGTCCGTTTTCGCAACCTTTGAAGCGTCCACTTCGTCGAATGTAACCGATGTTTCCCCGGTTGTCTCTTCTGTGAACTCGATCACGCAGGCTGTCTCGTCGTAGAAGACTTCAAAATCTTCTCCTGCGGTCTTTTCTGCAATCGTAACGGTACTTGCCACCGCTTCAAGCGGAAGCCTGATCTGATTATTTTCCGGTGTATAGCTTTCCGTCGTCTGCTTCTTATGCTTTTCCGGGTCCATTACGTTTACAAGGAATACCGGCGACTGCTGATAAAGCTGGAACATTGTATAAATCACTTCGCAAAGTCCGTATTTCTCCCAATCGTCAGAATATCCCATTGCGGACACGGCTTCTTCATAAGTGTTCGCCATGATCACTTCATTTACTTTCCCGCCTACCGTATGTACCGGCGCGGCTCCTACGGCAAAAACAATCCCGCTGGCTGCCACGTTTGGTGTTGAAACGCTCGTTGCCTGCTTAGATGTTCCTATGCCATGTGTAACTGTTGCCATTTCTTATGCCTCCTTTGCTTCGTTTGCCGCAATCAGCGCCGTAATGTCTGAATAATACTTATTCATGATATTTCCCGGCGTTTTTACACGGTCTTTTTTCTCTGCCAGCTGTGCAACCGGAACAATCATTTTTTCAACCAGCGGATATTCCGCCAGTACCTCTTCAAGTTCCGCCTTGATTTCTTCTTCTGTTCCGATCATAATTTTATTTGTTTTCAGCTTTCCTTTCGGAAGCTGCGGCCCGATATATACCAGCGTGACTTTTTCCGCCTTTTCCGGCTTCTTATTCGCCCCATTTTCCGGTTTTTCTTCTTTAGGCGTGGTATTTACCGTCTTTTCCTTTTCTTCCGTCTCTGTGGCTCTCTGTGCGTTTCTCACTGCCATAATTCTTCTACCTCCCTTTTGATTGTCGGTATTGACCAGTTTGTAATCATTTCCCCTAAGTAATACGGTTCTGTGCTGTCCGGGTAGACGATGTATTCCAACGGCTTTTGAAGTACAAACTGTCCTCCGATGATTCCCGTCTTTTCAAGTTCACTCCTAATCCTCAACAGCACATTCAGGAGATCATATGCGCCCTGGCCGCCGTCTTCTGAATATGTCGCAACAACAATCCTGACCGCGCACATACTTTCTTCCGGCTCTTTTTCTTTCTTATCGTCCTTCCCGTTAAGGAACTGAAAGAGGATATATGGAATCTGCTGAACCTGATCTTCTTTTTTTGGAAGACGCATTTTATATACATTCGCTGTGCGCTCTTTCTCTTCCTCCGGGTTTAAGTTCCTGACCTTTACTTGCAGCTTAATATCCTTTGTAACTTCTGTTACAAATTCTTCCAGCCGGTCCAGTAAAATAATCGGTGTCATGCTTCTATCCTCCGTAACCGCTCAACAGTCTGTTTATTTCATGTTCTAAGCGCTGATTAACCAGCTGCTGTGCTTCTTCTTCCAGAGTTTCTATGACCTTTTCATTTCCTACCATCTGCGCTGCTGACAGCCCCATTTTTTCTTCAATCGGGAAGCGTTTTCTTGTCTCCCTCTCAAATACTCCGATGTGTCCGCTTCGCATTTGTGCAATGAAAGCGTCTTCAAACGGGGTTCCTCCGCCTTTCATTACCGCCGCCCGTACCTGTTTTTTTACTCCCGGTGCTGTCGGCGTTACTTTGAACTTGTACAGCGGGATTTTATACCCGGCAAAAGAAACAAAACCAACAAGGTTTCCCGTGCTGGCTTTGTTTACTCTGATTCTTGTCGCTTCGTTAAAAGCGCCACTCTGTACCGTGTATATTTCTTTTACTCTCCTGATAGCCCCGGTCTTAACTCTGGATATTCCCCGGTTAATCGCATTTGACAAGGCGCGTTCCGCGCCGTTTGGAACCCCTGCCAGTATAGCTTCTACCCGTTCCACTGCTTCTGCTGTTATTTCAATCATTCAGCATACGCCCCCAGTTCCAGAATAATTTCCCCGTCTTCATAATCGCTTTTTGTGATTGTGTAGACATTTACGGCTCCCGCTTCTTCCAATTCTATTTCCATGCCCCGTTTTGGCACAAATCCAAGATCGGCATGAGAAATATATAACAGCGCTTCAATCTCGCTTATCCCTTCCGCATTATCTCCTTTCAGCCGTTTTCTGTCTTCCGCCGCCTTATGGTCAATAACTGCGGGTATTGTGTAAGTCTTGCCGTCATACCACATATTGACCATTGCGGCGAACTCTGCGGGATTGTTGAAAACTTTAAGGTCTTTTATGATCTGCGTCTTGAAGTCCATTACAGCACCTTTGCCGTGAACCAGCTGTCAACATCATGCGGTACGGACAGCGGTGCGGACTGTAACTGCAAGAACCGTCTTGCGGGTTTTCTTTTTACCCATGTGTCAGGTACATATTTCCCTTCAACGGTCTTGAACTCTTTCGTTCCTTCGTCGATCAGGGTAATCGCCCCGTAATACATGGAATAATTCGCATTTGTGCTTAACATTGCAAGCATACCGTCCGGCACAAGAGGCTTTTCTTCCGGTGTCTCCGGGTCTGTCCAGTCGTCAAGATACCACTCGTTATAGGTGTAAACGTCCATCCCTAATTCATGGATTGTTCCGACATATGTAACGCCGTTTGGTAACTGACGTGGCTGGATAACCGCCAGATTGTAGTTTCTCACATCAAGCACCTTCTGTACTTTTTCGTGTCCTACAAAGGCTGTGGTTACATCGTCCGCCATGACGCAGGCGTTGCAGTTTGTGAATCCTGTTTTCTGTACCTGCTTATGCCAACGCTTTAAGTCTCCAATCGGGTCAGAGCCTGCGTTGCTCCATTTCTTAGTTGCTGTTGAAATTACCTCTGTGTTCGTGAACCCAAAGTCAATCACTTCGTTCAGTCCTTCTCCGATGATCGGGATTTTTCCGGTAAAGATAGACTGAACGCACATAAGTTCTTCCCTTCTGGAGATCATGTCTCTAAGTTCCCGGAAATCATCAGACATTTTCAGTACTGCGCGTTCCGCAGGGCTTCTTCCTGATACCAGGCTTTCTCCCGGCCTTCTTTTCAGCAGATCGTCAACCGTTGTAATCTTGTCAGGTGCTACCAGCGGCGGTTTATAGGTTTTTGTTTCATACCCTGTGTTCGGTACGGTCTTCCCTCCGATTATCCGGTGTACAAACGGCGCAACCTTTCTTGTTCCTTTTACAAAATCAACGTCAACTGACTCTGTGTTGAACGTCTCTTCGCGTCTAAAAAATGTATCTCTGAAAAAAGTTCTCACGGGCGGAAGCTTTTCTACAATCCTCCCCATTGTCCGCGGTTCATAAATACTTACTTCGTTTGGCATTGTCCTTGTTCCTCCTTATCTCAAAAAGATTGAAATTTTTCTAAGCGGGTCCTTAATGTCGTCGATCTCTACACCGGACGGAAGATTGATTGCGTCTGCAAAAAATTCTCCTGTCAGGTAATACACAACCGGACCGTCTTTTTCTGCTGCCGCTGCGGTAATTCCGATCACGTCTCCCGTTGTAGCCGGAGGCGTTCCCTCTTCTCCTGCTGCCGTGAGAAGGCCGGGGGCTTCCCCTCTCCCCCTCCTGCCGCTACCGCAACAATTTTCCCGTTTGAATCTTTCGTTACAGGTGTCCTTTCCGCGATTGCCGCCCCTGCCACTCCTTCTTCCGTGACCGTCGGGAACTCCCCTGCAAACAAATTCACGGGTTCATGGCTTCTTGTTTCGATCTCATACATTGCTTCCTACCTCCTTACTTTTCCGGGAATAATTTATCAATCGCAGCATTAAACGGGTCTTCTTCCTCTGCTCCCGTCACTGCCGCCGCAGCGCCGACTTTATTCACGCCGCTGTTCTCTGCGTCTTCTTTTCTGTTTGTCAGGTATGCCCCGCCCTGCTGTTTCTGCTGTGCGATAATCTTTACTGCTACGGCTTCCGCAGTGATTGGATTTTCAAACATTGCGTCTTCTACAATGCTTTCATACCCGTTTGGGGCCATATCCTTAATTGCCTTGATTCTCTGTCTTTCCTCTGCTCTTGCCGCATTTTCAATATTTGCCACAAGATCAGGGTATGCGGCTTTTAATGCGTCTTCTGTTGTGATCGCAGGGTTTGTGTTTTTCGGTTCCATCTGCTTTTCCTCCTTTTCTTCTGGCTTTTTATTTGTTATACCTCCCGTATGGTTCGGGCTGTTTAACAACGCTTTCGGTACTGTTCTGAACTGCGAAATATCAATAGGCACGGCATTTACAACAATCCTGCTGGCGTTTTCTATAACCGTGCTGCTTTCCTCAAACATAAGTTCATCACAAAATCCATTTTCAACCGCTTCGTCTCCTGTCCACCATTTTTCTTCTGCCATCAGGTCTGAAATTTCCTGCTCCGGCTTTCCTGTTTTCATGGTATATGTGTTTACAATCGACTGCTTTATAACTTTCAGTTCTTCCGCCATCTTCTCAAAGTCTTCCGCCCGGAAGGTATCCCATACCGTCATTGCCGGGTCATGTATCATAAAAACACCGTTCCTTGCAATCTTTATGGTATCCCCTGCCATTGCAATAATTGTGGCGGCGGAAGCAGCCCATCCGTCAATTTTTACTGTGATTTTTGCGGAATGGTCCTTTAACCTTGTATATATCGCATTGGCAGCAAATACGTCTCCGCCTCCTGAATTGATTCTTACAATAATTTCCGGTACGTCTCCCAGTTCTTCAAGTTCCCTGTTAAACGCCGCAGGTGTTACCCTGTCTTCCCACCAGCTTTCCCGGCTACTGATTGCTCCGTATAGCAAAAGTTCCGGCGGCTTTGTTCCGGTTGCGGGAATGAAATTCCAGAACTTATTTTCCGTCACTCCGAATGGGTTTTCCTTCCCGTTGGTCTGGTTCCTGTTTTCCATTTCCCGGCTCTGGTTCTGGTTCCTGCTGCCCTGATTGTTTCTGTTTGCTGGCAATGTCCTTTACCTCCTTTAATGCCGCTTCTTCCTGCCGTAACTGTTCGCAGTTCGTGAAGAAGTCGCCTCCTGCCATTTCCATAGTTTCATTGCTTCTTGTCGAAAATCCATTTTCAACCCTTGTTGCCGCTGCGTTCACTTCCTGAACCGGATTCAGAAGCCCTCTTGCCGGTCCGTTCCACTGTGCGCGGCAATATGCTTTCCTTCTAAGCGGGTCACTGAAAAATCCCGGTGCTGAAATCCTCCCTTTCGCCACCGCCTCCGAAAGCCACTCTTCATAGATCGGCTGACAAAAATCTGTTGCAAGCCATGTCCGGTACATTCGGAACATCTTCCATGCTTCTTCCAGTGCGCCGCGGCTGGCGGTATAGCTGCTTGTAAACCGCTTCACAAGTAATTCATATGGTATTTCCAGCGCTGCCCCGATCTGCTGGCAGATTGCTTCCACGAACCCGCTGAAATTTGCGTTTGGTCTTCCGGGATTGATTGCGTTTGCCTTTTCGCCTTCTCCCAGGTCAAGAATTGCTCCCGGCGCAAGTTCAAGCGTCGTTTCGTCTTCTGCGTCTATCTGCACTTCCTCTGGTATGGCGCTTCCGATCGGTTCATCATCACTGTTATTCTCTTTCTCGATAAATACCGTAAACATTCCAGATACAACCGCTGCCACAAGTTCCGCGTCCGTGTATCTTCCCATTTGCTTTAGGGATTCAATGACCGGCGCAAGGAACGGAACGCCTCTTCTCTGGTCAATACGTTCCCGGTTCATCAGGTGCAGGACGTTTCTTCTCCCGGTCTTTTTCCCGTATGCCTCTACCCGCTGCCATTCGTACTGTTCGTCTGCATAAGAAAGCGGGTGGTGCTTTGAAAAGTGATAGGCGATCACTTCCCCGTCCTTATCTACCTCAACGCCTCCGACAATCTGATTGTCGTAGGTGTCATAGTTATGAGGACTTGAGAGCCGGTCCGCTTCGATCAGCTGTATCCTAAGATCGTATGGCTGATTTATCCGCGGCTTTACTGGCAACAGTGCAAGGCAGTCTCCCGACGCAAGCCAGTTCAAAAACGCCAGCTGCTGCAATTCGTAAAAATTGTCAAGCCTTGCCATATCGCAATCCGGGCTTTCCGCCCATAAAGCCCATTCTTTCGATATTTTCTTTTCCAGTTCCCTTGCGTCTTCCGGGCTGATTCCCAATGCCTCTGCGTCGATTGTTGGCTTTAACATCAATCCCCGCCCTACAACATTTGTCCGCATTGTCTTTACTGCCCCCGTCGCAATCGGTACTCCCATGTATAAATCACGCGACCTCTGCCGCAAAACAGAAAGATTGTCGTTTATATCTTCTCTGGCGGACCCTCCCGCATAATTCCAGCCGATCAGCGACTTTTTATAAGTGCTTGCCCCGTAATGGCTGTAACCGCTGTTCAGAATTTCCATCTTATGACGTGCGGCAGTTCTTTTCAGTGCCGCTTGCGGCGCTACTGCTGCAATCGCCCTGTCAATCGCTTTTGCAAGTCCGTTCAACCTTTCGCCTCCTTCCTGCTTTTTGGCGTGAAAAAAGCACCCTTCCAGGTGCTTCTTCCTACTTTTCGCAGTTTATATATTATCATTATTTTTCGGGCAATAGGGGGAAGTAAACAGGCAAAACGGGCAATTCCGGGCAATCTTTTTATAAATCCCGTGGTACAACCCGCCTGATTTTATTTCTTCCGCCGTTCTTTTCTATGTTCTCAATCTTTTTTACTTTATCTTCCCAGTATGTTATGGCGTTTCTGACCTCCGTTAAGTTTGCCCTTGTAAGAACCCTGCTGCCTATCGTATAACTTTGTCCTGTCGTAATCGCCATTTCTGCTTCAAGCCATGCGTCTAAATGTTTTTGCGCTGTCTCTTTGTTGATTCCTGCCATTAAATAACGCCTCCTCTGTTAATTCTTCTTTTTCTTTTCCTTACCGCTGTCGGCTTACTTTCTTCCGGCTCTGGTTTTTTCAGCGGCAGCCCGGTAATTTCAATAGCTGCCGTCGCATAGTTCCGGCAGTCCAGTGCCTCGTTTCTTTTATGCTGACCCAAATCCCGCAGCCGCCATTCAAATACCGGTCTTCCTTTCCTGTATGTCAAAACCTGCTTTTCCGCCGTAATTCCTGCAAAAAACTTTTCATCATATCCCCGCGGGGAATATGGCTTTCCCTGTTCATCTTTTGGGAAGTGGCAATATCCCGGTCCTTCTTCCTCAACCTTTAACCGTTGCAGTAACAATGATTTTCCCGTATCAACTCCTAGCGTGAAAAGATACGCCTGCTCCCGGTTATTTTTCGTCGGTTTCTGGATATATGCCGCTGTGCTGTCATTAGAACCTCTAATTGCGAATACTTTTCTGTTGAATCGCTTCTTGCAGAATTTATATACCTGATTCGCCCGGTGTCCTCCACTGTCGATACAGGTACAAGTAATTTTCATTTTTGTTCCGTCCGGCTTTTCAAATGACTGTGCCAGGAAGGTATCAAGGTCTTTCCATACCTGCTTTTCCAAATCGCTGTTATCTCCGTAAAGAACAGCGTATTTTATGCCCCAGCTTTCATACTCTGGACCCCATCCCACAACTTCAATTTCAAAACGATCGTCCTGCGTGTCAACCCCTGCCGTCAGATACAATACTTCCTCCGGTACTTCGCAGTTGTATTTTTCCCTTCTCTTGATCAGTTCGTCTTCCTCTACCTGCTCCCCGTCTTCCTCCCATGTTTCCCCCAGTTCTGTATTTGTCCATACTTTCAGAAGTTCAATGTTCCCCTTCTTCTTTTCCTCATTCGCCACAAGGAATTTTTCCACAACTTCACGCCATGTAGCCAGAGTGGAAGCAAGCGTGTTCAGGTGGAAACCTTTTACCGGATTTTCCGGGTCCTCATGCACAAACCTTCCGTTTTTGAACCCTTCTTTCCACTCCACTTCACTTGAAATTGCCCCGCATTTTTCGCAGACATAATTTATTTCATTCAGATTGTCCTTGTCAAAAACCACATTCGCCCATTTTAACGGCTGCAATTCCCCGCAGCACGGACACGGCGCGTTCCATTCTCCCCGGCTGCTATTCTGGTATTCTACTTCAATCCGTGACAGTCCTTTAATTGTCGGCGTGGAAACATCAACTTCTTTGCGGTTCCAGAATGTTGTAAGACGTTTCGCTGCAAGAAACAGCGGATCCCCTTCTGAACCTGCCGTTGCCGGGTATCGGTCTATCTCGTCCGCAAGCAATATCCTGATCGGACGTGAAGCAAGAGACGACGGGCTGTTTGCCCCTACCATCGTAACATGGCCGCCTGGAAATATTTTCTGCAAAATTGTGTTCCCGCTCGTCCTGCTTTTATCGTTTATCCGTTCTGCTATTACGGGTGTATCTCTAATCATCGGGGAAAGGCGGTCTTTGCTGAACGCTTCCGCCATCTGGATTGTCGGTTGAAGAACCATGATCGGCGACGGCTCATAGTGTATGTAATAACCGATCGGATTTAAAATCATTGCGTCGGTTTTTCCTACCTGTGCCGCAGACATTACCACAACTTTTTTTACCGTCATATCTGTAATTGCGTCCATGATTTCCCGTTGATACGGCGCTTTCGATGTTCTCCACCTTCCCGGCTCTGCCGACGCTTCGGAAGATAATCTTCTGTATTCGTCCGCCCACTCTGACAATTTTAAATCCGGCGGCGGCTGTAATACTTTGAATATTTTTTCAAATAATGCTTTCGTGTTATTCCTCATTCTTTTTGCTTTCCTCCCCAAAAGCTGTATTGAAGTCCGAAAGTTCTTCCAATGCTTCATCTACCGCCGTTTTCATCGTCTGGAATATGTCTGTCTGATCTGTTTTCTTTGCCATAATCGGGCTTAATTTTGCCGGAATTGCCATCAGCCGCGTTTTGAACCTAATCAGCATATCAGACATGACTTGTTCCACGTCTTCTGACGTGTGTACTTCATTTTTCCTCATTTGCAGTTCCAGTTCCTGCGCTTCCCTCTTCGCTCTGACCAATTTTGCCCGTTCCGTGTTGTAATCTACCTTTTCTTCTGCCTCCGGGTTCTTCTTGCGTAAAAAATTGATATACTGTCTCGTTGCTTCGTCTATGTTATACAGCCCCGGCCTGTACTCCGTCAAAACGCCTTTGTCTCTTAACATTCTTACATTGCGTTCCGTCATATCCAGTCGCCTTGCAACGGCAGCCGACGTGTACAACTTCAAAAAAACACCCCCTTGCAAAAAATTTGCCGGGGAATCGGAAGCGAAAAAATCTATTTTGCGGCTAGGCAAGCGTCGGGCGTCGCCGTACCCGCAGTAGTCAAAAATCGCTGAAAGAACCTATCCCCCGATTGCGTTTCGGTCAGTCGTCGTCAATGATCTCGTCAATGATTTCTCCTGTTTCGTCGTCAATATCATACTGCCCTGTTAGCTTCTGCTTTGCTAATTGATACTTTCGTTCTTCAAGTTTCAATCTTCTGTTTTCCATTTCATAAGACTTCATGCTGTCGATCTGCTTTATAATGCGTCCATGAAGCCTGTTCAACTCTGCCTCTATCTTCATTGCCCGGTCAAAGGCGCTGGACTTGATCACTGTTTTCATTGCAGTTTTCAACCGCTCTTTTCCGCCCTCCGGGTCTTCTGCCTGCTGTCCTTCTATGCCGCTGTCCTGCTCCTGCACAATCTCTTCTACACTCTTTGGCACTACCATATGTACCACCTTATCTATGTAGTAGCTTCCCTGTACTTCTTCTGCTGTGTATAATTTCAGCTGTCCTTCAAGATATTCCTTTCTGATCATCAGGCTTTGCAGTTCTTCTATCATGAGCCTGTCTGCTCCGTTCTCTGCTTCCTTTTCTCCCAGGCGTTTTATTTCTTCTGCTTTCTCCGGCGGTATATCCTCATACCCCACCTTTGCGTATGCCCCATGAGTAACGGCGTTTTTATTCCCGTCCTTCGCCGGGGTTCTCCCCCTGGCATTATTATTACCCGGCTGCCCTCCTTTTTTCTTAGGCCGCCCCCGTAATTGTTCTGTCCATTTATCCTCTGATTTCCACTTGCTTATTCTGGACTTTGGTACTCCTGCCGCCTCTGCCAGTTCATCAATGCTTATTTTCCCGCCACTTTCCAGAAAGCGTTGTAAAGATTTATCCCTTTCTGGGTTCCTTGCTCTTCCCATGCCTCCGCCTCTCTTCGTTTGTTTTTAAAATCCTGTCTTCCGATTTTTGCGGAAGTTTAAAAAATGCGCGTATTTTCGTTTTGCTTATCTATTATATCAGGAAAGAAAGTGCAATAACGTGCAAACTCTTTCATTCCTTTATTTCATACCGTGTCAGCGCCATATTTTTCCTGAACAAGCACAACAGCCTGTCCAGTGCTGCGTCTCTGATATTCTTGCACTGTCTCTCGCTGTAATGCGTCCGGCTTGCCACCTTTTCCCATTTCATAGAATGGAAATAGAAACCGAAAACAATATTTTTCTGCTTTAGAGAAAGCCGTGATACTTCTTTCAGGATTTCTACTTTCACTTTTTGCAGTTCTGCGATCTCTGCCGTGTATTTCTCAATTTCCTTCCGCACAAAATCCGGCACATTTAAAGCCGTCTTTTCCGTCGGGTTTGAAATATGGTTTATTCCGTGTGGCATACCATCGTAATTGATTGCGCCGCTCGTATCGTAATATCTTTCAAGGTCATTTAATATGCCCCGCCTTACGGAAATTTCTGAATCAATCTCCGGGAATAATTTCAGCAGCTTTACAACTTTTTCTCTGTTCATTTCCCCTGCAGTCATTTCCTTACCCTCCGTTCTATCGTTTCTCATTTTTGACCCCCCTGCCCCTCTTTTTCTTTTCCATTACGCACCGCAAGGGCAAGCACCGTTTCCGGCGTTGCCCTCTCTGTGTCTATCTTCTCTTTTTCCAATATTTCTATAATTTCTGCCATTACTCCCACGCCTGCGCCTCCTAATCTGCCGCCGTCACTCGTATTCCCAGTATGCAGTATCCTTCTGTTAGGCCCGTGTACTCTTCCATAAGATACACAATATCTGCGGATATGGTCCTTCCCGTGTGCCTGCCGTCTTTAAATTCCAGCATGTGCAATTTATCCCCTTCCTTGTAATTCCGGTCATTTTTTCTTAATTCAAATGTCTTTTTCCCGGTTTTTACATCGTCATAATACATGGCGGCCAGTTTCACTTCATGTACTTTCTCTTCCGGCTGTGCCTGGTCGGAAGGAAGATGATTCATCTTTTCTTCCTGCCGCATTTCCCGCAGTTTCCTTTCTGTCTCCCGGTCTATTGCCGCCTGCTCTTCGCTGTATCTTTCTTCCTCTGTTTTCTGTGCTTCCCGGCGGTTTTTGTATGCGTTGCACTCCCGGACCGTCGCTTTCTTTTCATGGCAAGTCTCATAATTCATACAGGAATAGCAAAGAGATGTGATCTCTTCCGGCTGCGGGTCTATGTACGCTTCTTCGCTCTTTTGGCTTCTCTCTTCTTCCTGCTGCCCTCTGTCTTCTTTTTCTTCCTCTTCCGGCGGATTCATACAGGTGTCCATGTCCATCTGTCCGGGAATCTGTCTGCTTTCTTCCTCCTGCCGTTTCATCTGCCTTGCGTCCGCAAGGGATAGTTTTTCTCCTTCTCTGACACGTTCTGCCGCCTTTTCCTGCCATTCTTCCGGCAAGCCGCAAAGTTCTACCGCTACGGAAATAATAATATTGTCGTTCTTGAACGCTTCCAGAAGTTCCGGTATCAGGTTGTTGTATATGGATTTATACCGGCCAAGCTGTGCCTCCGTCACTCCCGTAACCTCTGCCAGCATTTCCCGCGTGTTTCCTTTGATCTGGTTTTCTTTTTTCAGTTCCAGAACCAGGCGTTCCGTCTCTACGGTTTCTATCATCTTTTCCCAGTCTGTCTTGTCTCTGAAACCGTTTGCCATGATAAGCGCCAGCCTGTCCACGGCGCTTTCCTGTTTAAATACACACGGAACCTGCCGGAACTTTTCTTTCCCTTCTTCCACAAGCGCAATGAGCGCCAGTCTTCTTCTGTGTCCTGCGATCACTTCATATTTTCCGCCTACCGGCCTTTTTACAAGTATCGGCTGCAACAGCCCCATGATCTCAATATTTTTCTTTAATCTTTCGTCTACATGGTAAAAGTTTTCTTTTGACGGTATGAGATCGTAAACGTCCACATATTCAATTTCCATTTTTTCTTCCTGTTTTCCGTCTTCCTGCTCTGCTTCTTTTTCCTTTGATCTTTGGTTCAACAGTTCTGTCAGATTGAATTTTCCTGCCATCGTTCTTCCTCCCTATATGTCCGAATCGGTCAGTTTTTCAGGTATTCTTCTACCAGTTTTTTATAGTCCTGTGCGGCTCCGCAGCGGCTTGAATATAAAATGATCGGTTCCCGCGCAAAGGTACTGGGTTTCATTTTCGGTGTTCTTCTGATATGTGTTTCAAATACCGGGTATTCCTCCATGCTCCGCAGGTATTCTTCCCCCTGCCGGTCTGCTTCATTGGAACTGTCGAATTGCGTCACGAAACAGCCTTTCAGTGTCAGGTTCGGATTTAAGTCTTCCCTTGTATTGTCGATCTGCTCTTTTAACTCTGCCAGCCCGTCCAGTGCGAAATCATCTATCGTTACGGGTATCATTACATCATCAGAGGCGACAAGCGCATTGATTGTACTGATATTGATATCCGGCGCATTGTCGATGATACAGAAGTCATATTTCCCTGCCACCTGCTCCAACGCCTTTTTAAATCTAATCTGCTGTGGGCGCTGCTGATCAAGCAAAACCTCTAAGTTTGCCTTTAGCAGCGTCATATTCGCTGTCACAATGTCCAGACCTTCATAATCTGTCTTCTGGATAACCTTATTCATGTCAACCTTTCGGTCCGTCATGATCTCCGCAACTCCCGACCTGCTGTAATTGTGCCGATTCAGAATCTTACTGGCGTTCCCCTGCTTGTCATTGTCGATCAGAAGAACTTTATAACCGTGTACTGCTGCCAGTATGTGTGCCATATTCACGCTTGAAATGGTCTTCGCTACCCCGCCTTTAAGGTTAATGATTGATAATGTTTTCATGACTTGTCCTCCTTGTATCTGGTATGATTTTTATTTTCCCAGTAATGCACCGGGCGGGAATCGAACCCGCCCCGCAGGTTTTACGCCTGCTGCCCCTCTGCGGCTCCCGGTGCAGTGCTTCTTTTTCCTTTCTCAAATTCCATGATCTTTTCTCCGTCAATCTCAATGAATGGAACTTTCAGACATCCTTCATCTTCCCATGCCGGAAGATCAGCTTCATGCCCCATGTCCTTTATTACCTGTATGAGTGCGCTTGCTTCTCCGTAATTTACATGGTTCCTGTTTATATCCCTTTCTTCCGCCTGGTCATTCAGTCTTGTTACCGCCATAACCACTCTTCGTTTAATTGTGTGGAAATAGGTTTCTTTCATTGCTCTGTGCCTCCTTCTTTCTGTTTTTTTTGATGATTTCATTATATACTTACGGACGTATATTTTCAATCGGCACAATTCACAATCTTACGGAAGTATATTTGTGTATTTTATATACTTCCGTAACAAAACTATCTTCCCCGGCGTTCCAGTTCATCCGACATTTGCTTTACCGGAACTTTTACCATGAGACTTTCATACCTTCCGCTGTTGTCCAGTTCGTACAGGAAACATACCTTCCCGCTCCGGCAGTAATGCACCGCCGCAATATCCGTCACTTTCTGAACCTTTGCGGCTCTGTTGATCTCAATTACTATTCCCTGCGGCATATAGTACGCCGTCTTCTTTCCGTTCTCTTCCATCGTAACCGCCACCATATCTCCGATTTCCAACGGGCATACTGCGTTAAACGCTCTTGTCTTCATTGTCTTTCTTTTCCTCCTTCAATTTCTCTTTTAACAGCCCTCTTACATACCAGGACAATTCCCGCAGCAGGATATAAATAATTCCCAACATTCCTATGAAAACCAGAATCCCGATTCCTGCAAATGCGAACTTGACCGCTACCCATAGTGCCGTCAATATTTCAGAAAATACTTCCGCAATACTACTCCACGTCATTTCTGCTTTCCCTCCTGTTTTTCTCCTGCATTTGCTTTCTTGCCCGCTCTATTGCCGGTCTGACCTGATTTATGGTCCGCAGCTGTCTTTTCGCCGGGTGTTCCTGCTGCCCTCTTTTCTTTTCCCATACCCTCTGTAAAACCTCCTGTTTGCTCTGGCAATGCCTGTTCTTACGCTTTCCCATTCCTTTCTTCTCCTTTCAATTTTCGCATAACGGAAACGGACAATTTTTACAATCTGGAACTTCGCACCGCTTCCAACTTCTTTTCCTGTGTCTGTTTCTCTTTTTCATTCTCTGTCTTCGGCGTTTCTGATACTCCGCTTCCTTTGCCTGTGTTATCTTCTTTTTGACTTCTGCTTTGTCAATATTGTTTTCCTCTTCCTGAATCACTTCCAGAACCTCCACTGCACGAAACGGGAAAGCATACACAATGACCGGGTCATATTCCCCTGCTTTCCAATCTGCTTTAAACCTTTCAAAATCTCCTTTATATCTTTGCAGCGGGTGTTTCTTCTCTGCCTCATAGAACGCCAGCATTACTGTTTCATCGTCTTCCTTCTTCCAGTTCCATAAATGCCATGCGCTGTGCCTGTCATATTCCCACAGGGAAAGAAATACCTCTAATCCGTCAAAGTATTCGTCTTCCTTTTTTATGTATCCGTTTTCTTGTAATTCCTCCCCGTCTTCCCTTTTTCTCTTTGTGTGAAGTCTCGCTCTCACAATTTTCGGTTTGTATGTACTCATTCCCGTTTTTCCTTTCCAGCCTGTCCGCAATCCTGATCACGGCTTCCATACATCGTTTTATATTCCCGTCCGTGTTTGCGGTAATGCTTAATATATCTGCAACGTCTCTTAACTCCTGCACTGCCTGTGCGTCCATTTCCCCTTCTGTGTATTTTTCCATGCACACCGGGCAGACCTGCGTTCCTTCCGGTATCGGCTCCCCGCAGAGTAAACATCTTTCCGGCCCCATGCTTCCGCCTCCTTCATTCCCAGCTTTCCAGCTTCTTAATTCGTTCTGTCAGGTTTCTTTCCCGCTCCTGCAACGCCCTGATCTCCTGTGCGGTCAGTCCGGTTTCCTCGTACTCAAACAGCTTCCTTGCCGCCCTTGTAACTCCTACGCCCCGGCAGAGTACAGGCTTTCCGCTTCCCCGGCTGATCTCCGTCAATCTGCTTTTCTTCTTCCTGCTGTCGGTCCGCTGTTTCTTTGTTCCGATCGCAGACGCGGCTTTCTTCATCTGCCCGTAATGCGGGATATGCTTTCTCATTTCCCTTTCCATGCTGTTCATGCTTTACCTCTCAACCTATCATCACAATTTCTTTTCCGGTCTTTGTGTCTCTTCCTGGATAAATTTTTATATTCTTTTCCTGACTGTTGATCACTTCCGCTTCCGGCGGAAGCTCTGAAAGAATCCCGATCAGGTCTTTTACTGTGACTGTTTTCCTGCTCTCATAGGCTTTCAGTGTCATAGGTTTTCCAGTTCCTTTCTAAGTTCTTTCAATTCCTCTTCCACGCAATCACAAATTCTCTGCTGCAATCTCTCTGGAAGAGTAAACTCTTTACTTTTCAGTCCGGCTATCATCTTGCGCTTTAACACTATTATTCTCGCAGGTATCTTTCTTTCTCCTTCTCTCCTACCGGAACACCAGAACATGAAGTCTTCCAGTTCGTCTATATTCTCTTTGATTCTTTCCGCTTTCTTGAACGCCTCTTCTGTCAATTCGTCTCCCTCCATCCGATATATTGTTTTATGGTTTCCCTTGCTTCGTCTGCCCCGTAGCAGACTGCCGTTTTATATCCATACTGCCGCAGGCTTTCCAGCCATTCTTCCTGATTGTCTGTCGGCTTGTTCTTCCCGTATTTCATTTCTATGTAAAGCCCGTGATACCCTTCTTTTGGAACTGGCAGGCATAAGTCCGGCACTCCGGCTTTTACCCCCTGCCGCTTTAAATTTGCCGCTTCCAGCTGATTCCTGCTGCCGCCATTCGGAATATGATAGATCATCTTTAATTCCGGGTATCTGTTTTCAAATATCCTGCACCATGTAATCAACGCTTCCTGCTCCGTCGCTTCGCTTCTCCTTCTTGCCTGCTGCCGGGTGTAGTAACTCATTGCCTGTCTTCCTCCCTCTCGTCAAAGTGCGTCGCCTCCATGTCCGCAATGTGAAGCATGACCGCAAGGCGGCTCTGATTGAAGGTATTGTTCAGGTCATAACTTCCGCCTTTGGCGCAGAAGTCATAGGCTCCCATGTGCCACCTGATCGCCAGAATTTCTTCTTCTGACAGTTCCATGAACGGAAGAATAATAAATACTGACTTTTCCCCGTGTCCTGCCGGGAACTTCCTGCTTGCCCGGTATGTTCCGTCTTCCTGCTTTGTGTAAGCGTCCATCTTGCAGAGATCGTGAAGCAGGCTTACGATTGCCAGCGTCTCCACGCTGTATTCCGGATATTTCTTCTTTTCATGATCTGAAATTCTTAAAATCCTGCGGAATACGTTCACGGAATGAATGACAAGCCCTCCTTCGTATGCCCCGTGGTGTCCGGCGCTTGCCGGGGCTTCAAAGAATCCTTTCTGATCAATCCAGTTCAGAAGTTCCTTTGCCCCCTTCCTCTGTATGTACCCGAAATAATCTTTGAATATAGTTTTTGCTTCCTCTGGTGTCATTGTTCTTCCTCCTGCTCCTTCATCTTTTCTGCGATCGCTCTGATCACGCTTACTGTCACGCCGTTTCCTGCCTGCTTATAAAGCTGGCTGTCGCTGTTGACAAATTCCGCCCGGTCAAAATATTCGCCTTCCCATCCCTGCAACCGGAAGCACTCCCGCGGCGTTAATTTCCGTATTGCCAGATAACAATGATATTTTTCGCTCCAAACCGCATAAACCACGAAACCTTCCGGCATTTCAACGAAAATCCCTTGTTCTCTTTCCTGTCCTTCCGGTTCTCCTGTAATGTCTATGCAGACCTGCGGTATATTCCCGTGTGTTTCGCTCCGTAATGTCGGGCATATCTCCTTTGGCTCTGCTTTCTTTCCTTTTCTTCCTTGTGTGTCAATAATTCCTATCGCTACCCCGTGTCGGTCCTGTGCGGTAAGTGTGAACATCGGTTCTCCGTCTTCCTTAAACCTCCTGCCATTCTGTCTTTTATTTACCCTGTCCGGTGTCAGTACGGGAATTGCAATGCAAGAATTTTCTCCCGAACGCTTACTGATTCCTTTGTAATACCTTGCCTGTAATGCTCTTGCGCTCTCTGTCTCCTTTATTCCTGCCCCATAATTCATGTCGATACAAAACGGGATTGCAACGTGATGTTCCCTCCCGCCGCCCTGACAGGTGCTTAATGCTTCTGTGATTCCGCCTTGTGCAAATACCTGTGTATTTCTCCGGTATCCCTCCCGGTGTCCGATTATTGAAATGCTATTTTCTCCACCTGCTCCCGTGACAGGAAGTATTTTTCCGGTACGCTTTCCTCTAAAATGTCCGATAATGAACACCCGCTTCCTGTTTTGCGGCACTCTGAAATCTTTACTGTTGACAACCTGCCATTCCGCATTGTACCCGATCTCGTCCAACTCAATGAGAAGTTTGAGGAAATCGCCCCCCCGTTAATGCTAAGTAGGTTTTCCACGTTCTCAATAAACAGGTATTTGGGTCGATTTTCTTCTTCTGTGTCTCTAATAAGCCCTGTAACTGCGAAAAACAGAGAAGAACGGTGTCCTCTGAATCCTGCCTGTTTTCCGGCAACGCTGATGTCCTGGCAGGGGAACCCGAAACACCAACAGTCTGCGGCGGGCAGGCTTGCGGCAACCACTGTTCTAATGTCATTTGCGTACCATTCTCCGTTTCTGTATTCATCTTTCAAAATCTCCTTCTGCCTTTTCTTCAATGGAATTTCTTTCAGTTTTTCCCTCTGCTGATCAGTAAGTAAGTGCATGGACGTATAGCTTGCGACAGCGAACTTATCAAATTCGCAGAAACCAACGCATTTATGCCCTGCCTGCTCCATTCCTCTTCTGAACCCGCCTATTCCGGCGAAAAAATCAATGAACCGCACTTTTATTCCTCCCAGTCTATTTCCTCTTCCGCCCTGCTGCCGGGTTGCTCCTTCCATCTGTCCAGATCAAGATGGGTTCCACATTTACTGCAATAGTTCCAATCCTGCGAAATTCTGAATTTATAATCTTTTCTCTGCAAGTCTCCGTCGTAATAGGAAAACAGGTGCTTCCCGCACACTGGACAAAAGAAACTGTTCAGGAACATCAGCGGCGGATTCCCGACCAGTGTCGGTTTATTGCTTTTCAGGCATTTTGGCTTCTTCGCCTTTTCCATTTTCCTTCGCCTCCTTGTCCAGTTCCCTTATTGTGTAGTCTACAATCCTTCTGAATTTCCTTTCTTCTCTTACGGTCAGCTGATTGTTTACCCGGAAATAATTTATGTTTTTCATCATCTGTATTCTGAACCACGTTTTCCAGTTCTGGTTATTGATCTTTGCCGCCTCGATCGCTCTTTTCTGCCTTTCTTCGCTCTGCCTGATCATTTCTGCTTCTTCCTCTTCGGCTTTTCTTCTGTGGTGCATAACAACCACTGCCGCAAGCATAATGACCGCCGTGAAATATCCGTCAATCCTTAAATAATCTGGCATGATCACGACTTTCCCCATCCATTCAAGGATTGTCAGGCAGGTAATGAATACCATGTTCAGAATAACGTTCATGATCGCCACTGCGTAAAACGTATAGATCAGCGCCTTGCCTGCTGCCATTACCGCTTTTTTCATCAGCCGTAATATGTCCGATTTGGTCACTTTTTTCAGTCTTCTTCTGATTTTCTTAATCATCTTCTATTCTTCTCCTTCTTCCTCATATTCCCCGATCATTGCCCGCGGCGGCTTCCTTTTATCCATCATAAGTGCCATAAACTGTGCCTTTTTCATTTGCCGCATTTCTTCCGGTGTCGGTTCTCTGTCGTCGTCTTTTCTTTCTTCGTAGCAGCGGGCCGTCTTATCCGGGTAAATCCTGTTCCCGCTGATAAACGCCGCTATGAAGGTTTCCAATTCCCTTTTCAGTTCGTTCCTGTAGAACTCAAACAGCAACTTTATTTCCGCCGCTTCGATCTCTGTACACTCGCAGCCTCTTTTCTTTCTCCTGCTATATTTCTTTGTGTACACATGATATGTTCTGCTCCCAGTCACTTTATAAAAAATTCTAAGTAGCAGAATTTCTTCTAATTCCGTTCTGTATCCGAACCAATGAACTTTCAAGGTTTCTGAAAGAATCTCTTCTTCCTCAATTTCATATTTTTTCATCAGTTCCCGGTACAGCTTCATTGCGGTTTCTTTCTCCCCTCCCACTCCCCTTTCCGCAAGGGCTTTCAGCTTTTTCAGCTTCTCTTGTGCCTGCTCTCTGGTCATAAGAACTCGCCTCCTGTTGTATCTGGTTTATCTTCAAACGAAAGGTTTTCCACAACATTCTTTAAAAGTCTTTCCGCGCGCTTCCCGGCGCATGAGTGCATGAATTTTAAATCTTCTGCTGTGAAAAGTTCTGCCGCTTCATTCAGGAAATCCGTAATCATTAAAAATTCTATCGGGTTCGCCGTCTTCATTCCCTGCTTAAAATATTCCCGGTCTTCCTTTGTCATTTTTATTTTCTTTGTCTTCGTCATTTCTTATCCCCCGGAACCGGACAGCCTGACCGCTTCCATTTTGCATACGGTTCGTAATTGTTGAAGTCCTGGCATATCTTGATCACTGATCGGGAAGAACTCCAACGCTGCATATGCTGACAGGCTTTAAAGTGAATCATTTGTTCCCGTGTGTATGTCCTTTCAACCCCTGCCCTCCATTTCCCGTATTGATTTACAAACTTCTGTTTATCGTAGATCATCACATACGGAATGAAGCCCATTTCCCGCAGCGTATATACTCTGTACAGGTCTTCTTCTATAGAACTCCAATAATTTGTGAGTACATACACTCCGATTCTGTCAACGCTCTTTATTTTGCTTTCTTTGAAGAGCCGGAACTTTTCTTTTAGGTCTTCTTTCGGGTTATCCCAGGCAAAATGAAAATCCTTTACTTTAATTTCTCTTAATTCCTCTATCAATGACCCGTTCAGAAATCTAACGTCCGTTCCTCCCTGAAAATCTATCCTTGCCCCGGATTCTTTTAACTGCCCCAGTAAATCCGATCTGTCTTTACAGGCAAGTAAATTCTGGTCAAGCAGGATAATATTTTTCTGTCCGTTCCAGAACTCTTTCAAGTTTGCTGTCTTCCTGCTGATACAGCCGTCTTTCTCTGGCGCGATACAGAAACCGTGGTCTTTCCGCGGGCAACCCCTTGTCAACATTCCATACGCTGTGTCTTTTGTCAGTTCCGGGTAAAGCCCGTAGTCCGGGTAAGTGTGTTCGATCTCTTCCGGCAGCCTGTTTTCCAGATCATACCCGCTCCCGCCTCTGATGATCTCTTTTGCTTCCAGTCCTTCCGGTTCTCTGCTCTCTGTGAAAATCTTGCTCATATACAGGCGGTCATATATTATCCCTTCCCTGGCAAACTCCACACAATCCCCGTTCCTCTTGTGATATGCTGACAGCTTCATAAGCGGAATGTTCGGAAAGTTATGTGAATCCACATCCACAAGCCCTATGTTCATTCCCGTTCCCTCAATTCTCTAAAATAATTCTGGTGTAGATAATGTGGCTTAAATCTTTCGTGCTGTATTCTTCCATCTGCTCAACCGGAACCTGTCTGGGAAGTTCCCTGACATTTTTCCAGTCAAACATGGTTTCCGTCTTCCTGTATGTCTCCATTCCCAGACCGAAAGACTTTACGGGTCTTCCGTCACTTATTCCGGTATGTTCAAAGTTCGCCGCAAAACCTCTGTAAATGACCTGCCCTGCCGCATTGATCACAACAACCCGGTCACTGGGTACTATCGCTTTCATCATCTGACCTAAATTCATTCCCGTTTCCATCGTTACGCCTCCCTGTCTCTTATCCTGTCTGCGATCTCCATTACTCTTTCCGCATATTCGCAGGTATCTTCCCCTTTGCTGAAATACTCTGTCTCTGCCCCATATTCCCCGTTTTTATACGCCGTCAGAGCCTTTGTATAACTCCACTCGTACTTCCAGACCAATTCTGCAAAATAATCTATTCCAACCCGGATATTTCCGTAAGGGTCCGTAATATCCGCAACGTGCAACAGTTCCATTCTTTCCGTGTGGTATTCCGGTACGATCTGCATATATCCATAGGCGCTCCCGCTTTCAGCGTTCCATTTGTACCCGCTTTCCGCTTCGATTATGGCAAGAATGACGTTATAATCAATCTCATATTCCCGGCAGAGGCAGTATGTATATACTTGTACTACCTGCGGAAATTTCCCGCCGGTCCGCTTGTATTCTTCCGGTATCTGGTACAATGTCAGCCCGTCGGTGTCTCCGGCTCCCCAGTCGCAGGACATACGGTTGAACGGTTCAATGAAATTATCCGGGTCCATCATTGCCGCGTCGCCGCCCTCTTCCGGGTCAATCGCAATATCCTTTGCTTCTGCCGCCGCTGTAGTGTTCTCCTGAACCTTTTCCGTCTCTTTCCCGGTTCCTCCTGCAAGTATCACAATCGCCGCGATTACAACCGCCGCAATGACAGCGATCGCAAGCATAAGCGTGTATTGATAGCGCTTCCAGATTGCCCGCATGATCTTACGTCTTCTTCTTTTTCTTGCTTCCTCTTCTGTTACCCTCATTTCTCTTTCTTCCTCCTTTTCGCTCTGGTTTTTTCTTTTTCCACATCTTCAAGTAAATGTGCCACCCGGTTTCTTCGTAATACTCCGGCTTTATCTCCGTGATTGTGTACCCGGAGAACTGCTTTTCAAAAAATTCTTTTCCGTAATCATCCGACTTCGCCAGACGTTCCACCTGTGCGCGGCTGTATTTATGATCTGCTGGCGGCTGCTCCACCGGTCTTTCAAGGTTTCTGCTGCTTGACCACCGTTTTTTCCCCTGCGGGTCCTTCGTGATGTATTTGCATAGGGCTTCAATCCCGTTTTCATTCAGCTGTAGCCTGTCCGCATTTGCATACCCCAACGGGCTTACTTTGTACTGCGGGTCTTTCTCCACCTTCCGCCAGTTTATGCGCTCTTTTGTCCACATCATTTCCACATCGTCACGGGATAGCCCGCCGTTCATGATTATGTGGTGGTGTATTCTCTTGATCTGCTCTCCGTCCTTTGCGAACTTATATTCCGTCACAAGGATGTATTTCAGCGGGGGAAGCCCCAGTTTATTTCTTCTGTACGCTATCCGCCGCAGGTAATTACTCACTATTCTTTCTGCCTCTTCGACGCTATCCGGTAAATTCTTTGCATTGTATGTACAGGAAACATGAAGATCGCCTATTCCGAAATTGCCATTCCCCAACTGTACAAGGTATCTCTTTGCGTTCTTGTCGTTCAGGTCCTTTTGCTTTGGCTCTGTGGCTTTCCTCTTCTTCCCTCTCTTTCCTTTTACCGCCCTTTCTGCATTATCTGTTCTCGGTATTATGTCTGCCTCCCGGTAAGCGCCGCAGTCTGTCTTCTTTTCCCTGTAAAACATCTGCGCTCCTGTCCTACCTGTTGAAGCGTAAAGGGGTATCATGCAAGAGGGTGTTCTATCCCCCTTCCTCTCTGTCTCTATACCATGTGCGGCTATATCCTATGATTTCTATATTTCTCTCTTTCGTAGGAATGTTAATACCCCATACAAGCCCGTTTACCGGGTCCTTCCCGGTCAACATTTTCAGGGAAAACGCTTGAAAAACGCCCTGTTCATGCTTGCTTTCACGCCGTCAACATGGTATAATATTTATGTGTATTTATATATGTTGACGAATGAAAAGCCCTTTGTATTCCCGTGCAAAGGGCTTTTCATTTATCCCTTCTTTCGGACCGCTTACGCGTTCCGTTCCAGTATGTCAGTGATCAGTTCCCAGTCATCCAACCATAAAGCGGAGCGGAACGAAATGCTGTAGTAGCTGCACGACCGCGGGTTGTACAAGTTCAGCGCGGCGGCTCCGCCGCTGCTGGTGTAGCTGAAACCCGAACCGCGGAGAGGCACTGCCTCTTCAAGTTCGCTGTCCGTCCATATTCCATCTTTCCTGCTCTGCCAGTTCCGGGGAACGATTCCCAGTTTATAGGCAATTTCCGGTACTTCTTCCAATCCTTCCAGCTTCATTTCTGACATATGACAGCCTGTCCAACCGTCTTTTCTTTCTCCCGTTGTCAGCTTCACTTCTCCGTTGTCTGCGATCAGTTTCAGGCGTTTTCCTTCGTACATGGCAGCTTTCCACATAGCCGCCCCCGGTCTTAAATCGCAGGCCGCCGCATTATTGTGCGGTATGTACTCGATATTTCCCCGGACAAGCCGCAGACCTGAAACCCACTCCCAGAAGTTCCCTTTCAGCCCGAAAACTCCTTCTGCGGTTCCGTCGTGGCTCCACTCCACCGGTTCCGTTCCCGTTAATACGGTATATCCGTCATAACACCATGCTTTCTGCTCCGGGTTGTCTGCGTCCTTCCCGTAATTTGTATTTCCCCCGATCGTATGGCACAACCGGTCCGCTTCTTCCAGAAGATAAACCCATTCTGTGTTTGTCATTAAATGCCAGTTCTCGCCTTTTCTCATGCAAGCCTCTATTGCCTGATCAAAGGTCATTCCTTCCACTGGCTTCTGGTACGGCAGGGAAGCCGGAATATCATTTAGCACCACGTTTGTATATTGTGAGATCAGGACAGCAAGACGGGTATTCCCTGCATAATGTCCGATCTTGAACATTTCCGGCGCTCCTTCCGGGTCCTGCTGCCGGTCCTCTGGTGTCATGTAAAACATGGTCATGTAGTTCGGAAGCCCTGCTTCATCCTTTACGATCACTGCTTTCTTTTTGATCTCCACTGTGTTTTCCTCCTTGTATCTGGTATGGTTTTATTTATTGCAAGCCTTGTCTTGCTGGCTTTCCTTAGTATTCAACCCCGATGTAATCCAGCACCTTTGCCCATCCATATTTCTTTCCGTTTTCATCGGTGCAACATTCATACATCCAGTAATTCCATTCTTTCGGATTCCGTTCTTTCAAAATGTCAAATCTATGCGGACGTTTTTCAAGGTGTATGCCGAATCCACACATACTGCACCCGGTCCGCTGTGCCTTTGTTGTATAAAGCGTTCCGTCTTCCTTCTGCTCAATCGTTCCGTAAATGTCCGGTATAATGCTTTCCGGCATTTCCCATCCTTCTTTTATGGTTCCTGCTTTTATACCCTGTCTGTAAAATTCTTCTTTCCAGCCATCTTTCCATTTCCTATCCATTTCAAGCGCCAATTTTAGAAGGTCTTGCCTGTTGAAAATTGCAAACGGCGCGGAACGAATGGTTGATTTTCCAAAGTAATTGCAGCCATTTATCATTAAACTTTTCTGCCGTCGCCCCCCCTCCGAAGCCATCAGCCCTAAAAAGGGGACGCTTTTATTTTCTTTCGCCCAATCGTCGCACGGCTTTTCTTTCAGGTAATAACAGCACTTAGAAGAAACTTTAAAATCTGGTATTTTGTAGTTCGTTCCTTCAACCTCGTTTGCATATCCGCCGAATCTTTCAAGCCACTTTTGAGACATTTTCATGCGGCTGTTTTTCTGGAACCCTCCGTATGCTCCCGTTTCTCCTGTAACGATCGCATGGCGTACTGTTTTATTTTTTTCTGTTGGGTTCGCCAATGTTTCGATTTTTGCCGCAATTTCTTTTGAAAGCACGGGAAATCCAAACTCCTGCAATATTTCCGGCTTTGACCATCTTGTTTTTTTATCCGGCTTTAATGCTGATTTAAGCCTTATCAGCCCCAACGCTTTATGTATTCTTTGAATACTCATATCTTCCAGATATGAAACTGTGATTCCCGGAACATTGATTCCTATGCTTCTCAAAAACAGAAACAGTGTAATACTGTCTAAGCCTCCTACCGAAACATGGCAATTCAATTCCCTTCCGTCGCACTCCCTGACAAATTCTTCCGCCCTTAATCGTGCGTATCCGATTTTGAATTGATAGTCCTGCTTCTGCTTCACGATAAAATCAGCAATTTTCCGTTCCCCGCCAATTCTTTCCATTCTTTCAAGGCAATTTTCTTTCACTTGTGTTCCCTCCCTCGTATTACTTGTGATTTTCAATCGCTCCAAACGCATTTTCATACGGATTATTTCTTTTCCTTCTGATCTGCGGTTTCTCTGCAAATTGAATCCAGTCTAAAGGGATTCTTCCGCCGTTGTCGTGAATAATGTTTTCTATTCCCTCTGCCGCCTCTTCCAGTGTCATTGCCTGTTCGTATGTAAATACTGGCGATATTATGAATCGCTTTGCTTCCCGAACATCGTCTAAATCCGGTATCGGGTTTTTATATGGCATTTTTAAAGCCTCCTTTCCGCACTGCGGCTCCCTTTTCACATTAAAAAGTGGTAAAACCTGTTGAACGACCACGCACTTTATAGCTGGTGCGCCCGCTGCCCCATTCGCAGTGCTTATTCTTTGGGTGTGGCTTTCCCTGATCTGACCGGGCAGGAATTGAACCCGCCCCGCATAGCTTCCGCCTGCTGCCCCGTCCGGCTCCCGGTCCTCTGCTTCTTGCTTCCCATGACGTTCCTGTTATCTCAATCTTTTCTGTGCTTCATCTGCCCTGTATGGTTTCCCGCACCGCTTTAACTCGTTGTAAACCGTTGCCCTATGGAATCCGATACATTCAGCAATTTCACTGACCGGAACTCCTTTTTTCGTCATGAACTCAATCTGCTGCCGATCCTCATAGTTCAATCTGCGGTTTCCCTTCTTCATGTTCTTTCTGACCTCCTTTTTGAAAATAAAAAATGCGCCAAGCCTTAAACTCTTGACGCATTTCATGTATTTATGTATAAAAAAAGAAATGCGATAGAGTTTCAATAACTCTTGTCGCATTTCATTTTACAATTCAGCACTTTTTTCATATTTGTGCAACTTCATCAAAATATGCGTTCTATTTTTTCAAACCGTTTCTTCCTATACCATGTTATACTTATTTTGTTGTCGCCTCCCAAACTGGCAACAGGAAGGGGGTGAGCGCATGTCTATACTTATTTCTCTTATCGTTTCCGTTGTAGCAGGTGTAATCAGCTACTATATCTGCAAGTGGCTAGACGGAAAACATGGCGACAATTAGCCCAGGCGGATGCCCTTCCGTAAAAAGGGAAGAACCCCCAGCAGTTGCCGCTGCTGGGGGTTCGCTTTGTGAACACATGTCACTTATTTCTCTTATCAGCTACACATACTATATCATATGCAGAATCGAATTTCAAGATTCCTCTCCCACATTTTTATTTCACTTTCACC